>ERZ1370068.75-contig-10064_pt1 | contig 64060 bp, 106 predicted proteins | sample MGYA00561227_ERZ1370068 | MGnify/ENA primary metagenome ERZ1370068 (study PRJEB38410, sample SAMEA6850437) | metagenome | study: Metagenomic assessment of the ecological functions of the soil: analysis of the soil microbiota associated with the... | reverse complement strand
AGGTTACGTATTGGTTCATGATCAAACGTGCGGGCGTCAAGACGTGTCAGGGAACAATGGTAGTGTCCAGGAGTTCAGGTCGTGCACAACGCAAGGATCAAGATCATGCATCAGGCCACCGATCGATCGCTCCGGGAGCTACGCCGCGAAACCGAGCAGACGCGCGCAGGTCTGACGCAGACGGTAGAGCAACTCAAGACGAGCGTGAGCGATACCGCGAGCGAGATCAGGCAGCGCATAAGTCCGGAAAACATCAAGGTAGAAGTCTCCGACTACGTTCGCTCCAAGGGGAGCGGATGCTGGAAGACATTACCGAGGCCGCGCGTCCGAAACCCGATGCAGGCCTTCGCCCGTCGGCGAGCCTTGCTATCCATTGCTTAAAGTCGCAAGGTCAATCCCGCTGCCGGTTCTGATGGTGGGCGCGGGGCTTTTCTTGCTGGTTCGAAGACCGGACAATCGATCACGCAAAAGGCCTCCGATATGGCCTCCGACCTGTCGGACCGAACTCCTTCAGCCGGCGGGGCCGATGATCTGTCGGCACAGGTTGGAGACGACAGTCAATTCCGCAAAAGGGCGCCGGTTTCCGACGCCGTCTCGGAGAGCTGGCGACGCGATGCCCGCAGGCGCGACCAGGTCCGCCGGGCTGCAACACCCTACAGCCGCGGATATGAGTCTGGCCGACTGGTCATGAAGGACACCGCGGGTTCTCATGGGCGCCGCGATCAACACACGTGTCGCCGACGTGAAAGACGGCGCATCCGGCACTGGCGAGTTCCACTTCGACAGTGGACTCTGTCGCGTGATATTGTCGCCGGCGCAGCTACCCGCCGCGCGAGAACGCCGCCTCGTCCGCGACGGATGCCGGCCTCGAAGCGGCCAGAGGTCGTCCGCGACAGAGGCGTCGGACTATTCAAATCGGCGCTGCAGTGGAAGACCTCTTGGACACCATCCAGGAGAATCCGCTCTGGTGGCTGGCGTCGGATCTGCTGGTCGGAGGCTTAATCGCGAGTGCGCTTCCCCAGAGCGAGTCTGGAGTGACGATCCCGTCGGCGACGCGGCCGCAGCGGCCAAACGGCGGGCGAGCGAAGCCGTCGTCCAGCAAGGCTTCGACGCGGCGAAGGGCGTCGCCGGCGAAATTCTTGAGAACGTGGCGCGGCAGGTGCGGAAGGTCTCTGCCGGACAAACTGACGACGGCCCGGATATCGGGCAACGCGTTCGGCGCGTGGCTGAAAGCGTGCGGTCACGACCGCGTTTTTGATCCGACAAGGAAACCCAATCACACACTGGTGGAGGAAATCAACATGGCTGAACTAACTGGAACTGCACATCAAGGCGCGACGTCTCCCGGGCAAGCCTCGGCAAGAGCAAAGTTCGACGAGGCGGCAGCCTCAACGAAAAGTCTGGGCGAGGCGGCAATGTCGGCCGGCTGATCTGACCGACAGGGCAAAGGATATCGCCGAAAGCTCAACGGATAAAATCAGCAAGCCAGCCTCCGATCTCGTCGATGCGGCCAAGGACGTTGCTTCAGGCGACGGACAAGATCAAAAGACGCCGTTAATGATCGGAAGACGCGAGACCGGCGCCGAGTATGTCGGCAGTCTGGCGGACACGATGCGACGCGCGGCACGGGAGTTCGATACGTTCCCGGATCGCGGGCACCTATATCCGGCAAGGCCGCCTCCCAGGTCGAGGGCGTTTCTGACCAAATTCGCCACGGCAATCTGAATGATCTGGCGCGGAACGCGCAGTCGTTTGCGCGGCGTCAGCCCACGGCCTTCCTCGGACTGGCGGTCCTGGCGGGCTTTGGAGCCGTCCGTTTCCTGAAGAGCTCTTCCGATGACGCGGGCTCCGGCTTCGAAAGGCGCCGGAATGACCGGCCAGCCCGCCGCGGCAGACAACCGAGGGTACCGCAATGACTTCCCGAACTGATCGCTCGATCCCGAACTGTTCAGCGATGCGGTCGGTCAGCTTGCGAAGCTGATCGGAAACGAATTCGCGCTCGCGCGCGCCGAACTGTCCGACAAGGCCGGACAGGCCGGAAGAGCGGCGGCAATGATGATGGGCGCGGGCGCCGTGATCATGATTCCCGCGCTTCGTGTCATGCTGCTGTTTGCAGCAGCGGCGGCGCGCTGATGCACGGCGGCTTTTCAGATCCCGGTTGCCTATCTCATCGCCGGTGGCGGCGCGGCGATCGTCTCGATCGCGCTTCATCGCGCTCGGCGTCAACCGCTTGTCCGGGGATGCCCTAAAGCCGACGGCGACGATCGACGAAATACAACGCGACAAAGCGGCAGCAAGGGAGATGGTTCGATGACGGATGTGGCTGAAAGAGGTTCGGACTTTATCAAGGACCTGGGCGATGCCGCGCGCCGCAATCCGGTATCCGCGGCACTCATCGGGATGGGGAATCGTGTGGTTGTTCGCCGGCGGCAAATCCGGGAGTAGGGCCGGCCGACCTGCTTCAGCGGACCGGCCTGGATCGCCCAGCCCGCAAGCGGCAAAAGGACACCTTCAACGCACCGCCGCGGACGGCGTGGCGTCGGCACCAGCTCACCAGCACGATACGGTTCGTGACGCCGAGCAACGCCGGTATCGAAACGGCGACCCGGATGGGCCCGGAATACGCAAAGCTGCTGCCGGATTCAGCCAACGTCCTGGATAATGTGCGAGGCAATCTGACCGATCTGTTCAAGGCGCAACCGGCTGGCACTGGGCGCCATCGGACTGGCTATTGGCGCGGGCATCGCCGCGGCCTTCGCCGCACACGGACGATCGAAAACTCCTATCTCGGCGAAACCGGCGGAGACCCTGAAGAAAGCAGGGCGGCCGTGGAGATCGCGGGCGAGCTTACGACCGAGAAAGCAACCAACCCTGCGTCGGATGTGGCTGAGGCCGCCGCCGACGGAGCGCGCAAGGAAGGCCTGACGATGGATGAGCGCCAATGCGCGGGCAGCCATGGACGATCTTTCGGGCAAGTCCTGGTCGCGTTGTCGACGCGGCCGGAAAGAGTTTGTCGGAAGGCGTGAAGTGACCTGCAAAATCCGACCGCTTTTAACAACGTCGAGGAGAGAAACATGAACGGTCTGATCTATCTGGTGGGATTAGTCGTCGTCATCCTGGCCGTAAGTTGTCGTTCTTTGGGCTCCGGTGAGATGATGATCTCAGGATGGAACCAGCCGCGACCTCCTGTCGGAGTTCCTTCCTCGCGGTATTCTGGATGGACGCCCGCGATCCTGCGGGCCTTCGTCGCCACCGCGCTGTCGTCGATTCTGGTGGCATTCGGCGCAACCGGTGGGTTTGGGGATTTCGTCGACGGCGCCGACCTGGCGCGACGCGTCCGCGCCGCACTGTGGCTTCTGTCGGGTCTCTATCTCATCATCCAGGCGGCGCTGAGCTTGCGGTGTGGGAGGCTACATTGCGCGTCGCACTGAGCGTCGGTCTGCCTGCGGCGGAGGCCGCCGAGGCGTCGAACATCGCGACGGCCTGCACGGGCTGGCCGCCTGGGCGCTCGCGGTCGTTCTCGAGCGTCGTCCTTGCGGCGCTGCTGGGAAGCGCCACCCTGTCGCGGGCGAACAGCAACGCGGCCTCCGCACGAACCAGTGTCGCCGAGCCCTTGTTGAGCTACGAACCGGACCGCTTGTTCAGGCCGGCGCCGTCGGGCCGCGGCGAAATGTCGGGGCTTAATCTTCCCAGGAGCGCGCCGAGGCCGGAAGGGTCCTTCCGACTCTCCTCCAGTCACTCCGGGATGAGCGAGTGAGGATCGAGCCTACCTCGCTCAACTCGTCGCGCAGCCAACACTGGTCTGGCTGGCCCGGAAGCCGACCGACGCGTCGACACCGTGATCCCGCAAGCTCCCGGGCCGCGATATCAAAATCGCGCCGGAGTTCAGTCATTCCCGCTTTCTCGGTGGCCGCCGCCCTGTTGTTGGGCGCCGTGATCGCGTGGGCCGCCGCCGGGATCGGGGGGCCGCCACCGGGACGGCGCTCCGATGCCACAATGGATGCCCGCGCGAGTCCGCGGTTCGTTACCAACGGGGGACCCCTGAGCAGCTGGAAGCGAAGGAAATTGATGGGAAATCTCGGAAACGCCTACCGCTGATGCGGTCCGTAACGCCCGGCCTGCGCGGCCTGGCCGATGGCGGTAAACGTTGTCAAGACGGGCTGGGGCTTTCGGCGACGGCTTCCACTTTACCTGTCCGAAATGCCACTTTTCAGCAGAGCCAGAAAGCGCTGACGGTCGAATACCCGCGATTTTGAGCAGATAGCGGCCGGTAGTAGCGGGTGCGACAAAAACAACCCGACGGGCAAATCAGCACTCTGCTTTTCGGAAAGCGTGTCAAGCCCCAGAATAAAAAATATTTCGCTTTTCCCGAAGGCCAAATCAGGGGCATATCTATCGCCATCCCGTCCCGACCAGAGGGGCGTATCATGCCATCGTCACGAACGTGGGGCGGGTCGCGGTGGACGCTGGAAGTGCCGATGACGAGCGGCGCTGAAGCGTACGGCGAAGACGTGTGGTCCTGACGTCGCGGTGCTGGCGTCAATGCACCTGGAGGCAACAGCTTCTCAGGGCGCGACGGAGGCAAAAGAGCCGTTCTCCGGGGAGAGCACGTTATAAGCCGTAAAGCCATTGCGCAGGGAATGTCGGATGTTCTCCGCTGCCCTGTATGCTCATGTGCGCACTTTCTGTGCACATTGCACATGAGACCGCGGGTGCAGCGCGCATCCGGCATTCCCTGCGCCCTCTGATTGCAGAGGGCGAGGAGCTTTCATGCAAACCTCGGGCGCAATGCGTCGCGAGGCGAGACCGCGCGTTGCTGTTGGAAGTTTGAAATCTCATCCATCCGTCAGTTCCGGGTGCAGCCCGTCAGGCGCAGAGCCCGGAATCCATAACGCACGATCGTGCGTATGGATCTCCGCCTCGCTGTGCTTCCGCACGCCCCGGAATGACGATGCGCCTCACGAATTCACATGCACGAAATCCCGCAGCAGCGGATAGATCTCGTTGTTCCAGCGCTTGCCCGAGAACACGCCGTAATGGCCGACGCCGGCCTGCATGTGGTGCACCTTGCGATAGGCGCGCACGCCGGTGCAGAGGTCCTGCGCGGCCAGCGTCTGGCCGATCGAGCAGATGTCGTCCTTCTCGCCTTCGACCGTCATCAGGCCCATGCGCTTGATCGAGGCCGGGTTCACCGGCCGGCCGCGATGCATCAGCTTGCCCTGCGGCAGCAGATGCTCCTGAAACACGTCGCGCACGGTCTCGATGTAGAATTCCGCCGGCAGATCCATCACGGCGAAATATTCGTCGTAGAAGGTCTTGATGATTTCGGCCTTCTCCTTCTCGCCCTTGGCGAGATGGTTGGCGAGATCGATGTGCTGCTTGATGTGGCGCTCGAGATTCATCGACACGAAGGCGGTGAGCTGCACGAAGCCGGGATAGACCTGGCGGAACGCGCCCTTGCACTGAATCGGCACGTAGTTGATCAGGTTCTCCTCGAACCATTTGATCGGCTTGCTCTTGGCGAATTCGTTGACCTTGGTCGGCTGGATGCGGGTGTCGATCGGTCCCGCCATCAAGGTCAGCGTCGCCGGGCGCGCCGGATGATTGTCCTCCGACATGACGGCGGCGGCCGCCAGCGCCGAGACCGAGGGCTGGCAGATCGCCACCATGTGCGAGCGCGGGCCCATCTGGTCGAGGAAGGCGATCAGATGGTCGGTGTAATCCTCGAGGCCGAACCGGCCGTGGTCGAGCGGAATGTCGCGCGGATTGTGCCAGTCGGTGATGTAGACGTCGTGGTCCTGCAGCAGCGTCTTCACGGTGCCGCGCAACAGCGTCGCGAAATGGCCGGACATCGGCGCCACCAGCAGCAGGCGCGGCTGCTCCGGCGCATTCTCCTTCTTGAAACGCAAGCAGCGAGCCGAACGGCGTCGCGTAGGCGACCTCTTCGGTCGACCTCCGACTTCCCGGTTGCCGACCATCACGCTTGTCGATGCCGTAGGCCGGGCGGCGTATAGGTCAGCGAGGAGCGCGAGATCAGTTCGAGCGCGGCGGCGAGCCGCCCGAACAGCTTGTCGGAGACGCCCTGCGGCACGAGGTTGAGATATTTCAGCGCCGCCGCAGCCCCCGTCCGCCATGGCGCCGTCAGGTCCATGTGGTTCTGATAGGCCTGGTACATCATCGACATCATCCGCATCCGCCCCTGCCCGATAGTGCCATGCAATATCGAAGCCAAAGCGGAGGCGAACCGCCTGCAAAACTGGCACGTCGCTTGCTGCGTAAATGCACGGCACAGGCATGGGCACTTGGCGGCGGCGCGCTGGCAGCGGTGCCGCTGGCCGTGCAGAGCGTTCAGGCGTTGAGGGAAAGCCATATGGCGAAAGCGACACTGACCATCAGCAGCAAGAACTATTCGTCATGGTCGCTGCGCGGCTGGCTGCTGACGAAATTCTCCGGGCCTGGAATTCGAGGAGGTCGTCACCGCGCCCGACGACGCGTCGGCGCGGGCGGAAATCCTGCTGCTGTCGTCGTCGATCCTGGTGCCGTGCCTGCGGCACGACGGCGCCACGGTCTGGGATACGCTGGCGATCGCCGAATACCTCAACGAGATCATGCCGGATGCCGGGCTGCTGCCGGCCGACCGCGTCCAGCGGGCGCATTGCCGCTCGATCTGCGGCGAAATCCACTCCGGTTTCACGACGCTGCGCGCCTCGCTGCCGGTCAATCTGAAGGGCCATTTCCCCGGCTTCAAGATCTGGTCGCGGGCGCAGGCCGATATCGACCGGGTCTGCACCATCTGGCGCGAGTGCCTGGCGCAATCCGGCGGGCCGTTCCTGTTCGGCGAACGCACCATGGCGGATGCGATGTATGCGCCGGTCGTGACCCGCTTCATGACCTATGACGTGAAGCTCGAGCCGAGGCTTGCGGCCTATGCCAGGACGATCATGGCCATGCCGGAGATGCAGGAGTGGATCGAGGCGGCCAAGGCCGAGCCCGCCGACATCGAGGAACTCGAGGTCGAATATTAGGCAGCGGCGCCGCGGCACTGCCCGTTTGAAGGGCTCAAAGCTGCGGGCAGGGTTTGCTCAAAGCCCGTGCCGTCGAGTGAGCGCGAGGCAGACGTCGCATCGTGCGCGCGCGATACGTGCCGGAAATCGCTGAAGCCGGATTCGGGCTCGGTCCAGACGCTTCGACGCCTGATGGCGGCCGGCTGCAAGATCGCCGCACTGCAGCGCGGCTGGCGCGAATTTCGCATAGCAACATGCAGCCGTGAACGCGACGATGCGACGCTGCCGAAAATTTGGACGCGCTTGCGTGGCCGCGATCTCGCGCAACGAGAACCGTGGAGGCTTCAATGAATCAGCACGCCGTCGTCAGCAAATTCTCTCACGTCAAACCAGGCGATACCGAATTCAAGGGCGGGGGTCTGCGCGACTTCTTCCTGTATCGCGATCTCGGCATCGCCGACGCCACCAGCGGGCAGGTGATCTGCCATCTGGTCAAGGCCAACCCCTGACTTGCCGCCGGAAGAGGGCACCGGCTGGCACAAGCACGAATGCGATTTTCAGATCGTCATCATGACCAAGGGCTGGGCGCGCTTCATGTACGAGGACAAGCCGACCCTGGTGCAGGCCGGGGACGTCGTGCACCAGCGGCCGGGCATCACGCACTATCTGTTCGATTACTCCCCGGACATGGAGTACCTCGAAATCGTCAGCCCGGCCGACTTCAAGACCGTCGACGTGCCGCCGGCCGTCGACAACGTGCCGCCGCCGACGCCCTGGAAGTGACTGATATGTCATCGCCCGGAGGAGTTAACCTTTGTCGTCGGCCGCTGGCTGCGGCCGATCGTGGCCGTGTTGCTGGATGTGGTGCGCCGCACTCGGCATTGCAGCCGACATCTAGCCGTGAACAACGGAGTACGGCGCCAAACCGCTGATTCGGACGCGCTTCGTTCCGTCGGCGTTCCGAACCTTAAGACGCGCGACAGTTCCGTCGCATTTTGGCACAAATCGCGGCGCGCCAAGCCTGTCCAGCAGCGTGTTCAGTCGCCTTCAAACCACGCCGGTTGCCTCACGCGCGGCAGCCGCCAGCCGATCACGGTCGCCTCGACGGCGACCGCCGGATTCATGATTGCGCCATTGGCCGTCGATGATAGCGGCAGGCGAACGGCAGCTGATACGTGCCGCTGTGATCTTCGCAAAGCACCTCCACCGGCTGTTCCGGCGGCGGTTCGCCGTTGCCATCGAATTGTGCCAGCCGCTTTTCCCGCGTTGCCATCGGATCGTTCTCCACCGCTAAGGTATGCACGTCCCTGCGTTCCGAGTCCCCTGCAAGCGGTCCACGCTCCAGTTGAATCAAACCACAACGCCGGGAATGAGGTATCAGTGTGGTATCGTCCGGCGTTGTTGCCGCGCTCTGCAGCACATTGCCGTGATGCGCATTTGGAATGGGACTTCGATGATCGTGACAGATTGTTCTCGCTGTGCTGGCGGCGTTCGCGCCTTGCATGCTGATGTCGGCGCAAGCCGTCGCGCAGGATGTTCCCGGCATCGAAATCTGCACGGTCGAAAAGACCATGGAGCGGCGCACCAGTTGCCTGCAGAGCAATGTCGACTTCCTGCAGAAGACGATCACCAAGCTCACGATCGACCATCAGCAGAAGCTCGATGCCGCCAATCGCCAGATCGAAACTCTGAAGAGCGTGCTCGCAAGTTCCTGCAGAAGCGCGTCGACGATCTGCAGGCGGCGCAGAAGAAGACGGATGACGACATGAAGAAGAAGGCCGACGTTCCGGCCGCGAAGGATGCGCGCCGGCGGCGAAGAGATGACGCAGCTGAAGTAGCGATCCCGCAATGACGGCGTTCGAGCGATCACGCCACGCGGTACTGCTCCATGACTCGCCTTGTCGGGTTCGTAGCCGAGCCCGGGTCCTTGCGGCACCTCGACGTTGCCACTCGCATCGACATCGATGCGGCCACGCCAGAGGCAGGCGGCGCGTTTCATGTAGAACACTTCGACGAAGCCTGCCGTCATCGCGCAGCGACAACAGCTGCAGCGTCGCCAGAAAGCCCGGCCCGAAATACGGGGAGTGCGGCGCGAGCCTGACGCCCATGCTCGTCGGCCAGCGCCGCGACTTTCAGGATATTCGGTGATGCCGCCGACCTTGGTGACCGAGGGCTGGCGCGTGGCTCACGGCGCCCGCGTTCATCATTTGCCGGAACTGGTGCACGGTGCAGGCATTCTCTCCCGCCGCGATGTCGAGCCCGCCTTTGGCGCGTACCTCGTGCCAGGGTAGCAAAATCCTCCGGCGGCCAGACCGGCTCCTCGAGGAACATGGGCTGCAGCCGCGCGGCAGGCGTGCGCGAACGCGATCGCGCGCTCGCGCCATCCATCGGGCAGTTCATGTCGACCATCAGCGGGACGCCGGCGCCGATCGCCTCGCCGCGCGGCGAAGTACCGCCGGCGCGGTGGTCTCATGCAGCTTGATCGCGCCGATAGCCCGAGCCGCCGCGCGCATCGGCACTCGCTCGCGACCAGTTCCGGCGTCCCGATCCGCAGCAGGCTCGCATAGGCCGGAATCCGCGTGCGCTTGCGCATCGCCGATCAGCCGATGCAGCGGCACGCCCTTCACCTTGCGGCGAGATCCCACAAGCGCGATGTCGAGACCGGAGATCGCAAACATCGTGATGCCGTAGCGGCCGAACAGATGCAGGTTGCGCTGGATGCTGTTCCATGAAGGCGGGAATGCCGGCGGCATCCGGAACTTCCTGGCCCGTGGCCTGCGGCGCGATCATCTCGTCGATGGCCGTGCGCGGTGGTCGCGGGCAGACGTACGCAAAGGCATCGCCCCAGCCGGTGAGACCGGCGTCGGTCGAGACCTCGACCAGAACCATATCGAGCGCCGCGATGGCTGAAGCGCCTTGCCTGAAGCTCGCTACGCCGGCGTCATAGGGAATGCGGATGTGATGCGCCCGGACGTCTGTGATCAGCATGGTGCCTCAAGGCTGGATTGGCAAACGCTCCGTCATGGCCGGGCTTGCCCGGCATCCACGTTTATTGCGGACGCAGACCAAGGACTGGATGCCCGGCACAAGGCCGGGCATGACGAGTTCCGATATCCGTGGTCCGATCTGCTTTCAATTCGACCGTCAGGAGTTCTTCTCGCCGCTCATGACCGGGCCGAACAGCTCCCAGGTCTCGCCCTTGAACCGCATCATCTGCAACTGCTCGAGCGGGGCGAAATCGGTCGGGCTGGTCTTGATCTTGGTGCCCGGCAGATAGATGCCGATCTCGAAATTCAGGTTGGCCGCCTGCTTCATGATGTTCTCGCGGGTGAGATCGTCCTTGCACTGCCGCAGCACCTGCTCGAGTCCCTTGGCGACGCCGTAGGCAAACACGGTGGCGCGCGTCGTCCTGGTCGCCTTCGGGATACCATTTGGTCATGAACGCCCGCCATTCGTTCATCGCCGGGATCGTTCTTCCACTGCGGATCCTTGGGATCCTTCAGGTATGCCGCGCTGAGGATGCCCTGGTCGTTCTCGTAGCCGGCCGGCTTCATCACGCTGCCGACCGACACCGAGACGTTGGTGAGGAAATGGATCGGGTGCCAGTTCAGCTCGCCGAGCTTCTTGATCGCCTGTGCCGCGAATTTCGGCGTCGAGATGTTGATGAAGATGTCGGGGTTGGCGCTCTTGATCTGCACCACCTGCGAGATCCACCGTCGGCGACGTGGTCTCGTAGGAGGATCTCGATGACGATCAGCTTGTTGGCCTGGTCGCCGAGCCCCTCGCGCAGGCCGATGACGTAGTCCTTGCCGAAATCGTCGTTCTGATAGCAGCACGCCGATGGTCTTGCCGGGATAGTTCTTCAGGATGTAGGCGGCATAGATCCGCGCCTCGATCTGGTAGTTGGGCTGCCAGCCCATGGTCCACGGAAAGTTCTTCGGATCGTTCCATTTGGCGGCGCCGCTGGAGACGAAAATCTGCGGCACCTTCTTGGCGTTCATGTATTTCTGGATCGCGGTGTTGCCCGGCGTGCCGAGCGGGTTGAAGATCAGCAGCACCTCGTCGGCTCTCGACCAGCTTGCGCGCCTGCTCGACGGTCTTCGGCGGGCTGTAGCCGTCGTCATAGGAGATGAAGTTGATCTTGCGGCCGTTGATGCCGCCTTCGGCGTTGATCTTGTTGAAATAGGCGGCCTCGGTCTTGCCGATCGTGGCGTAGGCGGACGCCGGGCCCGCAATAGGGCATGATGTTGCCGATCTTGATCTCGGTATCGGTCGCGCCTGGATCGTATTTCTTCTGCGCGTTGGCGGCGCTCGCGACCGCGATCGGCAAGCAAGTCCGCAAGCGCAATGGATCTGGCATGGCTCAAGACACGGTGGTGCATCATCGTCCTCCCTGACGTGCTGGCCGAGGCTCATGCAGTCTTGATTGTGGAGCAGCTTCGGTGAGCCGTCGGATCGAATGCAGAAGCGCAGTATGCACGATTGGGATCGATGTTGCCAGCAAGCGCCTCGCTGCCAATTTCCGTCAGAGCGGAACGATCTCGCGGTTCCGCCGCGAAGCAGGCAAGAGAGCAAGGACTATCAAACGAAGCGCGGCGCAACGGCGCATGATGATGACGCTTCGAACGAAAGCCGTTGTCCATGAATCCGGCCCAGAAGGCGCTCTGGTATATCGAAAGCCATCTTGCCGCGACCGCTGACGCTCGACGAGATCGCCGGCGATCGGCGGCGTCTCGCGCTTCCACATGGTGCGGGCGTTTGCCGCGGCGACCGGGCTTTCGGTCATGCGCTACGTGCGCGCCCGCCGTCTCAGCAAGGCGGCGCGCGCGCTGCGCGGCGGCGCGCCCGATATCCTCAGCCTCGCGCTGGATGCGGACTACGGCTCTCACGAAGCATTCACCCGCGCGTTCCGCGACCATTTCGGCGTCACGCCCGAGGCGGTCCGCGCCGCGACGTGCCTCGATCAACTCAAGCTTCAGGAGCCGATCGTCATGGATTCAACCCTGCTCGACAATCTCAAGCCCCGCGTTTCGAAACCGGCAAGCCATTGCTCGTCGCCGGCATCGGCGAGCGCTACACCACTGCGAAACGGCGGCGCCGGCATTCCCGAGCCAGTGGCAGCGCTTTCACCAGACGGTCGACGAGCATCCCCGGCCGGATCGGGAAGGTGGCCTACGGCGTCTGCTGCAACGGCGACGATGCCGGAAATTTCGACTACATCGCCGGCGTCGAGGTCGCCGACTTCTCCGACCTGCCGCGCGAATTCGCCGCGTGCGGATTCCGGAGCAGAGATACGCGGTGTTCACCCACGCGAGCACATCTCGACCATCCGCCGCACCGTCAACACGATCTGGAATCACTGGCTGCCGGCGTCAGGGATGAAGGCCGCCGACGCGCCGAACTTCGAGCGCTACGACGAGAAGTTCGATCCGCTCACCGGCAATGGCGGGCTCGAAATCTGGATACCGGTCGAGGAGTGAGCACTCGCCGCAGGGCTGCCCTGCGCGGCCGGACGGCTCGCGCTTGCTTGGCAAGCGATATCGACTTTGCCATAACACGCGCAACGAAATGTTGCGCGTGCGGGATCGAGCCAGAAATCCGCCTGCAGCCAAGAGCAAGCCGGGAGGATTTCATGGCCAATATCCGCGTTCTCGCCACCGATCTGGAGTTTCCGGAAGGGCCGGTGGTGATGCCGGACGGCTCGGTGGTGCTGGTCGAAATCCGCGGCAAGCGGCTGACGCGGGTTTATCCCGACGGGCGCAAGGAGGTGGTCGCGCAAATTCCCGGCGGCCCCAATGGCGCGGCGCTGGGTCCCGACGGCAAGATGTACATCTGCAACAATGGCGGCTTTAGCTGGATCCCGACGCGCAACATGATCATGCCGGGGCCGCAGCCCGACGACTATCTCGGCGGCTCGATCCAGCGCGTCGATCTGCAGAGCGGCAAGGTCGAGACCGTCGTCGACAAATGCGGCGAGCATCGCGTTGCGGGGGCCGAACGACCTGGTGTTCGACAAGCATGGCGGGCTCTGGTTCTCCGATCTCGGCAAGCGCCGCGCCCGCGACATGGATGTCGGCGCGTTCTACTACATCAAGCCCGGCATGAAGGAGATCGTCGAGGTCGTGCACGGCGTGCTGCCGGCCAACGGCATCGGGCTGTCGCCGGACGAGAACACGGTCTACATCGCGGAGACGCCGACGGCGCGGCTGTGGGCCTACGAAATCTGCCGAGCCCGGCACGATCAAGCCGCGCGACGTGATCTATCGCGGCGAGCGCGGCAAGCCGATCGCGGGCCTCGGCGGCTACCAGATGTTCGATTCGATGGCGGTGGAGGCAAGCGGCAATGTCTGCGTGGCGACGCTGGTCTCGGGCTGCATCTCGGTGATCGCGCCCGACGGCACGCTGCGTCGAGCAGGTGCCGACCGGCGACCGCGTCACCACCAATATCGCCTTCGGCGGGCCTGAGCTGAAGACCGCCTACATCACGCTGTCGGGCAAGGGCGAACTGATCGCGATGGACTGGGCGCGGCCGGGGCTGGCGCTGAATTTTTGAACAAGTGACGATGCGAACGTAACCATCATCATGTGAGGAGCGCAGCGAACGCGCAATCCGATACCATGCCAGCGCACCATGGCCTGGATTGCTTCGAGATGCGCTTCGCGCGCTCGCAATGACGGATGAGGAGAGGGAGTGTACTGAATGCCCTGGCTTGAACCGGTTACCCTTCGCGGCGCGCATGCGCGGCTGGAGCCGCTGTCGCACGATCATCACGACGGACTCGTCGGAAGCGGTGAAGGACGGCGAGCTGTGGAAGCTCTGGTACACCTTCATCCCGACCGCCGAAGACATGCGCAAGGAAATCGACCGCCGGCTCGGCCTGTTCAGACGGCGGGCTCGATGCTGCCGTTCACGGTGTTCGATGCCGACGGCAAGATCGCGGGCATGACGACCTACATGAACGTCGATGCGCCGCAACCGCCGCGTCGAGATCGGCTCGACCTGGTACGCCAAGCGCGTGCAGCGCAGCGCGCTCAATACCCAGTGCAAATTGCTGCTGCTGACGCACGCCTTCGAGAAGCTCGATTGCATCGCGGTGGAGTTCCGCACGCATTTCTTCAATCACCAGAGCCGGCGCGGCATCGAGCGCCTGGGCGCCAAGCAGGACGGCATCCTGCGCAACCACCAGATCGCGCCGAACGGCACGTTGCGCGACACCGTGGTCTACAGCATCATCGCCAGCGAATGGCCGACGGTGAAGGCGCATCTCAACTATCAACTCAACGAAAAGGCGCGGTAGCGCCGCGCCAGAAGCGAGACGATGGAAACGTTCGATTATGTGATCATCGGCGCGGGCTCCGCGGGCAGCGTGCTCGCCAACCGGCTCAGCGAAGATCCGGCAGCCAGCATCTGCGTGCTCGAAGCGGGGCCGAGCGGACTGGCATCCCTACATCCATCTGCCGGCCGGCTTCATCAAGACGTTCCACATGAAGAGCATCAACTGGGCCTACCAGCAGGAGCCGGGCCCGTGGACCGGCGGCCGCAGCATCTACGCGCCGCGCGGCAAGACGCTCGGCGGCTCGTCGTCGATCAACGGCCACATCTACAACCGCGGCCAGCGCCAGGATTTCGACACCTGGGCGCAGCTCGGCAATCGCGGCTGGGGCTATCCGGACGTGCTGCCCTATTTCAAGCGGCTGGAGCGGCGGGTCGGCGAGGGCGACGAGACCTATCGCGGGCGCGACGGCAGCCTGACCGTCACCACCATGGATTGGCAGGATCCGCTCTGCGAGGCCTTCATGGAAGGCGCCGTCGAGCCTCGGCATTCCGCGCAACCCCGATTACAACGGCGCGATCCAGGAGGGCGTGTCCTACTGCCAGCGCACCATCGAGAACGGCCTGCGCATGAGCGCGGCGAAGGCGTTCCTGCATCCGGCGCGGAAGCGCGGCAATGTCGATGTGCGCACGCATGCGCATGTCACCAACATCATCTTCGAGGGCAAGCGCGCGGTCGGCGTGCGCTATCTCAAGGGCGGCAAGGGCGGCGCTCCGGTCGAGGTGCGCGCCAGCAAGGAAGTCATTCTGTCCGGCGGCACCTATAACTCGCCGCAGGTGCTGCAATTGTCCGGCGTCGGCTCGCCGGAACTGTTGCAATCGCTCGGCATCGAGGTGCGCCACGCGCTGCCGGGCGTCGGCGAGGGCCTGCAGGATCACTACGCGCCGCGTTCGGTCGCGCGCGTCAAGAACATCAGGACCATCAACGAACTGCGGCGCGGCTTGAGCCTCTGGGTCGAGGCGCTGAAATGGGCGACGACGCGGCGCGGCCTGCTCTCGCTGTCGCCGACCATGGTCTATTGCTTCTGGCACTCCGGCGAGACCACCGAAAGCTCCGACCTGCAGCTCACCTTCACGCCGGCGAGCTACAAGGAAGGCGTGCAGGGCCAGCTCGAGGACGAGCCCGGCATGACGGTCGCCTCATGGCAGCAGCGGCCCGGAGAGCCGCGGCTATGTCCGCGTCCGCTCGTCCGATCCGTTCGCGCCGCCGATCATCCAGACCAATTATCTGGTCGAGGAGATCGATCGCCGCGTCGTCGTCGCCGGCATGAAGCTGGCGCGCCGGCTGCTCGCGTCCGCGCCGCTCGCGCCGTATTACGCCTATGAGGATTTCCCCGGGCCCAAGGTGCAGAGCGACGACGAATTTCTGGCCGCCGCCACCGAGCGCGGCACCACCACGTTCCATCCCGGCTGCACCTGCCGGATGGGACCGGCGGACAGCCACATGGGCCGTGGTCGACGACCAGCTGCGCGTGCACGGGCTGCAGGGCCTGCGCGTGGTCGACGCCTCGATCATGCCGCGGATGATCTCGGCCAATCTCAACGCCTCGACGCTGATGATCGCCGACAAGGCCTCCGACATGATCCGCGGCAAGACGGCGCTGGAGGCGGTCAGGTTTCCGGTGCCGGCCTAGGGCCGCGTGGCGATGGCCGGCGCAATCCAAAGCAGTCCGGCCATTGCGAGCCACGCGAAACGCAGCATTCATCCCACCAGCACGGCGATGCGGTGCATGGCGTTGCCGCCATAGCCTTGCGGATTCCAGAAGCCGGCCTGATGCGGCTGCATCGCGCCCTTTGAATCGGTCGCGCGCGCCCAGATTTCGAAATAGCCGTCGGTCGGCAGCTTCACGGTCGCGGTCCAGCGCTGCCAGTCATATTTGTTCTTCGGCTTTTCCAGCTTGGCCCGCTGCCAGCTCGCGCCGAAATCGGTCGAGACATCGACCTGCTTGACCGTGAGATCGCCGGCCCAGGATGCGCCGCGCAGCTTCAGCTCCTTGGTGCCGGCCGCGAACTTCGCGCCGTTCGCCGGATTGGTGATGATCGAGCGCACCGGCATCGATTCCAGGATGCGGAAATTCGCCGGATCGGCCTTGTCGCCGGGCACCATCGGCTTGATCGGCGATGCGATAGGAAAATTCCGTCATGCCGGGGCCGTCATGCTCCTTGTCGCGGATGGTGATGCGCGTCAGCCATTTCTGCGACGCCGAGCCGGCCCAGCCCGGCACGATCAGGCGCACCGGCCCGCCATGGATGTTCGGCAGCGGCTGGCCGTTCATGCCCCACACGATCATCGTGTCAGGGTCCATCAGCCTTCTCGATGCGCACGCCGCGCGAGATGGTCGGCTTGCTGGCGTCGCCCGACAGATGCAGGTCGGCGGCATAATGCGCGGTGTATTTCGCGATGGCTTCAGGCCGGCCGCCTTGAGCACGTCGGCGAGCGGCACGCCGGTCCATTCGGCGCAGCCCGCGCCGCCATTGGTCCACTGGTTGCCGCGCGCCGGCGGCGAGAACGCCGCGCGGCCGTTGCCGCCGCACTCCAGCACCATGCGCCGCGTCACGGCCTTGTATTTCGATTTCAGCTCGCCGAGCGTGATCTCGATCTTGTTGTTGACCTCGCCGTCGATGGTGATCTTCCAGGCGTCGGGATCTTTCGTCTCCTCGGGGATCTGCCCGTTGTTGCGGATGTAGAATTTCTCGATCGGCGTGGTGTCGTCGTCGAGCAGGCTTTCCGGCGTCTCGGCGACCAGCGGCTTGTCGCCGAGCACGACGAGCCCTTCGTTCTTGCCGGGGAATTTCAGATATTGCGGTCCCTTCTGCCGGGGCGGGCGCGGCAGCTGGACCGGCCTGTGCGTGTGCGCTCGGGAATTGCCGGCGCCGTTACCGGATAGCGGCATGGTGCTCCCAACGATCGCTCCCATCGCAGCCAAGCCCGTGCTGCCCAGAAATCCGCGACGGCTGGAGTTGAAGCTGTTCCCGCCGTTCGCGGGCGTTCCGCCCGGTTTCCGCGCCATGATATTCCTCCTCCTTTACTGCCCGGTGTTGTGGTGTTTTGGCCGGGCTTCCGCAACGGACTCCAAATTGGTCTGAATTGCACTTTGCTGGCTTGCCGCAAGCCCGAGCAAGATGCCATTCGTGATCAGGACACGGCGCCAAACGTCCCCGCGCTCAGGCGGATGCACTGAACACGACGGGAATCGACGCGCGAACGGGCGAGCACCGTCCCTGAGGCTCGCCGTCGACTTCGCATGACCTCCAGCCGCCGGCTCTCCGTTCGTCTCTACCTAAAGGAGTCCCGATAACCGGCAGCGACACGTGCGCTCGAGGCGGAAGATCGGGCCACAGAGCGGATATCTTTTCTGGTGACATTCTTGCGACGTCTAATCGTGCCGCCGCCTGTTCCGCCTTGGACTCGGCGAGAATTTTCATGAATTTGGCGAAAAGTATTTCCCGTTCCTTGGTGGAGAGCGTGGTCCGACCGGACGAAGGGGCGTAGTTCTGCATGAATTTCTCGAATGCCACCCTCAGCTCGGGAGAGGATTGGTCGAGCGTGTCTGGTTTGGCGGATACGGCTTGATTTCGGTGGGCGGCAAGCCATTCGGCCGCGGGCTTAAATCGCACCCAACCAGGCATTTCGGCCGAAAGATTGACTTCGCGCCACTTGGGATGCCTCGACGGGTTGTTGAATTGATTGATCTTGCCGAAAAACGCGTCGATGAATTTGCGCGACCTTCTTGTACCGCGGGGAATTCTCCGGCCAGGTATAGGCGACAAGCAATGCCCGGTTCGCAATGGTCGGGACAGTGGTCCCCGCGGCAATCAGGTTCGGATAGTTTTGATTGGGTGATCTCTGCGGGAAGATAATTTGCGAACAAATCGCGCAGGTCATGATTTTGCAAGCTTTCCTGATCGAGCGGGAGGAAATGCACGCCGTCTTCCTTCTTCACCTTCGACAGGTAGCCTGCGGCGCTCGCGAGAGGATGATCATTGCCGAGATTTCTCCCGACGTCAGTCTCTTAAGTGCTTCATCGTTGTCGTAGTAAGAGCGCTGCACGGGGATATTGAGGGCATTGAAAACGGTGTCGGCGGTCACTTCGGTCTGGCTGTCCCTTCAGGTTGAAGTTGACCTTCTTGCCCTTCAGATCGTCATAGGACTTGATTTCGTTTCGCGCGAGAACATGAAACTCGGAATTGTAGAGCTTCGTGATATATTGAACGCGCTGCTCGACATTGGCATACAGCACCGGATCCTTCTTCTTCAGGAGTCGAAGATTGTCCTCGTCGACGACAGCCATGTCCATGTTCTTGAGAAACAGCACATCATTCACGTTTTGAAGTCCGCCGACCCCAAGAACCGGCAGAACGCGCACGCCGTCCGGCCCCAAATCGTTCACGACGTTCCGGATGTCCTCAGTGAACCTGGCGCAGGTACATGAGATGCCGGACACCACGACCGTTACGGCGATATCGTTGGCCTGACGCTTTTTTCATCGTAACCGACCGCCGGCTTTTGGCTTTGGAGCCAAAGCAGGACGCAAGGGGACAGCTAAGGATGCAAGAAACAAGAAGAACGACAGGCACACGAAGAGATTTCTAGCAGTCGCGGTGAAGACGCCCATAACTTTTCCCTTTGCTGTGATCTGCGGCCCATTAAGTGCGTGCCGCGAAGTAGAGTGTCGCGTCCGAAATTCGGTTGGACTCGGTGGATTCGGTTTGCGGCGAACATCCGTCGGCAGTAAACGGCTTTGAAACGCATGCGCCGATTATTGCCGCTTGCTTGCGAGCAGTTCGAGCCGCCGAGGCGCCTCCGCCGATCCGAACTTTTTGGCTTCTCGTACCAGGCTCGTGCCATGGCTACGTCCGGCACGAAGCCATGGACGCCCAGCTTCTCCAGAATCACTGGATCGTAAGTTCCGGCGAGCGTCATGGCGGCGCGCGCATCTCCGGCGTTAGCCGCGCGCCGCAGCACGAGGCGAGCCGCGGCGAGATCGCCGCTCGCAATCAAATCATCCGCTCGCCTGAGCGACGAGGCGATTTCATTGGGATCGAGGCGGTGGATCGCATCTCCCGGGATCATGGGCTCCTGGGACAGGTGCCGGCGGCAGAAGCGGCAACTGGTGCCGCGGCCGGCGGCGTGCTGCGGCCGAGCGGCGTGGCGCGCGGCGGCAGAGCGCGGGCGTCCGGCATCGCACTCTGGTAGGCCGTCGTGATTTCCTCAGGCGTCGGCGCGACCGCGACCGTTGTGACGGCTCGAACGCCCGGAGGTCTGGTTTGCCGGCGCCGATAGCCGCGCGGCATCATTGGGATTCTCTCAACTGTGTGTCATGTGCCGTCAATTGCGCGGGATCAGGCTGCACGCGCTGCGTAGGCCGGAAGGGAAGCCGCAATTGAAGCCTTCGCGTTGACGATGATGGCGCGTGTCGCATCCGAAGAAAACATCGCGAATAGAATTGCCGCGGCCGCAGTCGCCAAAACGCCCGCCAGAATTCGTGCCGAGACGGAACGTCTGCCGGTCCTTGCGCAGGGGCGTCACGTATTCACTCGGATCCGGCTCACCGTCGTAATCGGAAAGAAACGCGGGGACGGGATCTTCCGATGTGCGAATCGGTTCGGACTGATAGTTCGAACTTGTAAGGCGCCACTCGGCGATCGATCAGGGTTTTGTCGTGTATGTCGACGTCATGATCGCGCGCGGTCGATAACGCGGTGTGTTGGTCCACCATGTTGACGTTCCCCAATACTCTAACGCAGCGATTGGGGCGTTGCCGGAAATTTTCTTATTGTTCTAGTTCCAGAGGCGCCCTGTTTCCTGAGCATCGACTCAAGCGCGATGAATGGGTCCAAAAAGCGACCGAGGGTTGAAAAATTTCTTCTTCCTGTTATCGGGCATACCAAAGGTATGCGGGAATTGATCTGGGGTATGCGGGAATTGATTCTCAGTATGCGGGATCGATCTAGGCGACTGTCGCCGATGTGGACGCCATTGCGACGCGATCGTTATTCGCCGGCTGGTTCATTTTTTGGAACAGCCAAGACGGAGTGCATCGTTCTCGCGTACGAAATGAACAGATCCACCTTTCTCATGCTCCGAACATCGCCGAGCTTCGGGCGTCTCAATTACTTTTTGAGGACTGCGACCTCGAAGCGCTCGTTTCGCAAGCGAACCGGAAGCGGCCGGCTGCACCGTGCACCCAGATTTGAATCGCCTCTCAACAGCCGGCCGTCTATGGTGCGCTTATGTCGCGCCTCGTGTTTCCGTCGATTGCTATCGTCCTGTCGCTGCTGCCGGTCGTCGCGCCGGCTGCGCCGGCTCATAAACGGCCGGCGCCACGCTGGCACGGCTACGGCTTCCTGCCGGGCTATCATCAGCCACCGAATAACAGCCTTCCAGCTTACGCCCAGAGAGCTTCGGTTTCGCGCATGGCGCGCCGCAACCAGCGCCCTTGGTATATCGATCCAGTCCCAAGTTATTACGGGTACGATGGCGACTGGCACTATTTCGGCCGGCCTGGCTTTTACGGCGGTCGCTACAATGGCGGCAGCTTCGGCCCTTGCTGGACGCGGACGCCGATCGGGCCGATCTGGAATTGCGGCTGATTAAGCTATCGCTTAAAGACCGCGCGCGTGTGCATCCGTTTGCCGGCAGCGGCGGTTCATGGCGCAGAGCGGACATTCGCCGAAACCTCATGTCAGCTAATTGCCCAGGAGCTGAACTCGCCGCCTGCTCGATCACCTCATCGTCACGGGCGAGCACTTAGCTGCGATGGTCATTCGGGCAGCCCGGCTTGCCGCAATCCTTCTTCGTATCGCGAGAGGTCTTCGGCCCGCCGAAAGGGCCCAACACGTCTTTGAGAGTGGAAACACGTAGCGCGGGATTGAGTTGCCGCAGCCGAGCCACTGCCTTATGTGCTTGCTCCGGCCGTCCGGCCATTGCATTGCTTGCGGCGGCGATCCGTAATCCAGGTTGATAGTCCGGATTGTCCTGCAATGCCATTGCCGCCCACGATGCCGCTTCGTCATAGCGGCCCAGGAAGAAATGTGCATGCGCGGTCCCGCTTCGCATTCTTGTCACCCGACGGATCAAGTGGGCTCAGGCGCATGGCACGCGCGAAGCGCTCGATCGCCGCTTCCGGCTCGCCGAGCCAGATTTTTACCCAGCCGCCGAAACTCCATGCCTCGGCCAAATTGGAATTGAGCACAAGCGCGCGATCGATTAAGCCGGCGCCTACCTCGAGATCGCGAACAACATACGCTAACGCCCACCCGCTGGCGGCGAGCGCGATCGCGTCATCCTTGCCCAACTCAACCGCCCGCTGAGCGAGCCTCGTCACTTCGGCAATCTCGTTCGCTGTGACTGAAATCCAGCCATTGGCCTTGGCCATGACGTAGCAATAGGCGGCACGACCGTAGGCGGACGCAAAATCCGGGTCGAGCTCGATCGCGCTGTTGAACAGGCGCAATGCCTCGTCGTTCGCTTGCCGGCTTAGCAAACTGATAAAACCTGGCCAAACCGCGTAAATAGAGGGCATAGGCGTCGAGGCTCTCGGTCGGCTTGCGCTTGGCACGCTCGATCTCGGCTTTTTCCACCGCTGGCGCGATCGCCCCGACAACGCTCTCGGTCACCTGGTCCTGCAGATCGAAGATGTCGCCGAGACCACCATCAAACCGGTCTGCCCAAAGATGTGCCCCGGTGGCGGTATCGACGAGCTGTCCCGTGATGCGCACTCGGTTTGCCGCTTTGCGAACGCTGCCTTCCAACACGTAGCGCACCCCAAGCTCGCGCCCGACCTGCTTCACGTCGACGGCGCGCCCCTTGTAGGTGAAGCTCGAGTTGCGGGCGATGACGAACAGCGCCTTGAAATGAGACAGCGCCGTGATGATGTCATCCACCATTCCGTCCGCGAAATATTCCTGTTCCGGATCGGAGCTCAGGTTGGTGAAGGGCAGAACGGCGATCGAGGGTTTATCGGGCAGCGCAAGGGCGGCTCATCAACAGGCAGGCGGGTCGGCACAGCTGGCACGGCGCGACCGTATGGGACGCGCCAGACCCGCATCGGTTCGGCGATATTCTTCAAGGATTGCGAACCCAAATCCTCAAACGTTACATCTACCTTGCCACGAATTTGCCGACGAGCGTCGTCCGAAATGCTGATACCGCCCGGCTCTGCGATCCCTTCGAGACGCACTGCAATATTGACCCCGTCACCAAAGATATCGTTCTCTTCGATAATGATATCACCGACGTGAATGCCGATGCGGAGTTCGATCCGCTTGTCCTGCGGCACGTCGATATTTTGTTCGGCCATGCCGCGTTGAATTTCGTCGGCACATCGCACGGCGTCGACCACGCTGGCGAACTCAGCAATAGCGCCGTCCCCGGTATTCTTGACGACACGTCCGTGATGCTCAGCGATTTTGGGATCGAAAAGCGTCCTTCTAAGCGCTTTCAGTCGCGCCAGCGTGCCTTCTTCGTCGATCCCTATCAGGCGGCAAGAGCCCGCGACATCCGCCGCCAGAATAGCTGCCAGTCGCCGCTCTACGTGCTCGCTGCTCAAGATCGACCCCGGGCTCGGGGAAATTGAATGGTTATATAGCAGGATCGTGGACCGATGTCCGCCAATGCAGACGTCCGATCACTTTCGGAAGCTTGGCCTGGTGACAGAGATGCCCGGTTTGCCCTCAGAAGCGGACATCGTCGGTGCCAACTGCGGACTCACGCACCGCAACAAATAGCTCTGTATTCGATCAACTCGTCGGCGAGCAGCAAGGCCGATTCCGAGATGGTGAGCCCGAGCGCCTAGCTCGTGGCTTCAAACCGGACATCGGCAATCCAGTTGCGCTTGCGCCGGCTCAGGCGGGCTTGTTCATTCTCGCCCTCGAAGGTTGCCGGCGCGCGTCGGAGCAGCGCAGGTTCTACATTCTCGAATGCGTTCACGCTGACGACGGCGTAGAGGCAGCCGTCGATTCGGCTGGTGACCACCGGCACCACGCCACAGCCGGTGCACACGTGAAACTCGGCAGTCTTGGTGCCGAACGCGTATTTTTGATGCGCGCGTGCGATCCTTGACGCTCACCGTGAGCGATCCGGTCGGGCACGAGGTCCAAACACCGCCATGCTTCGCGCAGAACGAGCAGGTGCAGGCGCGAGCCGGGATTTCTGACGGCTCCGGCCGCCAGTCGAGCGCGAACAAGATATTGCCGCAGTGGCAGCGACCAGAGATCAACATGGCACTTCCGCGGTCGTGAGGGCTGCACTCTATCACATTGTTGAACTGAGTATTGGCGGCAACTCCTGCCAACCACTCAACGGAAATTTACTGGTTCGCCCGTTCGGCGGCGGCGGTGGCCATGTATTTCGAATAGAAATGCAGCAACCCGCTCGCGCCACATTCCGACGAACGCCCCCGATGTCAGCTTATCCACCGATTTCCACGCGTGTTTGACGGCCGGAAGAGTATTCCGCCAGATCGCGCGTTTGCACCATTTTTCGCCTTTCTCCCTGCCTTCGCTGGTGGCACACATGGATTTCCAAGCGATGCGATCAGGTTGGCTGATGTGCTCGGCGGCGCCTTCCCAGCCTTGTTGATGGATCAAGTAAAGATCGCTCAAGGTCGGCTTCTTCTGCGTCACCCACTCGAACAGAATGCCTTCGGTAATGACCTTGTAGGCCGCCGCAACGGCATTGTCGCGGGGATCACGAATCTGCCCGGAGCCGAATTTGTTGAACTCGTATTTGCTCAGTTGGAACAGGCCGATATACGACCCGGTGCGTTGCTTGGGGTCGAAACCGGACTCGATCCTGGCAACCGCTTTCATGAAATTGAAATCCAGACCGAAAGCGTCGGAAGCGCGCTTGATCTCCTCGACCGGCGTTCCGACCGGGGTGTCCTTGAGTGACCTTAAGACGATATCCGCCGGTTTCTCGGCAGGCGGCAGTTCGGACCAGACGTAATAGATGAGATACCGAAAATCCTGCGTCACCGGCGCCGGGTTGGAGCATCGTCGGCGCATTGCGCGTTGTCGGCACCGGTTGGGCGGCATCATGGTGGCCCAAGGCCATCCGATTTTGCCTCGACAGAATCGTCGCCGATTTCGGCTTGGGCCATCAACGACGGTCCGGAACCTCGGCGGCAGATGCCTCCGGCACGGCGGCGGAGAGCGCAGGCGCACCGCTGGCGTCTCGGCGCTCCCAGCCGCTTCCAGCATTGCGTTCGGCACGGTCGCGCCTGGCGTGTTTCCGCCAACCTGATGGATCATCCCCGTGAATGTTATGGCACCCACGATGCAGGTGGCCTGCAAGGCTTTCATTGCCCCCAACTCCGCGGCACGGTCCCCGAAAGAACGCTACACGCATGTTCCCCGTAGTCCGAGGCGAGTCACGTTTTTAGTGGAATGTCCCAAGCGAGGCGACGGACAAGATTGGGATGGGTCACATTTACTGGAGCTGTTGCTAAATGCGACATCCTTATCGCCGCTCGCGACTGCCAAGGCTCTTGGCCTCGACATCCCGCCCACGATGCTCGCACTCGCGGATGAAGTCATCGAGCAACCCGCCACTTCGCCTTGGCCATCTCCGATCGAAGCGCTCGGTGCGTCGCTCCAGGCCGGTTGACCCGAATGGCGATAAACGGGGACATATCAGGGATCATCGTTTCAAGTTGTTCGGACCCGAACCCATACGTACCACCGTCACTACACCAACCGTCCAGATACCCACCGTTGTCCCTACACCCACCGTAGTTCATCCTCCCCTATACGTCGGGGCGTAACTCATGCCAACCGCACCGTGGTGGGTCCTGACACCTGACCTATGATGATTTGGATTTGTGTATGCAAGTGCGAACGTACTTGAGAGCGCGAACGCAGAGGCTAGTGCCAGGGTCACGAGTTTCATGGTTATCTCCTTTGTTTTCTAGATAAGAGACAACCGCCCCTGTCGCCATTAAAACCTTGTTTAAGCACGGTGGAAGACGCAAAGCTGTTCACATCTCACAGAGCAAGTTTTTGTTTTTGGAATGAAGTCTGCTCCTTCCGTGGTCTTCTTGAAAGTTGCTGCAGTTTTTCGAGCTTAGCATCGGCTCTGGCGACTTCAGTGGTAGGGTGCCGAGCCGCGAGCGAGAAATGGGCATGCACAGCACGGTGCTTCGCCCGATGACGCTTTGGGCAAACTCAGAAGTCTGAGTGCGCAATAACCGGGAAGTCCGCTTCTACCCCCGTGAACCCGGACATCGTCAGGATCAGCCCGGCAGGTCGTTTCGCGCCAAGAACCGACGTTGGAGCCGTGGACATGCATGAGGTGCTGAATGATAGCATCCAAGTCCATCGGATCGAGAGCATCAGCGTGACCCAGGTTCAGACCGCGGCGTCACGGGATATGTGCTTGGCGCCACCGAAGGCGAACATCTCGTTCATTTTCGCGACGCCGGCAATATCTTCATCAAGGCCGGCCCGCCACAGGCTCTCCGGACGAATCTTGGCTTGGGTACTCAGCAGGTGCCGGTCGGTGCGGGCATTCCGATCCACCGACACTTCGCAGATGGACGAAGCCTTCTACGTTCTGGAAGGCAGCGGAATTTTCACATCTGAACGATGCACGACACCCTTCTGAGAAGGGTGGAACGATATTCATTCCCAGGAATGCCTGGCATGGATCTGCCAATCCCGATCACGAACTGCTTCTGCCTCTGGATCGCCTGCCGGCTGCTGGGACGGTTTTTTCCGCGACACCTGCAATCCGCCCGGGGTCCCGCCAAAGCGGCTGACCCGGGAACAGGTCAACGAGATCGCCCGCAAATATGCGACGGAATACCGATAATCGGCCCCTCGCAGGGATCCCAAAGGGCCCCGTCCCAGGTGAGAGGCCGCGGTTCAGCGCTGAAATACGACCTTGCCGCCGACCATCGTCAGGTCGCGCCTTGATGTCCTTGATCTGCTCTTCCGGCACGGCCATGTAGTCCGCCGGAGAGCACCACTAGGTCGGCCAAGCTTTCCGGGCTCGGATCGTCCCCTTCCGCGCTTCCTCGAAGGTGTAGTGCGAGGCCGCACTGGTGTAGAGGCGCAGGGCCTGCTCGCGACTAATGGCTTCGGAAGCGCCGTAGACGTTTCCATTCGGATCCTTCCGCGTCACCATGATGTACATGTTGAGGAGCGGGTTGATCGGATTGACGGGAAAGTCCGTTCCGGCGCCGAGACTGTCGAGCCCCATTTTCGCGATCAACGTCTTGGTCGGCACGGCGCGGTCAGCGGTCGCCCGCCCGAGAAAGCCGCTCGACGGTCGCGGCCTTGTCCCACATGAAGACGTTCTGGAAATCGATGCGGACTCCCAGCCTGTGCGCGCGCTCCATCTGCTCCGGCCTGATCAGAGCTGGCGTGGATGAGGACGAAACGACGATCCCGGATCGACTTTTCCCTGTCGGCTGCCTCGAGCGCGTCGAGCACCTGGTCGATACCGAGGTCGCCGACGACGTGCACGCCGACACGCCAGCCGTAGCGGTTGCAGATCGAGACGAGTTGCTTCAGCCGCTCGGGCGTCTCGCTGCGCGATGCCGTGGTAGTTGTCATGTGAATCGGGATAGACGTCGCGCATTAGCGCTGTCTTCAGCGTCATGCCGCCGTCGTAGAAGATCTTGATGCCGGCGAATTTGAGCCAAGTCGTCGCCAAATCCGACGAGGCCCCGTTGCCCGACATGATCGCTTCCCACGCGGTCAGATCGGCAGGCGGCTCTGGCCGGAACATCACGCCGGTGCGCAAGAGTCGCTTCTCCGGACGCGGCAATCTTCTGCAGCGTACGGATGTCGCGGAGCTTCCGTTGCGCCTCTCGACCGCGCTCGTGATTCCGAAGCTGTTCAGCACGCCTTCGGCGATCTGTGAACTGCCGGATTTCATCGTCTTCCGTCCACGGCGGCACGGCCTTCTCGACCCGATCGATCGCGGTCTCGACGAGGACGCCGGTCAATTCACCGGCAGCGTCGCGCTCGAAGGATCCGCCGCTTCGGATCCGCTGTGGTCTTGTCGACCCCACCTTCTTGCAGTGCCATGGTGTTCGCCATCGAGAAGTGCCCGACGGTGCGCAGGTAGACCGGATTGTTCGGAGCGACGCCATCGATCTCCTGCCTGGTGAGATAGCGTTTCTCGGCGAGCTGCGACGGCGGATGCCACGCGCCACCCACGATCCACTCGCCCGGCTTCTTCTTGGCCGCGAATGTCTTGATCGCCTCGAGCGCTTCCGACGACCGTCTTCGCTCGGCTCATGCTGACGACATAGTCGGCAGAGACCAGCTGCCTTGAAGTGCGCGTGAGTATCGATCAATCCGGGAATGACGGTCTTGCCGGACACATCGCAGCACGCGCGTCCGAGCGCCGGCGAAGCGACTTGATCGATGCGCTGCTTCCAGTCGCGAGAATCTTTCCGTCCTGACGGCGACCGCCTCCGTCACGGATCGATCGTTCGTCCATGCGTCAGCACCTTTCCGTTGATGAGGACGAGGTCAGGCGCGTTGAAGTCTCCCTGCTGGGCCGCCGCAGGTGCAGCGCCAGCGAACCACATTCCCGCCCCAACAACCGCAAGCGCCGTCAACTTGCAGACCATCGCATCCTCCTCGATCTAATTGTTCAATAGGCGAACATTTGTTCTATTTTTTGAGAATAACTCCCATCTCGAAGCGGTTCAACGCTTCTTGGACAAAACCCACGCGGACATTTCTGGTTTATGAGCAAACGATCCCTGGTTCCGCCGAAAGGCTGAGCTTCCTCTCGCGCATGCGGCGGAGGGGCGGGCTGGGGCTGCCGCAGCGAGTGACACCGTTCGTGCGGAGAGGGTTTCGCCACCCGCATCGAAATTCGCTTAACGATGCGCTGCTTCCGGCCGGTACAGCGTATCGATGGTGACGACACCGATCGCGCGCGACACGCAGGGGCAGATCTTGCGGTTGTCGTGCTTCTGCTGATCGCTGAAGAACACGTCGCGATGATCGATCGCGCCGTCGACAGCAACGACGTCGATGGCGCAGACGCCGCATTCGCCGCGCTGGCAGTCCGATATCACCTCGAAGCCGGCGGCGTTGAGCGCGTCGAGCATCGAACTGTTCTGCGGCACCACGAGTTCGGTGTCGGTATCCTTCAGCCGCACGCGGAATTCCGCGGTCGGCTTCAGGCCGCTGGAGCCGAAGGTCTCGTAGCGCAGATCGGCGGGCGCGCGTCCTGCGTCGTTCCAGGCCGCGCCGCGCCGCCTCCAGCATTCGCATCGGTCCGCACATGATGGCGATGGCATCCGTCAGGCAGAGCGCGGAAGGTGGCGTCGAGATCGAGCCGCGCGCCTTCGTCGCAGGCGTGCACGATCAGCAGATCGCCGAGCAGCGCCGATAGTTCGTCGAGGAAGGCGGCATCGCCGCGCGATCTGACGGCGTAGTGCAGGGCAGCGTCGACGTTCCGGCGGCGCAGGGCGGCGGCGATGCCTGATGATCGGCGTGATGCCGATGCCGCCCGCGATCAGGCAATAGTTCTTCCTGCGTCCAGTCGATTTCGAGCAGGGACGCCGGATTTGAAGCCTCGATCCGCGCGCCCGGCTGCAACGTCCACATGCGCGCGCGAGCCGCCGCGGCTGTCCGGCGCCAGCCGCACCGCGATGCGATAGGTGCTGGATCGCCGTTCTCCGACCAGCGAATAGGAGCGCCGCGCCGGCTGTCCGTCGATCAGCACGGTGACGCTGACGTGGCTGCCGGCCGGGTAGGGCGCGCACGGCCGTTCTCGGGGCGCAGCTGAATTCGCGGATCGTGGGCGTCACGTCGCTGATGGCGTTCGACGGTGCACCAGCTCCATTGCTCGGCAAAACGCATGGGCGCTTTCCTATTCGGCTGACGATTTGAGCAGAGCGAGCGCGGGCATCAGTTCGAGATGCGTGCGGTTGCGCGATCGCGAGCCGCAGATTGCGCGCGGCAAGCCGCGAATGCTCGCGCATCACGGCTCTCGGCCCGCGCGCCTTCGCGGTTCTCGATCGCGTCGACCACGATGCGGTGATGATCCTGCGCGATCAGCAGGATCTGATGCGCTTCCGGCAGCGCCGACTGCGCCATCACGAACGCCGCTGGGGAAGCGAACGGCAGCGCGGAGACGCGGTCGATCTGCGCGGATCAGCGGCGCGCTGCGCGGAGAGTTCGTTGAGCAGCGCATGAAAGCGCGCGTTCATGGTGACATAGGCGGAAAAGGCTTCGACCGAGATCGGGTCCTGCGCGAACCAGTTGGTCGAGATCGCGCCAGGCATTCCTTCAACGGCTCGAGGCTGCGCGCGCTGACGCCGCGCTCGGCGGCAAAGCGCGCGGCGAGGCCTTCCAGCGTGCCGCGCAGCTCGATCGAGATCGAGAATGTCGCGTTCGGTAAACGCCTTCACCATGAAGCCGCCCGGAGGGATCGCCTGCAGCAGGCCTTCATCCTCGAGCCGCACCAGCGCCAGCCGCACCGGCGTCCGCGACACGCCGGTGATCTCGACCGCCTGCAGCTCGCAGATGCGCTCGCCCGGGCGCAGCCGCGCCGGACAGGATCATGTCGCGCAGCGCGAGTTGCGCGCGCACGGTTCTGCGAGACCGAGCGTTCGGCGTCGCGTTCGCTCATCGATCGCTCACTCCGCCGCCTGCAGCGGTCTGCGGCGCGGTTCTCGCGCGCCACCATGCGGTCGATCACGCGCCGCGCCCACATCGCGCCGGCATCGATGTTGAGGTTGTAGAAGGTGCGGTCCGGATTCTCGTTCATCGCGCGCTGCTGCGCTTCGAGGATGATTTCGTCCTCGTGGAAGATGCCGGCGACGCCGTCGCGGATTTCGGTGGTCAGCTGCTGCTCGGTGCAGGCGGTAGTTGCGCACGAAGGCCCAGAAGTAGTGGCAGGTCGTCGTCGGTCTCCGGCGTCATGGTGTTGAGCACGTAGCCGTTGACGCCCTGCGAGCGCGGTCGCCCTCCGGCGCGCCGGTGCCGGCCGGGCGCCACGCCGACGTCGATATTGACCGTGCACGGGCGCCTCGAAGCGGATGATCTGCCAGCGGTCGACCGGTGCCCGGCTTGCTGCAGCTGCGTCGGCCCAGAACGGCGGCGCGTCGATGCCGCGCATCCAGCGCGTCACGGTCACGGTGCTGTCGCCATGGGTGACGTCGAACGGCGCTTCGGCGACGGCGTCATTGCCGATGCTGGAGCCGTGCACGAAAGCCTCGTGCGTCAGGTCCATCAGATTGTCGACCACGAGCCGGTAGTCGCACTTGACGTGAATGGTCTTGCCGTCGCCGGCCCAGGCCGGATCGTCGTTCCAGTGCATGTCGGGCACCAGCGCAGGGTCGGCCAGCGCCGGATCGCCCATCCACAGCCAGACGAAGCGGTGCCGCTCGACCACCGGGATAGGCGCGCACGCAGGCCGACGGATTGATGGTCTCCTGCGAGGGCATGTAGGTGCAGCGGCCCTGACGCGTTGAATTTCAGGCCGTGATAGCCGCAGACCACGCTGTCGCCGTCGAGCCGCCCCTTCGACAGCGGCACCAGCCGGTGCCAGCAGGCGTCCTCCAGCGCGCACACCTGTCCGTTGGACTGGCGGTACATCACGACATGCTTGCCGCAGATCGTCCGCGGAAACAGCGCGTGCTTGATATCGACATCCCAGGCGGCGGCGTACCAGGCATTGAGCGGGAACGGATGACGGCGCTGGCTGCGACTCCGTGTTGAGTGCTGAGTGTATACTGAAGAAATTGCCATAATTTAGCAAATTATCAAACACTAAGGTATCTAGAAACCTCTCAGTATACAAGAATCAAGATTGACATGACAAATAGTTTGTATTCTTATTATTAAATTCTTATTATCTAGATTTGTCATGTCCGAGCTTCACCTCAGTTCCGGTGATGTTTCTCCTCCCACCGCGTGCCGGCACATCTGGCGCGCCGCTTCAATCAAATTTTGCCTCGGCGTGACCGCCGAAGTTCCAGCGCCGAAGGTTTGACACCGCTGCTCTGGGGCGCGTTCTTGCGGCGATCTGGAGGGAGCCCGGGAGGCCAGAAACATGTGGCGCAACGCACATGGGGGTGGACGTGGTCAATTTCCGGGCAGATGGTCGAGGAACTGGAAGAAGGGCCTGGGCGAAGGTCGATCCCGACGACCGGCGCGCGCAAGCTCTATGTCACAGAACAGGGGCCTCGCTGCGTCGCCGTTTGCGCCCGGCTGCGCTTGCCGCTCAGGAACGTTTGCTCGCTCCGCTCGATGCGGACGAGCGGATCACTTACTGCTCGACATGCTTGTGCGCATCATTGAAGCAAACGACTCCTACGCTCGTCCCGGAAACGGTCGACGCAAGCCGCAGCGCAAATCCAGCCAGTGAACGTGGGAGGTAGCCATGACGTTCTCGCAGATGCTCTGGTTCATGGGCTGCTCGTAGCCCCACCCTTGGAAAATTCCCCGGCTATGCGCTCGTGGGTCTTGCGGCTCATCGTGGTCCTTGCCGCGCAATGTCCGCGCGCTGATTGGCCAGAACGATCTGTCAAGTGAGGCCTTTGGCTCAGTGATCGCGACGCCTCCTGCTCAGGCGCTGATTTAGGTGAGGGCCGGATACAGGCGCTGCTGACGCATTGACGGCGTCGTCCTCGCCCGTTCAAGCCGGAAAGGCGCGCTTTCTTACCGTGGCGAACCCAGGTCGCGCTGCCACACTGCCCGACGTCAAGACCGTTCGCGAATTGGGGTATCCCGGCGAAATCCAGGGATTGGCAGAGATTTTCGGCAACAAAATCTGTCGGAGAGCGGTGCGAAACCGCATTGCCGTGGATTGCCGCCATTTGCCGCGACACCGATATTCGCCGCAAACTGGTGGCGAGGCTGTCACGAAGTGGCACGACCGAGGAGTTGAAGGCGGGGATAGAAACTCGGCGAATTGCAATGAGCAGAGCTAGCCAAGTTAATCGATATCCGGAATCCGCAATAACTCCAGTAGGGGAGACACGATGGCATCATAAATATCGGCCCCTCAGGCTTTTCGATTTGATTCAGTCGCACCGTGTGACGCGCGGTAATCCATGTGGCGGCTAGACTCGGTATTGCCGAGCTGCTGCGGGACGGACCGCAGACGCTTGGTCGAACTCGCAAAGGCAACCGGCGCGGATGAACGATCGCTCGGGCGTCTGCTAACCGCGCTCTCCACCATCGGCATATGTTCGAAAGAACTGGCGAAGGTGCCTACGCCTTGACGGAGGTGGGCGCCGGCCTCGACGGCGAAGCAGAGCAATCGTTCAAGAGCTGGGCTATCTTTCGAAGCCGAGATGCTTTCGAAGTCGCTGGAGCGGAATGCTTGAATCCGGTGATGACCGGCAAGACGGCGGCGGAATTGCAGGGCTTCGCCAGCAGTTTCGAACTGATGGGGCGAACACCTGAAAACGTCGACAAGTTCAATGCTGGCGATGACCGAGCTCACGCGGCTGGTCAACGCCGGATATCCTTCGCTTCTACGATTTCAGCGGGATATCCCACCTGATGGACGTCGGCGGCGGATCCAGCGAATTGCTCGGCGCCATCGCGCAGCAAAACCGGAAACTGCGCGGAACTGTTTTCGACCTTCCGAGGTGCGCCGAGGCCGCAAGCAACCATCTTCGGCAAATCGGCGTCAGCGATCGCGTCGAATTCGTCGCGGGCGATTTCTTCAAATCGGTTCCGGCCGATCGCGGATGCGATCATCCTCAAGAGTGTGATCCATGACTGGAATGATGCACGCAGCATCTTCGATTTTGCGCAACTGTCACCAGGCGCTGCCGAGCGGCGGCAATTGCTGTTGCTGGTCGAACGGCTGATGCCGGAATCGCCTGGTATGACCGACGACGACACGGCGCATGCAATGAGCGACCTGAACATGCTGCGCGGGCCTGGCGGGTGCGAGCGCACCGAGGGCCACATACCGCGAATTGCTCAGGCAAAGCGGCTTCGATCTGGCCGTGGTTCATCCAGCCGGCCGCTTCAACGTGATCGAGGCGCATCCCGCTTGATGATGGCCGATTGATGCGATGTCAGCCCGGCATCAGGCGGCAGTCATTCAGCCGTAAACGAACGCGCCGTCCTTCAGGTCGATCGCCGGAAACTCGTCCTTCTCGGCCCAGTAATCCTGGTTGTGCTGCCATTCCGGCTTGTCGCCGCGCTTCGGCAACAGGTGCATGCCGCGCATCATGTAGCCGGGATTGAAGTTCTCCGGATCGATCCACGGCAGCAGCGGCATGTTGTGGTCTTCGGGCCGCAGCGCCGGCGTCACCTTCTTCGCGCCGATTTCGCTTCATGTGGTTGAGCAGCCGGCAGACGAAGTCGGCGACGAGGTCGACGCGCAGCGTCCAGCTGGCGCGGAAATAGCCGAACACCCAGACCAGGTTGGGCACGCCGGTGAACATCATGCCGCGATAGGTCACGGTGTCGGCGAAATCGAGCGGCTTGCCGTCGATCGCGAATTCGATGTCGCCGTTGGCGCGAGAGGTTGAAGCCGGTCGCGGTGACGATGATGTCGGCTTCCAGCTCCTTGCCGGACTTCAGCAGGATGCCCTTCTCGGTGAAGCGGTCGATCTCGTCGGTGACGACGGAAGCCTTGCCGGACTTGATGCCCTGGAACAGGTCGCCGTCCGGGATGAAGGCGATGCGCTGCCGCCACGGCCGGTATTTTGGCGTGAAGTGGGTCGCGATGTCGTAGTCCGTGCCGAGATAGGCTTCGACCGCCGACAGCAGATCCTTCTTGGCCGCTTCCGGCTCCTCGAAGGTCTTGCGGGTGAACGCGTCCTGGTCGAACAGGATTTTTCGCCGCGTGATTTCGTGGATCCACGTCTCGTCGACCTGCAGCTGCGCGCAGCTCTCGGCGATCTCGATCGCGTTGCGGCCGGTGCGGAAATAGGTCGGCGAACGCTGCAGCATGGTGACATGCGCGCAATCGTTGGCCATCGCCGGGATCAGCGTCGCCGCGGTGGCGCCGGAGCCGATCACGACGACGCGCTTGTTCTTGTAGTCGAGATCTTCGGGCCATTTCTGCGGATGGACGATCGGGCCCTTGAAGTCTGGCCATGTCCTTCCACTCCGGCGTATAGCCTTCGGTGTGGCGGTAATAGCCCTGGCACATCCAGAAGAAGTTGGTGGTGAAGCGAACCGCTTCTCGCCGGTGTCGGTTCGGATGGCCTCGATGGTCAGAGGTTTTCCTCGCTCGACCACTTCGCCGAGGTGATGCGTGTGCTGGTAGCGGATGTGGGGCGCGAGATCGTTCTCCTCGATCACGTCGCCCATGTATTTCAGGATTTCGGCCGCGCTCGCGATCGGCGCGGTGGTCCACGGCTTGAAGCGGTAGCCGAAGGTGTGCAGGTCGCTGTCGGAGCGGATGCCCGGATAGCGGTGGGTGCGTCCAGGTGCCGCCAAAGCGTCTTCTGGGCTTCCAGCGCGACGAAGCTCGTGCCCGGGCATTGCGTGGTGAGGTGGTAGGCCGCGCCAACGCCGGAGATGCCGGCGCCGGCGATCAGGACGTCGAAATGCTCGGTGGTGCAGGGCGACGCCTGTGTCGATCTGGGTTTGAACGTTCATCTGCCCTGTTCTTTTTCGTTTGTTGTTCTTGAAAAACGAAACGCCAGAACCTTAGGTTCTGGCGCTGTGGACGTTCGCGAACTACACCTCGCGGCGGCTGAGGAAGGCCAGCCGCTCGAACAGGTGCACGTCCTGCTCGTTCTTGAGCAGCGCGCCGTGCAGCGGCGGGATCAGCTTGCGCGGATCGCGCTCCCGCAGCATTTCCGGGCGTGATGTCCTCGTTCAGCAGCAGCTTGAGCCAGTCGAGCAGCTCCGAGGTCGAGGGCTTCTTCTTCAGGCCCGGCACTTCGCGCACCTCGAAGAAGATGCGCAGCGCTTCTTCCACCAGGCGCTTCTTGATGCCGGGGAAGTGCACGTCGACGATCCGGCTCATGGTGTCGGCGTCGGGAAACTTGATGTAGTGGAAGAAGCAGCGGCGCAGGAACGCGTCCGGCAATTCCTTCTCGTTGTTCGAGGTGATCATCACGATCGGGCGCAGGCTCGCCTTGATGTTCTCGCCGGTCTCGTAGACGAAGAACTCCATGCGATCGAGTTCGAGCAGCAGGTCGTTGGGAAATTCGATGTCGGCCTTGTCGATCTCGTCGATCAGCAGCACCGGGCGCTTGTCGTGCGGTGAAGGCTTCCCACAGCTTGCCGCGCTTGATGTAGTTGCGAGATGTCGGAGACGCGCGCGTCGCCGAGCTGGCTGTCGCGCAGCCGCGACACCGCGTCGTATTCGTAGAGGCCCTGCTGCGCCTTGGTGGTCGACTTGATGTGCCAGGTCAGACAGCGGCGCGCCGAGCGCCTTGGCGACTTCCTCGCGCCAGCACGGTCTTGCCGGTGCCGGGCTCGCCCTTGATCAGCAGCGGGCGCTCGAGCACGATCGAGGCGTTGACCGCGACCTTGAGGTCGTCGGTGGCGACATAGTCCTTGGTGCCGGTAAATTTCATCTGATCCTTTGCCTTGTTGTTCGTTCTTGAGCGCGCTGCGTCGGCCTGAACAGTAAACGACCGCCGGTCCGGCGGTCGCGATTGAGGTTGAAGCGTCTGTCAGTCAGCGTCTGACCAGCGACAGGATGACCAGAACGATCACCGCGCCGATGGTGGCGTTGACGATATCGCGGAGCCAGCGCTGCCGCCGAGGCTGACGCCCAGTTGCGGCAGCAGCCAGCTCGCCACCAGCGCGCCGATGATGCCGATCACGATGTTGCCGATCAGCCCGAAACCGGCGCCGCGCACGATCAGGCCGGCAAGCCAGCCGGCGATCGCGCCGATCATCAGTGCCGCTATGATGCCCATTGAAATTCCCCTGCCGGAATAAGCCCTTTATGGCTCAATTCTAGTTGAAAAACCCTCGCCGGTCTAGGCCTGTCTGGTATGCGGCCGGCAGCGCCTTGACGCTGTCAGCGCGCTCCGGCGGGCAATCTGTAACCCATGTTTCTGCAATTCTTCACATCGCTGCGCGACGCGCAGGTCCCGGTGACCCTGCGCGAATATCTGACGCTGATGGAGGCGCTCGACGCCGACCTCGCCGATCAGACGGTGGAGAATTTCTACTATCTGTCCCGCGCCGCGCTGGTGAAGGACGAGCGCAATCTCGACAAGTTCGACCGCGTGTTCGGCACCGTGTTCAAGGGGCTGGAGAGCCTGCTCGACGCCATGGAGAAGGCGGACATTCCCGCCGAATGGCTGAAGAAGCTCGCGGAGAAATACCTCACCGAGGAAGAGAAGAAGCAGATCGAGGCGATGGGCTGGGACAAGCTCATGGAGACGCTGCGCCAGCGCCTCGAAGGAACAGCAGGGCCGCCATCAGGGCGGCAACAAGTGGATCGGCACCGCCGGCACCTCGCCGTTCGGCGCCCACGGCTACAATCCCGAGGGCGTCCGCATCGGGCAGGAGAAGAACCGCAACAACCGCGCCGTGAAGGTGTGGGACAAGCGCGAGTTCAAGGATCTCGACGGCAATGTCGAGCTCGGCATCCGCAACATCAAGATCGCGCTGCGGCGGCTGCGCAAATTCGCCCGCACCGGCGCGCCCGGACGAACTCGACCTCGACACCACGATCAAGGAGACCGCCAACCACGGCTATCTCGACGTGCATATGCGCCCCGAGCGGCGCAACGCGGTCAAGGTGCTGGTGTTCTTCGACATCGGCGGCTCGATGGATTCGCATATCGAGCAGGTCGAGGAGCTGTTCTCGGCGGCGAAGACCGAATTCAAGCACATGGAATATTTCTACTTCCACAACTGCCTCTATGAAGGCGTCTGGAAGCAGAACACGCCGGCGCTTCACCGACCGCACGCCGACCTGGGACGTGCTGCACAAATATCCGCACGACTACAAGGTGGTGTTCGTCGGCGACGCCTCGATGTCGCCTTACGAGATCATGGTGCCCGGCGGCTCGGTCGAGCACGTCAACGAGGAGGCCGGCTCGGTCTGGCTCGATCGCATCACGCGCACCTATCCGCATGCGGTGTGGCTCAATCCGGTGGCGCAGAAGCACTGGGACTATTCGGAATCCACCACCATCATCCGCCGGCTGTTTTCGGAGCGCATGTATCCCGATCACGATCGAAGGGCCTCGAAGGCGCGATGAAGGAACTGGTGCGGTAGATTACGTCGTCATTCCGGGCGCTGCGAAGCGGACTGGTCATCATCGCGAGTTATCGATCGAGATTCGGGTCTGATCCTCCGGGCCATCCCGGAAGGCTACGGTGCATAGGGTTGATTTCGAGATTTTGAGGTACAACAAAATGCCCCAGACCATCCACCGCGGCATCAAGGCCCTGATCGACGAGGCCAATGCCGAGATCGAGACCGTCAGCGCGGCCGATGCCATCAAGGCCGCGCAAAGCGACGACGTCGTGATCGTCGATATCCGCGATCCCCGCGAGATCGAGCGCGACGGCCAGATTCCCGGCGCGTTCTCCTGCACCCGCGGCATGCTGGAATTCTGGATCGATCCGGCAGAGCCCCTACGCCAAGCCGGTCTTCCAGGAGGACAAGAAGTTCATCTTCCACTGCGCCGGCGGCATGCGCTCGGCGCTCGCGGCGAAGACCGCGCAGGACATGGGCCTGAAGCCGGTCGCCCATATGGGCGGCGGCTTCGCCGCCTGGCGCGACGCCGGCGGCCCGGTCGAGAAGTGGGAGCCGAAGAAGAAGGGTTAGAGACTGACCGCTCGTCATCTGGCCGTCATGCCGCGGGCTTGTCCCGGCGCGATCCAGCATCTCGTCATCCAGCAACGTTGCAGAGTACGTGGATGCGCCGGCGCAAGGCTCGGGCATGACGATACTGAGAGGACGTTAGACGCATGACGACATCCACCGACGATCCGCTTGTCTCCACCGATTGGCTCGCCGCCCGTCTCGACGATCCCAAAGTCAAGATCATCGACGCGTCGTTCAAGATGCCCGGCGTGCTGCCGCTGCCGAACGGACGATTATCTCGGCGCGCATATTCCAGGCGCGGTGTTCTTCGACGTCGACGCCGTCGTCCGATCATTCCAACCCGCTGCCGCACATGTATCCTGATCGCCGAGCAGTTCGGCCGCGATGTCGGCGGCGCTCGGCATTCGGCAATGACGATACCGTCGTCGCTCTACGATTCCGGCGGCTGGGTCGCAGCGCCGCGGGCGTGGTGGATGTTCCTGTCGTTCGGTCATCGCGACGTGCGCATGCTCAATGGCGGCCTGAAGAAGTGGGTCGCGCGAAGGCCGCAAGGTCGAGCATGCGGCGAGGTCGACGCCGAAGCCTGGCCACGTTCAGGGCCACGTTCGATGCGCGGCTACGCGCGCAGCATGCAGCAGATTGGTCGACAATCTCGCAAGCCGCGCCGAGCAGGTGATCGATGCGCGCGCCAACGAGCGCTATCAGGGCAAGGTGGCCGAGCCGCGGCCGGGCCTTCGCTCCGGTCATATCCCCGGCAGCCTGCAGCCTGCCCTACAACCAATCTGTTCGACGCCGCGACCGGCGCGATGAAACCGCTGGACGAGTTGCGCGCGGCGTTTCTCGGCGCGCCGGCGTCGAAGCTCGAAGCGCCGATCGTGACGAGTTGCGGCTCCGGCGTCACCGCGCTGGTGCTGACGCTGGCGCTCTATCGCCTCGGCGTGCGCGGAACCCGGCGCTGTATGACGGCTCATGGACCGAGTGGGGCGCAGCCGACGGCCCGCCGGTCGCGACCGGCCCGGCCTGATCGCCGCGATCAGCGGACGCGTCGGCGTCGGCGCCGGCTGCGACGGGAGCGGTGCGAACGGGTTGGGTTGCTGTTGCTGCTGGGCCAGCGCTGCCTGCCGCGCCAGGCGCGCGCCGCTGCTGCGGCAATCCGCCGTCGTTCCTGGGCCCGCTGCAGCCGCGCTTGCGGCGCTCTGGACGGCTCGCTGTCCGGTTTTGCTACCGTGGTCTTGCCCGATGGCCGCGTCTTCGTCGACGATGACGGCGGGACCGCCGAGCGTCGCGATCTTGGTCGCGGCGACGTTGCCTTCGAGCAGCAGATATCCGGCGCCGGCGGGCCGGCGTGGTCGCGTGCCGGCTGCGCCGGGCGGCTTCGTTCGGCGATGGCAGCGAGCTTCACTTCCGCATTGGCAACGGGCGGTCTCGGTTCGGCCGGGCAGGCGCATCGGCCGGTGTCTCCGCGCTGGCCTCGCTTTGCCGGGGCTTCCGGCTCGGCCGCTTCGGCCTGCATCGGCTCTGCCGGCTGCAGCGCCACGGATCTTCTCGGGCTTCGGCCGGCGAGCTTTCCGGCGTTCAGCCGGTGCCGAGTGGCGCGGCGCATCAGTGGCTGCTTCCGGAACTGCGGCGGCGGGACATTCTCCGGCGGCTTCTCGCCGACGGGCGGATCGACGCGCAGCAGCGCCAGCGTCGGCGGCGGGCCGTCATTCAGGCGGGCAGAACATCGGCTCGGGCGTCGCCCGTCGCGAGGGAAGGTTGGCAAATTCCTCATGCGCGGCGCGCAACAGGGCGGCGGCGCCAAGCCCGAAAATCAGGATCGACATCGAAAGCACGATCGCGGCGAACAGGAAACGAAAGCCGGGAAGCATGGACGCGAGTTCCACCCCTCCTTGATGTCTGCGAGGGCTATTGATGCCATAGGGAACGCGGTGACCACTGTGTGGCCGTGATCTCGCAGGGGCACGCGCGCGGCAGATCAGGCCGATTTGAGAGTATCTCAACGCCCGTCGGCTTTTTGTTACAAAATCTGCGGTTCAACGCCGCCTCGCATGCCAGACCAATGCGATTTCCGGCGCGCTGAGGCATCTTTGCCGCAGGCCCTGCGGTCGATCACAAATGGCCGGTGCGGGCCGAATTTCGCGGACTTGTCTTGAATGTGCCGCTATCTTCCGTCATCTGCCGTTAACCGTCCGGTGGGGCTTGGGGTCTATACAAAGGCGATGATGATCAACCGCATTCTGACGATTTGTGCCGCCATTGCCGCTGGCATGGCGGGAACTTCGCTTGCCCATGCGCAGCAGGGCTATCCGGCTAGCCCCGGTCCAGGTCTATTCGACGGCTCCGGCACCGGGCCGTATGTGCCCGGTGGCTATGCGACGGATGAACGCCGCGGCCCCGGCGCAGCCCGATTTCGACGCACTGGATGACGATGACGATGCGCCGAACGCGTCAGAACTCGGCCGCGCTGCCGCCGCCCGGCCCGGTGATGTCGCCCAGCGATCCGCGCTATGGCCGCCCGGCCGGTGCGCCCGTTTATTCAGACCGCGGCGCGCCGACACGGTCCGATCTTCGCCCGATGATCCGCGCTACGGCCGCGCCGCGTCCGCCGGTTTATTCTGACCGCGGCGCGACGTCCGGTCGTCTATCGCCCGATGACCGCGTTACGGCCGCCCGTGGCCGCCGGCGGTGATCTATGCGGACCGCCCGCCCGGTCCGCCGCAGCAGCCGATCCTATTCGGATCGCGACGACAGCCGCATTCCCGGAGCCGGCATCGTCTATCCGAACGACGACCGCGCTGGCCTGCGCCCGCCGGGGCGCATCGGCGCAGCGCCCGGCGACCGGCGCACTGCCGCAACCGCAGCAACCCGCCGTCGGCGCCGACGGCAGGCCGGTGCAGCTCGCCGCGCTGCCGCCGGAAGAGCAGCCGGAAGTCGGCTCCTGCGCAGCTTGCCGGCGCACCTGCGCCGCCAGGAAGTCACCTTCGCCGACCAAGGAGCCCGCGGGCACGCATCGTCGTCGATACGCCCAACACCTATCTCTACTACGTGCTCGGTGGCGGCCGCGCGATCCGCTACGGCGTCCGCGTCGGCCGCGACGGCTTCACCTGGACCGGCGTGCAGAAGATCAGCCGCAAGGCCGAGTGGCCGGATTGGCATCCGCCGACCGAGATGATCGAGCGCCAGCCCTATCTGCCGCGCTTCATGGCCGGCGGCCCCGGCAATCCGCTCGGCGCGCGCGCGCATGTATCTCGGCTCGACCGTCTATCGCATCCACGGCACCAACCAGCCCTCGACGATCGGCAAGTTCGTCTCGTCGGGCTGCATCGGCATGCTGAACGAGGACGTCTCGGACCTGTTCGAGCGCGTCAAGGTCGGCACCCGCGTGGTGGTGATGCCCGGCGGCCCGCCGCCCGCCGACACCGCGACCGCCTCGGCCGCAGCCGCTGCCCGGCCGCCGCCGCAGCGCCGCACCGGCGCCAGGCCCAACTGGCGCCCGTTCCCGGCGCGCAGCCGACCGTCGGTGCCGCCGCTGCCCGCGCCGGTCACGGTTCGCTGAACCGATAGATCGGCTTCGAACTTCACTCGCTTCCAACGGGAGGGCGATTCGTCAAGCGTTTCAGCGACTGCCTCGCTGTCCGTTGGATACCGTTCGCGTCGAAACGCGCAATGACGAGCTGGTTCTGATGCGATCGAACCGATAACGCCAGCCGCCGCAGTTCGGCTCGCCCTTGAACCAGGCGTCGATGCCCTCGACCATCTGCTGATAGTGGTTGCGAAAGCTGTCCTCGGTGACGTAGCCGAGATGCGGCGTCAGCACGATGTTGTCGAGCTTGCGGAACGGATGGTCGACCGGCAGCGGCTCGACCGAGAACACGTCGACGCCGGCGCCGGCGATCTTCTTTTGCGTCAGCGCTTCCAGCAGCGCGCCTTCGTCGACGATCGGCCCGCGCGCGGTGTTGACGAGGTAGGCGGTCGGCTTCATCCGCGCCAGTTCCGCAGCGCCCGACCAGCCCGCGCGAGCGCTGGCTCAGCACCACATGGATGGTGACGATGTCGGCGGTGCGAGAACAGCTCTTCCTTGGTGGCGTAGCTGACGCCGACTTCCTTGCACTTCTCCGGCGTCAGGTTCGGGCTCCAGGCGATCACGTTCATGCCGAAGGCTCTGCGCCAGCTTCGAACACCTTGGTGCCGAGCTTGCCGGAGGCCGATCACGCCGAGCGTCCGGCCCTCGATCTCCATGCCGACGAATTTCTGCAACGGCTCGCCGGCATGCATGCGCGCGTTCTCGCGGCCGATATTGCGGGTCAGTTCCAGGATCAGGCCCATGGTCAGCGGCGCGGTCGGGATCGCGGCCCCATTGCGTGCCGCACAGCACCACCTTGTGGTCCTTGGCGGCTTCCATATCGATGCGCGGCATTGCGCATGCCCGAGGTGATCAGGAGTTTCAGGTTGGGCAGCGCCGCAAACATGCGTGCGCGGGAACGGCGTGCGTTCGCGCATCGCGCAGATGATCTCGAAATCCTTCAGCGCGCTGGCCGCGGCCTCGGCGGTCGCAAAGGGCTGGTTGAACACCGTGACGTCGACGCGGTCGGTGACTTTGGACCAGTCGGCGACCGTCAAGCGCCACATTGAGATAGTCGTCGAGGATTGCACAGCGCAGCCGCGTCATGGGGAGGTCCGTTGATGGCGAGGATGACGGCGCGGAATGAGCCGTCAGGGAAGGTCGCCATGGTTGCGCGCAATCAGGCGAAGCGCGCGGACAAAAGCGCTCGCGAAAGGCCTGCGTAAAAGCGCGTCAAGGGCGCTCGCAGGCTCAAATAACCGGAGAGGCTCAGTTCGAATCGGCCGAGATGCTTGGCGCGCCAGGCAGGGCCCGGGCCGCGCATATAGTGCAGTTCCGGCCGGTAGGGGTTGAACGCCTTGGCGACGAACTGGCGCCAGAAGGCGCGGAGTTCTGCGAAGCGGTTTTGCCAGTCCGGTCGCGGCTGTTCGCCGGGGCGTGAAAGGATGCCGAACTGATCGTAGCCATGACGCGGGCCTGCTGTTTCGTCGCGGCTTCTGCCGCTGAAACGCCTTTTCGGCGCCTGAGAACGACAGTTTTCGCCTGATTTATTAAAAGATAGTTTCAATTGTCGGGATCTCGGCGCCACATGGTGTACAACACCGTATTCATCCGTGGTGAACGGATGGAAAACGCGGTTCCCGCGGTTGCCCTTTCGGCGGCCGCGCCGCTACATCAGCGGCAGCAAATTTCCATAAATCCTCTGGTTTCAAGGGATCGCGATGGCTCGCCAGTTCGTCTATTTCATGCAGGGTTTGACCAAGAGCTACCCGACCCGGAAGGTGCTCGATAACGTCCATCTGTCGTTCTATCCCGACGCCAAGATCGGCGTGCTCGGCGTCAACGGCTCCGGCAAGTCGACGCTGCTGCGGATCATGGCCGGCCTCGACAAGGAGTATAACGGCGAGGCCTGGGTCGCCGAGGGCGCCCGCGTCGGCTACCTCGAGCAGGAGCCGCAGCTCGATGCGACCAAGACGGTCCGCGAGAACGTCATGCTGGGCGTCGCCAAGCAGAAGGCGATCCTCGATCGCTACAACGAACTGGCGATGAACTATTCGGAAGAGACCGCCGACGAGATGACCAAGCTGCAGGACGAGATCGAGGCCGCGGGCCTCTGGGATCTCGACAGCAAGGTCGACCAGGCGATGGACGCGCTGCGCTGCCCGCCCGACGATGCCGACGTGACAAAGCTCTCGGGCGGCGAGCGCCGCCGCGTCGCGCTCGTGCAAGCTGCTGCTCGACCAGCCGGAGCTGCTGCTGCTGGACGAGCCGACCAACCATCTCGACGCCGAGTCGGTGTCATGGCTGGAAGGCCATTTGCGCAACTATCCCGGCGCGATCCTGATCGTGACCCACGACCGCTACTTCCTCGACAACGTCACCGGCTGGATCCTCGAGCTCGACCGCGGCAAGCGGCATTCCCTACGAGGGCAACTACTCGTCCTGGCTGGCGCAGAAGCAGAAGCGCCTCGGCGCAGGAAGGCCGCGAGGATGCCGCGCACCAGAAGCACGCTCGCGCGCGAGCAGGAATGGATCGCGGCCTCGCCGAAAGCGCGCCAGGCCAAGTCCAAGGCGCGCTATCAGCGCTACGAGGATCTGTTGAAGCAGGCCGAGCGAGAAGCAGACCCAGACCGCGCAGATCACGATTCCGGTGGCCGAGCGGCTCGGCCAGAACGTCGTCGATTTCGAAGGCCTCACCAAGGGCTTCGGCGACCGCGCTGCTGATCGACGATCTCACCTTCAAGCTGCCGCCGGGCGGCATCGTCGGCGTGATCGGCCCCAACGGCGCCGGCAAGACCACGCTGTTCCGGATGATCACCGGGCAGGAGAAGCCGGACAAGGGCACGATCACCGTCGGCGAGTGCGTGCATCTCGGCTATGTCGACCAGTCGCGCGACGATCTCGACGGCAAGAAGAACGTTTGGGAAGAGATTTCCGGCGGCAACGAACTGATCCTGCTCGGCAAGCGCGAGGTGAATTCGCGCGGCTATTGCTCCATCGTTCAACTTCAAGGGCGCCGACCAGCAGAAGAAGGTCGGCGCGCTGTCGGGCGGCGAGCGCAACCGCGTGCATCTGGCCAAGATGCTCAAGTCCGGCGCCAACGTGCTGCTGCTCGACGAGCCGACCAACGACCTCGACGTCGATACGCTGCGCGCGCTGGAAGAGGCGCTGGAGGATTTCGCCGGCTGCGCCGTCATCATCAGCCATGATCGCTGGTTCCTCGACCGCATCGCCACCCACATCCTGGCCTTCGAGGGCGACAGCCATGTCGAATGGTTCGAAGGCAACTTCCAGGACTACGAGAAGGACAAGATGCGCCGGCTCGGCCAGGACAGCATCATTCCGCATCGCGTGAAGTACAAGAAGCTGACGCGCTGAGCCTCCGCCTGATATCGCCGACCCCGTCGAGAAGTTGCGCGCGCGGGGCAGCGCGTCATGAAGGAATTGCTTCGGCTCGCGCAGCCAGAGTCCCTCGATCTGCCGTGAGCGCTGTTCTGAAATCAGAACATCGGCCGGCAGGTCCACCAGCGCGGCGTCCCAGCCGGGAAAGAATCGCCGGCCGCGCCTGAAGGCCAACGCGAGCAGGCGCGCTGTTCGGTGGTGAGGCCGTGATAGTCGAAGGCGTTGATCCCGTCGGTGACGTAGACGTGGTTGCCGCTGAATCCGGCTGCCGGTTTGATCCATCGGGCGCGGAATTCGAGATCCGGATAGCGTTCCAGAAACGCGAAGGCCAGCACCTGACAGGCGCCGTTAGCGAAGAAGTGCCGGTCGGGCCGGTGCCACCGCCGGACCGGATCGGTCTTCACGTTGATCTTCGGGAAAGAACATCGCGGCGCCAGGGCTCTCGATGATTCGGTGTCGTGATGACCGAGAATATATCCTTGTTCCCAGATGCGTGGGACTTCTTCACGGACTCAAATGATGGGGTGCAGTCGTTGATGAGGATGGTGGCTCTGTAACGAGAGCGACCGCGCGGACGTTATTTTGCCTTAGAAGTCCAGGTAATGTGGTGGCCAGATAACTGGACGCTGCGGCCAGTTGTCGCTTCACAGCGCGGTCAGATTGCGTAGATATAGGCCTCCTTCCGCAATCCGAGATCCCCGCAAGCGAGCCCTCCTGAATGTCCTTCACTCCCGAAACACCCTTGCCGCCCGAACCTCAGAGGAAGGCATTGCGTCCGATCCCGCTGCTGATCTTCAGCTCCCGCTGGCTGCAGCTGCCGCTTTATATCGGCCTGATCGTCGCGCAGGGCGTCTATGTGGTGCTGTTTCTGAAGGAGCTGTGGCACCTGTTCGCGCCACGCCTTCGATTTCAGCGAGCAGCAGATCATGCTGGCGGTGCTGGGCCTGATCGACGTGGTGATGATCTCCAACCTGCTGGTGATGGTGATCGTCGGCGGCTACGAGACCTTCGTCTCGCGTCTCAATCTGGAAGGCCATCCCGATCAGCCGGAATGGCTCAGCCACGTCAACGCCAGCGTGCTCGAAGATCAAGCTCGCGATGGCGATCATCGGCATCTCGTCGATCCATCTGCTGCGCACCTTCATCGAGGCCGGCGGACTGGCGTCGGGCAAGACCGGCTACACCGAAACCGGCGTGATGTGGCAGACCATCATCCACACGGTTTTCATTCTGTCGGCGATCGGCATTGCCTATGTCGACAAGTTGTCGAATGATTCCGCCGAACAAGCCAAAGACGCCGTCTCGCATTGATGGGCGACGTGTCGATCGACAGGATTCCGGTTTGCGACAGAGGTTGATAGCCGCGGTTCTGATACTGGCAGCGATGACGCCGGGCGCGGTGCGCCCGGCTCCATGCCGCCGACGCCGCCTTCACCCAGTTCATCGCCTCGCTGTGGCCGGAGGCGCAGGCGGCCGGCGTGTCGCGCGCGACGTTCGATGCCGAGACCCGCGGCCTCGAGCCCGATTACAAACTGCCCGATCTGATCCTGCCCGGCCGGCCCGCCACCGGCGCGCCGTCGCAGGCCGAATTCGTGCAGGTGCCGGCCGATTACGTCAAGGAAGCCTGCATCGCGCGGCTGGCGGCCGAGGGGCAGAAGCTGATGGCAGAAGCATCGCGCGGCGCTTGACCGCGATCGAAGCGCGCTTCGGCGTTCCTGCCACGCGTCGTGCTGGCGATCTGGGGCCGCGAGACCGACTACGGCCGCTACACGGCTGCCCTACGACACGCTGCGCGTGGTCGCGACGCAGGCCTATGTCGGCCGCCGCAAGGATCAATACCGCAGCGAATTCATCCTGGCGCTGAAGATCCTCGGCGAGGGCGCGGTGACGCGCAAGGATCATGCGCTCGTCCTGGGCCGGCGCCACCGGGCTCACCCAGTTCCTGCCGTCGGAATATTACAAGCACGGTGTCGATTTCGACGGCGACGGCCGGGTCGACATCTGGAATTCGGTGCCGGACGCGCTGGCCTCCGCCGCGCAGCAGCTCGTCAACAAGGGCTGGCAGCCGGGCGTGCGCTGGGCCTATGAGGTGCAGCGCGCCCGCCAATGTCGATTGCACGATGGGCGTGCCCGAGGTGACGAAACCGATCGGCGAGTGGCTGCGCGCCGGCTTCGTGCCGGTGCGCGGACAAAAGCTCAGCGCCGCGGAGCAGGCGCAGCCGGCCTCGCTGCTGCAGCCGGAGGGCATCTACGGTCCGGCGTTCCTGACCACGAAGAACTACTTCGTCATCAAGGAATACAATTTCTCCGATCTCGTATGTGCTGTTCGTCGGCCATCTCAGCCGACCGCATGCTGAGCCCGCAGCCGTTCGCGACGCCGTGGTCGGCTTCGACGCAGCTGCGCACCGCCGATGTCGAGGCCATGCAGCGTCATCTGACGCGCATCGGTCTCTACAAGGACAAGCTCGACGGCAAGGCGGGCATGCAGACCCGCGCGGCGCTCGGGGCGTATCAGAAGTCGGCCGGCCTCAAGGTCGATTGCTGGCCGAGCGAAGCGGTGCTGCGCGCGATCGGCGCGGCGCGCTGAAAATAACGTAGACGGGGCGTCGCTGGGGATGCGCATTATCCCTCGTGGTGAGGAGCCGCGCATATTGCGCGGCGTCTCGAACCACTGAGGCCCCGGTGCCTCGTCATCCTTCGAGACGCGGCCAAGAGGCCGCTCCTCAGATGAAGACGAAAAACCCGGCCACTGGCGGCCGGGCTTTCAAGATCAAGGCGCGATGGATTTGCGCCTGTCAGTCGGATCAGTTGCAGACCTCGACGCGGCGGATAGCGCCAGTCGTAGCCGTCCCAGAAGCGCTCGCGAACCATGCGGCACGCCGGGTAGGGCGCTTCTTCCACGTACACCGGACCGCCGTAGGCCGGGCGGCTGGAGGCGATCGCGCCACCGATGATGCGCGCCGCCGATCAGGCCGGCCGCCACGCCTGCGGCAACGCCACGCTGTGCGCTTGCGGGCGTCGCTGCGAGCGAACCGGCGATCGTTGCGACCGCGACGAAGGCAGCAAATGTCTTCTTCATGTCCTGGGCTCTCCTGGGGTGGCGCCTTCGGAGCGCCGGGTTTAGGGTTGACTCACACGCTGTTTCGAACTGCCGTTTCGCTAAAAAGCGCACAACGGTCAATCGAAAGTAAACGTTCCGCATCGCTGTGGTCTGAAAAAACGGTTTTTCAGGCCGCAAGCGACATTCATCCCGGAAAAGCGGCGCCGTCCGGGATGCTGGCGCAATTTAATGAAGATGAACGGGATCGTCGCTCAGTCGCAAACCCTGGACGCTGCGGACCCGCCAGCCATAACCGTCCCAGAACCGCTGCCGCTGCCAGATGCAGGGTCGCCGTAGCCGGGATCGACCACATAGGCCGGGCCGCCGTAATAGCCGTAGCCGGGACCATAATAGCCCGGACCGTAATAGCCGTTCTGCGAAGCGATCGCGCCGCCGACGATGGCGCCGCCGATCAATCCGGCGGCGACGCCAGCGGCAACCCGGCCGCTGCGCGCTGCGCAGGCGCCTGGGGATAGCCACGGCGGAAACGGTCAATGCGGCGACGGCAGCCGAGCGCCATCAATGTCTTCTTCATGGCCTCACCTTTCTCATGGGAGCAAAGGACAGCGTATAAGCGGTCTGTCGCAGCGAAAGTTCCATATTTCGCTTGAATGATCAATGAACGGCCGTGCCTCATTTGGCGACGAAACGGGACGGACCGGGCCGATTGCGGTGCGCAGATACCAAAGGTTCTTCGCTCGGCTCCTGAACGCAGGACACGATGACGAGCGGAATGACGGCATTCATGGTGGCGGTCGGCGGGACGTCGCTGATTTGCTACCTGCTGATGAACCGGGTGCAAAACCGCAGAGCGCAATCGCGGAGCGCTGGCGACAGCTTCCGGCACGGGTCAGCGACAGTTCCGGCGGCGAGCGGCTGGAGCATCTTCCCTGGTTCGGCAGCGACAGTTCTTCGTCGGATAATTCCAGCGCGATCCGAGCGACTCCGGCGGCGGACAGCGGAGGAGGCGGTGGCGATGGCGGTGGCGGCGGCGGCGATGTGACGCCGATAAATCGCGGCAAATCAGCGCCAGTGTTGATCTAGCGCAATGACGCGCTTTTTAGATTCATTCCAGTCTTGCCTCGGCATCAGTTTGGAATTGCTTGAAAGTGCGGCTTTTCCTTTTGCATCTCGCCGCGCTCTTCAATATCGATGAGCTCAGCATCACCAAGGGCTCTGCCGGTTTCATGATTGTCTGTTCCTGCAACGTCCTGAGCGACCACGATGTCCGTAATGCCGTCAAGTGCAGCCTCGGAACACTGCCGCGCAATGCCAAGCAGATTTACGGCTGCCTCGGCTGCAGCGCCGAATGCGGCCGCTGCGCGCGCACCATCAAGACCATCATCGACGAAGCGCTCGGCGCCTGCGCCAAGGCCTGCTGCTCCGGCTGCCCGCACAGCCGCCACGCCGCGAACGACGAGCCCGCGCAGAATTGCCGCGACGTTCGCGCTCGCGGCCTGCTGAAAGCCCGCCTGAAATCTCGCTGATTTTCGCCGTTCCCACCGCTTTTTCGCGGAGCGGTTGCTCCCGCGCTCCAAACTGATTTAGAAGCGTTCTAAATACAGTGTCGAGGCCGACGTTTGGCCTCAGAAATCGGAGTGCACCATGCAGGGCGACCCAAAAGTCATCGACTATCTCAACAAGGGCCTGCGCAGCGAGCTCACCGCCATCAACCAGTACTGGCTGCATTACCGGCTGCTGAACAATTGGGGCCTTCTGGAAATGGCCAAGGTCTGGCGCAAGGAATCCATCGAGGAGATGGAGCACGCCGACAAGTTCACCGACCGGATCCTGTTCCTCGACGGCTTTCCCAACATGCAGGTGCTCGATCCCTTGCGCATCGGCCAGAACGTCAAGGAAATCATCGAATGCGATCTCGCCTCCGAGATCAGCGCGCGCGCGCTCTACCAGGAAGCCGCAACCCACTGCCACAGCGTCAAGGACTACGTCTCGCGCGACCTGTTCGAGAAGCTGATGAAGGACGAGGAACATCACATCGACTTCCTCGAAACCCAGCTCGATCTGATCAGGCGCATCGGGCTTGAGCTCTACACGCAGAAGCATGTCGGCGGGCTCGAGAGCGGAGACTGAGCGCTGAATCTCGAGCGAAGTCAAGCTCGTCAGCCGCACTTCGTCGCGACTGCGGCGACTGGTCCCGGCCATCCACGTCTTTCAGAGACGTCAGCGACGTTAAGACGTGGATGCGCGAGCGTAGCTCGATACTCGCCTTCGCGGGCATGACGGCGAGCCCGAGCATGACGACAGATTCGCTGCTACAGCTGCGTCTTGTAGCGCTCGTAGATCACGTCCTGGCTTTCCGCGCTCGCCAAGACCGGTCTGGTCGTGGATCACTTCGCCGATGCTCGGCATCACCGAGCGCTCGACCCGCGTCACCGCGCCCACAGCTTTCGAGCGCATCAGCGCCTTGCCGCAGTGGAAATAGGCCTCGCTGACGTCGATGCGCAGCACCGCGCGCGGCGGCTTGCCGAACTCCACCATCGAGGCCATCAGCTCCGGATCCGCCGACACCTTGCCCTTGCCGCCGACGCGCAGCGTCTCGTCGATGCCGGGCACGAAGAAGATCAGCTGCACGAAGCCCGATCCCTCGACGATGTTGCGAAAACTGTCGATGCGGTTGTTGCCGGAGCGATCCGGCATCAACAGCAGGTTCGGCCCGGCGACATGGATGAAGCCGGGATTGCCGCCGCGCGGCGAGGCATCGACGCTGCCGTCCGCGACCTGATGTGGCGAGCACGCAGAACGGCGACATGCCGATGAATTTCTTCGCATGGACGTCGATCTCCGGCCGCGCCTTGGCGATCACGCGGGGCGAGGGCGCGGGATAGATCGTGGCGAGGTCGTCTGGCGGCAAGATCGGTCAAGGGCGGCTCCGTTCAGATTTTGCGCGAGATTATCATCCCGCGGCACGGGCGTCATCGTTCGAGAGAATCTCAGACCGCGTCCGCCGGCACGAAGCAGCTGATGATGATGCTGCCGCGGTGATGCACGTACCACACCACGGCTTCGCCGATCGGATTGCCCTGATCGCGAATGACCGCGCGCTCGGGCACCTGCCATCCATTGGCCCTCGATCGGAACCCAATAGGCGCCGGCGCGAACGTCGTAGCTGGTGCGATGTCCGTCGGAAATATCGCAGCAGGGCACGCCGTTCGGCGCGATCACGCTCTTGAACCAGGCGCGGATGTCGGGCGGCACGTGGTCGAACTGGCCCCTGTCGACGGCGAGCGCCGTGCTGGCCAGCATCGAGAGGCAGGCCAGCAAGACGAATGGCGCAAGCCTTCGCATCCGATCCTCCGCTGCGTTGTCTTGTCCTCGCGGGCATCGCGCGACACGATTCGTAAGTCCGAGGACAATTCAAGCGGAGGCGGCGTGCGGATGCACGCTCAAATAATGAGCGATGTCGGACGACGCGAAATTTGATGCGGTGCGAAATCAAGGCTTCTTCTTGTCGCATGCGCCGGCCTGATCGCGCGCCTTCACTGCGATTTCGGCGCGACGTTCTTCCACGCCATGGCGAGCGCGCTTTTCAGCGTCGTCGCATCGGCCTTTGCCAGCAGCACATTGGTGTAGCCCTGCTTGCCCCAGCCGCCCGGCACCGGGCGGAAGATTTCCGGCTCGGCCTCGACCAGCATCGATTGCTGCTCTGGTGTCAATTTCACCATGCCCCAGGCATCGTCGGGATAGCCGAGGGTGGCGAAGATGCGTTTGCCGACGCGGAAATCGGCCGTGCGCTGATGCGCGCCTTCGACCGCTCCGGGAGAGCGCGAGCGCTGACGCGGCGAAAACGACTCGGCCGACATCGCGCGCTCGCTTCAATGCTCGTGCCGGCTCACATCGCCCGCTGCGGCGCGGTCTGCAGCAGCTCTTCCAGCTGCTTGCTGTAGAACTTCGCATTGCCGGTGGTGAGATGGCCGCGCGTCTCGCTGGAGGCCGGGATCAGGAACAGGCGGCCGTTCTTGACGCGCTTCAGCGCCGCGTCGGTGACGCCGGTTTCCGGCGGATTGCGCTCGTCGTCGGCGGCATTGATCAGCGAGCAGCGTGGCTTCGATCTTCTCCAGCGCGGGCGCAGGATTGTAATCGTGCGAGGCTTCCCACTGGTAGATGAAGTCGTTGGCGTCGGCGGTGATCGCGGTCGCCAGCCGGTCGTCGACCATCTTGTCGGCCTTCGCCGCCGTCGGCGCCAGCGCCTGATAGGCCAGCGTGCCGCCGCCGGTCGCGATGCCATAGGCGTTGATGGCGTATTTCATCATGCGCGGCTGCGCGGTGTAGTTGCCGCCATTGTAGTCGGGATCGTTGCGGATGGTCTCCAGCATCATCCGCCGCAGCATCCAGTTGCGCGCCGCCATCTCGGTCGGCTGCGACGCCATCGGCACCAGCGCGTCCATGAATTGCGGATATTTGCCGCCCCAGATCCAGGTGTGCATGCCGCCCATCGAATTGCCGATCACGAGCCGCAGATGCTTGACGCCGAGGCCTTCCTTGAGCAGGCGATACTGCGCGTCGACCATGTCCTCGTAATTGTATTTCGGAAACGCCGTCTTCATGCCGTCGGACGGCTTTGACGATTTGCCGTGGCCGATCGCCGTCCGGAATGATGATGTAGTATTTCGCGGCATCCAGCGGCTGGCCGGGGCCGAACAATTCGCCGCGCGAACGCCGGCGTCAGCATGCTGGCCGCCGAGCCGCCCGAGCCGTGCAGCACCAGCACCGGCTGTCCGGTCGGCTCGCCGATCGGTGGTGTAGTGCAGCCGCAGCTCCGGCATCGTCTCGCCGGTGTGGAATTTGAAATCCCTGGCGATCCACTCGCCCTGCTTCGGCGCGCGGATAGTCGGCCGCGAAAGCGGTGACGGAGGTCAAGGCAAGGGCGGCCGACAAGGCGGCGTACGCGAAAATTCATGATGGTCTCCCAGGCGCGGCTGCCTTGCAGCTCGCTTGGGCGCAGCCTTCATGCTGCGGACCGCTTGCGGCGGAGCCTATCACACCGGCTATTTCACCGTCACCAGATCGCCGCGAGGAATATTACGGCTCTGTCCTCGACCTCGGTCTCCGGCCGGTCGTTGCCGGCGGCGGTCTCGAGTGCCATCGTGCCGTCCGGCGGTCTCGTATTCGATCATCTCGGTACGGCCCGGCACCCGCTGCTCGGCCGCCGCGCGCCTGGCGGCGGCAAGCGCCGCGGCGCGGTTCGGAAACGGTTCCGGAAAACACGCCGTCGACGGTGTAGGCCCAGCCGCCGTCATGCTCGACGATCTTGTAGGTCACATGGGTCATCGGGAACTCGCTGTTTTGCAGGTGCCGACAGGGGTGAACGCGCCGCGTCATTCCATGACAGAATAGGCCGACGACTGTCGGATTTTGCACCGGCCGTTCGTCCTTCGGGTCGACGGAACCGCTGAGGTGTAGCAGAGGAGAGAGACAATGTGCCGCAACATCAAGACGCTGTTCAATTTCGATCCGCCCGGCGACGCACGCGGAAATCCACGCCTCCGCGCTGCAATTCGTGCGCAAGCTCTCCGGCTTCAACTCGCCGTCGCAGGCCAATGCCGAGGCCTTCAACCGCGCCGTCTCCGAAGTCTCCGACAGCGCGCGCCGTCTGCTGGCGTCGCTGCAAACCCAGTCGCTGCCGGCGCGCGACCGTGAGATCGAGGCCGAGAAGGCGAGAGAGCGCGTCGCGGGCTGCAGGTTCGGCTGAGCGGCCGGTCCACCGAGCTAGCGTGACGAAACTTCACGGTGCAGCGAGGTGGCGGACGCTCATGATGGCATCAGCTTTTGCCATCGGAGACATGCCGTGGATCAGTGCCAAGCCGATTGAAACTCAGCGCCGTTGCTGTTCACGATCTTCTGGATCGGATGGAATGCTGTGGTGGAGCGGCGAGCACAGATCCGGTCAACATCATCATTCTTACCGTCTGCGGAACGATCGGCGGTTATCTCTGGTACCTCTCGCCGCTGGGTGTTTCAGTATATGCGCCTGCTCAAGCGGCAACGCCGGCACGCGGGCAGGACGGCAACGCCGTCACGATGCGCTGAGGAATCTCAGTCGATATCTGCGCGGGCTTTCTGCGCAATGCGAACCGGATGATCTGATTATGCGAGCTCTCATGTCGTTCTTGGATCAAATTACGCCTCGTCCTCCACTTCCTTTGCCGCCAACCTCGAAAGATCTCGGCAGGGGCAGGTGGCAAGCAGGACGACCAGCCGGAGATCGAATCGCGCCAACGCCAGTGGCGAGCTGTACCGCAATCAAGGGCCACTGCCAGTCGAACTGCACGCTGTTTCTGGGCTTGCGCAATGTCTGCGTCGAGCGCAGCGCCACGCTGTTGTTCCACGCCGGCCACGATCGCCAGCGCAACATCAACGCTGGCTCCAACCCAGCGGATGCTGAGCGCCTACAATGCGAAACTGCGCAAGTATCTCGTCGACAATCACTACATGGAGACGCTGGCGTTTCACACCATCCCGGGCAGCACGATCATCGACACGTTCGGCTACCGGGAATGTCCGCGCCAGTAGCAGCTCGCCGCAACAATCAGCCCGCGTCCCACTTCACCGGCAGGTTGAGCAATCCGCGAAACGCCCAGCCGCCGATCCGCACCGGTTCGCGCTCGTCGAGCCGCAAGCCCTTCAGCCGCGCGAACATGCTCGGCAGCGCCGACGTCGGCCACCATGGCGCGCGAGGCGAACGCGCCGGCGCAATAATGCGGGCCGGCGCCGAAGGCGATGCTCTTCTGGGTATCGCGGGTGATGTCGAAACGGTCAGGCTCGGCAAAGCAGGCCTCGTCGCGATTGGCCGAGCCGAACATGAAGAACACGCGGTCTTCCGGCTCGAAATCGATCGCCGCCATACGACCACGGTTTGGCGACGCGGCGCGGCGACATCTGGATCGGCGCGATCCAGCGCGCATATTCCTCGAACACGTCGATCCATTTTGCCTTGCCGTCGCGCACCAGCGCGAGCTGTTCGGGATGCGTCAGCAGCGCCCAGATCGTGCCGGCAGATGGCATCGCGCGGCTCGTTCTGCCCGCCCGAGATCGCAAGCTTGATGTTGGCGCGGATGCTTTCCATGTTCTGGCCTGCCGCCAGCAGCACGCTGAGGATCGAGGTGTTCGGGTGCTTCTTCACCACCGGGATCATGTCGTCGATCGCGGCATCGATGCCTGACGGTGGCGGCGTGGCAGCGCGCCTCGACCTCCTTGTTGCCGGTGTAGTTGGCGATGCCGTCGATCATCGCCTGCGACCACGCGTCCATGTCCTGGTAGCGCATGTTGGTCAGCCCGGTGACGTCCTTCAGGCATTCGGCCGACAGCGGCAGCGCCAGCGCCTTGCAGAGATCGGCGCGCCCTGCGGCGCCAGCTCGTCGAGGATGCGGTCGGCATGGGCCTGAAACTGCCGGACCCAGGTGTCGCGCACCGTGCGCGGCGACACGGCGGGAAACATCGCCTGCCGCTCCGCCATGTGCGCATCGCCGTCCTTGCGCATCATGTTGTGGCCCATCAGCACATTCATCAGCCCGGCCGGCTGGTGCGAGGAGAACACGTCGATGCGCTTCTCCTGGGTGAAGATGTCGTCGCGCCGGGTGAACACGGTGGAGCCGAGCTGCGGCACGAACGCGATCGGCGCCTCCTTCCGCATCTTCGCCAGCGCGGGATAGGGATCGGCCCAGAACGCCGGAACGTCGATGTCGAAATGCGGGGCGTTGGACATGATGCGCTCACACCGCCCGATAGCCGCCGTCGACCATCACGATCGATCCGGAGACGTAGGCCGACAGATCGGAGGCGAGGAAGATCGCGGGCCCGACGATGTCTTCCGCGGTGCCGGCGCGGCCGAGCGGGGTGTGATCGATGAACGTCTTCACCAGCTCCGGATTGTTGGCGCGGGCGTTGGCGTTCAGCGGCGTCGCGATGAAGCCGGGGCCGATCGCGTTGACGCGGACGCCTTCCTTGCCGAGTTCGGCGGCGAGCGCCTTGGTGAAGCCGAGCACGCCGTGCTTGGAGGCGGTGTAGGCCGGCGAGCTCGGCGTGCGCACATGCACGAAGGACTGGATCGAGCCGATATTGACGATGCGTCCCTTGCTGGCGCGCAAGGGCGCGAGGAACGCATGCGTCACGTTGAAGACGCCGGTGAGGTTGATCGCGATGATGTCTTCCCAGTCCTTGATCACGGCCTCGGCCGCGCCCAGCATGCCGTTGCGGCGGACGATGCCGGCATTGTTGACCAGGATCGAGACCTGTCCGACCTTGTCGGCGATCTGCTTTGCCATCGCGACGCAGTCCTCGCGCCTGGCGACGTCGAGCGCAAAGCTCTCCGGCCTTGCCGCCGGCGTCGCGGATTTCCTTGCGCGGCTTCCGCCGCCGCCTTCTCGTTCCTGTCGAGCAGCACGACCCGCGCGCCCTCGCGCGCATAGCCGTTCGCGATCGCGCGCCCGATGCCGGAGCCTGCGCCGGTGACGACGGCGATGTGATTTTGGAGAAGGGGCATGGCGGCGTTTCCTCTGCTTTGATTTTGGCGGAGGATAGCAAGCGCTGCGGCGGTGCACAAGGTGGTAGAGCAGTTGGTGGGTGAGCCAAGGCATGCCGCGCCGTACCACCACGCCTTGCAGTCAGACTGCTGTCTGATGACGCTTCCGGCGCTTCCGCTACTTCAATGGCTACCAGCGAGGCCTGTGCGTTCGAGATCCGGTCGCTGCGCTCATCTCAGTGAGAGCTGATGGGCAAGCTCAGAACGAGCAGGTGCCGTTGCGCAGCAGGCCGTCTCTTGAAGACCAGCGCGTCGCCGAAGGTCGGCACTTCCGAGCCGACGATCACGGCGAAGTTGCCCGGATACGGCGCGGTCGGGATGCTCTGGTCCCAGATCTGGCAGAAGCCGGTAGTCCTGCCAGCGGATCAGGTGGAACGAAGCCTCGGCGGGGCTCGAGGCGGCAAGCCGCCGAGGCCGATGGCGGCGACGGCTGAGAGGGCAAAAATGCGACGCATAAAATTCTCCGGTTCTGAAATACGGGGCTTCGATGCCCCGGCATGGTGTGGTGCGATCGTGCGGGAAGGGTTCAAAGCATGCCGCACGCGAAAATCATCACCCACCGCTGCGCCACCCTGCTGGAAAGGGGCAGCGGCGCCACGAATCGACCCGCCGAAATGCTTGGAGGGCCACCCGGCAGGCAATTCAGCGCACGGAAATAGCGCAGTCCGTAGCCGGCGAGGGTAATGCAGTTCCTGGGAGCGAAATTTTTTGCGCACAGTTCACGAATATTGCGGCGTTCGAATCCGTTGCGGAGATCGTGATGAAATTATTGTCGAACCTCGATGCCGCGCGCATTGCCCCACGGCGCTTTGCCGGGGCTACGAATACGCTTTGTATCCGCAGCCGATCGGCTACAATCGATCAGCACGAACTCGAGGGTACCCACCGCCACGCGAAAAACGCAGCCCGCTGAAGTTCTGCCTCACGCGATTATCCGGAACCCTGTCCATGAAGATCTCGTCCGCCATCCGCTTGGCGAAGCGCCATCATGCTTGTTGCCTTCGCCGGCGCTGCGTTGGCATCAGCGAGCGCCTCACTACCGTGCCGATGAGGAGTTTCAGCCGCCTGGCTCACGATCTACAAGGCGGGATGGATCATCGGCGGCTCCGGCGGCGGCGGCGTGCTGAACTTCCGCGGGCGGCGCTATCCGCTGTCGACCGGCGGCCTCGACTACGGCCTCGTGTTCGGCGGCTCGAAGACGGTGCTGCGCGGCCGCGTCAGCAACATCTACCGCCCGTCCGACGTCGCCGGCGTCTACGGCGCGGCCGGCGCGGGCCTTGCGGTCGGCCGCGGCGCGCGCGCGATCGTGCTGACCAACCAGAAGGGCGCGGTGCTGGAATTGACCGGCCATCAGGTGGGATTGATGGCGAACGCGGATCTCAGCGGCCTCGCGATCACGATGCGGTAGCGATTTCGTAGGGTGGGTTAGCCGCAAGGCGTAACCCACCGTCTATCGTGCCGAACGGAGATGGCGGATCACGCTATCGCTAATCCGCCCTACGGCTACCGATCAACATGGTGGAGCACGGCGATGAACCGCGAAGAGTTGGTTGCCGCCTACACCGCCCCGGGCCGCCACTATCACAACCTCGCGCATATCGAAGACTGTCTCGCGGCGCTCGCGCGCGTGGACAATCTTTCGCCGCTCGAGCGCGAAATCCTGTCCGAGGCGATCTGGTGGCACGATGTCGTCTACGACGCGACCCGCGCGGACAATGAAGAGCTCAGCGCGCGGCTGGCTGAAGCAGCACGTCCGCGAGGATCTTCGTCAGGAAGTCGGCCGCCTGATCCGTCTGACAAAGACGCATGACGTCCAGCCCGATGATCGCCTTGGCGCCATCCTGATCTCGATCGATCTCAGCATCCTCGGCGCGGAGCCCGCGCGATACGACGCCTATGCCGCGGCGATCCGGCAGGAGTTCATCCATGTGCCGGACGCGCGACTATCGCGCCGGCCGCGCCAAAGTGCTCAGCCAGTTCGCCGGCCGGCCGGTCATCTTTCCCGATGCGGCCTTTGCCGCGACGATATGACCGGCAGGCCCGCGAAAACCTCGCGCGTGAACTGGCGTCGTTGAGCGCGTAGTGCCGTCACCCGCGGACATTCCGACCGGGCCGGCACCGCCACGACTACACAGCGGGAACGTCAAGCCCGTCGGTGGCGTACTGCCGGGATCTTGTTCCGCATCGTAGCGCACTGAAAGCCCGAGCACGCGCGGCGTGCGTGCGATTGCCGTCGCAGCGCGCCAGCGTCTGGCAGCACGAGTTCGCGCTCGATCGCCTGACCGTGGAGCCGATCAGCATCGGCACGATCTCGTGGGGTGAAAGGACTTGCAGAGATCCGAGCAGCGGGATCTCGGGTGCGCGGAAACAGGCGATCCGCGCGCGCCAGGTACAGGTCACGGTACTCGCCAAAATACTGGCCAACAGAATCCTGGGGCATCAACACCTCCGATCAACGTGCTAGCTCCGAACGCGGAGCAGAAGCGTCAGGGAATCAACGGCCCCTGCCGTCTGTGGGAGGGTGGGCGCGAATGGTTAATGAAGGTTAATGCGGGGGCCGCTCGCGATCTGTTCAGCGCTTCGAACGCAACGTGGGCCGAGTCGTTTGCGCACGATCCAGAACAACAGCTTGCGGTCTCGAACACGAGCGAGATCGAGGTCGTGCCGCTGCGCGCCATGGCCGCCCGAAGCGCGGCACCAGCGCCACGCACAGCACCACGTTCATGACAAAGGCGCAGCGCGTAGGCCAGCGCGCAGATGTGCTGATGACCGAGCATGTTGAGCAGCCGCTCGACCGGGCCGATCGCCGAGCGCACCACGAGGCCGATGGCCGCGATGAACATGCGATGTCGTAGCCGGACCACGAATTGCGGCCCGGAACAGCCACAACAGCGCGGTTTCGCCGCAGCGCCAAGCGCAGCGATGGTTGCGGCGAGCGACGGCCAGAACGTCCACTGGATCGCATGCGCGACATAGGCAGGACAGCCGCTGCTGTCGCCCACCGCGCGTCGATATTCCGGCAAAGCGATGCGCTGTCGTCGCCGCACATCGCGTAGTGAATGAAGGAGACCAGCGCCAGCGTCTTCACCACCGGCGAAATAGACGCCGACCTCTTCTGAGGAGCGGAATTGCCGCAGCACCAGCATCGTCGGTGTAGGACAGCAGCAGGTAGAAACCCCTCCGACCAGCGAGATCGGCAGCGAGCATCGCGAGCCAGCCGCGGAAATCGTAGGCCTTCGGCGCCAGGTCTGACATGGCGGCCGAGCTCTGCGGTTCAGCAACGATCATCTGTCCGATCATGGCGAGCCAGACCGCCGGCGCACTAGCCAGCATCGCGGCGGACGTCGCGCCGAGATCGAAGCTCGAGCGCGAACGCGCCGGGCGGTGAAGCCGATGATCAGCGACTGGCGCACGACAGAACTGCGCATCAGGCCGAGCCGCATCCAGTCATGCGAGCGCGCGATGCCGTCCTGGGTGTTGGCGACCACGAAGGCCGGCAGCGTGAGCGCAGCCGATAGAAGCGGTACGATCGCGTCTGGCGTCGATCCACGGCGACAGCATTCTCACCACGGCCGGCCAGCAGCAGCGAGACCAGCGGAGGACACCGCAAAGCGTCATCCAGCGGCTGCCTGGACAGAAAGCCGCGCAGCAGCGCGTGCTCTGCCGCGGGTGCGATATTCCGGAATGATCTTCTGCGCCGACGCCGAGATGCCGAAATCCATCATGCTGCCGAGCAGCAGCACCCAGGTCCAGACATGACATGAACGCCGTAATCCGAGCCGCCCATCCAGCGCGCCAGCAGGATCTGCGACAGATAGGCGAGCGCGGCGCTGACGACGCGGATGATGAAGATGGTGCCGGCCAGCGCGCTTGGTGACGGAGGCTTCGCCTGAGCCGCCAAGCAGGCTGCTAATCGCAGGCGCGCGGCGCAACGGCCGGCAGGCGAAGCGGTTGCGGATCTGGTGGTCCATCACGGCCAGCAGCGGAACATCCTCGAAACGCGCCGCGAGGTGCGGCGCCATGTCCGAACTATCAACGATTCTGTTAAGATTGGTTGCGTCGGTCCCCGGCTAAGGTCGTTCCGATCGAACACCGCAGCCGTTGACCGATGATCCACCTACAGAGTGTCGCAAACTGTCCGCCAGTCAGCATTGGATCCTGGCCTTCGCCGGGACGGACGTGCGGGTCAATTCAGACTGACATTGAACTTCGCAGCGCCTTGTCGCCGCCGACCAGCGTCAATTTGAGCGCCGCGCCGTCGGGCTTGGCGCCCGGCGGCAGGCCGTCGAGTTCGAAGGCGAAACCGCTTCACCCCGGGCGGGCTGTGTTCGACCAGTTTCGGAACCGGCAGCGCCCAGTCCGGCGTCGGGCCTTCGACGAACAGGCTGACGTCCTTGCCTGCCGGGCGCGGTGACGTCGACCAGCACGTTCGGTCTTGCCGTCGCGCTTGACGTCGCGGATGGTGAGCGGATTGGGATCGCCGATATTGGCGGGCTTCGGCACGGTGTCGAGCGCTGCGGACAGCGCGCCATCCTCGGTGCTGGCCACGCTGGCGAAGGCGAGTTCGGCTGTTCGCCTCGACGGGAATGCAGAGCTTGTCGCACACCGCGTAGTTGATGTCGGCGCGCAGCGTCACCGGCTTGTCGGCATTTTGGCGACGATCCGCAGCGGCAGCACGACCTGGCTGCTTGTAGCCCAGCGAATAGCCGCCGGCGCCGTCGTCGAATTTCATCGGCGCCGGCCACAACACCGTCACGGCCTCGACATTGTCCGATTTGGAGAAATCGAAGCGCGGCGGAACGCCGGAATCGCCGGGCGTCCGCCAATAGGTCTTCCAGCCCGGCTGCAGCTGGATGGCGATGCCGCCGAGCAGCACCGCGCCGCTGCGCGATCCCGCCAGCAAGCCGCACGCGCGGAATGCGCGTCGCGCTGCCACGGCGAGGAATCCTCGGCGCGAACCGCCGAAGCGCGCAGGCGACGACGACAGAGGTGGCGGCGATGCCAAGCGCGGCACGCATGGGAACTGTGACGATCATGAGACGTCTTTACAGAGCTGAGTCCGGCCGCAAACCATTGAATTGCTTGTGATGCAGCGCGAATGCGGCGCCAAGCTTGATTGACAGAAACGCCACCCAATATCAGGATATGAATCAGCATCGAGAGGCCTTTGCGGATGAGCCCTGAAGGCAAAACACCGAAGCCCGTTCGCCGCAAGGCCGCCGGCATCGGCGACAATTCGTCCGACGACGGCTATCTCGACGGCCAGCTGCTGATCGCCATGCCCGTGATGGGCGATCCGCGCTTCGAGCGTTCGGTGATCTATCATGTGCGCGCATTCCTCCGAAGGCGCGATGGGCATCATCGTCAACCGTCCGGCCGGCAGCATCGATTTTCCCGGCCTGCTGGTGCAGCTCGACATCATCAAGAAGGCCGACCAGATCAAGCTGCCGGAAAACGCCGAGACCATGAAGGTGCTGAAGGGCGGCCCGGTCGATACCGGCCGCGGCTTCGTGCTGCATTCCAGCGATTTCTTCATCAAGGATGCGACGCTGCAACATCGACGACGGACATCTGCCTGACCGCGACCGTCGATATCCTCAAGGCGATCGCGCAAGGGCGCCGGGCCGAAGCACGCCATCCTGGCGCTCGGCTATGCCGGCTGGGCGCCGGGGCAGCTGGAAACCGAGATCCAGCACAATGGCTGGCTGCATTGCGACGCCGATCCGGACCTGATCTTCGGCGGCGATGTCGAGGAAAAATACCCGCGCGCGCTGCGCAAGATCGGCATCGATCCTGGCATGCTGTCGAACGAAGCGGGGCACGCGTAGCGCGCCCTGATCGTCATGCGCCCGGCCAAGCCGGCCGACCCATCGTCCAACCGGATGACGAACTTGGCGGACGCGTCGAGTTAAACACCGCTGTCAGTGACTATGGGCCACTGCGGTCGCTGGCAGGGACGACGGCGTGCTTCTACTCCGCCGCCTGCTGCGCCACCGTCGGCTGCGGTGCCGGCGACCGTGGCGCGGCGCATGTCGCGGGGCTGCGACTGGTCGTAGCGGCGCACGCGGTGCATGGTCTGGCGGTTGTCCCACATCACGAGGTCATGCAGCGTCCATTTGTGGACGTAGACGAATTCGCGGCTGCGTGGCGTGCTCGTTGAGATCGCGCAGCAGCAGCCGCGCCTCCGGCACGCGTCATGCCGACGATGGCGCCGGCATGCGACGACAGATACAGCGACTTGCGGCCGATGCACCGGATGCGTGCGCACCAGCCGCTGCAGCACCGGCTTGAACATCTGCCTTCTCTTCGTCGGTGTAGTCGAGGAAGCCGAGCGAGCCGCGCGAATACATCAGCGAATGCTCGCAGACCAGGTCCTCGATCTCGGCCTTGGTCTCGTCGTCGAGCGCGTCATAGGCCGCGCGCATGTCGGCGAATTCGGTGTTGCCGCCCTTCGGGTTCACCACCCGCGCCGACAGCAGCGAAAATTTTGCCGGGATCGGGCGGAACGAACTGTCGGAATGCCACAGCGCAGTTGCCGAGGTTGAACAGATGCGCTGCGGCTGTCGCGCGGCAGCGGCTTGCCGTCCTTGCCGAGGTTGGAGACGTCGTTCAGCCCGGATGTCGAGGCGGTAGTCTTCCTTCTTGGTGACGGTGCCGCCGCGCGCGTTCTCGCGCTCGCCGAAATTGCAGCGCAGAACGCCAGTCTGCTGCTCGTCGGTGATGTTCTGGCCGTGGAACACCAGCACGGCGTACTTGTCCATGCCGGCTTCGATATCGCTCGCCTCCTGCGGCGTCAGCGGCTTGCGCAGATCGACGCCCGGAAACCTCGCCGACGAAATGCGGATGAAGCTGCCGGATCGAGACCGTCATGGCGTTTCTCCGGATCGCGGCGGGCGGTTGTCCCGCTCTCTCCATTGCCCTGCAGGAAAGGCTACTCCCCGGCGTCGTGCCAAGTCAACGCTCGCTGCGCCCGCGCCCGGATCACGCCGTTCCGCGCCATCAACCCACGCCGTCCACCGGGATCGCGCACCGCGCCGGTCAGGAAGACGGCTGCGCCGCCGGCGAGCGATGGCTCAGCGTCATGTGCGCCACTTCACTCCGGGTCGCCGGCGTGGCGGCCGAGCGCGGTGCCTGACGGCGTCTGGCGTAGATCGCCTTGTGCTCCGCGGCGATCCGCGCGGTCATGCCGGTGCGGATCGGACCCAGCGGAGCGAGATGCAGTTCAGCGAGTGATGCCCTCGCGGCCGAGCTCGACTGGCGAGCGAGCGCGTCAGCCCGGCCACGCCCGCCTTCGCCGCGGGATAGGGAGCTGTGCAGATGCGGTGGCGCCGAGCGCCTCGGTGGAAGCGATATTGACGATCCGCGGCGATTTCGTTTTGCGCCGTCGGGCAACGCGGCGCGGATAGCAATACGCGTAACTTC
>ERZ1370068.1977-contig-11938_pt1 | contig 64060 bp, 72 predicted proteins | sample MGYA00561227_ERZ1370068 | MGnify/ENA primary metagenome ERZ1370068 (study PRJEB38410, sample SAMEA6850437) | metagenome | study: Metagenomic assessment of the ecological functions of the soil: analysis of the soil microbiota associated with the... | reverse complement strand
CAGTTATTGCTGCATTATTCGCCGGACGGAGAGCTGCTCGGTGTCGTCCGAGGTTCCCACACCGCTCGTCACGAGCTGCGCCAGCTCGGGGCCACACTCGATGACCTCTACATCACGACCGCAGCGCGCGGATCTCGATCCGGCCGCCCGAGTGGCCGGCGATCTGTACGTCGCTCGCCCAGGCGTGTCGGGCGAGCCAGCCACACACCGATTCCGAGGGTGACGCAACTGTCTCGGGTTGACTGTGACTGTCGCCGGCGCCTCCTGAGGCCCGGCCTTCAGCCGGTTCGTCCGATCGTGACGCGTCCTCGGCGTGGTATCACTGGGCGAGCAGTCCGCTCCGTCGTCCTTCATGCTTCGGGAAGAGGGAGAACACGAGCGTCGGCGCCCAGCAGGACCGCGACGATCCCGGCGGTGTTAGGCCCACTGGTCACCGTGCAGGAACGAGGTGCCTTCGCCGCGGCTCGTGATCTGGCTCGCGTACTGCGGGTACTGCTGCGGCGATCGCTCTCGGCGCCGGCGAACGACTTCGTGCAGCTGGTTCTGCGACGCTGTCGCTGATCGTGCTTGTTCGAGCCGGCGATCGCGGCGCCGCCGCGGCGGCGGCGTAGCCGGCGGTGAGCAGCGCGCCCATGATCGACTGCATGATCGCGCCGCCCAGGTCGCGCTGGAGGTCGGCGGTGCCCGAGGCCATGCCGGCGCGCGTCGACCGGCACCGAGCCGGTGAGCGAGTGCGAGGCCGGCGTGCCGGCGAGACCCGACGCCGATCCCGATCGAGCGCGTAGCCGAGGCCGACCTTCCAGTAGGAGATGTCCTCCTTCCAGAGCAGGAGCATCGTGAGGAAGCCGAGCAGGCAGAAGACGTAGCCGCAGAGCAGCGTGAAGCGGGCACCGCGCGCCTCGACGAGCTTGGCCGACCGCGGCGCGACCAGCACCATGAACGACCGCGGCCGGCAGGATCGCGAGCCCCGGCCTCGAGCGTCGAGTAGCCGAGCACGTTCTGCAGGAACTGCTGGCCGACGAACATCGCGCCCATCAGCGAGCCGAAGACGATGATCCCCGCGCAGGCGGCGACCCAGAAGGTGCGGTCGCGCGGCGACGTCGAGGTCGTAGAGCGGGTTCTGCGCCCGACGCTGGCGGATGTAGAACGCGATCGAGCGCGGCGACGGCGATCGCCGCCAGCCCGAGCACGAGTGTCCCCTCGTTCGGGACGGGCGCGAAGTTGATCGCCAGGATCAGCGCCGCCGACCAGCACGACCGAGAGGATGCCGCCGAGGTTGTCGACCGGATCGGTCGTCTCGTTGACGTGGCTCGGGACGAAGAGGAAGGCCAGCACGAGCGCCACCGACGGCGAGCGGCAGCGTCAACAGGAAGACCGAGCCCCACCAGAAGTGCTCGAGCAGCAGGCCGGAGAGCAGCGGGCCGAGCGCGGAGATCGCGCCGCCGAGCCCCGACCAGAGCGCGATCGACTTCGTTCGCCCGGGCCCGACCACAGCGCGGTGATCAGCGCGAGCGTGGTCGGGTAGGCCATGCCTGCCGCGAGCGCCGCCGAGGAGGCGGGCGACGAAGAGGACGTCGTCGCTCGGCGCCCAGGCGGCGAGGCAGGACGCGGGATCGCGAGCGCCGTGCCGAGGAGCAGCATCAGCTTGCGCCCGTAGCGGTCGCCGAGCGCGCCGAGGTAGAGCACCGACGCGGCGAGACCGAGCGAGTAGCCGACCGCGATCAGGTTGAGCGTCGTCTGCGAGGAGTCGAACGCCTGCGCCGATCGACGGGCAGGCGCGACGTTCGCGACCGCGCAGGTTCAGGTTGGCGACCGCCGCGACCAGGATCAGCGAGACGAGTACGAGACTCGCACCGCGTTCGGGCTGCCGAAGCAGGTACCTCTGCCACGGCTGGAGCATCTCAACTCCGGGTTGTGACGGAACCTCGCCCACAACGGATGAAACGCGTTCTTCTCTCGCGTTATACCGAATTGTATTATACACTCAGGTATATCGAGGCCCGTGAGCGGCTTGCCAGCGTTCCTATACATTCTTGTGTAACACAGAGATGTATAGCGACACGAACTCCCTTCACCTTTCGGCGCGCTCGCACTGGACGAGACGCGTTCACCGACCGCGAGGACGAGCTGAAAGAGCTCGCGGTCGACATCCGCGAACGGCTGCAGGACGTGCTCGGTCTTCGCGCCCAGGCGGTACGGCAAGTCCTCACTCGTCTCCGGGCCGGCCAGGAAGCGCTCGCGAAGGGCGTGCCTCGTCGCCTACTGCGACCTGATGAAGACCCCGACGAAGGAGCGCGTTCGCCGGGGCCCTCGCGAAGACGATCTACGACGACCCGGTCTCAGCCCGTCGGCCAGGCGCTCGAGAAGGCCTCCTCGCTCTTCCGCGGCCTCCGCATCAAGCCGACGATCGAGATCGACCCCGACGATGCGAGCCTGCGCTTCAGCTTCGAGGCCGGCCGCGCCCGCGCAGCGCGGAATCGACGACACGATCGAGAAGCTGCTCGAGCTCCCCGGCAAGATCGGGGCGGAACGCAGAAGCGGACCGCGCTGATCTTCGACGAGTTTCAGGAGGTGCTGAAGCTCGACCCGCAGTTTCGAACCTGATGCGCGCGGTCTTCCAGACCCAGCCCGAAGTCGCCCACGTCTACCTGGGCAGCAAGCGCCACGTCCTGGAGACGATCTTCAACGACAAGAACGAGCCGTTCTGGCGAAGCGCGAAGCAGGGTCGAGATCGGGATGATCCCGACCGACAAGTTCCGCTCCTACATCCAGCGCCGGTTCGACGCCACGGACCGAGGGGATCGGGACGACGCCCTCGAGCGCCTTCTCGGAATCACCGGCGGCCATCCCTACGGCACCCAGGAGCTCTCCTCACTTCGTCTGGGGACAAGTCCCGAAAGGGCACTACGCCAACCTGGCCGACGTCGAGTGGGCGCTGACGCAGGTGCTCCGCTCCGAGCACAACCACTTCTCCCGGATCTGGGACGACGCCACCCACAACGAGCGCCTGCTGCTGATCGCACTCGCACAGGGAACCGGCCGGCGCCTACGGGAGGAGTACCGCCGCCGGCACGACCTTCCCTCGCCGAGCCACGTCCAACGTGCCGCCGGCGAGCTCGTGAAGGAAGAGGTCGTCGGCCGCGAGCCGAAAGGCTCACTCCGGATCGTCGGGCCGTTCTTCGCCGAGTGGGTCAGCCGGGAGCAAGCCGACTACGGAGTCGCGAGCGAGTTACAGGCGCACAAGCCTCAAGCGAGTAGCGGTCGCACGCTCTTCGCGATCGCGACTCCCAGCGCGGCATGCTGAGGCTCGTCGAGATGGATCCCGTCGATGTCGCTCGACGAGATCACCGCTCCCGCGTCGAGGAACGCGCACGAGCGCGCCTCGGCAACTGCCGCGTAAAGTGACCGGCCAACCGGCGGGACTTCTCCGCCTCCTCCTTCGAACTCATCGTCGAACTGGTCGACCTCGGCGATGGGCGGAGGGCAGACGAGGCAGCGTCTGCGGTGCTCGACCGTCGGGACCGCAGCCGCTGCCGGCGACGATGTCGGCGAGCATCCCCGCGCCGGCCGCAATCTCCCCCGGCGACGCGTTCAGGCGGTGCTTGAGGTCGTTCGTCCCGAGCATGATGATCACCAGATCGAGCGGCTGGTGGGTCAGGCAGTGTGGGGAGGAGCAGCTCGCGCCCGTTCCGGGTGCGGCTCGAGCGGGTCGTCCCGCACGGTCGTGCGGCCGCTGAGCCCTCCTTCGACGATCCAGTGGCCCTCGCCGAGCTCGCGGCGCAGCACGCCCGGCCAGCGCGACCCCGGCGGAAACTGCCGAGCCGACTCCGACCCTTGGAGCGGATCGCAGCCCCAGGTGTTCGAGTCGCCGAAGCAGAGGATGTTCGCTCACCAACGAACCCTATGCCGGTTCCACGTTGACGTGCCATGTACCCCGCACGTATGCTTGAAACGATTCAACAGAGGTACAGGCGGCGCGGCCGGGGTCCAGTCCCTCCTGCTCCCGGCCTTCGCGCCCGGCTGCCCCGCAGCGGCAATGGCGCACGCACTCTTCATCACGTGTCTCGCCGACACGCTCGCGCCGGAGGTCGGGCGGGGCGACGGTGCGGGTCCTCGAGCGTGCGGGAGTCGAGCTCGAATTCCCGCGTGAGCAGACCTGCTGCGGCCAGATGCACTTCAACGCCGGCCACGTGCGACGAGGCATCGGACCCTGGCCCGACGATTCGTCGAGGTCGTTCGACGGCTACGAGGCGATCGTGACGCCGTCCGGCTCCTGCGCCGCGCACGTCCGGACACATGTCCCGACGCTCGTGCCGGACGATCGCGGCGTGCCGGGCGCGGACGCGCGAGCTCTCCGGAGTTGCTGCTCGAGCCGGCGGCCTGGCCGACCTCGGTTCCTCGCTTCCGCCGGCTCGCTCGCGTACCACCCGACCTGCCACTCGCCGCGCGTGCTCAGGCTCGGCGACGGCCCGCTGCGCTCCTGCGGGCGGTGCCGGGGTGGATGCTCGTCGAGCTACCGGACGCGGAGGAGTGCTGCGGCTTCGGCGGCACGTTCGCCGTCAAGAACGCCGACGTCGTCGAGCGGCGATGCTCGACGACAAGCTCCGACGGCATCGTTGCGACACGGCGCCGAGGCCGTCTGTGCCGTGCGACGCGTCGTGCCTGATGCACATCGGCGGTGGGCTGCGACGCCGTGGCTCGCACGTGCGGCCGTTCATCTCGCCGAGGTGCTCGCGCCGTGACGCAGGCTGACCGGGCAGCGCGGCGGAGCCGTTCCCGCAGGCGGCCCGGGCGGCGCTGGCGAGCGACAGATGCGCGGCGAACGTCCTCCACGCCACGACGACGATCCGCGCGCGAAGCGGCCGCGGCGGTCGCAGAGCTGCCGGACTGGGAGGCGCTGCGTGACGGCCGGCGCGCGGCATCAAGGATCACGCGCTCCCTCGATCGAGCTGCTCCTGGTCGAGCTCGAGGCGGCGGTCACGCGGCGGGCGGCGTCGTGCACTGGGCGCGCGACGCGGCCGAGGCGAACGCGGTCGTCGACCGATCGTCGCGCCGAGCCGGCGTCGACGAGGTCGTCAAGGTGAAGTCGCTCACGACGGACGAGATCGGGCTCGAACGACGCGCTCGCGGACGCGGGAATCGACCGCGCTCGAGACCGACCTCGCCGAGCTGATCGTCCAGCTCGCGGACGAACGGCCGTCGCACCTGCTCGTTCCCGCGATCCACCAGAACAGCGCGCGAGATCCGCGACCTCTTCCGCGAGACGGCTCGGCGCTCGACGATCTCTCGCGACGACCCGCGGCGGCGCTGACGGCGGCGGCGCGGCGCTACCTGCGCGACGCGTTCCTCCGCGCGCGCGTCGGCGATCTCCGGCGCGAACTTCGCGTGTCGCCGAGACCGGGACGCGTCGTGCGTCGTCGAGTCGGAGGGCAACGGCCGGATGTGCACGACCCTGCCCGAGACGCTGATCACCGTGATGGGGATCGAGAAGGTCGTGCCGACGTTGCGCGACCTCGAGGTGTTGCTGCAGCTGCTGCCGCGCTCGTCGACCGGCGAGCGCATGAACCCGTACACCTCGATCTGGACGGGCGTGCACGCCGGCGACGGGCCGCAGCGCCTTCCACCTCGTGCTGCCTCGACAACGGGCGCACGCGACGCGCTCGCGGACGAGGTCGGGCGGCGACGCGCTTCGCTGCATCCGCTGCTCGGCGTGCCTCAACGTCTGCCCGGTCTACCGCGCAGACGGGCGGCCACGCCTACGACACGCTGTACGCCGGGCCCGATCGGCGCGATCCTGCAGCCGCAGCTCGACGCGGAGCGCGAGCGCGTCGGCCTCGCTGCCGTTCGCCTCGACGCTCTGCGGCGCCTGCTGCGACGTCTGTCCGGTGCGGATCGACATCCCGGCGCCTCCTCGTGCACGAGCGCGAGAAGGTGGTCAGTGCGGCAAGGGTGGGGCCGGAGAAAGCGAGCATGAAGCTGCTCGGACGCGTCTTCGCTCGCGCGCCCGGTACGAGCGGGCGCAGCGACTGGCACGGTTCCTCCAGAAGCCGCTCGTGCGCGACGGCTGGATCCGGCGCTTCCCGCCCGGGCCGCTGCGTGCGTGGGGCGCAGCGCGCGATCTGCCTGCCGTGTCGCCGCAGACGTTCCGGGAGTGGTGGGAGTCCGATGACCGCGCGTGACGTCGTGCTCGAGCGCGTGCGCCAAGCCGTCGCCGGTGCGCGTCGGGCTCCGGTGCCACGGCTCTACCTCGTCCAGGGCTCCGCGCCGCACACACGAGTGGAGGCGTTCGTGGATCGCCTTGTCGACTACCGCGCGACCGTCCTCCCAGGTCGACGACGCAGCAGGCGCCGTGGTCGAGGTCCTCGCGGCGCAGGGCGCTCGGAGAATCGGGATCCCGCAGGACCTGCGAGGAGCGACCGCGCCGGCCGGCGTGGAGCTTCGTCGAGGACGACTCGCTTTCGCCGCAGCAGCTCGACGAGCTCGACGGCGCGCTGACAACGTGCGCCGCCGCCTGCGCGGTGACCGGCACGATCGCGCTCGACGGTGGGCCGGGACAGGGAAGGCGTGCATTGACGCTGTGCCGGATCTCCACGTCTGCGTCGTGCGGAAGAGCAGATCGTCGAGACCGTGCCCGAGCTCGTCCGCCGCCTCGAGCGCGCCGCGAGCGAGGGGCGCCCGCTCGTCCTCGTCTCAGGTCCGTCGGCCACGTCCGACATCGAGCTGCAACGAGTCGAGGGAGTGCACGGCCCGCGCCGCGCTCGTCGTGATCGTCGAGCGGTAGAATCGCGCCCGTGCCCGAGGCGCAGCTCGACGACTCCGGCTCAGGCCTCGCACCCGCCGGCGACGGCTGGTTCGTCGTGAACGTGCGGGACGCCCAGTGGTTGACGGCGGAGAACAGCGAGAAGAAGCCGCCCGGTTCGGACTGCCGTTTCGAAAGCCGGGAGTTCGCAGTTCCCGCAGGTCGGCATCAAGCTCCGCGTCCTGGAGCCGGGCCAGCCGAACGGCCTCTACCACTCCGAGAATCAGCAGGAGGCGTTCCTCGTGCTTTCAGGGGAGTGCAGGCTGCTCGTCGAGGGTGAGGAGCGGCTCCTTCGGCCGTGGGACTTCTTCCACAGTCCCGCCGGGACCGAGCACATCTTCGTGGGCGCCGGCGACGGGCCGTGCGTGATCCTGATGGCCGGTGCACGGCTGGAGAGCGAACAACTGCACTACCCGGTGTCGGAGCTCGCGGCGCGTTACGGGGCGAGCGTGGAGGAGGAGACGTCCGACTTCGAGCAGGTCGTACGTGCGGTTCGAGCCGTCACGTCGGGAGCGGCCCTCGTACTGGGACCAGCCTTCCCTGGGCCTAGCGCGGGCGCTCTAGCCGGGCGCGCCGGTCGACTCGCGCTGCACGAGGTGCGGCGAGAACAGCCGCTGCTTCCGGCTCGCACGCCGCGCAGCAGCTCGTAGGCGGTAGCGCCGAGCTCGTAGCTCGGCTGGTGGATCGTCGTCAGCGGTGGGTCCGTCATCGCAGCAGAGCTCGACGTCGTCGTAGCCCACGATCGCAACGTCGTCAGGCACGCGCATGCCGCGCCGGCGGAGCCGTGGATGACGCCGATCGCGAGCAGATCGTTGGCGCAGAAGAGCGCCGTCGGCGAGGAGGCGGCGAAGATCTCCTCGGTTGCTTCCAGGCCCGAAGCCGCGTCCATCGCCTCGACCTCGATCTCGATCAGGTCGCGCTCGGGATCCGAGGCCTGCGATCGGTCAATGCTCCGGACGAGGCCGAGGCGCTTAGTCACTCGCACTGCGGGATCGACAGCGGCCCGTTCACCAGCGCGATCCGGCGGTGGCCCAGCTGGAGGAGGTGCTCGCCGGCGAGCAGCCGCCGCCGAGGACGTCGTCGACGACGACCGCAGGAGACGTGGCCAGCCGAGCGGCGATGGTCGAGGCAGCACCAGCGCGATGCCGCGGTCAGACAGCCACTCGAGATAGCGCTCGTCCTCGCCCGCCGGGTTGATGATGATCCCGCGCACCCGCTGGCGCGCGAGGGCATCGAGCGCGCGCCGCTCGATCGGACAGCAGCCAGTCGGTGTTGCAGATCACGATCGCCTCGCCGTTCGCTGCGGCCAGAGTCCTCGGCACCGCGGGCGACCTCGGTGAAGAACGGGTTCCGGATGTCGGGGACGATCAGCCCGACCAGCGTCGCCTGCCCGGCCCGCAGCGTCGCGGCCGAGCCGTTCGGCACCCAGCCGAGGGTCGAGATCGCATCTCGCACGCGTACGCGGGTGGACTCGGTGACGCGGTCAGGCCGGTTCACGACGTTCGAGACCGTGCCCACGGACACGCCGGCACGCTCAGCGACGTCGCTGATGGTGACCGCGGGCGCGTTTGCCATGCACCAAGACTAGTCGACTATTGATTCGATTCACACGATGTGTTTGAATCCATTCAATTCGTGACTGTCGCCCCCGACAATCGCGCTGCAACGACGCTTCCGGCGCCTGCTCCGTTCGTGGAGCTGCGCGGCGTCTCGCGCGAGCTACGGCGGCGTCCAGGCGGTCGCGGACGATGAGCTTCGCGCATCCGGCCGGGCACCGTTCATGCGCTCGTCGGCGAGAACGGCGCCGGCAAGTCGACGCTCGTGCAAGATCCTGACCGGCGTCGTTCAGCCCGACGAGGGCGAGCTCGCTGATCGACGGCTCGTTCGGCGGATCGGCGACCCGCAGGCGGCGCATCGGGCTCGGGCATCGTCGCGATGTACCAGGAGCCGACCGTCTTCGCGGACCTGACCGTCGCCGAGAACGTCTTCGCCGGCCGCCACCTCCGCAGCCGCTTCGGCACCGTCGACTGGGGCGCGATGCGGGCCGAGGCGAGCGCATCCTCGGCGAGCTCGGCGGTCGAGATCGGCCCCGACACGCCCGTACGCGGGCTCGGCGTCGCCGACCGGCAGCTGCTCGAGATCGCGAAGGCGCTCTCGTCGAGCGCGCGGCTGCTGATCATGGACGAGCCGACCGCCGCGCTGTCTCCCAACGAGGTCGACAGCCTCTTCGCCACCGTCCGTCGGCTGCGCGACCGCGGCGTCGCGATCCTCTACATCAGCCACCGGCTCGAGGAGATCGGCGAGCTCGCCGACGTCGTCACCGTCATCCGCGACGGCCGTCACATCGAGACGCGGCCGGCCGACCGAGCTCTCACAGCGCGGAGATCATCCGGCTGATGGTCGGCCGCTCGCTCGACCAGCTCTTCCCGAAGGAGGAGGCGGAGATCGGCGACGTCGTCTTCAAGGCCGAGGGGCTCACGCGCGGCATGGACTCTTCTCCGACGTGTCGCTTCGAGCTCCGGCGCGGCGAGATCGTCGGCCTCGCCGGCTTCGTCGGCGCCGGGCCGGACCGAGGTCGCGCGCGCATCTTCGGCGTCGACCCGCTCGACGAGGGCCGGCTCTGGATCGAAGGCCGCTCGTTCCGGCCGCGCTCGCCGCGCGCGGCGCTCCGGCGAGGTCTCGCGTACCTGCCGGAGGACCGCATCCATCAGGGGCCTCGTCCAGCCGATGTCGATCTGCGCACAACGCCATCGATCGCAGTGCTGCCGGACCTGACGCCGCGGCGGCTTCCTGCGGCCGCGGCGTGAGCCGGCGCTCGCGCGCAGGTTCATGGAGCAGCTGCGGATCAAGGCGACCTCGCCGGCGCAGGTCGTGCGCAGCCTCTCCGGCGGCAACCAGCAGAAGGTCGTGCTCTGCGAAGTGGCTCGCCGCCGAGCCGCGGATCCTGATCCTCGACGAGCCGACCCACGGCGTCGACGTCGGCACCAAGGCCGGATGTCCACCGCACGATCTCGCACCTCGCCGCGCAGGGCCTGACGATCCTGCTCGATCTCCTCGGAGCTGCCGGAGATCCTCGGCATGAGCGACCGCGTCCTCGTGATGCGCGAGGGGCGGCTCGTCGCGGAGCTCTCGCGCGCCGAGGCGACGCAGGAGCGAGTGATCCAGGCGGCCGCCGGGATCGTGGCGCGCATGATCGCCCGCGTCCGCGCGACTCAAGCCGCAGGAGATCGCCGCTGCGGCGTTCCGCCTGCGCGAGATCGGGATCGTGATCGCGCTCGTGCGTCGCGGTCGTCGTTCTTCGCGCATCCGCGCGCCGCAACTTCCTGACGGTCGGCAACTGGCAGGACATCGCGCAGAACGTCGCGATCGTCGTCGTCGTCGCGGTCGGCGAGACGATGGTCGTGCTGACGCGGAACATCGACCTCAGCGTCGGCTCGATCGTCGGCCTCAGCGGCGTACCTCGTCGGCCGACTACGCTCGCGCATCACCACGGCGCTGCCGCTCGGTGGTCGTCGCTGGTCGCGATCGCGGATCGGGCATCGTGCTCGGGCTCGTCAACGGGCTGCTCGTCGCCGTCGGGCGGATTCCGGCGATCATCGCGACGCTGGCGACGCTCGCCATCTACCGCGGCATCGTCGTTCGAGATCACTGCGCGGCAACGGGTATCACGCGCCTACCAGCTGCCCGATCCGCTTCCTGCACCTCGCGTCGACGAAGCCGCTCGGCCTCCGACGCTCGCGTGGATCGCGCTCGGCGTCGCGCTGGTCGGCGCCGCCGTCCTGCGCTGGACGCCGTGGGGCGGGACTTCTACGCGATCGGCTCGAACCCGGACGCCGCCCGGTTCGCCGGCATCCGCGGCCGGACGCGCGTGATCACTGCCTTCGCGCTCTGCGGCGCGCTCGCCGGGCTCGGCGGCTTCATGTTCGCGTCGCGGTTCCCGAACGCTCGACGCCGTCGCCGCGCGACGGCTTCGAACTCGACGTGATCACGGCGGTGGTCATCGGCGGAGTCAACGTCTTCGGCGGCTCGGGATCGATTCTCGGCGTCGTCCTCGGCGCCGTGCTCGTCGCGACGATCTCAGGACGGCTTCACGCTGCTGCGCGCTGTCGGAGTTCTGGAAGATGCTTCTTCAACGGCGTCGCGATCGTCGTCGCGATCACGATCGACGCGCTCGTCACACGGCGGCTGCCAGGACGCGCTGCGCCGGCGGCGCGCCGACGTGCTCGCCGCGCGGCACGCGGAGCAAGCGCGACGAGCCTGAAGGCGCGTCGTGAGCCGTCTGCTGCTCCGCCTGCATCGTCCGCTGGGAGACGCTGCTCGTCGTCGCGATCATCGGCGTCGGCATCTGGAGCACGTCGCTCTCGCCGTTCTTCCTGACGCGGATCGAACCTGCTCGACCTCGATCACGCCGTACGTCTTCATCGGCCTGATGGCGCTGGGACTGACCTTCGTCGTCATCGCCGGTGAGATCGACATCTCGGTGACGGCGATCCTCGCCGTCTCGGTCGTCGTCGTTCGCGCAGCTCTTCGACCACGGGCGTGAACGTCTGGATCGCGGCGCTTGGCGGGCCTTCGTCGTCGCGGCCGCCCTCGGTCTCGTCAACGGGCGCTCGGTGAGCCGCTCAACCTGCCCTCGCTCGCCGTCACGCTCTGGGCACGCTCGCCGCGCTTCCGGGGACTCGCGCTTCGTCGGTCCTCTCCGGCGAAGGCGTGGCCGACGTTCCCGCAGGGCTACACTGAACCTCGGCGGCGGCTACCTCCACAACGAGGCTCCCAGTCGCGCTCATCGTCCTCGTCGTCGCGACGCTCGTGCTCGGACCGTGCTCCACGCAACCCGGTTCGGCCGGTACCTGTTCGCGATCGGGAACAACCGCGAGGCCACCCGGCTCTCCGGCATCCGGCGACGCGCGTCCGGGTCACGATCTTCGTGATCTCCGGGTTCGATGGCGGGCATCGCCGGGATCGCCTACGTCGGCTACTTCGGCTCGGCGCGCGCCGACGCCGCACAGGGCTCACTGCCTCGACGTCGTCACCGCCGTCGTCCTCGGCGGCGTGAGCATCTTCGGGGCGCCGGCTCGATGCTCGGCGTGTTCCTGGCGCTGATCCTCGTCGCGCGATGCTGCGGAACGGGATGCAGCTCGCGAATCTCGGCGGCGACACTGCAGAACATCGTCATCGGTGTGCTCCTGCTGGCGGCCATCGTCGTCGGCAACCTCATCCGAGCCGCACAGGACGGCGCGTTCCGGATCAGGCGAAAGCGCGATGGTCCGGGACGACGCAACCGGAGGCGGCGCACTCGCCAGGTTCCGTGAATCTACGACCTCGAAAGGAAGGTAAGTGATGCGCAGAAAGAGGCTCGGGATCGTCAGCCTCATCAGCCTGGTCGCCTCGTCGTGCTCGCCGTCGGAATCTCGGCCAGCACCGGCAGCGCGAGCACCGACAAGCGCCACCAAAGGGCACAAGATCTTCTTCCTGCCCAAGCTGATCGGCGTGAACGTCTTCACCGAAAACGGCAAGGGCGCCAAGGAAGCCGGCAACGAAGCTCGGTGACAGCGTCACCTACAACGGACCGACGGAAGCGGTGGCGGCAAAACAGGTTCCGTTCATCGACTCCGCCGCCCGTCAGGGCTACGACGCGATCATCATCTCGGCGAACGACCCGAACGCCGTTGCTCCGGCGCTGAAGCGCGCGCAGCAGCGAGGTCTGAAGGTCATCTCCTACGACGGCGACGTGCGCAAGGACGCCCGCACGATCTTCGTCAGCCTCGCCGACGGCGTCCGCGATCGGCGCGTTCCAGGTGGAGTGGATGGGCGCCCAGATCGGCTACAAGGGCGAGATCGCCATCCTGTCGGCCACGCCGACGGCTGCGAACCAGAACACGTGGATCAAGTTCATGAAGGCGACGCTGAAGCTGCCGAAGTACAGGAACATGAAGCTCGTCAAGGTCGCCTACGGGAACGACAACCCGACCGACTCGGCGAAGGAGACGCAGGCGCTCGTGCAGGCGTATCCGAACCTGAAGGGGATCATCTCGCCGACGACCGTCGGCATCTCGTCGGCGGCGCAGGTGCTCGACCAGGCAGGCAAGTGCAAGGCGGTCGCGCTGACCGGTCTCGGGCTTCCGAACCAGATGCGCAAGTACGTGAAGAAGGGATGCGCGAAGAAGTTCGGGCTCTGGAACGAGCGTGACTTCGGCTACCTCGCCACGTACGTCGCGAACCTCGTCCTCGACGGGAAGCTGACCGGCAAGATCGGCCAGACCTTCACCGCCGGGCGGCTTGGCAAGCGGACGGTCGTGAGGAGCGACGGGAACGCGCCCGTGGTGGTCCTGGGCGACCCGCTCGTCTTCACGCCGCAGAACATCGACAAGTTCAACTTCTAGGAAAGAACCGGGCAGGTCGGGCGCGTTCGCGCGCCCGACCTCACTCCGGCCGGAGGCGACGATGAACGACGAAGCGGGCGGACGGCGACACTGGTACGTGCCGGACGCCTATCTCCCGGGTGACTCTCACATGGCGTGGAGAGCCACGAGAGCGCCTGCGTGCTCAACACCGGGAGTCAGCCCGCCGTCGTCAGCCTCACGTTCTATTTCGAGGATCGCGACCCTCGGGCCGGTGGAGGTGACGGTCGGCTTGCAGCGCACGCGCCACATTCGACTGATCGGACCCCGACCAGTTGTCCGGAGTCGTGCTGCCTCGCGACGTCCCATTTGCCTACACGGCCGAGTGCGACCTCCCGATCGTCCCTCCAGCACTCGCGGCTCGACACGTCTGCAGGCGCCTACACCCTCGGCACGACGATCGCGTATGGCGAGTAGCCCCCTCGAGCAGCCGGAGATCGTCGCGCTCGTCGAGCGGTCGCGCCGCCTCGGGTCGGATCCGCGCGTCACCAACTTCGGCGGCGGCAACACTCGGCCAAGGTCGAGCTCACGGACCCGATCACCGGGAGGCTCGATCGCGTGCTCGCGGTGAAGGGATCAGGCGGCGACCTCGGCACCCTGACCGCCGAGGGGCTCGCGCTGGTCGACCTCGAGCGGCTGCGCGCGATGGAGCGCGTCTACGAGGGCCTCGACCGGGAGGACGACGATGGTCGCCCTGCTCGACCACGCCCGCTTCGGGCCGGGCGGAGCGGTGCCTTCGATCGACACGCGCCTTGCACGGATTTCTCCCGGCTCTCCACGTCGACCATCTTCACCCCGACGCGCTGATCGCCTTCGCGGCGGCCGCCGACGGGCCTGAACGAGTTGCGGACGCTTTCGGCGGCCGGCTCGGCTGGCTCGGCTGGCAGCGGCCGGGCTTCGATCTCGGCCTGCGCCTGCGCGACCTCGTCGCCGCGCAGCCCGACCTCGTCGGCGTCGTCCTCGGCGGCCACGGCGTCATCTCGTGGGCTGACACCTCCGAGGAGTCGGAGGCGCTCTCGCTCTCCCTGATCGAGCAGGCTGAGCGCTACCTCGCGGAGCAAGGACGCCCGCAACCATTCGGGTCGCCGCGAGCGGGGTACGGGCGTCTGCCGGACGCGGAACGGCGGCAGCGTGCCGCGGCGCTCGCGCCCGTCGTGCGCGGTCTCGCCTCCACTGATCGACATGTCGTCGGACGACTCACCGACTCCGATGTCGTGCTCGACTTCCTGGCCTCCGAAGCAGCGCCACGGCTCGCGGCGCTCGGCACGTCGTGTCCCGACCACTTCCTCCGCACGAAGGTGCGGCCGCTGCTCCTCGACGTGCCCGCTGACTCCCCGGTCGAGGACGCGGCCGCACGGCTGCGCGAGCTTCACGCCCAGTACCGGGACGACTACCGGAGCTACTACGAAGCGCAACGCGACGCCGACGACGCCCCCAATGCGCGGCGCGGATCCCGCGATCGTGCTCCTCCCCGGAGTCGGCATGTTGAGCTTCGGTGCCGACTCGCAGACGGCGCGCGTGGCCGGCGAGTTCTACGTCAACGCGATCAACGTCATGCGCGGCGCCGAGGCGCTCTCGTCGTACGAGCCGATCTCGGACTCCGAGAAGTTCCGCGTCGAGTACTGGGAGCTCGAGGAGCGCAAGCTTCGCCTGCGCCCGCCCTCGCCGCCGCTGACCGGCCGCATCGCCTTCGTCACCGGCGCGGCGTCGGGAATCGGCCTGGCGATCGCGAAACGATTGCACGGCCTCGGCGCAGCGGTCGTCATCGCCGACCTGAACGAGGAAGCGGCCCGCCGCGAGGCCGACGCGCTCGGGACACCGATCGGGTCCTCGCCGTCGCGGTGGACGTCTCGGACGAGCAGTCCGTCACGGCCGCGCTCGACGCCACAGCGCTCCGGTTCGGCGGCGTCGACATCGTCGTCAACAACGCCGGTCTTGCGAGCTCCGCGCCGCTCCTCGAGACGGAGGCTGCCGACTACGACCGGCTCGCACGCCGTGATGGCACGCGGCTCCTTCCTCGTCAGCCGCGGGCGGCTCGCGTGCTCGTCGAGCAGGGCGTCGGCGGCGACATCGTCTACATCGCGTCGAAGAACGCGGTCTTCGCCGGCCCGAACAACGTCGCGTACGGCAGCGTCGAAGGCGGCCAGGCACACCAGGTGAGGCTGCTCGCCGCCGAGCTCGGCCCGCACCGCATCCGTGTCAACGGCGTGCACCCGGACGCTGTCGTGCGCGGCTCGGGAATCTTCGCCGGTGATTGGGCCGAGGAACGAGCCGAGGCGTACGGCGTTCCCGTGGAGGAGCTCGGTCGCTTCTACGCCGAGCGGACATTGCTGAAGACAGAGATCCTGCCGGAGCACATCGCAGACGCCGTCGCCACGCTCGTCGGAGGCGACCTCAGTGTCACGACCGGCACGTTCATTCCCGTCGACGGGGGCATCCCCGCCGCATTTCCTCGTTGAGCCTGGAGGTGTGAGGTGCAGCTGAACGCAGAGACGATCGCAACGCTCGAGGCCGACAGGGAGTGACCGGCACGAACAGGCCTTGGCCGCGGCGTCGGAGCTGCTCGGCCTCCAGGGCGTCGACGTGCAGCAGGTGATCGAGGAGGTGCGTCGCTTCTAGCGTCGCCGCCCCTCCTGGGCGCTCGGCACCGGCGGCACCCGCTTCGGCCGGTTCCCCGGCGGCGGCGAGCCGCGGGCGATCGAGGAGAAGCTCGACGACGTCGCGACGCTGAACGCGCTCACCGGCGCGAACCGGACGGTCAGCCTGCACGTGCCGTGGGACGAGCCGGACGACGTCCCGGCCCTGCGTGAATACGCAGAGTCGCTCGGACTCGGGTTCGACGCGGTCAACTCGAATACGTTCCAGGACAACCCGTCCACCACCGGCGACGGTGCGGTCACCTACAAGTTCGGGTCGATGGCTGCGGCCGACGCGGGCGCTCGCGAGGCGGCGGTCGAGCACAACCTCCACGTGATCGATCTCGGTGAGCAGCTCGGCTCCTCCGCACTCAGCATCTGGATCGGCGACGGCATCGAACCATCCGGGCCAGGCGAGCTTCCGGCGTCCAGTTCGACCGGGTCGCTGAGTGCCTGCGCCGGATCCACAACGCGCTTCCCGATGGCTGGCTGCTCTTCACCGAGCACAAGCCCTACGAGCCCGCGTTCTACTCGACCGTCGTCTACGACTGGGGCTCGTCCCTGCTGCTCGCGCAGGCAGCCGGCGATCGGGCCCGGTGCCTCGTCGATCTCGGCCACCATCTCCCGAACACCGAACATCGAGCAGGTCGTCTCGCGACTGGCGATGACCGGCCGGCTCGGCGGCTTCCACTTCAACGACTCCAAGTACGGCGACGACGACCTCACGGTCGGCTCGATCCGGCCGTACGAGCTCTTCCTCATCGATGCTCGAGCTGCTGGAGCACGGAGGCGGGTCGATGCCCCGCTCGCCTACATGATCGACCAGAGCAACAACCTCAAGGACCCGGATCGAAGATCTCGTCCAGGCCACAGACGCGATCCAGCACACGCTTGCGCTCGAGCTCTGCGTCGACCGCTCGGCGCTCGCGGTGGCGCAGGAGAGGACGACCCTGCGCGCTGGCTGCCGAGATCCTCCAGGCCGCGTACCGCGCCGATGTCAGGCCGCTCGCTGCGGAAGCTCGCAGGCGGAACGGCGCGGCGCTCGATCCCCTCACGGCCTACCGGCGCAGCTGGCTACCGCGAGGCGGTCATCGGCGCCCGCGGCTCGGGGCACGTCGCGACCGGGTTGTAGGCGGGCATGCGCGTCGCGGCCGTGGACATGGGCGCGACGTCGGTCCGCGTTGCGGTCGTCGAGCTCGACGCCGAGGCGCCGCGACTCGAGGTCGTCCACCGCTGGCAGCACGGCCCGGAGACGCGCTCGGACGGGTCGGTGCGGTGGCGCTGGCCAGAGCTCCTCGAGAACGTCCGCCTCGGTCTCGACCGGGCGCTCGAGACCGGACCCGTTCAGTCGATCGGAATCGACGGCTGGGCGGTCGACTACGGCCTGCTCGACGAGCGGGGACGGCTGCTCTCCGACCCTCACAGCTACCGGAGCCCACGCACGGATGGCTGGCGCACCGTGGCGCGGTCGCTCGGTGAGGCCGAGCTCTACCGGCGAACGGGCGTGCAGCTGATGCCGATCAACACGATTCTTCCAGCTCGCCGCCCACGACCGGACCGAGCTTGAGCGAGCGGCGCGACTGCTGATGCTGCCTGAGCTCGTCGCCTACGAGCTGACCGGCGCCGCGGTCGGTGGAGCGCTCGAACGCGGGAACGACCGGGTTGCTCGACGTCGCCACGGGCTCCTGGGCGAACGATCTTGCGGAGGCCGTCGGTAGTCTCACCGACCATGCTCCCGGCCGTCGAGCCGCGGGACGCCTGCTCGGCGAGCACCGGGGCGTGCCTGTCCATCTCGTCGCCGCCCACGACACCGCCTGCGCGTCGCCGCCAGTCCACTTTCGGGCCCGCTGACCGGGGCTTCCTCTCCGCGGGCACCTGGTTCCTGGTCGGCGTGGAGCGACCGGCCGCCGACACCTCCGGAGACCGCCCGCGCCGCCAACTTCTCGAACGAGCCGGGCGCGGCCGGCGGCTACCGATTCCTGAAGAACGTGCCGGGTTTCTGGCTGCTCGAGCGCTGCGCCTCGGAGTGGGGCGACACGACCGCCCGGGAGCTGCTCGACCTTCCCGGCGCCGGCGAGCAGATCGGCAACGTCTTCGACGTTCGCGAAGAACGTTTTCTGGCGCCCGAGCGCACGGCGGACGAGGTGCGCACCGCCGCGGGACTTGCGGCCGACGCGCCGCGGGCCGCCGTTGTTTCCTCGATCGTCCGGTCGATCGCTGCGGGCGTCGCGTCGGTCATCGACGAGCTGCGGTCGATCCAGCCTCTGAGCGAGTCTCGCGCAATCGTCGGCGGCGGCGCCGCGTCGCCTAGTCGTCAGGCGCGCGGTCGAAGAGGCAGCCGGGCATCCGGCTCGTCGCAGGACCCGCGGAGGCGACGGCGCTCGGCAACGCGCTCCCTGCAGGGGATCGCGCTCGGCCGGTTCTGAGACGCTGGGAGCCGCTCGAGCGTGCAGCTGCCGACGTGGCTCGACGACTGACCGGAGACGGGCGCGGCCCGATCGCGCCGGTACGGTTGCTGCGTGGAGGCACGCGTCGTCCGGATCTCGATCGCTCCCGTGAAGTCGCTCGGGCTCGTCCATCCGGACAGCGTCGACCTGCGGTCGGATGGCGTGCAGGGCGATCGCCGCTTTTGGCTTCGTCGACGAGGACGGACGGCTCTTCAACAACAAGCGCAACGGACCGATGGTGACGATCGACCCGACGTGGGACGAGGCCACCCGGCAGCTGTCACTGCGTTTCCCGGACGGCGCAGAGGTGGGAGGCACGGTCGAGCTCGGCGACCCTACCCGCGCGGTGCTCTACAGGCGCCCGCATCCGTCGCGTCGCGTCATCGGGCCGTGGGAGGAGGCGATCTCGACGTTCGTCGGCCGGCCGCTCACGCTGCTCTGGTCGGAGGGACACGCGACGGACCGCGGTCAGGCGGCGGCACGGTCTCGCTGGTGTCACGCGGCTCTCTCGAACGCCTTCGTGAGGAGGCCGGGGCACGCGGCCCGGTCGACGGTCGCCGCTTCCGGATGATGTTCGAGCTCGACGGCGTGGCCGCGCACGAGGAAGACGATTGGATCGGCTCGCGCGTGCAGCTCGGCGAGGCGCAGATCGTCGTCAACGGCGACGTCGGCCGGTGTGTCGTCACGTCGCACGATCCCGACCGTGGGATCACCGACCTCGACACACTCGGAACGCTCGTCGCTACAGGCCCGATGGCCATGACGAGCCGCTGCCCTTCGGCGTCTACGGCGCCGTAGCCACACCCGGACGCGTGCAGGTCGGCGACACCGTTCACGCTTCGCGCACCTGACTTTCCGGACGCACCCTGTCACGATGGTCGACGGGACTCATGGCAGTCGACGTCATCGGCAGGGACGAAGACCTCAGGTCTCTGTACGCGTTTCTCGATCGGCCGACAGGCGCGCCGAGGCCCGGTCGCGATCGCGCTCGAAGGCGAGGCCGGGATCGGAAGTCGACGCTCTGGAGCGCCGCCGTCGAGGCAGCTCGCGAGCGGGGCGTTCGCGTGCGTGCTCTCTCGCGCCCGGCCGAGTCGGAGCGCGGGCTTGCGCACATGCCGGCCTCGGCGATCTCTTCGACGGGTGCTCGACGACGTGCTGCCCTCTCTCACGGCGCCGCAGCGCCGGGCACTCGAGGTCGCGCTCCTGGTCGAGGACGCCGGCGGCCGGCCGGTCGATACGCGGGCGCTCGGCGTCGCGGTCCGCAACGCTCTTGCAGCTGCTCGCCGACGGACGGGCTCGTCGTGGCGATCGACGATCTCCAGTGGCTCGACGCCTCGTCGGCGAGCGCGCTCGGGTTCGCGCTTCGGCGGCTGCCGGAGACGAGCATCGCTGCTGCTCTGGACGCGGCGGCTCGACGCGGGCGAGCCGACATCTGCCGTCGAGACCGCCCTCGACTCCGACCGGATCGACCGCATTCGAGTCGGGGCCGCTCAGCGTCGGCGCGACGCATCAGCTGCTCCGAGCGCGACTCTCGCGCAGCGGTGTCACGTCCCACGCTCCTCAGGCTGCACGAGGCATCGGGTGGCAATCCGTTCTACGCGCTCGAGCTCGCCGCGCGCCGCCCTCGGCGCGGACGGCACTGCTCGCCGATCCGACGCAGCCGCTGCCCGTCCCCGAGCGGCTGGAGGAGCTCGTGTCCACCAGGCTCGACGGCTTCACCGGCGCGACGCGCGAGGCTCTCGTGCTCGCCTCTGCACACGGGCGACTCACCGGTCACCGAGCTCGGTCGCGCGGGGATCGAGCAAGGCGCTCTCGAGCCGGCGCTCGCCGAACAGGTCGTCGAGGTGGAGCGTGGAAGCGTGCGGTTCACGCACCCGCTGCTGGCGTCGGTCCTCTACCAGGGGCTGCCTGCCAGCCGAGCGGCAGCGCGCGCACGGCACGCTCGCCGATCTCGTCGACGATCCGGTCGCCCGCGCTCGTCACCTCGCGCTCTCGACCGACTCGAGCGGACGCCGAGCTCGCATGCGAGCTCGAGGCCGCAGGCGGCACGACGGCCGCAGCCCAGGGCGCACCGATCGCCGCGGCCGAGCTCGGCGAGCACGCGATCCGGCTGACACCGGCCGGCGACCGCGTTGACGCTCGCCCGGCGCATCGCAGCTGCCACGCGTGCCCACGCTCGTCGACGGGCGGCGATCGAGCGCGCCCGCACGCTCCGAGCGAGCTGCTCGCGGTGGCCGCGCCGGGGCCGGCGCGGGCGGAGGCGCTCGCTCTCGCAGCCGAGGTCGAGGGCGACTACATCGGCCGCAGCGATCGAGCTCCAGCGCGAGGCGCTCGCGGAGCCGGCGCGCCGGCGGCGTCTGCGCCGCGCTGCACCGGCAGCTCGCCCTGAGCGTCCGCTTCCGCGAGGGAATCGAGCCGGCAGAGGAGCACGCGCGTGCCGCGGTCGAGCTCGCCGAGGAGGTCGGTGACGACGGTCTGCGCGCCGCCGCGCTTGCCGGCCTCGCGCTCATGCACCTGAACGGCGGAAGGCAGGAAGCGCTCCGGCTGGCCGAGCAAGCCGCAGAGCTTGCGGCGCTGTCCGGCGACGGAGCCTCGTGCCGAGACGCGACTTCACCGTCGCCCACGTCCTGCTCTGGTCGGCCGAGCTCGAGCGTGCCCGCCGGTCTGCTCGAGGACCTCCACGCGCACTGGCGAGACCGGGACGAGCGGATGCGCCGCCTACGCACTCTGGTACCTCTCGGTCGTGGAGCTGCGACTGGGACGGCTCGAGCTCGCGGATGCGTACGCGGCCGCAGTCGCGCGAGCTCGCTGCCCCGTACACGCGCCCCGGGGAGGAATCGCCGACGAGCGTGTTCCCGTCGGCGCTGATCGCGGCGCACCGGGGCGACCTTGCACGGGCGCGACGACTGCGCCGAGGAGATGGTCCGGCTCGCCGAGCTGCACGACACGAAGCTCTGCGGCGCACCCGCGATGCTCGGGACTCGTGGAGCTCTGGAGCGGCGCGGCCGACGCGGCCGCTGAGTGGTTCTCGAAGGCGGAGCGAGATCACGGACGCCGCCGACGGGGCGGAGCCGACAATGTCAGCTGGTGGCGAGCCGAGCAAGCGTCGAGGCGCTGCTCGAGCTCGGCCTCGTCGACGACGCCGAAGCGTCGCATCGACGCGTGGGAGGCGGCGGCGCGGCGACTCGACCGCGCGCTGGCCGCTGGCCGAGGCGGCGCGCTGCCGTGGTCTCGTCGCCGCCGCGCGTGGCGACGTCGACGAGGCGATCGCGCTCGCTGGACGCAGGCGGTCGAGGTCTCGAGGCGGCTTCGGTCGTCGGCGCGCGCGCTGCTCGCGCTCGGCGTCGCGCGCCGGCGGGCGCGGCAGAAGCGGCCGGCGCGCGAGGCGATCGAGGCGGCATGCGCCACGCTTCGAGGAGCTCGGCGCGGCCGGCTGGGCGGCGCGGGCGCGGGACGAGCTCGGCCGCGATCGGCGGCCGAACGCCGGAGTGGAGGGCCTGACCGCCCGCCGAGCGGCGCGTCGCCGACCTGGTGGCCGCCGGGCCGGACGAACGCCGAGGTCGCCGCGTCGCTCTTCCTCGCGGAGCGCACGGTCGCGAGCCACCTGACCCGCATCTACGCCAAGCTCGGCGTGCGCTCGCGCACCGAGCTCGCGCGCAAGCTCGGCGCGCTGAGCAAAGTTCAGACGTTCTGACGTTTTCACGCGTCACGGCGCGGCCGTAGCGTCGACGGCATGCCGAGCTACCTCGTTGAGACATATCTCGCCCGCGGCCACGCCGGAGAGCGCACCGCACGCGAGACAGCGGGCACGCTCGGCCGCCGAGGAGCTGACCCAGGCTGGACACCCGCGTCCGCTTCGACGGCGTCATCCATGTACCGGAGGACGAGATCTGCTTCTTCGTGTTCGGCGCGCCGTCGAGCCGACGAGGCTGCGCTCGCGGCGCAGCGTGCCGAGCTCGACCCGTTCGCGTCGTCGAGGCGGTCACGTCCGAGAGGAGCAAGCATGTTCAAGCGAGTCAGCTTGAAGGGGCGTGCGCGTCGTCGGTCGTGCTGATCGCAGTCGCCGCGCTGACCGCGCTCGGTGCGCCGGCAATTGCCCGGGCGGATGCGGTGACGCAGTGGAACGCTGAATGCGGCGAACGCGCTGTTCGTCGTTGCAGGGCAGGGGCCGCAGCGCGTCGGTGCCTCACCTCGCGATGGTGCACGGCGCCATCTACGACGCGCGTCAACGCGATCGACGGCGGCCACGAGGGCTACCTGCTCACGTCGCGAGTGGCGACAGCCGTTCGACTCCGAAGGACGCTGCGGTGGCGGCCGCGGCGCTACCGCGTGCTGCTGAACATCGTGCCGGCGCAGCAAGCCGTCCTCGACGCGCAGTACGCGGCGTCGCTGGCGGCGATCTCCGGACGGGCTCGTCGAAGACGCGTGGGATCGCAGTCGGGGAGCCGCCGCGGCGGCGATGATCGCGGCGAGGACTGACGACGGGCGCTTCGGTGCCTATCGCGTTCCCGGTCGGATCCGGCCCGGGTGCCAGTGGCGGCCGGTGCTGCCGGCGTTCGTCAACGATCCGAACGCGTGGCTGAAGGACGTGCGGCCGTTCCTGATCAAGAGCGGCACGCAGTTCCAGTCCGACGGCCCGCTGCCGCTCGACGAGCCAGAAGTACGCGCGCGAGTTCGACGAGGTGAAGTCGGTCGGGTCGGCGACGAGCACGACTCGTACCGCCGACCAGACGCTCGCCGCCCGCTACTGGGCGGAGAACCCGCCGGCGACCTGGAGCCGGATCTTCCGGACGCTTGTCCGCACAGCAGGGGTTGTCGCTCGCCGACAACGCGCGCCTCTACGCGATGCTGTACATGACCGCAGCCGACGCGCTGATCACGGTCTGGAACGACAAGGCGCACTACCTGTTCTGGCGGCCGATCACGGCGATCCGCGAGGCCGACACCGACGGCAACCCGTGGACGAAGGCGGATCCGGACTGGCTGCCGCTGATCCCGACACCGCCGTACACGGAGCACTCGTCGGGGCACAGCGGTCTCAGCGGCTCGCTTCGTCGCGACGCTGCAGGACTTCTTCGGCACCGATCAGATCGGCTGGACGGACACCAACAACGGCGGTCTGACCCGGAGCTTCACGCAGTTCTCGCGAGGCGATCGACGAGATCGTCGAGGCTCGTGTCTGGTCGGGGATCCACTTCCACAACGCCGACGAGCAGGGCGCCAAGATCGGCAGGCAGGTCGCCAAGTGGCGGGAGCGGCACTTCTTCAAGGCCGTCCGTCACCACGACGACTGACGGGGAAACGGGCGGGTCGCGCAGCGCGGCCCGCCCGCCCTCGTCGCGACGGGTCAGCCGCTTGATGAGGAGGCGTCGGCCTCCTGGCCCGTCGGATCAGCGCCTCGAGACTCTGCGGATCTGGTCTCCTTCGCCGGGAGGCTCTCCGGCACTGAGATCGAGCTCGGTGTGCACCGCGCCGACCTGCAGGCCGAGGAAGTTGAGCGCAGTGAAGAAGACCGGGCTCTCGCTCTGCAGCAGCTGGTAGACGCCGGCGAACTGGTCTTCCGTCATCGCGAGGTTGCCGTCGCCGAGCCGACGAATCCCGAGGAAGTTCTCCCCGCTTCTGGTCTCACCTTCGGGAAGGCGGATGAAGGCCGTGCCGCCCGACTCAGGCTACGCTGAGCCTGATCGTCCGGGTGATGTTCAGGAAGTGGACCGTCTTGGAGGTGAATGTCGTAAGCCCAGCCGCCGTCCCGGGCTAGATTCCCGCGCGTGGAGACGAGGCGGCGCGGCAAGACAGGACGCGCGGTGTCCAGAGATCGGGTTCGGGGCCTGGGCGATCGGCGGCAGCTGGGGCGAGACGGACGACGGCGTCGTCGCTCGCGGCCGATGAACGCGGCCGTGGACGCGCGGCGTCACGTTCTTCGACACGGCTGACGTCTACCGGCGACGGCCGTTCCGGAGCGGCTGATCGCGACAGCTCCTGCGCGGAGCGCAGCGAGCCGATCGTCGTGGCGACGAAGTTCAGCCGCCGGGTGCCGCTCGAGGTCGAGAACTACACCTACGAGAACCTGCGGCTCCTGGCTCGATCGCTCGCGCGAGAACCTCGGCGTCGACACGGTCGATCTCGTTCAGCTGCACTGCCCGCCGTGGGCGACCTACTACACGCCCGCCGGTCTTCGAAGCCTGCGACCGGCTCGTGGAGGAAGGGCTCGTCCGCGCCTACGGGGTCAGCGTCGAGAAGGTCGAGGAGCGCTGAAGGCGATCGAGTACCCGGGCGTCTCGACCGTGCAGATCATCTTCAACATCTTCCGGCAGCGACCAGCCGAGCTCTTCTTCGAGCAGGCCTCGCCTGCGCGACGTCGGCGTCGATCGTGCGCGTTCCGCTGGCCTCAGGGCTGCTGACCGGCAAGTTCGACCGCGAGTCGAGCTTCGCTCCGGACGATCACCAGGACGCTTCAACCGCCAGCGGCGAGCTTCGATGCGGGCGAGACGTTCGCCGGCGTCGACTTCGAGCGCGGCCTCGAGGTCGTCGAGGAGTTGCAGAGCGCTCGTGCCGGAGGGCGCGACGCTGGCGCAACTCGCGCTGCGTTGGATCCTCGGCTACGAGGCGGTCTCGACGGTCATTCCCGGCGCGAAGACGCCGGAGCGAGCACGCGCGCGAACGCGGCGGCAGCCGACCAGCCGCCTTGCCCGAGGAGACGCTGCAGCACGATCGCCAGGGATCTACCGCGAGCGGATCGCGCCGGCAAGTCCATCACCGCTGGTAGCCGTTCCGGGATTGCGCGCAGTCGCCTCGGTGTATTCTCGCCTCCGGTGCTCGGCGCTCTTCTGATCCGGTGGGCCGTGCTTGCGGGAGCGTTCGCCGTCACGGCGTGGCTCTTGTCGGGCGTGGTCGTCTCCGGCGGCGTCGTGGGGCTACATCTGGGTCTCGCTGCTGTTCGGGATCGTCAATGTGTTCATCGGAACGATCCTGCGCGATCCTCACGTTGCCGCTGACGCTGTTGACGTTCGGTCTCTTCCTGATCATCGTCAACGCCCTGCTGCTCGAGATCACCGACGCGCTGTCGAGCCATCTCACGATCGACGACTTCTTTCTGGACCGCGATCTTCGCGGCGATCATCCTCTCGCTTGCCACGATGCTCCTGGATTGGCTTCGTGCGCTCGGTGCTGGCGCCGGCTGTGGCGACCTAGAGCACCGCTCCTGGTGACTCCGCTGCGCGTTGCGGTTCTGGCGCCGATCTCGTGGCGCGTGCCGCCTCGCCACTACGGGCCGTGGGAGCAGTTCGCATCGCTCCTCACCGAAGGGCTCGTCGCCAGGGGCGTCGACGTGACCCTCTTCGCGACCGCGCGACTCGCTGACCTCCGGCCGGCTCGCGTCCGTCGTCGCCCGCGCGTACTCGGAGGATCCGGACGTCGAGCCGAAGGTGGCCGAGTGCCTCCACATCGCGCACGCCTTCGAGCGCGCAGGCGAGTTCGACGTCATCCACAACAGCTTCGACTTCCTGCCGCTGACCTACAGCGGGCTCGTCGACACGCCCGTCGCTGACGACGATCCACGGGTTCTCGTCGCGAGCGGATCCTGCCGGTCTACCAGCGCTACAACGCGACGCACCGCCTACGTCGCGATCAGCGACGCCGACCGGCATCCGAGCCTCGACTACCTGGCGACGATCCATCACGGGATCGACACCGACGCGTTCTCGCTCCATCCGTCGCCGGGCGGCTACCTGCTCTTCTTCGGGCGGATCCATCCGGACAAGGGCACCGCCGAGGCGATCGACATCGCGCTGGCGTGCCGGCCTGCCGCTGGTGATCGCGGGGATCGTCCAGGACAAGCGGTACTTCGACGAGCGGGTCGCCCCGCGGCTCGACGGTGAGCGGGTGTCGCTTCGTCGGGGCGGTCGAGCGCCGACGGAGCGGTCGGAGCTGCTCGGCGGCGCCCACGCGCTCGCTGCACCCGATCAGCTTCGACGAGCCGTTCGGCTACAGCGTCGTCGAGGCGATGGCCTGCGGCACACCGGTGATCGCGTTCCGGCGCGGCTCGATGGCGCGAGCTGATCGAGGACGGGCATGACGGGCTTCCTCGTCGACGACGTCGACGGGGCCGTCGCCGCCGTCGGCCGGGCGGCGCACCTCGACCGCGCGCTGCGATCCGCGCCATCAGGCGGTGGCCCGGTTCGGCGTCGCGCGGATGGTCGACGACGTACCTCGACGGCCTACGCCGAGGTGCTCCGTCTGCGGACCTGTGCAGACTGACCTCGCGCATCAGACCTTGCACGGACGCCGCGCTCGCGGCAGTCAGGAGTCGAGACGTGAAGGGTCAGCAGAAGCCGAAGAAGGGCGACAAGAAGCCGGCGCAGAAGACGCTGAAGGAGCGCCGGATCGAGAAACGCGCGGCCGCGAAGCAGAACCGCTTGCTCGAGCCCTGATCGAGTCGCGCTGCAGGCTGGCTTCGGCCGGGCCGCCGAGCACGGCCTCGAGCAGATCGCCGAGCCGTGCCGTGGCGACGCAGATCGACGTGTCGGCGGCGCCGTAGTACAGCCGGATCTCGTCGGTCGCCGCGTCGTGCACGAACCCGCAGGGGAAGACGACGTTCGGGACGTCGCCTTCACGCTCGTACGCGGTCAGCGGTCCGAAGATCCAGTTCGGGAGCCGGTGCAGAACGCGGGTCGGCTCGTCGAGATCCAGTGAGCGCGAGGCCGACCCGGTAGACGCTGCCGGAGACGGTGTCCTTGACGCCGTGGTAGATCAGCAGCCAGCCGTGCTCGGTTCGCAGCAGCGGCGGGCCGATGCCGATGCGGCTCGCATCCCACCAGGCGCCGTCGCGCGGCTGCAGCACCGGCTCGGGCGCGCTCCAGCTCGACGAGGTCGGTCGAGCGCGAGAGGACGATCGCGCCGTGCGGGACGCGGCGCCGAACTCCGTCATCGGCCGATGGAAGAGGATCCACTTGCCGTCGACCCGGTGCGGCAGCAGCGCCGCGTTCTTGTCCTCCGGCGGCCGGACGATTCCGTGCCGCTCGACGCTCCTGGAAGTCTTCGGTCGTCGCGAGAAGAGACGGCGGGGCCGCCCGGGCCGTAGACGGTGCAGGTGATCACCCAGCGCTCGAGCTCCGGGACGAAGACGACGCGTGCGTCCTCGAAGCCCCACTGCTCGCTCTCGATCCCGTCGGCCGGCGCGAGCAGCGGCTCCGGGTCGATCGATCCAGCCGTCGATCGCCGTTCGCTCGATCGTGCGACCGAGAGGTGCGAGAGGCCGGTCAGGTCCTCGACGCGGGCGAGGCAGAACGGTCGTCGCCGTTGAGCTGCGCTGCGGCGGGGTTGAACGCGGCGTTGATCGGGATACGGCCAATCCTCCGCAGTCAGGATCGGGTTGGCCGGATGGCGATCGAAGAGCTCTCGCTCGTTCACGCCGTGGCAGTCTCGCGAGTGCGGTGGACGGCGGGCAGTCCGGCCGCGTCGAGCAGCAGCGCTGCGCCGTGCACGGCGAGCGTCGATTCGGCTCCCTGATTGTCGTTCGTCGTCTCCTCGCCGAGACCGTCGCTGCAGCCGCCGGTCGCGAAGTCGTAGAGCGGCCGGTGGAGCTTGTTGCGGCCGAGGAACCAGTCGAACGACCGCTGCGCGCGCGTCGCGTGCTCCGGATCGCCGGTGACAGCGAACGCGGCCAGCTCGGCCGCGACGAACGCGCGACGCGTCGAGCGGCTGCTCGTCGCCTGCTCCCGGAGCCGGCTCGGTGCGCGGCGCGCCGAGATGACCGGTCAGGCGAAGCGTTCCTTCGGCGAGGCCGGACTCGTCGCCGAGCCAGCGCAGCGCTTCGAGCCCCGTCTCGGTCAGATCCTCGCGGCCGAGGCGCGACGCCGCCGACGATCAGCGCGTGCGGCAGCCGCGCGTTGTCGTAGGTGAGCGCGTCCTCGAACCAGTGCCAGTCGGCCGGTCGCATGCGCTCTCGTACGCCTCTGCGAGCTGGTCGAGGCATCGTTCGAGCAGCTGCAGGGCCTCGGGCTGCAGCCGGTCGCGGTCGAGCCGCGCAAGTCCGAGCACGGCGTAGGCGCCGGTGCGCAGCGAGACGTCGTCGGTCCGAGTGTCCCGACGATCTCGTCGAGCAGGCGGCGCGTGGGGCCGACGACGGCGGGGACCCAGGCCGTCGAGAGGATCTCGCCCAGCGACCAGATCGGAGCGGCCGACGTGGTCGCCGATGTGAGGCGCGTCGAGCCAGCGCCGGTCGTAGCCCATGAAGTTCCGCATCCCCGCCTGCGGGTCGGTCGCGTCCTGGAGGAACGCGAGCGAGCGGTAGACGATCGACGTCCAGACCTGCTCGTCGCCTCGGCGGGCGAGCTCGAGCGCGACGACCGCGAGCCGCGCGACGTCGTCGACGCAGTAGCCGCTCTCGCGGTTCGGGATCACGCCGTTCGCGTGCTGCACGATCCCGACGTCGTCGACGAGCGTGAGGAGATGGTCGGTCCGCATGCTCACGAGCTGCGGGTTGAGGCGGGCGACCGGGCGGCGACTGCGCGGCGCCAGCTTGACGGCTCTCCTGCAGCACCGACGCGGTCGCCTTCGGCGACCGACGGCCACGTCGAGCAGTCGCGCCGATCCTCCGCGCCTCGGCGCGCGCCGCCGCAAGCCGCTCCGGCTCCTCGATGTAGCGGCAGACGGCGTGCGGCAGCGCTTCGAGTCGCCGAACGGCACGAGCTCGCCGGCGCCCGATGGCGAGCATGTCCTGCGCGTACCAGTACGGCGTCGAGACGACGCGCGCAGCCGGCTGCGATGCCGAAGGTGAGCGCGCCCGATGCGATCTGCTCACGCCCGCTGTACGGCGTCACGAAGACGTCGGTCGCCGCGAGCAGGTCGGCGATCTCGTCGATCGCCAGGAAGCGGTCGTCGAACTCGACATGGTCCTCGAGCCCGAGGTCGGCCACGGCCTGCTCGAGCGTCAGGCGGTACCGCTCGCCCTCGCGATGCGCGACGTCCGGGTGTGTCCGTCCGGCGACCACGTAGAGCACGTCCGGATGACGCTCGACGATCGACGGGCAGCGCCGCGATCACCGTCTCGATCCCCTTGCCCGCGGAGATCAGCCCGAACGTCGAGAGCAGGAAGTGCTCGCCGCCGCCGTACGAGGTGCGCATCGAGGCGCCGTTTCCGGTCGCGCGCTCCAACGCGTAGGCGTCTGCGCGCTGCGCGAGCAACGTCGGTGCGCCGTGCGGAACGACGCGAACCTTGTCGGCCGGGCACGCGCCGCCGTGCGACGAGCAGCCGCTTGGCCGTCTCGGTCATCACGATCACGAGCTCGGCCTGGCGGCAGAGCGCAGCGAGCACCTCGGCCTGATGCTTCGTCGGCTCCGACAGCACGGTGTGGAGCGTGACGACGAGCGGCTGCGAGAGCTCCTCCACGAGCGAGAGCACGTACGCGCCGTCGGCGCCGCCGAAGATCCCGTACTCGTGCTGGAGGAGGACGACGTCGACATCCAGCCGGCCGAGAATCCGCGCGGCGCGGACGTAGTCGCCGCGAGCTGCCTGCGCGATCGTCGGCCACGAGCCCCGGCCGCTGGGGACGCGACGGCTCGTTGACGATCACGACCTTCTCGACTCGGTCGACCCCGTCGACGCCGAGGAGCGCGCTGCGCACGTCGGCCGCAAAGGTGCCGATCCCGCAAGCGCGCGGCGGGTAGGTTGAGACGATCGCGGTGCGCACGGCTCCCCGCGTCCCTTCCGTAGAGCGTCCGGCGCAATGCGGGTCGTCAGCACAGCCGGTTCGACCGACACGGTAGCCGACGCTGCTCCGCAGTCGTCCGCGATTGCCGGATTGTCTGTTAAGGCGGCCCGAGCACCCCGACATAGCCCGTCAGGCCCATGCGTAGGATGATCCGAGGTGGCCGATTTCGAGCTGACAGCAGAGGCGGCGGGCGGGACGGTCGCTCTCCAATCCGGAGAGCTGGAGCTCCAGCTCGAGCAGCACCGGCGGGAGCTGACCGCCTATGCCTACCGGATGCTCGCCTCGGCGTTCGACGCCGAGGATGCCGTGCAGGAGACGTTCATCCGCGCCTGGCGCGGCTACAAGCGGTTCGAGGGCCGGGCCGCACTGCGCTCGTGGCTCTACCGGATCGCGACGAACGTCTGTCTCGACATGCTGAACGGGCGGGAGCGACGCGGCCCGGCCGATGGATCTCGGGCCTGCGCAGGCGCCGATCGAGGCCAACCTGAACACCTTGCCGGAGGCAACGTGGATTCAGCCGGTGCCCGACGGGCTCGTCATGCCCGAGGCGGATCCGGCCGAGGTGGCCGTCGGCCGCGAGACGATCCGCCTGGCGTTCATCGCCGCGCTGCAGCACCTTCCACCCCGTCAGCGGGCGGTGTTGATCCTCTGCGAGGTGCTCCGCTGGCAGGCGACCGAGGTCGCGGAGCTCCTCGATACGAGCGTCGCCTCGGTCAACAGCGCGCTCCAGCGCGCGCGGGCCACGCTGGCCGCCGGGAACGTGAGCTCGAGCGATCCGTCGCCTGAGCTGACCGCAGACGACCAGGCATTGCTCGCCCGCTACGTGGAGGCCTTCGAGGCGCTACGACATGGAGGCGCTCACCTCGCTGATCCAGGAGGATGCGACCCAGTCGATGCCGCCGTTCGACCTCTGGCTGCGCGGGCGCGACGACATCCTGAAGTGGTGGTTCGGGCCGGGCATCGGCTGCCAGGGCTCGAAGGTGGTGCCGACCGTCTCGGCCAACGGCTCGCCCGCGTACGGCCAGTACAAGCCGAGCCCGACGGGCGACGGCTACGACCCGTGGGCGCTCCAGGTGATCGAGATGTCGGAGGGCCGGATCGTCGAGTTCACCTTCTTCCTGGACACCGAAACCCTGTTCCCGCTCTTCGGCCTTCCCGACCGGCTCGAGGCCTAGCGAGGATCTAGTCCGGCAAGACGTCGCGCAGGCCCATGAACGTGACGCAGCCCGATCAGGTCGGCCGACGCGTGGCGCAGTCGGACCTGGCAGCCGCGCCGCTGCGCCGCGAGCTGGAGCCGCGCGAGCGCGTCGACCGTCACCGCATCGGGCTCGACGCCGCTGACATCGCACACGGCGACGCCGGCGTCGCTTCGCTCCAGCAGCGCGCAGACGCGCACGCAGAGGCCGGGCAGGTCGGCGCGGGCGATCGGCCCGGATGATGGCAAAGACGATCGGCGGAGCGGACGAGGACATCCAGGCTGGGGACCGCTCCGGCGGCCGAAAGTCATCGCGCCTGGACCGATGAGTTCTGCATCGGCCTCCGGTCTTACCTCCAAATGCAATCGCAGCCTGACCACTCGAGAGGAGTTCGACGCTCATGACCACCGATAACCGCACCCGCTGGCTCGCACTCCTCGTCCTCTGCCTCGGCGATCTGATGATCGTCCTCGACGTGACGATCGTCGGCGTGGCGCTGCCGTCGATCAGGAGGACCTCGGCTTCACCGAGACGTCGCTCGCCTGGGTCGTCAACGCCTACCTGCTCACGTTCGGCGGCTTCCTCCTGCTCGGCGGGCGGCTCGGCGACCTCTTCGGGCACCGGCGCCTGTTCCTGATCGGGATCGACGCTCTTCACGCTGGCCTCGCTCGCCTGCGGCCTCGCGAACTCGCAGGAGCTCCTGATCGGAGCGCGGGCCGTGCAGGGCCTCGGCGGCGCGGTCGTCTCCGCGGTCGCGCTCTCGCTGATGATGACGCTCTTCACCGAGCCGGCCGACCGCGCGAAGGCGATGGGCATCTTCGGCTTCGTCGCCTCGGGCGGCGGCAGCATCGGCGTGCTCCTCGGCGGGATCCTGACCGACGTCGCTCAGCTGGCACTGGATCTTCCTCGTCAACGTCCCGATCGGCGATCGCTCGTCGTCGCGCTCACCTTCAAGCTCGTGCCGGCGTCCAGCGGTCTCGGCCGCCGAACGGCGCCTCGACGTCGCGGGCGCGATCACGGTCACCGTGGCGCTGATGCTCGCCGTCTACGCGATCGTCAACGGCAACCAGGAAGGCTGGACGTCGCCTCCAGACGCTCGGACTGCTCGGCGCCGCCGGCGCGCTGCTGGCCGTCTTCGTCGCGATCGAGGCGCAGGGTCGCTCGCCGCTCGTGCCGCTCGGCCTCTTCCGGCTGCGCAACGTCGTCGTCTCGAACGTCGTCGGCATCCTCTGGGCGGCAGCGATGTTCGCCTGGTTCTTCCTCTCCGCTCTCTACCTCCAGCTCGTGCTCGGGTACAGCCCGCTGCAGGTCGGCCTCGCCTTCCTGCCCGTCGAACCTGATCATGGGCGCGTTCTCGGTCGGCCTCTCCGCCAAGCTCGTGATGCGCTTCGGCATCCAGGCCGCCGCTCGCCGCCGGGCTCGCTCCTCGCCGCGATCGGGCTCGCTGCTGTTCGCGCGCGCGCCGGTCGACGGGAACTACCTCGTCGACGTGCTCCCGGCCATGATCCTGCTCGGTCTCGGCGCCGGCATCGCGTTCAACCCGGTGCTGCTCGCAGCGATGAGCGACGTCGAGCCGAGCGAGGCGGGCCTCGCCTCCGGCGTCGTCAACACCGCGTTCATGATGGGCGGCGCGCTCGGGCTCGCAGTCCTCGCCAGCCTCGCCGCGTCGCGCACCGACACCCTGCAGGCCGCAGGCGACAGCTCGATCGTCGCCCTGACCGGCGGCTATCACCTCGCCTTCCTCGTCGGTGCCGTGTTCGCCGCGATCGGGCGCGGTGTCTGGGCGGCGTGCTGCTTCGCTCCGCAGCTCAGGTCTCTGAGCCCGAGGGTGAGAGGCGCGTCGACGACGAAGAGCGCGTCGCCGAAGCCGAAGCCGCATGAGCGCACCAACCAGCGAAGGAGTGACTCCGAATGTTCAAGGACACGAAGGCGTTCTCCGGCTTCTCCGTGGACGACATCCCGCGGGCGAAGCAGTTCTACGGCGAGACGCTCGGGCTGAACGTCACCGAGGAGCACGGCATGCTGATGCTGCACCTCGCCGGTGGCGCCACGGTTCTCGCCTATCCAAGGAGAACCACGAGCCCGCGTCGTTCACGATCCTCAACTTCCCGGTGCCGGACGTCGAGGGAGGCCGTCGACCGGCTGACGGAGGCCGGGCGTGCCCTTCGAGCACTACGACGGAGACCTCGGGACGGACGAGAAGGGGATCTTCCGCGGCGAGGGGCCGACGATCGCGTGGTTCAGGGATCCCGCCGGCAACATCCTCTCAGTCCTCGATCAGTAGGCTCATCGGCGTGACCGACCTCGCGATACGCCTGCGCGGGCGGCGGTGAAGCGGTACGGCCCGATCACCGCCGTCGACGGGCTCGATCTCGACGTGCCTGGAGGGCACGTGTGTCGGCCTGCTCGGGCCGAACGGCGCCGGGAAGTCGACGACGATGCGCCTGCTCACGGCGCAGTCGATCGCCGACGAGGGCGAGATCGAGGTTCTCGGCTTCACGCTCCCGGCCGAGTCGAAGATGGCGCGCGCGCAGTGCGGGCTCGTACCGCAGCTCGACAATCTCGACGTCACGCTCACGGTCGAGCAGAACCTGCTCGTCTTCTCCCACCTCTACCGGATCCGGCCGCGCCGAGCGGCGTGCGGCGATCGAGCGGGCGCTCGTGATGGCGAAGCTCGTCGACCGCCGCGACTCGCGCGTCGACAAGCTGTCCGGCGGCATGCGGCGGCGCCTGCTGATCGCACGGGCGCTCGTGCACCGGCCCCGGCTCGTGCTTCTCGACGAGCCGACGGTCGGACTCGATCCGCAGGTGCGACAGGAGCTCTGGGCGCTGATCGACGCGCTCCGCAGCGAAGGCACGACGATCCTGCATGTCGACCCACTACATCGAGGAGGCGCAGCGGCTCGCCGACACGGTGATGATCATGTCGCCACGGCAAGGCCGTGGCGGCCGGCCCGCCCGCCGAGCTCGTGCTCGAGCATGCCGGCCGGGAGTGCTCGAGGTCTACGGGCCGCCCGCGCGCCTCGCCGAGGTCGAGGCCGAGGCGGTCACGCACGGCCTGCGGACACGGCGAACGGGCACGAGTGTCTCGATCCTCGGGCACGACGGCTCGAACGGGACCGGGATCGAAGGGAGCGCCGCCCGGCCAACCTCGAGGATGTTTTCGTCCTGCTCACCGGCGAGGAATCGGCTGAGTGCCCTTCCAGCAATAGCATGTCCGCTTCCGGCTCGCGATCACGCGGCGCGAGGGCCCACCCGCGCCCTCGCGCAGGCCACCGGCCTGCGCCGCGGATCGCGTGCGGCCTCTCGCTGGTGCTCGCGACCGGAATCTGAACGGCATCACTGGAAGGGGCACTGATGGCCGTCACCACCACGAGCACCCGCCGCCTCCGCCAGCTCGAGCGCCCCGCGATCACGGGCGTGCTCGTGCGCGAGGTCGTCAACTTCTCGTCCTACTGGCGCTCGGCGACGTTCTCGTCCGACGGTCGAGCCGACGATCTACCTGCTGGCGTTCGGCTTCGGCTTCGGCGCGCTCGTCAGCAGCGTGTCGGGGCTACGACTACGTCCAGTTCGTCGGCACGGGCACCGTCGCCACGGCGGTGCTCTTCTCGAGCGCGTTCCCGGCGATGTTCGGGACGTTCGTCAAGTACCAGTTCCAGCACACCTACGACGCGATCCTCGCCGCGCCCGTCGACACCGAGGAGCTCGTCACGGCGGAGGCGCTCTGGATCGCCACGCGCGCCGGCGTCTACGGCTGCGTGCCGATGCTCGTGGCGATGGTGTTCGGGCTCGACCCGTCGTGGGGGATGCTCACGGTGCCGCTGATCGCCTGGATCTCAGGCTTCGGCTGGGCCTGCTTCGGGATCACCGTCGCCGGCTATCGCGAAGTCGATCGAGAACTTCAGCTACATCGTCAGCGCCGTCCTCACGCCGCTCTTCCTCGTCGCCGGGACGTTCTTCCCGATCGACACGCTGCCGGGTTGGGCGCAGGCTCTGGCGCGCCTCAATCCGCTCTACCACTGTGTTCAGCTCGTTCGCCATGCGGTGTTCGGCTTCGTCGGCTGGGCAGATCTCGGCAGCCTTGCGTTCCTCCTGGTCTTCGGCCTCGTCATGTGGCGGCGTCGCGATCCGCGCCATGATCCGCAAGCTGATCGACTAGCACGACTAGGATCGTCCGGGTGCAGCGCCGGCTCGCGAACGCGGATCTGAACGAGGGCGCTCGCCGTGCCGGGGCGCGGGCTCACCTGCGCGCGATGGGTCTCGACGAGCGCGATTGGAGCCGTCCCTGGTCGGGATCGCGACGACGTGGACGGGGACGATGCCGTGCAACCTCGGCCAGCGCGAGCTCGCAGCGCACGTGGCGGCCGGGGTGCGCGCTGCGGGCGGAACGCCGCTCGAGTTCAACACGATCGCCATCTCGGACAACCTGACCCAGGGCACCGTCGGGATGCGCGCGTCGCTCGTCAGCCGTGAGGTGATCGCAGACTCGGTGGAGCTCGTCGGACGCAGCCCAGCCCTTCGACGGCCTGATCTGCCTGGGCGGCTGCGACAAGACCGTCCCGGGCTCGCGATGGCGATGGTCCGGCTCGACGTTCCCGGGCTGATCCTCTACTCGGGCGCGATGGCCCCGGGAACGCACCGCGGTGCCCAGGTGACGATCCAGGACGTCTGGGAAGGGGTCGGCGCACACGAGGGCGGTCTGATCACGGACGACGAGCTGCTCGCGCTCGAGCGCGACGCCTGTCCCGGCTACGGCGCCTGCACGGGACACTTCACGGCCAACACGATGGCCGTCGCGATCGACTTCCTCGGGCTCGGCCCGATCGGCCTCGGCAGCGTTCCGGCGGCGGACCCGGCCAAGGCCGAGGCAGGGGAGGCCGCAGGACGGCTCGTCCTCGACGTGATCGAGCGCGACGTCAGGCCGTCCTCGCTCGTGACGAGGGCGGGGCTCGAGAACGCGATCGTCGGCGTCACCGGGACCGGCGGCTCGACGAACGCCAGTGCTGCACCTGCTGGCGATCGCGAACGAAGCCGGCGTCGCGCTCGAGCTCGAAGACTTCGATCGCCTCTCGGCCTCGACCCCGGTTGTGACGAGCCTGACCCCGGGCGGGCGTTTCGTCGCGGGCGACATGCACCACGCCGGAGGCACCGCGGCGGTGATCAAGCAGCTGCTCCCGCATCTGCACGGCGACGCTCCACGGTCGACGGCCGGACGATCGCCGAGCATGCAGCCGGCGCGCGGGATCCGGACGGCGAGGTGATCGCGACGGCAGGCGAGCCGTTCAAGCCGGGCGGCGCACTCCGCGTGCTTCGAGGCAATCTCGCTCCGGACGGCGCCGTGGTGAAGCTCGCGGGGCACGAGCGGACGACGCACCGCGGGCCGGCTCGGGTCTTCGGCTCCGGAGGCTGCGTGTCTGGAGGCCGTCTACGGCGGGCATCGTTCAGCCGGGCGAGGTCGTCGTCGTCCGCAACGAGGGCCGGCCGGCGCGCCGGGCATGCCGGAGATGCTCTCGATCACCTCGGCGATCGTCGGGCGCGAGCTGGGCGACTCCGTCGTGCTCGTCACCGATGGCCGCTTCAGCGGCGCGACCCGGGCGTGATGGTCGGCCATGTGGCTCCGGAGGCGGTGCGTGGAGGCCCGATCGCGTTCGTCCGCGACGGGGACGTGATCTCGATCGACGTCGACGCGCGAACGCTGGAGGTCGAAGCTGGACGAGGCCGAGCTCGAGCAGCGCAGAGTGGGGTGGGCGCCGCCGGAGCCTCGGGTGCTCCCACGGCGTCCTCGCCAAGTACGCGCGCAGCGTTTCCTCGGCCGCGCACGCGGAGCGGTGACGGAATGACCGGTCGCCTCGACGGCAAGGTCGCGCTCGTCACCGGCGCTGGGAGCGGGATCGGCCGCGCGCTCGCGGTCGGGCTCGCCGCCGAGGGTGCCGTCGTGCACCTCAACGACCTCGAGGATCCAACGGAAGTCCTCGCCGAGCTGCCTGAGAGCAGCCGCGGTCTCGCGCTGGCCTTCGATGTCGCGAGCCCGGCTCAGATCGCCGACAACCTCCGCGGCCTCGAGCGGCTGGACGTCCTCGTCAACTGCGCCGGCATCCCCGGCTGGATGAATCTCGACGACCCCAGCGGAGATATCTGGGAGGAGATCCGGGATCGCGTCATCGACACGAACCTGAAAGGGACGTTCTTCTGCTCCGTCGAGGCCGCACGGCTGATGCGCGTGGGCGGGGGCGGCTCGATCGTCAACGTGTCCTCGGTCGTCGCGGCGCGGGGCCTGCGCAATCTCGCCGCCTACGCAGCGAGCAAGGGCGGAATCAACGCGCTCACGATCCAGCTGGCCGTGGAGCTCGCGCCCGACCAGATCCGCGTCAACGCCTTCGCTCCCGGAGCAACGAACGTGCAGCGCAACCTCGACGACGATCCGTCGTACCGCGAGACCTGGTCTCCGCTTGATCCCGCTCGGCCGGATCGCAGAGCCGGAGGACATGGTCGGCCCGACGGTGTTCCTCGCGTCCGAGGAGTCCTCACATGTCACCGGCCAGCTGTTCTACGTCGACGGCGGCTGGACCGCGGTGGGCAAGGTTCCCGGAGGGATACGTCGACCTCGCGGAACGCCAGCAGCAACGCGACCATTGATTCCGCCACCCCGCTGCGGCGGAACCGTGACTTCGTGCTGCTGCTGACCGGGCGGCTGCTCTCGACCCTCGGCTCCCAGGTGACGGCGATCGCGTACCCGCTCCTCGTGCTCGCGGTCACGCACTCGCCGGCGAAGGCTGGGTTCGTCGGCTTCGCCGGGCTCCTCCCGTACGCCGTCTTCGGCCTTGCCCGCAGGCGTCGCGGCCGACCGCTGGAACCGCAAGCGGCTGATGATCGCGGCCGACGGGGTGCAGCGCGGTCGCGATCGCGACGCTCGCCGCGACGATCCTCCTCGACCGGGTGTCGTTCTGGCAGATCGCGGTCGTCGCGTTCATCGAGGGTACGGGCGTCCGTCTTCTTCAACACCGCTCACGCCGGCGCGCTCCGCGCCATCGTGCCCCGGCAGCAGCTACCCGCGGCCGTGGGCGTCATCCGCGGCGCGAGCGGCGGTGGTGATGCTCGCCGGGCCGCCGCTCGGAGGCGCGCTCTTCGCGCTCGGCCGCGCCGTGCCGTTCCTCTTCGACGCCGTCTCCTACGCGTTCTCGTTCCTCTCGCTCGCGCTGATGCGGACGCCGTTCCAGGAGGAGCGTGAGATCGACACCACGCGCCTGCGGACGCAGGTCGCGGAGGGGTTCCGCTTTCTCTGGAACCGGCCGTTCCTGCGCACCTGCGCGTTCCTCTACGGCCTCGGCAACTTCACGATCCCGGGCGTCCTGCTCGTGCTGGTGGTCTCCGCCCAGCGCGACGGGCTCTCGAGCACCGGCATCGGCGTGCTGGTCGCCGCGTTCGGCGCGGCCATGCTGGTCGGCTCGCTTGCGTCGCCAGCTCTTCCGCCGCACGCTCTCCGTGCGGGCGATCCTCCTGCTCGAGCTCTGGGCGGGACTCAGGATCGTCGCCTTCATCGTCTGGCCGAACGTCTACGTGCTCGCGGTCGCGATGGTCGTGCAGAGGAATCACGCTGCCGGTGACGGACTCGGTCGTCGGAGGGCTACCGCCTGGCCGTGACACCGGACCGGCTGCTCGGGCGCGTCGAGTGCCAGGAGCACGATCTCGCTGCTCGCGGCCCCGCTCGGGCCGCTCGTCGCCGGCGTCCTGCTCGCCTCCACCTCCGCCCGCGCCACCGTCGCCTTCTTCGCCGTCTTCACGCTGGCGCTCTCGCACTCTGGGGAACGCTGAGCCCCGCCATCCGCGCGGCACCGAGCCTCGACGAGCTCAGCGCCATGCCCGCCGGACTAGACCGGGATGGTCAGGCTCTCGATGTCGCTTGGGGTATGACGGTGAGAGATGTCGATCCCATCCGCGGTGACGACCACCGTGTCGGAGTGGCGGAAGCCGCCGATCTCGCTCGAGTACAGGCCGGGCTCGATCGTGAACACCATGCCGGGCTCGATCACGCGTGTGGTCGCCGACGTCGAGGAACGGCGCCTCGTGGTTGCGCAGGCCGATCGCGTGGCCGACGTGCTGCCGCCAGTACGGCGAGAGGTCGTTGTCCTCGAAGTAGCGCAGCGACGGCGCTGTCGACGTCGGCGCAGGTGACGCCCGGCCGCAGCGCGTCGAAGGCGACCTGCTGAGCGGCGACCGTGTGGTCGAACGAGCCGGCGCATCTCGTCGGTCGGCGTGCCGATGATCATCGCGCGCTCGAGCTCGGCGTTGTAGCCCCAGATCGGCGCGCTCGTCTCGGTGACGAGCACGTCGCCAGCCTGGAACTCGATGTTGTGCGCGACGGCGTGCGCCCACGAGCTCCTGCAGCCCGATCTGGCCGCGGTAGCCCGCCGAGACGCCGTCCGAGCGACGCCTGCTGGCCGCCGTATGCCGTCGCCGAGCGCCTCGAGCATCGCGAGCGTCGCCTCGTGGCCCGCGCGCGAGGCTCGCCTCCGCCTCGGTCGCGCCGGGCCGCGAGTACTGCTGCAGGAGCCGGTGCGCGTGCTCGCACCAGCGGGCGCTCTCGCGGATCAGCGCCGACCTCGGCCGTCGCTCTTGCGCACCATCATCGCTCTCGATGAACGGCGCGAGCGGCGTCGACGCGCGCCGCCCGGTCGACCTCGCTCAGCGCGGGCCCCTCGTAGCCGAGGATCCCCGGGTAGCCGTCCTGAGTCGGCACCGATCGCGCCGCGTGATCCCCATGTCGTGCGAGCACGCGTGCCGAGGATCAGCATCGGATGCTCGGTGCCCGGGTACTCGGGTACGACTCGATGCCGCTCGAACGTCGTCTCGGCGCGCGACGCGCTCGACCTCGAACTCGGGCACGAACGACCGCCAGGCTCGCCGGCGGCGTCTCGCGACGAAACCGACCGGCCGCTCGGTCGCGAGGAAGCCGAAGCTCGTGAAGTACTGGATGTGCTCGTCGAGAGCGACGTAGCCGGTCAGCTGGCGCGTGGCTGCGGACGTGCTGGAGGAGCGTTCCCGCGTCTGGCTGCCAGCCTCCTGCCCTCAGGATCCCGGTTGCCTGCACGAGCGTCAGCGTCTCGTGCTCGATCAGGGGGACGTGCCTGAGTGATCCAACTCACCGAGCTGCCAGTGTCGCACGCGGTGAGTCGGGCGCCGGTTCAGCCGCCTCTGCAACCGGTGTGGTCGCAGCCGGGAAGCGTCGCGATCTCCGGAGTCTCCTGCCCCGCCCGGGCGCGCAGCACGGAAGACCGCGTGATGCTTTCCTCGACGGGCGTCACGGAGGTCCTGCCTCGCCGAAGATCGCGAGCAGCGGGCACGTGAGCCGTTCGAGCGCGGGCGGGATCGTGGTCGAGCCAGCGGCGGACGAGCTCGAGCTCCGCGTCGTCACCCGGCCCGTGACCATCGTCGCCTGCAGCTGCCTGAACGGTTTCGAGGTCGGCTCCCGCCCGCACCAGCGCGATCAGAGCGTCCTGCGTCGCGAGCGCGCCAGCCACCGCCTCGGCGGGGGCGCCGGCCGCGGTCATGTATGCGCTTCCGTCGCGAACCGCTCCGAGCGCCATCGTGACGCCCGGGCCTGAGTTCGTGACCACGAACGCGACGGCCGGGTCCGCAGCGACCACCTCGAGGACGACCCACCCGCCCTGGCTGTGGCCGAACAGCCCCGAGCCGCGCCGGCTCAGCTCCTGCGCCCGTAGGCAGGCGAGCTGCGCCGCGACATCCGCCGCCTGCTCAGCCGGGCCGGTGTCACGCCAGTCGCCCGTCGACTCACCGACGCCGCGCTTGTCGAACGACGCGGCGGCGATGCCGCGGATCGAGCAGGCCGGCTCGGATCGCCGGGAAGTAGACGTCGTTGTCGCGGCCGACGGCCCCCAGACCCGGGAACCATGAGCACGGTGGCGCGAGGTTCTCCGTCCGGCAGATGGAGCGTGCCGGCGAGGGCAGAGCTCACCGTTTGTTGCGTGCAGTTCGAGGGTGCGATGGCATCCGGCGACTGTATCATTGATCCTGAAGGGTTTCTTTCAGATATCGGAGATTCCATGGCGCGGCCGGAGAGGCGAGAGAAGATCGTGCGGGTGGCTGACCTCGCGGGCGCTGCACGCCCTCCGCGCACCCGACCCGGGTCGCACTCCTCGATCACCTGCTGGCGATGGGCGCGCGCACGGCGAGCCAGTGCGCCGAAGCGGTTGGCGAGTCGGCGTCGAGCTGCAGCTGGCACATGCGGCAGCTCGCTCGCTTCGGCTTCGTCGAGCGCGCCGAGTCGACCGATGGCCGCGAGCGGCCGTGGCGCGCGACGGCAACCGGGTTCGGCTACGAGCCCGGGCGAGCGAGGCGGGCGACGAACGGCTCGAGAATGCGGTTCTGGCGACGCAGCTCCGAGCGGAGGAGCAGGCTCTGATGCGACACGTCGGAGGCGCGCAGCGAGCTGGCGCTGCGCGTGGGCAGGAAGCGAAGTGTCATTCACACCTACCACCTGCTGATGACCCCCGACGAGCTCGAGGCGCTCCACTCGGGCCTCGATCCAGGGCGATCCGGCCGTTCATCTCCGCTGACGCGCGCGGAATGCACCCCAGGACGCCGCCCAGGTTCGGCTGCACGTTCGTGCGCTACCGCAGCGGAGAGGACGGGTAAGGAGCGCGGAACCTCTCGCCGCGCGCAGGCGTTGGCTCGTCGTGCAAAGTGCGAGCTCGACGTGACCGAGGAGCGCTCTTGACGGAAATCGACGAAGCACGGCTGCCGACACCGGCTTCGATCCAGCGGATCTACTTCACTCTCCTGCTCGGCAACACGCTGGCGGCGTCGCTCATCTGGGGAATCAACACGATCTTCCTCCTCGACGCCGGGCTCTCGAACCTGGAGGCGTTCGCGGCCAACGCCTTTTCACCCTCGGCATGGTGTCCTCTTCGAGGTGCCGACCGGGATCGTCGCCGACACCATCGGCCGCCGGGTGTCCTACCTGCTCGGCACGCGGTGACGTTGGCCGCCACCACGCTGCTGTACGTCACTCCGCTGTGGCAGGTCGAAGGGCCGTTCTGGGCATGGGGCGGTGGTTTCGATCCTGCTCGGGCTGGGCTTCACGTTCTTCTCGGGCGCGGTCGAGGCGTGCGCTGGTGGATGCCGCTTCACGCCACTCACTTCGAGGGCAACCTGGAGTCCGTCTTCGGCCGGGGGCAGGTCGTCGCTGGGGCGGCGATGCTGACGGGATCGGTGGCGGGCGGCTACATCGCGCAGGTCACGAGTCTCGGCGTGCCGTTCGTTCTTCGAGCGGTGGTGCTCGGGGTGATGTTCGTGCTCGCGTTCCTGCTGATGAAGGACGTCGGTTTCACGCCAATGGAGAGGATCGGGGTCACAAAGGGCGTGCAGCGAATCGCAGGCGCCTCGATCGAGTACGGCTGGCGAGTGCCGGCGGTGAAGTGGGATCATGCTCGCGTCGCCGTTCACGGTGGGCGTCGGTTTCTACGCGTTCTACGCCCTGCAGCCGTATCTCCTGGAGCTCTGGGGAACTCGGAGGCGTACGGGATCGCCGACCTGGTGGCGGCGATCGTGGCTGGCGCCCAGATCGTCGGCGGCATCGCAGCTCCCGTGATCCGCAGGATGTTCCATCGCCGGACTTCCGCGCTCCTGATCACCGCATTCTGAGCGCCGTGACCCTCGTGCTGATCGGCGTGTTCGAGCAGTTCTGGGCCGCGGTCGCTCTTTGATCGTGATCTGGGGATTGCTGTTTGCGGCCACGATGCCCATCCGACAGGCGTACCTGAACGGGCTGATCCCGTCCCAGCAGCGCGCCACGATCCTCTCCTTCGACTCGATGCTGGGCTCGAGCGGCGGTGTGGTCATCCAGCCGGTACTCGGACGTTCTGCGGACGTCTGGGGATACCCGGGCTCGTACATTCTCGGTGGGCTGATCTCCGGCGCTGGCGTTGCCGTTCATTTTCCTGTCGCGCCGTGAGAACGCGCCTGCCGACACCGCGGGCGGAGATACCGAGGCGCCGCTCGCGGCGCTCGAGAGCGAGATCTGACCGGGGTCGCTACCGCACGCCGGCGAGAGCCCGGCCTGCCCTGACCCGGGCACTTGCTCAGAACGTACGGGCGGCCGTCGAGCTCGAGCGTGAGCGACTCGACGCCGAATTCGCTCAACCAGCCGTCGAGCCGGCGGAGCACTGCTGCGCTGCTCAGGCCGGAGTCGCTCGGGATCTCGAGCACAGGACCCTCGCTGTCCGGAACCATCTCCCACTTCGCAATGGCCCCGCAGCGCCTGGTAGAGGTGCCACAGTTGGTCGTTGTTGTTCAGCCGGACTCGAATCACGAGCAGGTCCTTCCCTCGACGACCAGACGTCCACAGTACTCGCTGTTTCGGCTGCCGGTGTTCTCGCTTGACAAGTGAACGCCCGTTTTGAAGAAGGTCACATCGCTTCGTTCCTGGTGTCCCGCGGCCGCGCCTCTAGCTGACGCGTGAGTACGCAATGCCGACAAGGAGGCAGTGATGTCCATCGCACGAGTCGTGACTTTCGATGGTGTGAACAGCGAGCGGATGGCGGAGATGCAGAAAGAGATGGAGGACAACAGCGAGCGGCCCGAGAACGTTCCGGCCAAAGGAGGATCGTCGTCCTTCACGATCCCGAGACTGACCGGTCGCTCGTGATTCTCTTCTTCGAGAACGAGGACGACTACCGGCAGGAGACGAAACTCTGAATGCGATGCCGACCACGGACACTCCCGGCCAGCGCACGTCGGTGACGAAATACCAGGTCGCGTTCCGCATGGCCGATTAACGGGTGACCCGCGAGACGCTACGGCGGCGGCGTCGGTCCGTACGAGACGAGGGGCGTTTCCTCAGCGGTCAGCAGCTCGGTGAACCAGCCGAAACCCGGAAGCTCACCGCCGTGGGAAGTGCGGCGAGATACGCCGCCTCCTGCTGCATGATCCCCCTCAGGCTCCGTGCATGCCTTCTTCGTCGAGGTGGGATCGGTGATCTCGATTTCACCCTTGTTCGTCGTGTACGCCGCGGTGTAGGTGTTGCAGCCGGCCGAGCCGGAGAGCGTGCCGTCCTCGGCGAACGAGGCGGTGATCTCGGTCTCGGCGATCGGACTCCACGATTGCGTCGGCCTGCCGGATCCCGGTCACCTGCCACGAGCCGTCCGGCGTTCCGACGCGGTAGCCGAGCACGTCGTTCTCGTCGGTGTCGAGGAGGGGTGAGCTCATCGTTTTCCGATCGCCACGCCTTTACCTGCCCGAGGGCCGCGACGTATTGGCGCTCGACCGTGTCCGCCGGCGGGTGCACACGCCATCCTCGTCGATGCGACCTCACCGATCTCGAGCGTGGCGCCGTCCAACGTGTAGGGGGCCGTGAGATCGGTTGCACCCCGTTGACCCGGTGACGCTCCCGTTCATGAAGGTCGCGCTGGGCGCCACCTCCTCCCACCCCTCGACGTCCAGGCCAGATGCCAGCACCCAAGGCACGTCCTGGAGCGACTCGGGGTCGGGAGCCCGCCTCGTCCTCACCGCAGGCGGTGGCAGATGCCAGGACGAGCAACACCGCAAGCGGGACGACGACGACCTTCATGTCCGAGACCCTAACCCTGACTGGTGCTCGGCCGGTCGGGAGGAGCGGCATCGACGGGCGCAGCTCGCGGCCGAGCAGCACGGCGCGGGTGACCGCGGCCGAGCCGAACCGCTCGCGCACCTCGTCGAGCGGCGGCGTCGAGGTCGATCCCGCTCTGACGGTCGAACGGCAAGCCGAGCTGGACCGCGCGGTCGTCCTCGAGGTTGGCGACCGCGATGCCGACGAGCGTGAGGCCCCGCCGCTCGATCAGCGGCATCGCCGCCGCCAGGAGCCAACGGACCGTGGCGAGGATGGTCTGCGTGTGCGCGGTCGCCCGCGGCAGCGGTGTGCGAGCGCGTCGCGCGCGAGAAGTCGTCGAAGCGCAGCCGCAGGACGACGGTGCGGCCGACGCGCCCGGCGGTCCGCATCCGGCGGGTAACGCGGTCGACCAGCCCGATCAGCACGGCGTCGACCGCGTCGCGCGTCCTCGGCGTGCGTCGCCCGAGTGCGCGCTGCGACCCGATCGAGCCCGCGCCGTCGGCCGACTTCGCACCGGGCGCGGATCCCGATTGTGGGCGAGCGCGTGGAGGTGCCGGCCCGACGCGCCGCCCGAGCATGAACACGAGCGCCGCCTCAGCGGATCGCCGGCGACCTGGCCGACGGTCATGATCCCGCGCTCGTGCAGCTTGCCGGCGGTGGCCGGCCCGACGCCCCACAGCCGCTCGACCGGGAGCGGGTGGAGGAAGGCCGAGCTCGCCGTCGGGCGGCACGACCAGCAGCCCGTCGGGCTTGGCTACGCCGCTCGCCACCTTCGCGAGGAACTTCGTTCTCGCCACGCCGACCGTGATCGGCAGGCCGACGCGCTCCGCGCACGTCGCTCCGCAGCTGCACGCGCGATCTCCGGCGGCGTGCCCGCGGATCCGCTCGCAGGCCGCGAACGTCGAGGAACGCCTCGTCGATCGACAGCCCTTCGACGAGCGGCGTCGTGTCGTCGAACACCTCGGTAGACCGCCTTGCTCGCCTCCGAGTAGGCCGACATCCGCGGCCGGACGACGATCGCATGCGGGCACAGGCGGCGCGCCTGGCGTCCGCCCATCGCCGTGCGGATGCCGTAGGCCTTGGCCTCGTAGCTGGCGGCGAGCACGACGCCCGCCGCCGACGATCATCGGACGGCCGCGCAGGCGACGGGTCGTCGCGCTGCTCGACCGACGCGAAGAACGCGTCGAGGTCGGCGTGCAGGATCGTCGCCTCGCGTGACACGAACACATGTTCGCATCAGGACTCGGATCCGGCAAGCTAGCGGTTGTGGTTCACGACCTCGATGTTGTTGCCGTCGGGATCGAGGACGAACGCGCCGTAGTAGCCCGGGTGGTAGATTGGTGCGCTCGCCCGGAGGGCCGTTGTCGCAGTACCCGGCGGCTGTCGCGTCGCGGTGGAAGCGGTCGACGACCTCAGTTCTCGGTCGCGGCGAACGCGATGTGCACGTGCTCGGTCGGCTCACCGCCGCTGACGATCGAGAACGAGCCGCCGAAGCAGGCGAAGAGCGTCCGGTCTGCGAGCTCGCGTCCGACGGTGGAAGCCCGCGGCCGGGGCGACGGTCTCGTAGAAGCGCGTCGAGGCTTCGAGGTCGGTGACGCGGATCAGAGGTGATCGACGATCGCTCCAGTCGCGCAGCGAGCCGTGAGTGCCTGGCTTCGGCGCTGTTGCCGTCCGGGTCGAGGAGGAACGCCCCGTAGTAGTCGTCGCTGTACTCCGGGCGCAGTCCGGGCGCGCCGTCGTCAGGGTAGCCCGCGGCGGTACCCGCCTGCCAGAACTCGTCGACGTGAGCGCGCGACGGGGCGGCGAAGCCGATGTGCAGCCGCCAGGTCACCGGCTTCTCGGCGCTCGCCGCCGCAAGCGCGAAATCGCCCCACTCCGGGGCCGAGCTCGCCCGAGTGCGCGTCAGCTCGATTCCGAGCGTCTGCACGCACGGTCGCGTAGAACGTCTCCGAGGCTGCGCGGTCCGGGCGCGGATGGTCACGTGGTCGAGGATGCGAGCTCCTTTCGGATCGCCGGGGCGACCTCGGTCGCCGAAGAGCTCGATCGCGCGCAGCACCTGCTCGTGCGGCAACGTCCCGACGCTGATCTGCGCGAGGAAGCGCTGATGGCCGAAGAGCTCGTGCTGGTAGAGGATCTTCTCGATCACGTCCTGGGGGCTGCCGACGAGCGAGTGCGCCGCGGAGCGTACGCAGCGCGTCGAAGTCGGCGCGCCTGATCGGCCGACCAGCCGCGCTCGCGGCCGATCGCGTTCATCATCGCCGAGTACGCGCGGAAAGAACTCGTCCGCGGCCCGCTCGGACGTCTCCGCGACGTAAGCGTGCGAGTTGATGCTGACGGGCGGCAGCGGGTCGTGGCCCGCCTCGGCAGCCGCTTCGCGGTAGCAGCTCGACGAACGGCGCGAAGCGCTCGGGCTGGCCGCCGATGATCGCCAGCGCCATCGGCAGGCCGAGTCGTGCCCGCCCGGATCGCCGACTCCGGGTTGCCGCCCACAGCGACCCAGACCGGCAGCGGCTCCTGCACCGGCCGCGGGTAGACGCCGAGGTCGTCGATCGGTGCGCGGTGCTCGCCCGACCACGTCACGCGCTCGGACTCGCGCAATCGAGCAGCAGCGCGAGCTTCTCGGCGAACAGCTCGTCGTAGTCGGCGAGGTCGTAGCCGAAGAGCGGGAACGACTCGATGAACGAGCCGCGACCGGCCATGATCTCGGCGCGGCCGCCGGAGAGCAGGTCGACGGTCGCGAAGTCCTGGAAGACGCGGACCGGGTCGTCCGAGCTGAGCACCGTCACTGCGCTCGTCAGCCGGATCCGCTTCGGTACGCGACCGCCGCCGCGGCGAGGACGACGGCCGGGGACGGAGACGGCGAAGTCGGGGCGGTGGTGCTCGCCGACGCCGAAGACGTCGAGCCCGACCTGGTCGGCGAGCTCGATCTCCTCCATCAGATCGCGAAGCCGCTGCGCCGGGTCGACTGCGTTCCCGCTCGCCGGATCCGCGCGGAGTTCCGCGAACGTGTAGACGCCTAGCTCCATCCAGGCACGGTAACCTGAGCGTGTGGCGCTGGAGTACGAGATCGTCACCGTGAACGGGGCGGGGATCGAGCGCGCGCAACCGCTCGTCCTCGCCAGCGAGCCCCGGCCCGGGACGCTGGTGACACTGGACGGCCGCGACTGGCTCGTGGATGCGGTCGAGGAAGGCGAGACCGCCCGCGTCGTCGCCAAGCCGGCCGTTACCGCCTGCGACTCCGCCACCCGGACGGGCGCGAGGAGCTGGGTGCATTCAGGCGCATGCGGGCCGGTAGCCCGCGGCTCGGCCACTCGTTCACGACGACCGAGGATGGGGCTCCGGTCAGCTGGGAGGTGATCGAGGAGAGCGTTCGCCCATGACGAGCAGGGACGAGCCGTTCCTCGATCTCGTCGCAGAGCGAGATTACGGGAGGCCGACGGAGACCTGCCCGACCACGAGCTCGAGCACGCGCTCGTCCGCTCCGCAGACGCTCGGACAGCGCCATGAGATTGGATCGCCGAGGCGACGAGCTCCGGCTTGTCGATCGAGCTCGCCGCGCTGGAGCCGGACGAAGCGCCGGATTGGGAGGAGGCTCGCCGCTACATCGAAGCGCTGAGTCTCGACGCGGTCGGGGACGATCTGCTCGAGCTGTGTGGTGTCGACACGAGGGCCGGTCGCGAGGGAACGTGGCTCGAGACCGTCCAGGCGCGCGTCTTCGCGAGGACCTCGACAATTTCAGCGCGGACGTCGAGGGAAACCACGACGAGATCGAGGAGTGGGACTTCCATTACGGCCGCGTCTTCGCCTCCGTGAGGCTCAGTCGCCGACGAATCCGACCCCTTCCGTGGTCACGGCTGGATGTGCCGCCTCCTCGATGCCGGTGCGCTCGGCGCCCGCCGGCTTCTCACGCGTCCGAAAGCCGGAGCTCGAGGGCCTGGACTAGCACCAGGCTTCGTGATCGGGCCTAGTTGAGCGACGGGTCGGGCGGCATCAGCGACAGCAGGGCGTACGGGCCGCCCTGGCGGCGGAGCACCGCGCTCCAGAGACCGTCGGGATCGTCGCTGAAGATGTCGTCCGGCTCGGCGGGGAGGACGAGCCACGACTCCTCCTCGAGCTCGGCCTCGAGCTGGCCCGCACTCCAGCCGGCGTAGCCCACGTAGACACGCCCGCGCAGGACGGGCACATCCGTGTCCTGAACGAATCCGACGGTGCCGAGAGCAATTCGGACGTGTCGTCAGGATCGTCCAGCTCGGCGACGGCGAGCACCGACTCGAGTGCGACCGGCCCCCGACGTAGACCGGGTCTTCCTCGCCGGCGAGCGGCGCGAGCTCCGGCAGCGCGTCGCCGACGGCGGTGTCCGTCGGCCGATTGAGGACGAGCCCCATCGCGCCCTCGTCACCGTGCTCTGCGACGAGCACCACGGTCCGATGGAAGTTCGGGTCGTGGAGGATCGGAGCCGCGACCAGCAGCTGCCCGCGCAGCGTCTCGCTCATCCCACCACCGTAGTGGATAGCGGAGAGCAGGAGAGGGAGCGCCGGGGAACGGCGCTCCTCCTTGGCGTCCTGCTGGCGGTGCTAAGGAGTTTACTTATACTAAACTACGGTGCAGCGATCAAGGCGCGCACCGTCTCCGGTCAGCTCCGCGAAGGTGAACGGCTTGCCGAGGAACGAGGTCGACGGCGGTAGCGCGCCGGTGGGGAGATCCTCGGCGTACCCCGACATGTAGATGACCTTCAGATCGGGCTGTGCTTCGCGCAGCCGCTCTGCGACTTCGCGCCCGCCGACATTCCGGCATCGAGAGATCCGTGAGCAGCACGTCGATGCTGTGCTGGGCGGCGCGGTCGAGCCCTCTTCGCCGTCCTGGGCGACCAGCACCTCATAGCCCTGTCCCGCGAGCATCTGCCGCACGAGGCCCCGAACGACTTCCTCGTCCTCGACCACCAGCACCCGCGTGGCCGCTTGGGTCGCGCTGTGCTCGAGGTGGGGAGCGATTGCCGCCGGCTCCGGGCGATGTCGCACATCGTCCACACGGCGGAGATAGATCCTGAACGCCGAGCCGATGCCGACCTCGCTCTCGACCTCGACGTAGCCGCCGCTCTGCTTGACGATCCCGTACACGGTTGCCAGGCCCAGCCCGGTGCCCTTGGCCGCCACCTTGGTCGTGAAGAACGGCTCGAAGATCTGGCCGAGCGTCTCCTCGTCGATCCCTCGCCCGGCGTCGCGCACGGTCAGCGTGATGTACCGGCCGGGATGCCGATCGAGCCGTCACCGATCTCGTCGACGTCTGCGTTCGCGGTCTCGATCGTGAGGTTGCCACCGTTCGGCATCGCGTCGCGTGCGTTCACGACGAGATTCATCACCACCTGGTGGAGCTGGCCCGGGTCGGCCTCGATCGGCCCGAGGGCGGGATCGAGCTGGGTCGTCAGGACGATGTCCTCGCCGATCAGCGGCCGGAGCATCGTCTGCATTTCGACGACGATGCCGTTGCAGGTTCAGAGAGCTCCGGGTGTCAGCACCTGCTCTGCGGCTGAACGCCAGGAGCTGGCGCGTGAGCAGCGCCGCCCGGTCGGTCGCCTTCCTGATCTCATCCAGGTCCGACTGCAGCGGTGAGCCGTCCCTCGGCATGCTCGAGCGCAAACGCGGTGTAACCGCCGATCGCAGTCAGCATGTTGTTGAAGTCGTGAGCCACGCCGCCGGCGAGACGGCCGATCGCCTCGAGCTTCTGGCTCTGACGGAGCTGCTCTTCGAGCAGCTTGCGCTCGGTGACGTCCTCGGCCATCCCGATCGCGAAGTCCGGCTTGCCGTCGGCGTCGCGCACGAGCGCGATCGCCAGCTGGGTCACGATCGTGCGGCCGTCCATAGTCACGAAGTGCGCTTCGCGCCGGTACGAGTCTCTGATCGCCGCGGATCAACTCCGCGCTACAGGCGACGGCCCTCCTCCGCGTCGTCGGGGTGGCGGATCAAATCGGCATGCGTGAGCAGGGCCTCGTCGTGCTCGTAGCCGAGGAGTGAGAGAGCGGAGCGGTTCGCGGTCATGATCTCGCCGCCGACGCCGAACAGGAGAGTCGCGGTTGGGGCCGCTCGAACATCGTTCGGAAGCGTTCCTCTGTCTCGCGCAGCTGCGATGTGGTCGAGAGGGAGCGGTGTGCGAGCGCGAGCGGTGCGAGCACAATGGGGACGAGCCACGGATTGACTCGTGACGAACACGGCGACCGCGACCCCGAGAGACGCGATCACGAATTCGATCCCGAGCCCGGACGCCGAAAGAAGCCCGGTTTCGCGGAAGCTGTGCCCGCGGCCGAGCCGCAGCATGACGGCGAGCAGGACGTGGTTGACGATGACGAAGACTCCGGCTGCGATCAGGCCGGAGAGCGCGAAGCCGAGACCGCTGGTCTGGCCGATCAACTCGACTGCGAGCCACGCCGCGAGGCCACTGAGCGTGACGTTGGCGATGTTGAACGCCTGGATGTACCACGGGTAGCGATCGCGGATCGCGAGCGGGGCGTGCAGTGCGAGCACGAGTGCCACGACGAGAAGCGGAGGCAGCACGAGCGCTCCTGCGACCACGAACGCCGGCGCGGCGTGGAGGCTGTGGTTCCGGCCGACGGGGACGCGGAACAGCGGCGCGATGGCGGCGAGCGGGAGCAGGATCGCGAACGCCAGCCACTCGTGCTGCGTCGACGTGTCTCCGCGACGGCGACAGCCGCCGCGACGAGGGCGGCAAGCGCGACGAGGGCGGCGTATGCGGACGCTGCGGCAGACAGGCGGCCAACTCGCCGAGACTGCCATCCCCGTGTCCTACAACTGCTGGGACGCTCATTTTGCTGCCGCACCTCTGTCTAGTAACCGCGCCACAGTAGCGACGAACGGCGCTTTACTGACAATCGGCAGCCCGAAGAGGCGCCGGTACCCCAAACGGGTTACCGGCGCCTGCTCCAAATCGAGGATCGCGACTCCCCGCAGGAGTACGACCCTCAGATGTTCAGCTCGACCAGTCGGCGTTCGGCTTGACCCGCGACGTCCAGTCGGCGGCCGGCTTGATCCGCGCGGGCTCCAGTCGGCGTTGGTCTTCACCTTCGACGTCAGTCGGCGGCAAGCTGGTCTTGCCGGAGGTCCAATCGGCGGTGGGGTGATCCTGCCGGACGTCCAATCGGCTGTGGGCTTGGCTTTCGCGGACGTCCAGTCGGCGGCGAGCCCGGCGCCCGGTACGGCGGCGGCGAAGGTAAACGGCGGCAGCACAGCACGATGCGGACGCGCTTCGACGGCGTCTGTTCGGTGTTCCTCATGATGTTCCCCTTGGCTCGACGTTGCGTTGTACTTGGCGGCACAACGTTGACGCTTCAAAACTTGACGACAGTTGTCTCTTTCGAAATCCTCGAAACGGCGTCCCGGTCATCACCCAAACGGGCGCCTGGGCGATCCCCCGGTTTCAGGCGCGCACAGTAGCGTCTGCCCGCGCGTTTCAGGCGGGATCGAGGGCGTCCCGCAGGGGCGGAACGTAGTCGTGCAACGCTTTGGGGCCACCTTCGGCCACTTCGAGTGCGCGCGAGCCGACGACGACGCCGTCGGTCAACTCGGCCGCCGCCGCGGGCGTCGTCGGGCGTCGAGATTCCGAAGCCGGCGTAGAGTGGAACGCCAGTTGCTGCCGCTCGTGCACGCTCGGCGAGGGTGCAGCGCCGCTGAGAGGCCCGAGCGGGCGCCGGTTGTTCCCGTCAGCGTGACGAGGTAGAGCCAGCCGTCCGTTTGCTCGGCGGCGAGTCGCAGCCGCTCGTCGGTCGAGGTCGGCGCGACGAGCTGGACTCGTCGCAGCCCGGCTGCTCCTCGACCGGCAAGTCGGCGACGATCAGACTTCGTCGCGCCGGCCGTCTGCGCGTCCGCGGCGAACCGCTCCCAGCCGTACGCCTCGAACAGCGAGGAGTAGGTCATCGGCACGAGCGGCACGTCGACGCGCCCGCGGACGGCAGTGAGGCACTCGAGGCACGCCTTCGTCCGCATCCCTGCGCCAGCGCCTTCTCGGCGGCCCGACGGATCACGGGGCCGTCAGCGAGCGGAGTCGGAGAACGGAAAGCCGAGCTCGACGAGATCGGCGCCGCCCTCGACCGCGGCTTCGCGCCAGCTCGGGCGTCTCCGGCGCCGGACATCAGATAGATGACGAGGGTCTTGGTCACGCGCGATCGCTCATGCGTGCGAGAGACCTCCGGCGAGATCCTTGTCGCCGCGGCCCGAGAGGCAGACGACGATCAGCTCCGCGTCCAGGCCGCCGACGCGCGCGAGCGCGTGCGCCGGCTCGAGCGCCGGGATGATCCCCTCGGTGCGCGTCGAGCCGCCGGAAGGCGTCGAGCGCCTCCTCGTCGGTGGCGCCGACGTAGCTCGGCGCGGCCGGAGTCGCGCAGGAACGCGTGCTCGGGACCGACGCCGGGGTAGTCGAGCCCGGCCGAGATCGAGTGCGCGTCGGCGATCTGGCCGTCCTCGTCGGCGAGCACCGACGAGCGCGCGCCGTGCAGCACGCCGGCTGCGCCCGGTGCCGAGGCGTCGCCGCACCGGCGGCCTCGACGCCGACGAGCCGCACCTCCGCGTCGTCGAGGAAGCCGTGCGAACATGCCGATCGCGTTCGAGCCGCCGCCGACGCAGGCGACGACCGCCTCCGGCAGCCGGCCCTCGGCGTCGAGCGACCTGCGCGCGCGCCTCGTCGGCCGATCACGCGCCTGCAGCTCGCGCACGATGCTCCGGATACGGCGCCGGGCCGACGCACGAGCCGATCAGGTAGTGGCGTCGTCTCGACGTTGGTGATCCAGTCGCGGATCGCCTCGCTCGTCGCCTCCTTCAGCGTCTTCGTGCCGAACTCGACGGGCCGCACCTCGGCGCCGAGCAGGCCCATCCGCTCGACGTTCGGCGCCTGCCGGCGCATGTCCTCGGCGCCCATGTAGACGACGCACTCGAGGCCGAAGCGCGCGCAGACGGTCGCGGTCGCGACGCCGTGCTGGCCAGCGCCCGTCTCGGCGACGATCCGCTGCTTGCCCGAGCCGCCGCGCGAGCACCGCCTGGCCGAGCGCGTTGTTGAGCTTGTGCGCGCCGGTGTGGAGTGAGGTCCTCGCGCTTGAGGTAGAGCCGCTTGCTCGGGCGCGAACCGCTCGGCGCGGGTGAGCGGCGTCGGGCGGCCGGCGTAGTCGCGCGCGAGCTCGTCGCAGCTCGGCGGCGGAACGCGTCGTCCGCGAGCGCCTCGTCCCAGGCCGCCGTCGAGCTCGTCGAGCGCCGGGATCAGCGTCTCCGGGACGTAGCGGCCGCCGTAGGCGCCGTAGGTGCTCGGTCACATCGAGCCGCCTCGACGTAGGCGCGCACCTTCGTCGTGATCCTTGATTCCCGGCGCCGCCTCGAGCCGCGACGCTCGCGTCGACCGCCCAGGGACGGACGCGGCGATCGCGTCGCCGACGTTGTCGGCTGCGAGCCTGCCGGCGAGCATCGACCCGGCCCGGCGCCGACGCAGCGCCGGTCCCAGTGGTCGGGATCGTCCTCCTGCCAGGGCAGGTCGAGCAGGCGCGCGACCTGCTCGCCGTCGCGCAGGAGCACGCGCGTCGCGGCCGCGGACCGCTCCGTCGCTCGCGCGCGTGGACGCTGATCGGCGGAGCGGCGCTCGGGCCTGCCTCGCCGACCCAGACCGCGACGGCGAGCAGCTCGTCCGGGACCGGCAGGACGTCCTTGGCGCGCGCCGCGGGCTCTCCGGCGCGAGGATGAAACCGGCGAGGTCGGCGCCCGGCTTCGGCCGCGACGGCCACGTCCTCCTCGCGCGTCAGGCCGCAGACCTTGACGAGCGGCCGCGTAGAGCAGCTCGCGCAGCTTCGCCGCCGGGTCGGGTGCCTGCATCAGCGTCGAGCCGACGAGGATCGCGTCGGCGCCCGGCCAGCTCGGCCGCTGCTCCCTGCGCCCGCGTGCTCGACGCCGCTCTCGGCGATCGCGATCCGGTCGGCGCGGGATTCGGGCGACGAGCGCCAGCTGCGTCTCGCCGGTCGATCTCGAAGGTCGAGAGATCGCGGGCGTTGACTCCCGATCACGGGCGCGCCGAGCGACGACTGCCCGCTCGAGCTCGTCGGCGTCGTGGCGCCTCGACGAGCGTGTCGAGGCCGAGCTCGCCGCGCCACTCGAGCAGCAGCCGCAGCTGGTGCGTCGTCGAGGTCGCGGAGCAGCAGCAGCACGGCGTCGGCCCGCCTCCTTCGCCGTCGCGCAGGTGCTCCTCGGTCGAGAAGAAGCCCTTCGCCGAGCAGCGGCACGCCGGTCGCGCGCCCGCGCGGCGCGAAGATCGTCCCAGGTCGCCGCCGAAGCGCTCGTCGACGAGCACCGAGATCGCCGCCGCGCCCGGCGCGGCGTATGCGGCGGCGAGCTGGGCGGGATCGGCGTCGGGCGGATGTCGCCCAGCGAGGGCGAGCGCCGCTTGATCTCGGCGATCGCGCCGAGCCCTGGGGCCAGCCAGCGCGTCGCTAAACCCGCATGCGTGAACCTCGCCGAGCTCGTCGAGCCCGCGCCGCTGCAGCGCCCGAGTCGATCGGCCAGCCGGGCCAGCTCGAGCCCTTCGGCGCAGGTCCTCCGCGTGCCCGGCGGCCGCGATCGCGCCGGCCGCGTTCAGCAGGATCGGCGTCGCGGCGGCCGCCGTCGCGCGCCGGCGAAGACCTCGCGGATCGCGCTGCGGCGTTCTCGGCCGGCGATGCCGCCGCGCAGCTCTGTCGGGTCGCAGCGCGCGATCCCGAGATCGAGCGGATCGATCACGCGCTCGTGCACCTCCCCGTCGACGACCTCGCAGACGTCGTTCGGGCCGGTCGGCGAGCTCGTCGATGCCGCGGGCGCCGTGGACGACGAACGCGCGCCGCGCGCCGAGCTGCGCGAGCACCTCGGCGATCGTCCGCACGAGCTGCGGCGAGTAGACGCCGATCACCTGCGCGCGCGCGCCGGCCGGGGTTCGTGAGCGGGCCGAGCACGTTGAATACGGTACGCGCGGCCAGCTCGCGCCGCACCGGCGCCGCGTGGCGCATCGCCGGATGGTGCGCCGGCGCGAACATGAAGCCGAAGCCGAGCTCGTCGATCGATTGCGCGATTCGCTCCGGCGCCTGCTCGAGCTGGAAGCCGAGCGCCTCCAGCACGTCGGCCGAGCCGGACGGCGGACGAGACGGCACGGTTGCCGTGCTTCGCGACGCCCGCGCCGGCCGCCGCGGCGACGATCGCCGCCGCGGTCGAGATGTTGATCGTGCTCGCGCCGTCGCCGCCCGTGCCGGCCGTGTCGACGAGGTCGTCGCGCTCGGGCCGCACCGGCAGCACGTGCTCGCGCATCGCCTCCGCGCAGCCGGCGATCTCGTCCGCCGTCTCGCCCTTCAGCCGCAGCGCGACGAGGAAGCCGCCGATCTGCGCCTGCGTCGCCTCGCCGCGCATGATCTCGTCCATCACCTCGCGTGCCTGCTCGCGCGAGAGGTCGCGGCCCTCGAGCAGCTCGGCGAGCGCCTGCCTGGATCATGCGCGCTCCAGGAAGTTCTGCCGCGAGCTCGGTCCCGAGCGGCGTCAGCACCGACTCGGGATGGAACTGGACGCCGTCGATCGCAAGCTCGCGGTGGCGCACGCCCATCACCTCGCCGTCCGGCGTCCGTCGCGGTGACCTCGAGCTCAGTCCGGCACACGCATCGCGGCGAGCGAGTGGTAGCGGCCGGCCTCGAAGTGCTGCGGGCAGGCCCGACGAAGATGCCCTTGCCCGTCGTGCGTCGATCGGGGACGACTTGCCGTGCAGGAGCTGCGTGCGCCTGGCCGATCTCGCCGCCGAAGGCCTGCGACGATCGCCTGGTGGCCGAGGCAGACGCCGAGCGTCGGCGACGTGCGGTCGAGCCGCCGGATCGATCTCGACCGACGACGCCGGCATCCGCCGGGCCGCCCGGGGCCGGGCGAGATGACCAGGTGCGACGGTGCGAGCCGCTCCGCCTCGTCCGGCGTGATCGCGTCGTTCCGGCAGCACGCGCACCTCGGCGCCGAGCTCCTGGAAGAGGTGGACGAGGTTGTAGGTGAACGAGTCGTAGTTGTCGATCATCAGCAGCATCACTGACCCGCCTCCGCCAGGTCGATCGCCGCTCTCGAGCGCGGCGAGCTTGTTCAGGCACTCGTCGGTGCTCGGCGGCCGGATCCGAGTCTGCCGACGATCCCGGCGCCCGCCTGCAGGCGCGCGACGCCGTCGCTGCAGGACGATCGTGCGGATCGCGATGCACGTGTCGAGCGTCGCCGCCCGGGAGCGCGTAGCCGACCGCGCCGGCGTACGGGCCGCGGCGGTAGCCCTCGAGCTCGGAGACGATCTGCATCGCGCGCACCTTCGGCGCGCCCGAGACGGTGCCGGCCGGGAAGCAGGCGCGCAGCAGGTCGAACGGCGTCACGCCGTCGCGGAGCTCGCCGGTCACCTCGGAGACGAGGTGCGTGACGTGCGAGAAGCGCTCCGGCTCGAGGAAGCGCGCGACCGTGACGCTCGCCGGCCTCGCAGCACGCGCGAGAGGTCGTTGCGGCCGAGGTCGACGAGCATCACGTGCTCGGCGCGGTCCTTCTCGGAGGCGAGCAGCCGCTCGGCGTCGCCCTCGCCCGGCTCGCGTCGTGCCGGCGATCGGGTTCAGGCTCGCCGTCGCCGTCCTCGCACTTGACGAGCGTCTCCGGCGACGAGCCGATCAGCGCCAGGCTCGTCGAGCTCGAGCAGGAAGAGGTACGGCGAGGGTTGACGCGGCGCAGCGCGCGGTAGAGCTCGAGCGCCGGCGCCGACGTCGGTCGCTCCGCGCGCTGCGACAGGACGACCTGGAAGGCGTCGCCGGCGCGGATCAGCTCCTTGATCCGCCGCACGCCGTCCTCGTACGTCTGCCTGGTCGGGATAGCGCCGCACCGTCGGTGCCGCTGCGGAGAGCTTGTGTTCCTGTAGCACGAGCTCGGTTTCGAGCCGTCGGTCGGCGATCTCGTCCGGCGTCGCCGCGCGAGCACCTCCGCGGTGCCGCTGCGCGTGGTCGAAGCGGACGAGCGTGTCGGCGACGACGAACCGGCTCTCCGGCAGGCCCGGCGCCGTCGGCGGGAAGCGGCACCGTCGGCTCGAGCTTCGCCACGTGGTCGTAGGCGAGATAGCCGACGACCGGCGTCGTCGAGGCTCTCCGCCTCCTCGAAGGTGACGAGCCGCGAGCCGGAGCCGATGAACGAGTGGCGGCCCGAGACGGCCCTGCTCGACGGACTCGAGCAGGAAGCTCGCCGCGCGCGCCCGCGCGCGCAGGCGGAGGTACGCGCCGAGCGGGGTCGAGCAATCGGTCGATGCTCGGGATCGGCGACGTCGTCGCGTCCATAGACTGCCCGCAAATGCCGTCGCCAGATGTCCCTCGATGCACTTCTCCGCGCTCACGGCCCGTCCGGGCACGAGCAGCTGCGCGTTCGACGTCGTCCGCGACGCGGTCGGCGATCGTCGCCGAGGTCGGAGACCGATTCGGTCGGCAACATCATCGCGCGCCGGCGGGCCGATGGGCCCGCTGATCGCGCTCGTCGCGCACCTCGACGTGATCGGCGCTCGCCGTCGCGCACGTCGCCGGACGACGCCTGATCGCGGCGCACCAGCCTCGGCAGCTGGCGCGCGAACGTCGCGTACGGGCAGCGGGTCGAGATCCGGACGAAGACCGGCACCGTCCACGGCGTCATCGCGCGGAAGGTGAAGGACAACGAGAAGGTCGAGTGGGAGCAGCTCTACGTCGACATCGGCGCGCGGGACGGGAAGGAGGCGCGCTGCGCTCGTCGGAGATCGGCGACCCGATCGTCGTCGTCGCGCCGCCGCTCGAGCTGGCGAACGGGCGGTCATCGCATCGCGAAGCCTCGACAACCGCGCCGGCGTCTACGTCGCGCTCGAGGCGCTGCGGCGGCTCGAGGCGCGCGAACGTCGCCGTCGTCGGCGCCGCGCGCAGGAGGAGCTCGGTGCGCACGGCGCGCGAGGTCGCGATGCACGCGGCTCCGGCCGGACGTTGCGATCGCGCATCGACGTCACGTACGCGACCGACGTGCCGGGCGACGACAGCCGAGCCACCGGCGGCCACCACGTGCTCGGCGGCGGGCCCGCGATCTTCCGCGGCCCTGCCGTCAACCCCGCGGTGTTCGAGCTGCTGCTCGACGGCGGCGAGGAGGAAGGCATCGACCACACGGTGGAGGCGGAGACTGAAGACCTACACTGACGCCGACGCGACCTTCGCCCTCGCGCGACGGCGTTCCCGACGGGGCTCGTCTCGATCCCGCTCCGGAACATGCACTCGGCGATCGAGATCGTCGAGCTCGCACGACCTCGAGGCGTGCGTCCGGCTGCTCGTCGCGTTCGCCCGGCGCCGGAGTCCGTCCCGGCGACTCGCTACTCTCGGTAGATTCACTCGCGTGACCCGTTCCGTCATCGTCTCCGCCGTCCGCACGCCGTTCGGCAAGCTCGGCGGCGGCCTCGCCGGCGTACCGCGGCGACCGAGCTCGGCGCGATCGCGATCACGCGCCGGCGCTCGAGCGCGTCGGCGCTCGAGGACGAGCGAGGTCGAGTACGTGATCATGGGCCAGGTGCTCCAGGCGGGCGCCGGGCCAGGCGCCCGCGCGCCAGGCGGCGATCGGCGCAGGGCTGCCGAAGGAGACGCCGGCGGACACGATCAACAAGGTCTGCGCCTCGTCGATCCGCGCCGTCCAGATCGCCGACCCGATGATCCGCGCCGGCGACGCACGACGTGATCGTCACCGGCGGGATGGAGTCGATGTCGAACGCGCCGTACCTGCTCAAGAAGGCGCGCTTCGGCTACCGGCTGGGCCACGGCGAGCTGCTCGACCTCGATGATCTTCGACGGCCTCACTCGACGCTTACGACTCGCTGCACATGGTGCAGCAGGCAACTCGATGGTCTCCCGCGAGCTCGGGATCAGCCGCGAGGAGCAGGACGCGTGGGCGTACCGGTCGCAGCAGCGCGCCGCGGCGGCGCAGGACGCAGGGCCGCTTCGACGACGAGATCGTCCCCGTCGGCGGCGTGATCGCGGACGAGGCATCCGCCGCGGACACGACGCTCGAGTAGCTCGCCGCGCTGAAGCCGGTCTTCGATCCCGACGGGCACGACCGACGGCCGGCAACGCGCCCGGCGTCAACGACGGCGCCTCGTGCGTCGATCGTCGCTCGGAGGAGTTCGCGCGAGCGTCGCGGGCCTCGAGATCCTCGGCGACGATCGTCTCGCAGGGCTACGTCGCCGACGACTTCGCGTACCTCGCGCGGACGCCCGCGAACGCGGCGGCGATCGCCGCTCGAGAAGGCCGGGCAAGACGATCGACGACGTGGAGCGGGTCGAGATCAACGAGGCGTTCTCCTCGGTCGCGCTCAACTCGACGCGGCTGCTCGGCGCCGACGAGGAGAGCGTGAACGTGAACGGCGGCGCGGTCGCGCTCGGCCATCCGATCGGCGCGTCCGGGCGGGCGGATCGTCGGCACGATGGTGCACGAGCTGCGCCGCAACGGCGGCGGCCTCGGGCTCGCTGCGATCTGCTCGGGCGGCGGCCAGGGCGACGCGCTCCTGATCGAAGGTCTGAGGCGGCTCGGCCTGTAGCCGTTGCAACCAGATGTCCGCGGCGGACCGGTCCAGGGGATCCCCGGACACGTCCCGGGCGGACGTGTCTGAGGTCAACGCAATTCAGCAACTCTTTATCACAGCCGGACTCCGGTTGAGGGGCGATCGTTACCGCCTGCGCGGTGGCACGCGCTGCCGCTGGCGGTGGTGGCGCTCGCCGTTCCCGCCGATGCGTTCGCTTGCAGCTGCCTGCGCGTCGATCCTGATCCGCGACCTGCCGCGCGCCGATGGAGCGTTCAGTCGGCACCGTGCTTCGAGCGCAAGGTCGAGCGCGAGAACGCGCGTGTTACCTCTTCCGCGTCGAGCAGGTCTACAAGGGGTGACATCGAGAACCGGAATCGAGGTCGTGTCCGCGGCCAACGGCGCCGCGTGCGGATTGGAGCTCCAGGTCGACCAGCGGATCGGACTTCTGCTCAGTCGCGAGGTGGGCGGTGGCGGTCGAGTAGCCTCTGCTCGCAGGTCGATCCGTCGGCATTCCTCGCGCTGACGCGCGTCGACAACAGCACGCCGCCCATCAGCTGGGGAGGCATCGTGGTCGGCGTGCTCGTGCTCGGCGCCGGGAGCCCCTTCTTCCTCATCCGAAAGCTGCGCAGCTACAGGGCCTTGCGATAGCGGAGCTCGCAGACCTCGGTAGCCCTGGAGCGTGTCGAGCGCTGCGGCCCGTCGCGCTCCCAGCCGGCGGCGCGATAAGGCGCTCGCCGCGTTCGTTTCCCTCCAGCACCCACAGGATTGCCCGTTCGAAAGCCGTACTCGCGCATCGACTCCTCGCCCCGCTCGAGGAGCGCGCGGCCGATCCCTCGGTCCCAGCGGGACAGCGGGTGGAGGTAAGATCGCATACAGCTCGCCCTCGTTCTCCCGGCTTCCCTCGTCGCGGGACCGGCCGACGCTCGCGAAGCCGACGACCTCATCGTCGAGCTCGGCGACGAAGGGGTCGCGCTCCCGGGTCGCGGCACGCGCGCAGGCCCTTCCGCCACATCCGCTGGCGACCTTCGAGGGTCGAAGGCCGCGATCGCCTCGTCCGGGCATCAGTCCGCGATAGGCGACGCGCCACGTCTCAACCTGTATCCGACCGATCGTGTCGGCGTCAGCCGCAACGGCTGAGCGTACCCGGTCACCATGCCGCTGACGTTAGCCTCTCGCGCGATGGACTTCGAGCACGTTCTCGTTGTCGGCGCGGGCCAGATGGGCGGCGGCATCGCGCAGGTCGTCGCCGCCTCCGGCCGCGCGCGTCTCGCTCCACGACGCCGTACCCAGGCGCGATCGAGCGCGGGCTCGCGGCGATGCGCAAGAGCCTCGACGAAGCTCGCCGAGAAGGGCGGCGCCGGATCCCGACGAGGTGCTCGCGCGCGTCGCCGCCGTCCGACGAGCTCGTCGCCGGCCGACCTCGATGATCGAGGCGGTCGTCGAGGACGCCGCCGTCGAAGGAGGACGTCTTCCGGCGCGCCGACGACGGTCGCTGCCGACGAGCGCGATCCTCGCCTCGAACACGTCGTCGATCCCGATCACGTCGCTCGCCGCGGCGACCGCGCCGGCCCGACCGGGTGATCGGCATGCACTTCTTCAACCCGGTGCCGGTGCTGAAGCTCGTCGAGGTGATCCGCGCCGTGCAGACGTCCGACGAGACGGCCGCCGCGATCGTCGCAGCTCGCCGCGCGATCTCGGCAAGGAGCCGGCCGAGGCGAACGACTTCCCGGGCTTCGTCTCGAACCGCATCCTGATGCCGTTCATCAACGAGGCCGCGTACGCGCTGCTGGAAGGCGTCGCCGAGCCGGAGGCGATCGACACGATCGCGAAGCTCGGCTTCGCGCATCCGATGGGGCCGCTCGCGCTCGCCGACCTGATCGGGCTCGACACGTGCGTCGCGATCATGGAGGTGCTGCACGACGGGCCTCGGCGATCCGAAGTACGCGCCGTGCCCGCTGCTCCGCCAGTACGTGCAGGCCGGGCGCCTCGGCCGCAAAGTCGGGCCGCGGCTTCTACGAGTACTGATGGACTACAGCCTGCGCGCCTGGCTCGAGGCGGCCGAAGGTGACGACAGCACGTTCGTCGAGACGGCCTTCCGGACCGTACTCCGCCGCCCGCCCGACGAGGAGGCGCGTGCGCGGGCTGCCTCGAAAGCTTGCGGCGGGGACGCTCTCGCGGACGACCCCGCAACAAATGCTGCGCCAGTTGGCGACCGCCGGAAGCGGGCGTGTGCGCCTGCTCGACGACAGGTCGCCACTTCGCGCGCGGTGCGCGTGCCACGCGCCGGCAACGTGCTGGCTCCAAGGGCCGCCGGGAACGGACGAGCAGCGGCGGGTGATCAGGCGCGCGCCCAGGTGCGCGGCGCGGCGCGGCGTCGTGCATCGAGAAATTCGGCTACGCGTTCGCGGGGCGCTCATATCTCGCCGCGCTGTTTGCAAGCCGGCTTCGGCGAGCTGACCGGGTGATCTCGCGGAGGAGGCCGACGTCCCCGGGATGACGACCGTCCGTGCGGACGTTCGGGAGGAGGCTTCCCTTCGATAACGGCACGTTCGGCGCTCTGCGTCTCTCCACACTCGAGCACGTCGCGCCGACAGCAGCGGCTACGGACTCGAGGTCGAGGAGGACTCGGCCTCGCGGCTGACCGCGCTTCGCGGGCTTTCGTCAGTGCTGCTCGCTCGAAGCGGCAACTACTGATCACCGTGCCGTGCGGAGAGCCGAACGACTACGGCTGGTTCTGGCAGGACGCTGACGTCCGCGGCTGGACGCGTCTCTTCACCCGGAAAGCCGGCTTCTTTGTGGAGGAGCAGGAGGTCTACGAGCTGACCGATGAGGGCTGGCGCTCTCCGCGCGAGCTGGAGTCGGAAGGACTTCGATACGGCGTGCGCGGCCCGGCAGCATCGGCAGTTCTGTGCGCCGAACTGTCACCGCGCCGTCTGCGACGGCTGCTTACACCGAGCGGAATTGAGGCAACGGCACGGCGCCGCGCGCCATTCGCTCCGTCGGCTGCGTCGTATCCCCCGATCAGGGTAGGTCATTCTCGAAACGCGTCGGCCACAGCTGCCGATAACAGCTGTGTTGATAAGCATTCGATCCAGGGGGGACGATGCGACTGTTGGCTGGTAGATGACGATTCAGGATTCCGCGCTCTGCTGCGCACGACGTTCGAAGACGTCGAGGTCGACGTGGACGAGGCCGGCAGCGCAGCGCTGGGGCCACGAACAGCGGATCTCGGCCCTGCGGCCAGATGTGATCAGTGCTGGATGTCGGCATGCCCGGCATGGACGGTCTCGCGTTCTGTCGCGAGCTGAAGGAGGCCCCGACACCGGCGCGCGATCCAGATCGTCCTGCTGACCGGCATGGACGACGTGGAGGAGACGTTGCCGGGCGCCGCCGGCGCGGACGCACTGCTAGCCTGAAGCCGAATTCCACGCCCGCTCCGAGCTTGCTCGGTGTCGTCAGAACGCCTCGCGGGCACCGCCGCCGGCGCTCCGATGCGGAGCTCGAGGGCCGCTCTCGGCGAAGAGCAGCTCGTTCTCTACGCGCGCGACCTGCGGCACCTCGTCGAGCTCGAGCGCGCCCAGCGTGGCCTGCTCGAGCGCGCGTACAGGAGACGGTCTCCGCTCTTGCGAGCGCCCTGGGAACCAAGGACACCCGGGACGCGACGGCATTCGCGGTGCAGCGATAAGCAATACGTAACG
>ERZ1370068.9482-contig-8257_pt1 | contig 64071 bp, 97 predicted proteins | sample MGYA00561227_ERZ1370068 | MGnify/ENA primary metagenome ERZ1370068 (study PRJEB38410, sample SAMEA6850437) | metagenome | study: Metagenomic assessment of the ecological functions of the soil: analysis of the soil microbiota associated with the... | reverse complement strand
CCGACGCAGACCGTCGATGCGATCGCCAGCGGCTTGCCAGCATCGCAGGCCGGCGCCATCGAGCGGCTCTACCACCTGCACGCGCCAAGCGAGCCGGAGCTGGTGTGCGTGCTCTCCGGCGTCGCGCGCGCGCCTCGCCCCCGGCTGACCATCCCCTTCGAGTTGCACGACAACCTGGTGCTGGAAGGGCTCTACCGGGTCAGTCAAACGCTTGCGCCCAGCTTGAAGTCGCGGGACGGGGTCGCCGTTGCCCTTGCGTCGACGAGGAGATGGGCGAAGAAGTGCGCGCGCCTGCGAATCGCGGGATAATTCCACTTCAATAGCGGAGGCAGATCATGAGCGAGCAGCGAGAAGTCGTCATCCTGAGCGGCGTGCGCACGGCCATCGGCGATTACGGCGGCAGCCTGAAGGACATTCCGCCGACGCGAGCTCGCGGCGCGCGTGGTCAGGGAAGCGCGTCGCCCGCGCCAAGGTCGATCCCGAAGGACATCGGCCAGTGCGTGTTCGGCAACGTGCATCCACACCGAGCCCAAGGACATGTACATCGTCGCGGCGTCGCTTGCGTGAACGGCGGCCTGCCGCACGAAACCGGCGCGCTGACGCTGAATCGCCTGTGCGGCAGCGGCCTGCAGGCGATCGTCAGCGCCTCGCAGTACATCCTGCTCGGCGACACCGACGCCGCAGTGGCCGGCGGCGCCGAGAGCATGAGCCGCGCGGCCTACGCATCGAACACGACGCAGCGCTGGGGCGCGCGGATGGGCGACACCAAGATGTTCGACATGATGGTCGGCGCGCTGACCGATCCGTTCGACACGATCCACATGGGCGTCACCGCCGAGAACGTCGCCGCCAAATGCGGGCATCACGCGCGACCGAGCAGGACACGTTCGCCGTCGAGAGCCACAAGCGCGCCGCCGCGGCGATCGCCGCCGGCCACTTCAAGAGCCAGATCCTGCCGATCGAGCTCAAGAGCAAGAAGGGCCCGGTGCAGTTCGACACCGACGAGCACGTGCGCGCCGAGTCGTCGATGGAAGGCATGGCCAAGCTGAAGGCGGTGTTCATCAAGGAAAACGGCACGCGTCACCGCCGGCAACGCGTCGGGCATCAACGATGCGGCCGCGGCGGTCGTGCTGATGGAGAAATCGGTCGCGGCGCAAGAAGGGCCTGACGCCGATGGCGCGGCTCGTCGCCTACGGTCACGCCGGCATCGATCCCAAGATCATGGGCCTGGGCCCGGTCGACGCGCCGTCAAGCGCGCGCTCGCCAAGGCGGGCCTGAAGCTCGACCAGATGGACGTCATCGAGTCGAACGAGGCGTTCGCCGCGCAGGCGCTCGGCGTGAGCAAGGAGCTCGGCATGAACGCGGCCAAGGTCAACCCGAACGGCGGCGCGATCGCGCTCGGCCATCCGATCGGCGCGACCGGCTGCCATCCTGACGGTCAAGGCGATGTACGAGCTGCAGCGCACCGGCGGGCGCTACGGCCTCATCACGCATGTGCATCGGCGGCGGCCAGGGCATCGCGGCGATCATCGAGCGCATTTAGCGAGCTCGGCGACACCCGCCCGCGGCGGAGCGTCGGCTAGCCGTCGAAGCCGATTTCGCGCAGGAACGCGCCCCGGTCCTGGGCGCCGAGATGGTCGGCGATGATCTGCACGAACTCGTCCTGGTCGCCGCCTTCTGGCGCGGCGCGGTTGGCGACGACGCGGGCGATGGGTCCCAGATACGTCGCCAATCGCATCGTCGTCCTGATCGACGAAGGTCTGCTCCAGCGCCGCGGCATGAGCTCGGGCACGTTGCTCGGTGGTCGAGCCGGGCTGCCGCGCGCCGCACGCCGCTCGCCGCTCGCGCCGCCTTCGTCGAAGAACCGCTGCCGGTGCACCGGATCGTTGATGTTTCGGCCAGCAGCGAATAGAGCTCGTCGACGTCGGTGGTCTGCTCGGCGGCGCGCGCGTATCATGACCCGCGCCATAGGTCCGACGTAGTGGGCGAAGCTGGCGCTCGATCGGTGCGCAGCACGGTGTCGTCCCAGGCGGGAGCCGCGGACGGGGGCTCCATTCTCACCCCCGCGAAGTTGATCTCGCGTCGCGCCGAGCGGATCGTCGGTCACGTCGGACAGCGCCTCGCACGCCTGCCTCAGCGCGCGCGAGAGGCGCCTTCGCATTCTGAAACGCGCGATTCCGGATTCTCTCCAGCGCGGTCGCGATCGACCGCGTCGATGGTCGGCGACAACGACAGTCGCGGACCGTCGGACGCCGGACGCGGATCCTCATGACAGATCTTGTAGGCGATGGTCTCGAGCGCGCCCGCTGAACGGCTTCTCGCCGGCGACGAGCTCGTAGAACACGACGCCGGCGCTGAACAGGTCCGAGCGGCGGTCGACCACCTGGCCCTGGCATTGCTCCGGCGACATGTACGAGGGCGTGCCCATGACCATGCCCAACGATCGTCAGGCTCGAAGTATCGATGCGGGCGATGCCGAAATCGGCGACCTTCAGCGTGCCCGCCTCGGTCAGGATCAGGTTCGCGGGCTTGATGTCGCGGTGGACGACGCCCGCGCTCGTGCGCGAAGTCCAGCGCCAGCAAGAGCTGGGTCATGATCGCGCCGCGATCTGCGCCGAGATCGAAGCTCGCGCCGCGGTTGAGAAAGTCCCGCGAAGCCCGGTGCCCTCGACGTATTCCATCGACGATGAACGCGTTGGCGTCGTCCTCGCCGTACTCGTACACGCTGACGATGTTCGGATGCAACAGCCGGCCCGCCGCCCGCGCCTCGTTCTTGAAGCGCGCCATCGATTGCTCGACGAGCTCGGGCTCGACCAGGTCCTTGCGCACGGTCTTGATCGCCACGGCGCGCTCGATACCGGGATCGAACGCCTTGTACACGACGCCCATCGCGCCCTTGCCGAGCACGCTGTCGATGCGATATTTGCCGATGAAGGCGGGATCAGCCATGGCATCTGTCTCAGCCTTCCAGCATCTTGATCGCCTGCACCATGCTCGTCTTCATCCGGCCCAGCGCCTCGGTCAGCACGCCGATCTCGTCGTGGCTGCGGGTTCGAAAGTCGCCTGCGTCGAGATTGCCCGAGGCTCACCTCGTCGGCGAGCTTCGACAGGCGCTTGACGCGCCGGATGACGAACCAGTACAGCATCACGTTGAGCATGATGATGGTGAAGATGAAAATCGCCGCCAGCGAGACCAGGAAACATCTTGAACGCATAGTTGGCGCGCTGAATCGGAACGGCGATCGGCACCGATACGACCTGCGCGCCGATGATATCGTTCACTTTCCAGCCGAAGCCGTTGGCCGAGCCGTAGGTGTCGATCATCGTCTTGGGCGCGGCATCGGCGGGTGCTGTGGCAGACAAGGCATGCCGGATCCTTGATCTGGATCGGCCGGGCCAGATAGAGCGAGCGGCCCGTCCGGCGTGTCGCGCTCGCCGATGATCTCGAGCCGGGTCGGTGTCTGCCGGAAGGTGTTCACGACGTCGGCCTCCCAATCGGCGGCGCGGTCGCGCGGATTGGTCGGATTGAGCGTCGCCTCCTTGTACGCTGTAGTCCGGATATTTCTTGCGCATGTCGTTGAACTGCTCGGTCGCGGCGAACGCCGGCACCGACTGCGGCAGAAACTGGTACTTGAGCTGCGTCTCCAGCAGCGGCTTGACCTGCGTCGTTGGTGTAGGTGCGCGAGGACGACGCCGCTTCCATCATGATCCGGCGTGCTGCAGCACCTCCTCCGCGCGCATTGGCCTGCAGCACCTGGTACGAGACGTAACTCGCGAGCGCTGAAGCCCAGGATGAATATCGCGAGAAGCGCAGCGTTGAATTTCCAAATCTAGGTTCACTCAAACTCCGGTGGGTTGCTCGAAGGCATTTCGCTATTTGCGCGGGGTTTCCACGGCCAGTGCCATGTCCTTTCCGGACTCCTTGGGCTTTTCCTTCTCCTTCTCCTTCTCCTTGTCGGTCTCGTTCGGCGGCGGAGGCGCCTCGGCTTTCGGCTTGGCCACCACCGCGTTCCATTCGGGAAGGCGCCTTGGCGTTGGCCTCGGCGGCGGTGCGGAACGCCGGATCCGCGAGCTTCGGCTCGAAGCGCTTCATGAACGCCGCACGGTACGGCCCGCTCAGCCACGGCTGCGCCTCGGCAAACGTCGCGTCGCGGTCCGGGCGGGATCGGCGCGCGCTGAGGCGAACTTCGGACGCGCGCTTGGGCAGCGGGTCCATGAAATCGCGCGGCAGTGGTGGCAACGAAGGCCGATGGCGCGCGCGCGTCGACGTCTCGATAGGCTCTGCCGGTGCCGCGACTCGCGTAGCCTCCGGCCTTGATGTCGCTCCCCGATCCGTCACGCCTTTCGCCGCATCGCTCATTTTGACGGCGCCGGTTTCGACGAACAGCTTCGAGCGCGTCGCCGGTGACGTGGACCACCGCGGCTGCGTCCGATGCTGCAACCGTGCCGACAGGTGTGCGAATTCTCACTCGGGCACCCGGCGGCCTGGTGTCGAGCTTCAACCAGCCGCGGGTAAGAAAGAGCTCTGCCAGTCCCGTCTGCTTGGCGTCGCGCGCGGTGAACGATGCGGCATACAAGGCGCCGGGGCCGGACAACGCTGACGGCACCTCCGTCGGTCAGCTTCGACCTGAACCTGGCCCTTGTCCGGGAACGTCGATGGTGTCGCCGTCACGGACGCGCACGCCCTCGGAGAGCGCGAACCAGGCGGTTCCGCGAAGAATTTTCGGCTTCCCGTCGACGAGCGTGACCATCCCGACCTCGGCGCCGAGGCACGGCGCAGCAACGAAAAAGATAAGACATCCGGAGCCCGAACCAGGAAGTTTGCATCATCGGAAAGCGAAAGCCGGTTTTCGAGCGCGGCACAGCGAAGGATACTAGGCTCTCGCCCCCGCCACGTCAACGTGAATACTGCGCGATTGCTCTGCCGGAAAACGCGGTTTTCGTGTCTTGCCTTATACTGTCCAATTCGTGGTCGATCATTGCCGCATGGCGCCAACTACCCGCAACCTCGTCGTCATGTTCGCTGACATTTCCGGCAGCACCAAGCTTTACGAACTTCGTGGAATGCGGATGCGTTGGCCACGATCGACCGCTGTCTGGAGATCGTCAAGCGTGTCTGCGTGGACTTCGACGGCCGCGTGGTCAAGACCATCGGTGACGAGGTCCTGGCCGTCTTTCCCGCTGCCGACGGGGCGGCGCAGGCGGCGATCGAAATCCAGCTGCGCATGTGCAAGCAGCGCACCCCGCGCGACACTCCGGTGACGATGCACATCGGCTTCTCATTCCGGACCGACCATCGAGGATGAAAGCGACGTGTTCGGCGATGCCGTCAACGTCGCAGCCCGGCTGACGGCGTTTCGCCACCGGCGGACAGATTTTCACCTCGGCGCAGACTGCCGCCGAGCTGTCGCCGGCTGCTGCGCGCGCGGACCCGCGACCAGGATTCGCACCACGGTGCGCGGCAAGGAGCAGGACATCGCGATGTTCGAGCTGACCTGGGCGGAGTCCGGAGGAGGAGCTTACGGCCATGTCGCCTCGCGTGCGCGCTTGCTGCGGCGAAGGTCAAGCTGATGCACGGCGCGCGCGCGAAATCGAGCTCGGTGAAGCGAGATCGCGCCTGAACCTCGGACGCGACGCCACCAACGACGTCGTGATCGCCGACCGCAAGGCCTCGCGCATGCACGCCCACATCGAGCGGCGGCGCGACAAGTTCGTGCTGTCGACCACAGCTCCAACGGAACCTGGGTGACGGTCGAGGGCAGAGACCGAGATCAGCTTGCGCCGCGAGGAGTTCATCCTGCGCGGGCGCGGGTGGGTCAGCTTCGGCCACGCATTTGCCGACGACCCGGCCGAGGTTGTGACCTTCGCCTGTCTTGATTGAACCGTTCGGCGCGGCTTGCAGCGCCGGCCGCAATCTTCCGTACGCGAAACCTAGCGCTGGCGAGAACCGCACATGACCTGGTCGATTGTCGCGCGTGACCCCAGTGGCGCTTTGGGCGTGGTCGTCGCCAGCCGCTTTTTCGCGGTCGGGCGCTCTGCCCATACGCGCACAGCGGCGTCGGAGCGCTGTCGACGCAGGCGCTGCTCAACCCGCTCTACGGGCCGCGCGGGCTCGCCGTTGCTGTCCCAGGGCACTGGCGCCCAACGACGTGGTGCGCTCGCTCCTGGCCGACGATGCCGGGCGCGAGCCACCGCCAGTTCCACCTGATCGACGCCGAAGGCAACGTCGCGCGCGCACACCGGCGTCCAGTGCCTCGAATGGAGCGGGCAACTGGCGGGGGACGGGTTTTCGGTCGCCGGGAACATGCTCGCCGGACCCGAGGTGATCGAGGATACGGCGCAGGTCTATGAGGCGGGACGCGACCTCCCTTTCGCCGAGCGCCTGATGGCCGCGATGATCGCAGGCGAAACCGCCGGCGGCGACAAGCGCGGCAAGCAGGCCGTCGCGCTCCTGATCTGCACTACCGAGGCGTATCCGTTTCTCGACCTGCGCGTCGACGATCATCCCGAGCCGCTCGAGGAATTGCAGCGCCTCTATCGTCAAGAGCCTCGAGCGGTATCAGCCCTTTGTCGCCTGCCTTCCCGGCCGTGCGCGGCCGACGGGGGTCACCGACCGCGCCTCGATCGAGGCCGAGATCCTCAACTTCCACGCCGCCCGGATGCATCGCGAGCAATGAGCGCGCTGCTCGAGGTTCGCGCGCTCAAGACGTTCTTTCAGGTCGAGGGCGGCGAATTCCCCGCGGTCGACGGCATCAGCTTTTCGATCGATGCAGGACGAACGCTCGGCATCGTCGGCGAGTCCGGCTGCGGCAAGAGCGTGACGCGCGCTGTCGATCATGGGCCTGGTGCCGCGGCCGCCGGGGCGAATCGCCGGCGGCGAGATCCTGTTCGACGGCGACGATCTCCTGCAGCTTTCGACGGCCGCCTTGCGCGAGCTTCGCGGCAACCGCATCTCCGATGATCTTCCAGGAGCCGATGACCTCGCTCAACCCGGTGCTGACGGTGGGCGAGCAGATCGTCGAGGGCATCCTGCGCCATCGGCCGATGAGCCGCGACGCGGCACAGGAGCTGGCGATCGAGATGCTGCGGCATGGTTCACATCTCCTCGCCTGAGCAGCGCTTCGGCGACTATCCGCACCGGCTGTCGGGCGGCATGCGGCAGCGAGTGATGGTCGCGATGGCGCTCGCGTGCAAGCCGAAGCTCCTGATCGCCGATGAGCCGACGACCGCGCTCGACGTCACCATCCAGGCGCAGATCCTCGACCTGATGCGCACGCTGCGCGAGGAAACCGGCACCGCGATCATCCTCATCACCCACGATCTCGGCGTCGTCGCCGAGCTCTGCCGACGACGTGGTGGTGATGTACGCCGGGCGCATCGTCGAGCGCGCCACCGTGGCGGCGCTTTTCGCCGAGCCGCAGCACCCGTACACCGTCGGGCTGCTGGGCTCGATACCCAGGCTCGACATCGAGCAGGATCGGCTGCGCCGCGATCGAGGGCCAGGTGCCCAACCCGCTCGCGCCCGTCACTGGCTGCCGCTTCCACCCGCGCTGCCCGTTCGTCGATCGAGCGCTGCCGGCACGAGGACCCGCCGCTCATCGACTCGGCAACGGTCACGAGTCGGCATGCTGGCGCGCGCCGTTGCAGCGAGAACATGGTCGACGGCAGAGTGATCCCGCGCGCCGACGGCGCGTTGCTGCGCGTGGAGAGATCTCGTCAAGCACTTCCCGGTGAAGAAGGGACTTTTCGGGCGCAGGACCGGGCGCGGTGCAGGCCGTCGACGGCATCAGCTTCGAGCTCGGCGCGCGGCGAAACGCTGGCGCTGGTCGGCGAATCGGGCTGCGGCAAATCAACCACCGGCAGGCTGCTGCTGCGATTGATCGAGCCGACCTCGGGCAAGGTCTGGTTCGACGGCGAGGACCTGTCTCGCGCTCGACGCGGAGGCGATGCGCGCGCAGCGGCGCTCGATGCAGATCATCTTTCAGGATCCCTACGGCTCGCTCAATCCGCGGCATGACCGTCGGGCAGATGCTGGCCGAGCCGCTCGCGCTCTATGGACCTCGCGGCAGGGCGCCAGAACGAGCGGCGTCGCGAGCTGCTCGGCCTCGTCGGCCTGAGCCGCGCAACACGCGCAGCGCTATCCGCACGAATTCTCCGGCGGCCAGCGGCAGCGGATCGGCATCGCCCGCGCGCTCGCGGTCGAGCCGCGGCTCATCGTCTGCGACGAGCCGGTCTCCGCGCTCGACGTCTCGATCCAGGCGCAGGTCATCAACCTGCTCACGGACCTGCAGCAGCGGCTCGAGCCTGTCGTACGTGTTCATCGCCCACGATCTCGCGGTGGTCAAGCACATCGCCACGCGGGTCGCGGTGATGTACCTCGGCCGCATCGTGGAATACGCGGACAAGCGCGAGCTGTTCGCGCGTCCGCGTCATCCCTACACGCGGGCGCTGCTGTCGGCGATCCCGGTGCCGCGACCCGGCGCGGCGCCAGCAGCGCATCATCCTGCAGGGCGACGTGCCGAGCCCGCTCGATCCGCCTTCGGGCTGCCGATTCCGCACCCGCTGTCCGTACGCGCAAGCGCGCTGCGAGGCGGAGGACCCGCCGCTGATCGCCGACGACGGCCATGCGGTCGCGTGCCATTTCTGGCGCGAGATCGTCGCCGCGCCGGTGGAGGCGCCGCTGCGACTGCCGCGATCGTCGATGCGCGCCTCGCCGCGGCTGCAGGCGGCTTTCCGCGAGCAGCGCCGGCCGCCTGATCGTCGCGCGCGGTGCGCACAGGCGTCGGAATGGCGCTAAGATGGATCGTGACCGCTTCGGTTGACACCAGCAGGAGACCGAACATGCGCATGAACCGTGGATCAGCCGCGCGGCAATCCTGTGCTGGCGCGTTGCTGCATTGCCGCGTCTGCCTCCAGCGGCGCCCAGACGCCTGCGCTTCGGGTTGGCCGAGGATCCCGACGTGCTCGATCCGACGCTGGCGCGAACCTTCGTCGGCCGCGTAGTGTTCGCCGCGCTCTGCGACAAGCTCTTCGACGTCGACGAAAAGCTCAACATCGTGCCGCAGCTCGCGACCAGTTACGAGTGGTCGGCCGATCAGCAAGGCGCTCACGATGAAGCTGCGCCGCGGCGTGACCTTTCACGACGGCGAGAAGTTCGACGCCGCGGCGCTGAAGTTCAACATCGAGCGCCACAAGAACATGGCCGGCTCAATCGCCGCGGCGAGCTGGCGCCGGTGACGAGCGTGGACGTCGTGGACGAGTCCACCGCGCGGCTGAACCTGTCGGCGCCATTTCTCGCCGCTGCTGGCCGCGCTCGCCGATCGCGCGGGGATGATGGTCTCGCCCAAGGCGGCGCAGGCCGAGGGCGACAAGTTCGGCGCCAAGCCCGTGTGCTCGGGCCCGTTCCGCTTCGTCGAGCGCGTGGCGCAGGACAAGATCGTGCTCGAGCGCTACCCGAACTACTGGAACAAGGGCGAGATCCATCTCGACCGGGTCATCTATCTCGCCGATCGTCGACTCGACGGTGCGGCTCGCCAATCTGCGCTCGGGACAGCTCGACATCATCGAGCGCGATCGGCCGGCTCCGACGTGCCCTCGCTCAAGACCGACAGCCGGTTCAAGGTCGCCAGGATCACCGAGATCGGCTACCAGGGCATCACGCATCAACGTCGGCAAGAGCGACCTCGCGCAAAAGAATCCGCTCGGCAAGGACGCGCGGGTGCGCGAAGCCTTCGAGCTCGCGCTCGACCGCGAGGGCATCGTGCAGGTCGCGATGGATGGCGAGGCCGACGTCGGCAACCAGTGGGTCGCTCCCGACGAACGCGTACTACGCCAAGAACGTTCCCATACCCAAGCGCGACGTCGCGCGCGCCAAGGCGCTGCTGGCCGAGGCCGGCGTGCACCAACCCGAGCATTCACGCTGGTGACGCCGACTACGTCGGACGCGCAGAAGATCGCGCAGATCGTGCAGGCGATGGTCAAGGACGCGGGCTTCGACGTCAAGATTCAATCGACCGAGTTCGCGACCTCGCTCGACATGGCCGACAAGGGCGACTTCGAGGCCTACGTGCTCGCCTGGAGCGGCCGCGCCGATCCGGACGGCAACTTGTACAGCTTCGACGCCTGCAAGGCAGCCGCTCGACTACGCGGGCATACTGCAAGCCGGAGGTCGACGAGCTGCTCAACGCGCTCGCGCAGCGACGCTCGACACGGCCGAGCGCAAGAAGATCTACGAGCAGATCGCCGCGCATCGTGCTCAAGGACCGGCCGATCGTCTATCTGTATCACCGCCACTGGCTGTGGGCGCACACCAACAAGCTTCCGGGCCTGCGCACGATCCCCGACGGGCTGGTGCGGGTGCAGGGATTGAAGATGGCAGCCCTGAACTGCGATGCGCAACTATCTTCTGCAGCGTCTCGCGCACGATCGTCCCGACGCTGTTCTTCGTCTCGATCCTGATCTTCGGCCTGCAGCAGCTGCTGCCGGGCGACCCGGCGATGATCCTCGCCGGCGAAGACCGCGATCCGACCGTCGTCGCGCTACCTGCACAGAAGCTGCATCTCGACGATCCGCTGCCGATGCGCTACCTGTACTGGGCCGGCGGCGTGCTCAAGGGCGACCTCGGCGAATCGCAGCGGATCAGAAGCCGGTGCTCGATCTCATCGCTCGAAAAGCTGCCGGTCACGCTCGAGCTGGCGCTGCTCGCCATCGTCATCGCGCTCTCGATCGGCGTGACCGCCGGCATCGTCTCCGCGGTGTTCAAGGACACGGTCTGGGACTACGCCGCCAACGTGTTCGCGCTTGTGGGGCTGTCGACGCCGAACTTCTGGCTCGGCATCATGCTGATCCTGCTGTTCTCGGTGACGCTGGGCTGGTTGCCCGCGTCGGGCTACGTCAGCCCGTTCGAGGACCTGAAGGCGAATCTCGCGGCGATGATCATGCCCGCGTTCGTGCTCGGCAACGCGATCGCCGCCGTGCTGATGCGCCACACCCGCAGCGCCATGCTGCAGGTCCTCAACTCCGACTACGTGCGCACCGCCCGCGCCAAGGGACTCGACGAGCGCGTCGTCGTGCTCAAGCACGCGCTGCGCAACGCGTTGATCGCCGGTCATCACGCTCGGCGCGCTGGAGTTCGGCACGCTGCTGTCCGGCGCGGTGCTGACCGAGCAGGTGTTCACGATCCCGGGTTCGGCAAGCTGATCGTCGACGCGGTGTTCAATCGCGACTACGCGGTCGTGCAGGGCGTGGTGCTGTTCACCGCCACGGCGTACATTGCGCTCAACCTGCTCGCCGACCTCGCGTACTTCCGTCGTCAACCCGCGGCTGCAGGGACAGCTGCAGGCGCGACATGGACCACGCTAGCCGTCGCTATCACTCCCGTCTGCCGCGCGAGCTCACGCCGGGACAGCGCGTGCTGCGGCGGCTCGACCGTCGGCGCGGCGCCATGCTGGCGCTGGGCGTCGTCGTGTTCTTCGTCGCGCTGGCGCTTCTGGCGCCGCCGATCCGCGCCGCTACGATCCGCTGGCACACGATCGTGGAGCGCCGTGCGCAAGGCCGCCGAGCGCGGCGCACTGGTTCGGCACCGACGAAATCGGCCGCGACGTGCTCTCGCGCGTCATCTGCGGCACCCGCGCATCGCTCCTCGCCGGCGTGGTCTCGGTGTGCATTTCGCTCGCGCTCGGCGTGCCGATCGGCCTGCTCGCCGGTTACGTCGGCGGCTGGGTCGACGGCCTGATCTCGCGCATGACCGACGCGATGCTCGCCTGCCCGTTCCTGATCCTGGCCATCGCGCTGGCGGCATTCCTGGGGCCGAGCCTCACCAACGCCATGATCGCGATCGGCATCTCGGCCACGCCGGTGTTCATCCGGCTGACGCGGGCGCAGGTGCCTGCGGATCAAGGTCGAGGACTACGTCGAGGCCGCGCGCGCGGTCGGCAACTCGCACTCTGCGCATCGCGCTGCGCCACATCCTGCCCAACGTCGTGCCGCCGCTGATCGTGCAGGCGACGCTCGCGATCGCGGCCGCGGTCATCGCCGAGGCGAGCCTGTCGTTTCTCGGCCTCGGTCAGCAGCCGCCCGCGCCTTCCTGGGGCAGCATGCTCAACACCGCCAAGAACTACATCGACAACGCGCCGTGGATGGCCGTCTGGCCCGGCTTGTCGATCTTCCTGCTGGTGCTCTCGTTCAATCTGCTCGGCGACGGGCTGCGCGACGCATTCGATCCCCGGCACACGTAGCCCGCGAATTGTCAGTACGTGCCATGATCACGAGCACGGCCCGGTTCTTGGTGCCGCGAACATTGCGACCATGGAACGCCCTCCCGTCAGCCGCCGGCTCGGCGATCGTCGTTGCCGACGTCGGGTTCACGCGGCTGATGGAGCGCCGAGGAAGGCACGCACTCGCTTCTGCGTAGCTTCGTGCCGAACTGGTCGAGCCCCAGGTCGCCGAGTTCGGCGGCCGGATCGTGAAGACCGCGGGCGACGGCATGCTGCTGGAATTTTCCAGCGCCGCGGCTGCGCTTCGCTACGCCATCGATCTCCAGCGAGAGACCCGCTTACGCTATCAGGACCTCGCGCCCGATCATCGCGTCGCGCTTCGCATGGGAATCAACCTCGGCGACATCATCGTCGAGGGCGACGACATCGCGGGCGACGGTGTCAACGTCGCGTCCCGCCTCGAAACCCCTGCCGAACCGGGCGGAATCTGCGTATCGGCGTCCAGGCGCGCCAGGTGCAGAAACGCCCGGCGTCCGTTTCGACGACATCGGCGAGCAACACGTCAAGAACATCGCAAGGCCCATCCGAGTCTTCCGCGTGACCCTCGAAGACAGCGCGGCGATGGATTCGATCTTGGCGCGCGGCTACAGGGCTATTCTGCGTTCTGCGTCGGCGACGACTCTCCCATGTAATCGCGCCACGGTAGTCGTCCTTGTGATCGGCGCAGCGACCTTCATGCTGAACGGGGGTCCGATTTTCGAAAGAATCCATGGTCGCGGCCGGGCGGCGGCCTATCGGTGAAAGGCGTGCAACCTCCCGCAATGTCAGTGGCGGTGTTGCCCTTCGGTACCCTTGGCACCACGGTCGCCGACGACCGTCTGGGCGAGACCGTCGGCAGGGATCTGGCTGCCGGTATCGGCAGGAGCCTGCGCGCAGCGCCAGGTCGTCTCGGACGGTCGTGTCTCGGGCTACAAGGACAAGGCTGTCGATGCGCGGGCGGCAGGCCGGGAGCTCAACGTACGCTATCTGGTCGTGGGCGACATACGCCCCGCGGGCGAAAACTGTCGTGAACGTTCAGTTGGTGGAAACCATCGGCGCGACCCAAGTCTGGAGCGATCGCCTGGAATTGCCCCAGCACAGGGCCGTCGACGATGAGAAGCGCTTGTTTCGAGCCTCACGCTGCGTCTGCGCGATGTCATCTACGAGGTCGAGCGCCGTCGCGCGAACGCGTCGGCCGGGTCGCCGGACGCAAGCGCCATGGATTTTGCGCTTCGGGCCGATGCGCTGCGGATAAACAGCTATGTCGATCTGGAGAGTGAACCTCGCGGCGAGAAAGCTGTATGACGAAGCGCTGCGCATGATCCTGGCCTGGCAGCCGCTCATCGGCCGCGCGTGGACGTTTGACCAGGAACTCTGGAACGACCCGCGAGCTGACTACGAGTCTCTTGCGCGAGTTCGACCGGGATTCGGCCCGCGCAGTCCAGCTCGACCAACGGGACGCATATGCCTGGGAGATGCGGGAGAATGCATTGCTTTGGCTCGGAAGGCACGATGCGGCGAAGCAGGCCAATGCGGCAGCCCGGCAACCTCGACCCGACCTCCAAGCTGTTTCTTGCGGAGGCGGCGTGGTTAACGATCCTCGATGGCGAGCCGGACAAGGGCATCGCCTTCCTCGATCAGGCGCGTGCCATCGATCCAAATGTCGATGGCGCGACTTCGCGTGTGGCTTTGCGCCGTCGAAGTCTATCGTGCCAACTACACGATTGCGGCGCCATTCTGCGAGAAAGCCGCTCTGGTGTCCGAGGATGGTGGGTGGAATATGTCTATCTGACGGCGGCTACGCGCAGTCAGGCGAGTTGCAGAAAGCTGCGTGTCAGCAAAGCTGAGCTGCTTCGGCTCAGGCCTGATTTTTCGATTGGCCGTTATCAGGCAATGGTGGCGAGGTTTTCTCACAATCCTGCTTACGAGCGTCTAGTCCAGGAACGACTTCTGGCGGGCTTACGCAAAGCGGGCGCCCTGAATGACGTCAACAGCAAAACCAAGTTGAAGTCGGGGCGTTATCGCGACCGTGCAGGGTCGTTCTCCGGGAGCACGTCGGCCGCCCACTCGCTCTTCTTCCAGCCCGGCACCGGCGTTTCGCATCCGGCCTGGGGCACGAAAGGCGAGCGCTCGACCCGCTGATACTTGTGGATGTAGCGCGGGCAATTCGGGAACACGTGCGTCACCGCGACGCGGACGATGAACTGCGCCTCGGGATATTCCCGCAGCAGAGCGTCATCGAGGTGAATCGACGCTTCGCCGGACAGGCGCAACCGCTTCGGCCGCAGGAAATCGATGAACAGCATGCCGACCTTGCGCGTGCGCGCCACGTTGCCCATCGAGAGATACATCCCGTTGCCGTCGTAGTTCGGGAACGCGATCGTGCCGGATCGACGACGCGCACGAAGCCAGGCGAGCCGCCCTTGTACGAACAGCTCGGCTGGCCCTGCTCGTCGGTGGTGGCGAGGAAGAACATGTCGAGCGACTCGATGAACGCCTTGTCCTCGTCGCCGATGCGGTCGGCAACCAGCCGCTGCTCGATTCGGTCGGCGAGTCGGCGCGTGTCGAAGCGATCCTGCAACTCGCGGCTGCCATCGTGGTAGAAATCGCTCACGGAGTCGCGCTCAGGGGTTTCTTCGTAGCCGATCTCGCGCAGGAACGCGCCGCGCTCCTGCACGCCGAGGTGCCCGGCCACGAGCTGCACGAACTCCCTGCTGGGTCCCGGCCTTCTGCGCCGCCCTGCGCGCCACGACCCGCGCGACCGGCCCCAGGTAGACGGCCAGGCGCTGCGTGGTCTGGTCGACGAATTCCTGATCGAGCGGCCGCGGCACCATGGGCTGCGTAGCCCCGGTGCGCGTGCGCGCTGCGGCGCGGTCTGTCCTTTCCGGACCGAGATCCGATGCGTGCCGGAAAGCGCGCCCGGCTCTGGATGGGTCGCGCCCGGCTCGGATGGGTCGCGCCCGGCGTCGCCTCGATGAACTTGCGGCGGTCCTCGGCATCCGAGATGCTCTCGGAAGCGAGGGTGTAGAGCTCGACCGTGTCGCCGGTCCTGGCGGCGGCCTTGCGCACGATGATCCTCGCCATGGGACCCACGAAGTGCAGCGAGCCGCCGCTCGACCGTCTGCAGCATCGTGTCGTCCCAGGCGGGCGGCGCGCGGGCCTCCATGATCACGCAGCCGCGAGGTTGAGCTCCGGTCGCATCCACCGCCTCGCCTCTTCCAGGTCAGCTCGGGGTCGAGCGCCTGCCGCAGCGCACTGGTTGAATGCGCGCGCGTTCTGGAAGCGCGCTTCCGGAGCTTTGGCGAGCGCGGTCACGACGATCGCATCCAGCGCCGCGGTCACCGGCATCTGCGACATCGCAGACGGCGGCTTCGATCCTCGTAGCAGATCTTGAACGCGATCGTCTCTCGATCGAGCCGGCGAAGGGTTTCTCCCGGTCAGCAGCTCGTAGAGCACGACGCCGGTGCTGAAGATGTCGGAACGGCGGTCGATCTCCTGCCCCGGCACTGCTCGGGCGACATGTACGACGGCGTGCCCATCACCATGCCGGCGTTGGTCAGGTTCGAAGTGTCGATCCGCGCGATGCCGAAGTCGGCGACCTTGACCGCGCCCGACGCCGTCAGGATCAGGTTCGCCGGCTTGATGTCGCGATGCACGACCCCTCGCTCGTGCGCGAAATCGAGCGCCTCGAGCACCTGCGACACGATCGCGACGATCTGGCTCGAGGTCGAACGTGGCCTGCGGTTGAGATATTCGCGCAGCCCGGTGCCCGTCGACGAACTCCATGGCGATGAATGCGTTGGCGTTGTCTTCGCCGTACTCGTAGACGCTGACGATGTTCGGGTGCAGCAGGCGGCCCGCCGCCTTGGCCTCGTTCTTGAACCGCGCCATCACCTGCACGGCGAGCTCGGGGTCGACCAGATCCTTGCGGCACGGTCTTGATCGCGACCGTCGCGCTCGATGTCCGGATCGAAGCCTTTGTACACGACCCCCATCGCGCCCTTGCCGAGCACGCCCTGGATCTGGTACTTGCCGATCTTTTCCGGCTGGGTCAGTGGCGCTCGGGCCGAAGCTCCCTACTCCTCCAGCATCTTGATCGCCTGCACGAGGCTCTTGTTCATGCGCGCCAGAGCGCGCCGGTCAGCACGCCGATCTCATCCTTGCTCTTGCGTGTTGAACTCGGCCGCCTCGAGGTTGGCCAGGCTCACCTGGTCGGCGAGCTTGCGAGAGGCGTTTCACGCGCTGGATCACCATCGTGTGCAGCATCACGTTGAGCAGCGCGATGATCAGCGATGAAGACCACCGTGTAGCAGCACCAGGAACCAGCCGGAAGCGTCCGATTGGCGCGCTGGACGGGAAGCGCGCTCGGCACCGACGCGATCTGCGCACCGACGATCTCGTTCAATTTCCAGCCGAAGCCGTTCGCCTGGCCATAGAGCTCGACCATGGTCTTCGGCGCCGCTGCGACCGTGCTGTGGCACATCGAGGCACGCGCCGTCCTTGATCTGCGATCGGTCGCGCGAGATAGCAGCACGCGACCGGTCGGCGTGTCGCGCTCGCCGACCAGCTCGACTTTCGCGGCGTCGTTGCGGAAGCTGGTTGACGAGCGTCGGCTTCCCATTCGACCGCGCGGTCGCGCGGATTGGTGGGGTTGAGCGTCGCCTCCTTGTAGCCATAGTCCGGGAATTTCTTGCGCAGCTCGTTGAACTGCTCGGTCGCGGCGTAGGCCGGCACCGATTGCGGCAGGAACGTGTACTTGAGCTGGGTTTCCAGCAGCGGCCTGATCTGCGCGTTCGTGTAACTGCGCGAGGAAAGCGCCGATCTCCATCATCAGCGCGCGTTGTCCAGGATTTCCTCCCGGGCATCGGACTGCAGCAACCGGTACGACACCGCGCCGGAGATGGCGAAGCCGAGCACGAAGACCGCCGAGCAAGCACCAGATTGAATTTCCAGATCAGCTTCACATGTACCCCTATTTGCGACCGAAGGGCCACCACCAGGGCGCAGGCTTCGAGCTTCCGGGCCCCTTCGCCCTGGCCTGTTCGGCACTCTTGTCGGGCTCCTTCGCCTTGGTTTGCAGCGCACTTTTCTCGGGTTCCTTCGCCTTGACTTGCTGGGCGTTCTTGTCCGCCTCGGGAGCGATGCCGACGGGGGCGAGCGCAGCGCTCCACTCGGATAGGCCTGGGCGTTGGCCGTCACCGCGGCGCGGAACGCGGGGTCTGGCCAAGCCGCGGCTGCAGGCGCTTGATGAACACGCGGCGATACGGGCCGGCGAGCCACGGCTCCGCCTCGGGGTAGCTGATCGGATGATCGATGGCGAGCTCGACGCGCGCCGTCCTGAATTTCTCCGCCCGCGCGGGCAACGAGCTCATGAAGTAGCGCGGCATTGTGGTCACGAACGCCTGCGGCGCGACACCTGCGACGGCGAACGGCCGGTCGGTGCCGCGGCCGATGAAATCGCCGCCCCGCGCCTCGATCGCGCCCGCCTCCCCGCTCCTCCCGGATTCGCTCACGCGAGCAGTGCCGGACTCGACGAAGACTTCGAGTGAGCTGGCGGCCGCGCAGAACGACCCGCGACGGCGTTGCCGCCTTCGACGATCCCGAGCGGCGTGCGCAACCTCAGCGGCGCGCCCGGCGGCTTCGCTGGCCAGCTTGAGCCAGCCTTGCGGCATGTAGAACTCGGCCGCAGCCGGTTGCTTGCCCTCGCGCGGCGCTGCGCCCGCCACGAAGAGCGATGCCGGCCCGGCGGCGTTAAGGACGTCTCCCGCCGAGACCTCGAGCTGGACCTGCGCGCCCTCCGCGGCCTCGATCACGTCTCCGTCCTGCACCCGGGCGCCTTCGACCAGCTTGTACCAAGTCGCGCCCCGCAAGAGGCGTACGTTGCCATCCAGGACGGTGACGACCCCGCGTCGGCCGCAAAGCAGAGCCGAACGCTCAGCAACGCTACGCATCCAAGGAGTACTGGAAGTTTCATGGCCAGCAAGTTCGCAAACCGAGTGGCAAACTGAGTGGCAAACCGGGTGGCAAACTGGGTTGCAAACTAAGCGTCAAGCCAGTCGGCAATTGAAGTGGCGGACGGTAACATATTCCAACCGCGGCGGAGCGCGACCGATAACTAGGCTGCGCGTTCGCCCTCTGTCAACGTGAATCTTCCGCCGGCCTTCCCTTGGGGCCGGCCTTTCGCGCTGCTTTTATACTTCCTCTGCCTCAGTCTCTCACCATGGCCGAACCCTCCGCAACCTTGCCGTGCTGTTCGCCGACATCAGCGGCAGCGCGAAGCTCTATGAGAATCTCGGCGACGCCGAGGCGCTCGCCACCGTCGAGCGCTGCCTTGCGCTCATCAAGCAGGTGTGTGTCGACAGCGGCGGCCGTGTGGTCAAGACCATCGGCGATGAAGTGATGGCGGTCTTCCCTGGCGCAGATGGCGCCGCCCGCGCAGCAACCGACATGCAGGCTCGAATCTCCGCTCAGCGAACTTCCCACGGGGCGCCGATCGCGATCCACGTGGGATTTCACTTCGGCCCCGTGCTGGAGGAGGGCGCCGATGTGTTCGGCGACACGGTAACCGTCGCCGCGCGGCTGTCGAATCTGGCGCGAGGCGGTCAGGTTCTTCACGTCGTCGGAGACCGTGGCCGCGCTTCCGCCCGCGCTGCGGGCGCGCACGCGCGACCACCATGCGCAAACGGTCAAGGGCAAGCAGCAGGATATCGGCCTGTTCGAGCTGGTGTGGCAGGAGACCGAGGACGAACTTACCGCGCTCTCGACGCGCCTCGAGCTGCGCCCGGCGCAGCTGAAGCTCGTCCATGGCGATCAGCAGCTCGAGCTCTCGAACGCCAAGCCATCGCTTTCCATCGGGCGCGATCCGCAGAACGACCTGGTCATCGGCGACCGCAAGGCTTCGCGCATGCATGCGCACATCGAGCGCCGGCGCGACAAGTTCGTGCTGGTCGATCACAGCTCGAACGGGACCTATGTCACCGTCGACAACGAGGCCGAGATCGCATTGCGGCGCGAGGAGCTGGTGCTGCGCGGCCGCGGCCGAGTCAGCTTCGGCCACGCCTATCAGGACGATCCGGCGGAAGTACTTAGCTTCATCTGCGTCGGCTGAGCCGGGCCGCGGGCTGCGCCCTCGTCACTGCTCTGCGGCGGCCGGTGAATGTTGTCCACCCAATGCACCTGCTCCGGATTGGGCTCGACGTTCGGCAGGTCGAGGTTGACGACCACCGGTTCCTGGCCGCTGCGCACCAGCACGCACGACAACGGCTCGTCATCGCTCGCGTTGATCTCCTGGTGCGGCACGAAGGGCGGCACGTAGATGAAATCGCCGGGCCCGGCCTCGGCGGTGAACTCGAGCCGGTCGCCCCATTTCATGCGCGCCTTGCCGCTCGACGACGTAGATGACGCTCTCGACCGGCCCATGGTGATGGGCGCCGGTCTTCGCTTTGGGATGAATGATCACCGGTGCCCGCCCACAGCTTCTCCGCGCCCGGCGCGGGCCGCGGTGATCGCGGCGGCTCGGTTCATGCCCGGGCGTCTGCGGCGTGTTGATGTCGAGCTCGTTCGCGTGCACGACGCGCACGCCGTGCAGCCCGCCACTTCGATTCCTGGCGCTCAGTGGGCACGGGTCCAGTTCGCTGTCCAGGGGAAAACCGTTCGACCAGTTTCCAGTTACCGAGATCGCGTTGTCGGCCCAGGTGCCGCTCAACTTGCCCGCCAGCGGATCGCCATTGGGCTTGTAGCCGTCGGCCGTCATCGTGACGCTTCCATCGGCGGCGATCGTTCCCGCCGTGCGCGAGGGGTTGCTGCTGTACTGGCCGATCCACGATCCCGACAGCGCCCCTTTCTGCACCTGCAGGGCGACCTTCCAGCATCGCGGCGAGCCGTCGGTTCTGGTGGTGCACATGCGACCGAGATACGCACCGTCGAAGCGCTCGACGCCCTTGCCTGCCGCGGCCGCCGTGGCCCGGCAGCAGGTTCCGCAACGGGCGGCGCCGCTTTAGCCGACGTCCTGGCCTCTGCTGCTTTCGCCGCCACGCAGCAGCGCGCAGCGCCTCCGCCGCCTTGCGTTCGTCCTCGGCTTTCTTCTCGCTCGCCTCGGCCCGCAGTTGTGCGTCCTTGGCTGCCCTCAACTCGGACTGCAGGCGCGCCTCGCGCTGTGCCGTCTCGGCCGCGATCCTGTCCTGCTTCGGCTTTGCGCTTGCTCGCTTCCGCCTGAGCCAACGCATCCTTCGAGGCCTGCAGCTCGGCAAGGAGCTTCGCCTCGTGCTGTGCGGTGGCGGCCGCCGCCTTCTCCTGCTCCGCCTTTGAGCTTCGCTTCGGCCGCGAGCGCCGCCTCCGCCAGGCGCGCTTCGCGCACCTGGTATTGCCAGTAGCCGGCCCCCAGGGCAACCACCACGATCGCGGCGGCCGCACCCGCCAATGCGCGCTTCCGGAACTGGCTTGTCCCCATGGGCCGCGGCGCGGGCGCCGTCCGTGTCGACAATGGAGAACGTGCGCACGGGTTGCGCGATATTCTTGAAATTTCTTTCGCCGAGCTGCCGGAAATGCAGCGAGAGCTTGTTCTGGATCTGATCGTACACGCTGCCCGACAGACAAATTCCACCCGGCTCGGAGACCGTCTGGATGCGTGCCGCGACGTTGACCCCGTCGCCGAGCAGATCCCCGCCCTGGACGATGACGTCGCCCAGGTTGATGCCCGATCCGGAACCACATCCGCTGCTCTTCCGGCAGATGATCGTTTCGCGTGCGCAGTGCGGTCTGGATCTCCGTCGCGCATCGCACCGCGTCGACCGCGCTCGGAAACTCGGCGAGTATTGCGTCGCCGGCGGTGTTGAAGACGCGGCCCCGATGCTGGGCGAGCAACTCGTCGAAGATCTGCCGATGCCCCCGCAGGATCTCGATCGTGCGCTCCTCGTTTTCGCCCACCATGCGGCTGTAGCCGGCAACGTCGGCTATCATGATCGTCGCCAGCCGGCGTTCGAGCGAAGGGTTCTGACCAGCTGGCGGTGTCGCGTCGTCCTGCATCCTTATCCCTCTCCCCCTTGTGCCTTGCCCAGGCCCATGCTCAGGCCCACGGGCCCTTGCGGGCAGGAAGCGCCTCACTTCCGAGGGAATAGTTTATAGCGGTGCAATCGGACTTGCTACAATCCCGGCTCCCCCAAGGAGGAAACGCAATGACCTTGTCGATGTATCAGGCCTCGGTTCCCGTATTCACCAGGATGCTGACCAACCTCAAGACCATCCTGGAGAAGTGCGCTGCGCACGCGCAGGCGAAGAAGATCGACGAAGCCGTGCTGCTGAACGCCAGGCTTTATCCGGACATGTTCACGCTGACGCGCCAGGTCCAGCTCGCGAGCGACTTCGCCCGGGGCACCGGTGCAAGGCTGGCCGGCATGGAACCCCCGGCGTACGAGGACAACGAAAGAGCTTCGCCGAGCTGGTGGCGCGCATCGAGCGAACCGTCGAATACCTGCGCACGCTGACCGCGGCGAAGGTCGACGGCTCCGAGGGGCGCGAGATCGTCCGCCCGGTCCGCGGCGAGCCGAAGAAGTTCACGGGGATCAACTATCTCGTGCAATACGCGCTGCCGAATTTCTTCTTCCACACGACCACGGCCTACGCGATCCTGAGGCACAGCGGGGTCGAGCTGGGCAAGTTGGACTTCATCGGCGCGCTGGATTAGCGGCGCGAGGCCGCGGCGCGAGCCATCCTCTCCGGCAGCTCGAGCACGGGACGCGGCGCATCGGCGCCCGCGGAGATTCGCGTCGCCATCTCGTCGATCAGCCTCGCGACGCTCCCTTCCTGGGGCAGCGAAACGCCGTAGTGCAGCAAGCGCTCGCCCCGATAGATCGCGAGCGTCGGAAAATTCTCGACGTCGATGTCGCCGCAGATCGCGCTGTCGTCCTCGATGTCGAGCCAGACGAAGAGCATGCCCGGTCGTTCCTCGGCGATGCGCTCGAAAGTTGCACGGAATTCGTTGCAGGTGTCGCACCACGCCGCACAGAGCGAGACGACCACCAGCGACGTGCCGCCGCGCATGCGCTCGCCGACCGCATCGGCCAGCCCGGACTTGCTTCGAGGACGGTCATCGAACCCGTCTCAGGGCAGGCTCGGCGCCAGACGACGACGCATGGCGTCATCGGCTTCGCCGGAACGCCGGCTGAAGTTCCGCAGCTGATCGTCTCCGATCTTGCCCACCGCGAAGTACCTCGCCTCGGGGTGCGCGATATAGAACCCGCACACGCTCGCTGCCGGCAGCATCGCGTAGCTCTCGGTGAGCGACATGCCGATCCGCTGCGCCTGGAGGAGCTCGAACAGGGGCGCCTTGACCGTGTGGTCGGGGCACGCGGGATAGCCCGGCGCAGGCCGGATGCCACGATACTCTTCGCGGATCAGCGCCGCAGCATCGAGCCGCTCGTCGCTCGCGTAGCCCCAGAGCTCGCGCCGGACCTTCATGTGCAGCCATTCGGCAAAGGCTTCGGCGAGCCGATCGGCGAGCGCCTTCAGCATGATCGCGCTGTAGTCGTCCTTCTGCACCACGAATTGCGCGAGCTTCTTCTCGATGCCGAGGCCCGCGGTCACCGCGAACGCGCCGACGTGATCGGCGAGTCCCGATGCCTTCGGCGCGACGAAATCGGCGAGGCAATAATTGGGCTTGCCCGCCGGCCGCTCGTTCTGCTGGCGCAGGTTGTGCCAGGTGAGCGCGACCTTCTCGCGCGATTGATCGGCATAGAGCTCGATGTCGTCGCCGACCGAGCTCGCGGGCATCAGGGCCAACACGCCGCTCGCGGTGAGCCAGCGTCCCTCGACGATGCGCGCGAGCATCTCCTGTGCATCGGCATAGACGCCGCGCGCGGCCTCGCCAACCACCGGATCCTCGAGAATCGCCGGATACGGACCCGACAGCTCCCAGGTCTGGAACAACGGTCCCCAGTCGATGAATTGCGACAGCTCGCGCAAATCGACGTTCCTGATCTCGCGCCGGCCGGGCAGCGCCGGCTGCGGCGGCGCGTAGCGCGCCCAGTCGAACCGGAACGCGTTGGCTCGTGCCGTTTCCAGCGACACGAGCACCGGGCCCTTCTTCGCCGCGTGCTGCGCGCGGATCTTCTCGTAATCGCTCGCGACCTCGGCCACGTATCCGCTGCGCAGGTCGGCCGAGAGCAGGCTCGCCGCCACGCCCACCGCGCGCGACGCGTCCGGCACATAGACGGTCACGCCGGGGTAATTCGGCGCGATCTTCACCGCCGTGTGAACCCGCGAGGTCGTCGCGCCGCCGATGAGCAGCGGCTGCGTCATCCCGAGTCGCTGCATCTCGTGCGCGACGTGGGCCATCTCTTCCAGCGAGGGCGTGATCAGCCCGGACAGGCCGACGAGATCGGCGCTCGTCTCCGCGGCCGTGTCGAGGATCTTCTGCGAGGGCACCATGACGCCCAGATCGATCACGTCGAAATTGTTGCACTGGAGCACGACGCCGACGATGTTCTTGCCGATGTCGTGGACGTCGCCCTTGACCGTGGCCATCACGATCCGTGCCCTTGGGCCTGCCGGTCTCGCCCGACAGCGCCTTCTGCGCTTCGATGTAAGGGACGAGGTGCCCGACGGCCTGCTTCATCACGCGCGCGCTCTTGACGACCTGCGGCAGGAACATCTTGCCCGCCCCGAACAGGTCGCCGACGACGTTCATGCCCGCCATCAGCGGCCCTTCGATCACCTGGATCGGCCGCGGGTACTTCTGGCGCGCCTCCTCGGTGTCCTCGATGATCCACGTGGCGATGCCCTTCACCAGCGCGTGCGACAGGCGCTCCTCGACGCTGCTCCGGCGCCACGCGAGGTCCTCCTCCGGACGTCTGCCTTGCGCCTTGTAGCTCTCGGCGAAAGCGACCAGGCGCTCGGTGGCGTCGGCACGCCGATTGAGCACCGCGTCCTCGACGCGTTCCCTCAGCTCCGGGTTGAGCTCGTCGTACACGCCGAGCTGCCCGGCGTTGACGATGCCCATCGTGAGTCCGGCGCGAATGGCGTGATACAGGAACACCGTATGGATCGCCTCGCGCACCGGATCGTTTCCGCGAAAGCTGAAGGAAACGTTGAGATTCCGCCCGACACCTTGGCGTGCGGGAGGTGCTGCCTGATCCACGCGGTGGCGCGGATGTAGTCGACCGCATAGTTCGCGTGCTCCTCGATGCCGGTGGCGATCGCGAACACGTTCGGATCGATGATGATGTCCTCGCGCAGGAAACCGACGCGATCGACCAGAAGATCGTAGGCGCGGCGGGCGACCTCGATCCGGCGCTCGTAGCTGTCGGCCTGACCCGCGCTCGTCGAAGCACATGACGATCGCCGCCGCCCCGTAGCGCCGCACCAGCTTTGCCTGACGCAGGAACTCGCCCTCGCCCTCCTTGAGCGAGATCGAGTTGACGACCGACTTGCCCTGCACGCACTTGAGCCCTGCCTCGATCACTTCCCATTTCGAGGAATCGATCATCACCGGCACGCGAGCGATGTCGGGCTCGGCGGCGATCAGGTGCAGAAACCTGACCATCGCTGCCTTGGAGTCGAGCATCGCCTCGTCCATGTTGACGTCGATCATCTGCGCGCCGTTCGCGACCTGCTGGCGCGCGATCTCGACGGCGCCGGCAAAGTCGCCGGCGAGGATCAGCTTCGCGAAGGCGCGCGATCCGGTGACGTTGGCGCGCTCGCCGACGTTGACGAACAGCGAGTCGTCGTCGATGTTCAGCGGCTCGAGGCCCGCGAGCCGCATGGCCCCCGATCGCCTAGGCCCGGATTTCATCTCATCGGTTGCGTTTGCTCACGATCCGTCTTGCTTACGTATGATCTTATACGTGCGCTGCACCGGATCGCTCGCGCCTTGCCGCTGAGCGAACTCCGGGCCCTTTCGATCGGGGGCAGCGCGATTCGCGTCGGTCACGTGCCGGCATCGCGCGGTTGTGTAGCGCGAAGACTTCCCGCGGCGGCAGGTCCTTCACCGTCTCCCGCGATCGCGCGGATGTGCGCCGGCGTCGTGCCGCAGCAGCCGCCGACGATGTTCACGAAGCCGTTGCGCGCGAACTCGCCGACGAGGCGCGCGGTCGTCTCCGGCGACTCGTCGTACCCGGTCTCGCTCATCGGATTGGGCAGCCCGGCATTCGGATAGCAGGAAACGAAGCTGTCCGCCACGCGCGCGATCTCCTCGATGTACGGACGCATCAGCGCCGCACCGAGGGCGCAGTTGAGCCCGACGGCGAGCGGCCGAGCGTGGCGCACCGAATTCCAGAACGCCTCGGTCGTCTGGCCCGACAGCGTGCGCCCGGACGCATCGGTGATCGTTCCCGAGACGATCAGCGGCAGTCGCACCCCGTGCGCATCGAAGTACTCGTCGATCGCGAACAGCGCGGCTTTCGCATTGAGCGTATCGAACACCGTCTCCACGAGGAGGAGATCCACCCCGCCCTCGATCAAGGCCGCCACGGCTTCGCCGTATGCGGCGGCCAGCTCGTCGAAGCTCACGTTCCGAAAGCCCGGATCGTTGACGTCGGGCGAGATCGTTGCCGTGCGATTGGTGGGCCCCAGCGCACCGGCGACGAAGCGCGGCTGGTCCGGCGTCCGGGCGGTCCAGGCGTCGGCGCACTCGCGCGCGAGCCTGTGCGGCGGCGAGATTGATCTCGCGCGCTTTGCCCGCCAGCCGGTAGTCGGACTGTGCGATGCGCGTGGCATTGAAGGTGTTGGTCTCGATGATGTCGGCGCCCGCCTCGAGAAACGCATTGTGGATCGCGCGGATGACCTCCGGCCGGGTCAGCGTGAGCAGATCGTTGTCGCCCTTGAGGTCGCACGGATGTCCGCCGAGCTCGCACGACGCGGGTCCGCGATAGTCGGCTTCGCCCAGCTTGTAGCCCTGGATCATGGTGCCCATCGCGCCGTCGAGAACCAGAATGCGCTGCGTGAGCAATCGCGTAAGGAGCGCCGTCTTGTCGGTCGTCGCTGTCATGCCGAGCTTCCTTTCAGCAAAACAAAAACCCGTTCAGCTTGCCGCCGAGCGGGTTTCGGTCGAAAGCCGCTTTAGCTGCATTTGTAAAGCGCCCGCAAGCTGCGAGGTTGCCCCGAATCAAATCGGCGCTGTCAACGTACTTGGCGAAAGTTACGGGCTGCGAAGATGCTTGTCAACCCATGCGCGCCGATCGGGTACCATGACCGCTTCGACCGTCAAGAATTCACCGATGCTCGATCCCGATATCCGGCGTCTGCTCGACACGGTATTCGCCGCGCCGCCGGGTGCGGCGCCACCCGACGTCGAAGCGCTGCGCGCAGCGGCCGAGGAGGCGCCGAGGCGCCTCGGCGGCGAGCCGGAAGCGCTCGGCCGCGTCGAGGATGCGCAGGTACCCGGGCCGGCGGGATCGATACCCGTGCGCATCTACCGGCCGGATGCGGCAGCCGCCGCTGCCGCTCGTGCTCTATGCGCACGGCGGCGGCTGGGTGACCGGCTCGCTCGACTCGCACGATCGGCTGTGCCGCATACTCGCGCGATCGCTGCACGCAGTACTCGTCGCGGTCGGGTACCGCTGCGCGCCCGAACACGTCTATCCGGCCGCCCTCGACGACTTCGAAGCCGCATGGCGGTGGGCGCGCGTCCGCGGCGCGAGCTTCGGGCGGACGGCGAACGCTTCGCGGTCGCCGGAGACAGCTCGGGCGGAAACCTCGCCGCAGCATTGACGCTGCGGCTGCGCGCGTCGCGCGCCCCGCAGCCCCAATTGCAGCTGCTGCTCTACCCTGCGCTCGACGCGACCTGCTCGCGCGCCTCGTACCGCGAGTTCGCGACCGGATACAACCTTGCCGGCGCACAGATGGCCTGGTACTGGGACGTCTATCGCGCCGGGGCGGCAGCGGAAGCGCCGGAGCTCTCGCCGCTTGCGGCGCGAGAGCTCTCCGGGCTGGCTCCCGCCGTCGTCGCAATCGCCGAAGCGGACGTCCTGCGCGACGACGGACTCGACTATGCGCGAAGGCTCGGCGAGGCCGGCGTGCCGGTGCGGGTCATCCGCTGCGAGGGAATGATCCACGGCTTCCTGCGCTGGACCGGCGAGGTGGCCGCCGCACGGCGCTGGATCGACGCGATCGCCGCCGCGACGCACGAAGTTCTCGGACCCCGGGCGGCCTGAACGCGGCGGCTCAGCCCATGCCTGCCTACGGTCCGCTCGGTACGCTGTTCCACGAAGCGCATGCGCCGGCAGCAGCCGAGGCCGAGATCGACTGGTATGCGACGCGCCTGCCGCGCGACGCGCGGGCCCGCTGCTCGAGGTCATGGTGGGCACCGGACGCCTGCTCCTCCCGCTGCTCGAGCGCGGCCTGCCGGTACACGGAGTCGATGCCTCGGAGGCGCGGCTTGCGAGCTGCCGCGCCCGCCTTCGAGACCATGGACGCGAGACCGAGCTCTTCCGGCAGAACGTGGTGACACTCAACCTGCCTTTCCGCTATGCCGCCGCGTTCATCGCCGACGGATCGTTCCAGTTGCTGACCGGCGCAGCCGCCGCGCTCGACGCGCTGCTGCGTATCCGTGCGCATCTGGTCGAGCCGGGTCTCTGCTCCTCGATCTGTTCGTTCCCGCCGCGGCCGCATCCGCCCGGTGCGGCGATCGTCGAAGTGCGCACTGCCGCCCCGGCCGAGGGTTTGCAGATTGCATTGCGCCCGAGACGCTGCTCGATGTCGAGCGTCGCCGCATGGAACGTGACGAACCGCTACGAGCGGCGCGACAGGACAGCGATCGTTGCGCGCGAGGACGAGACCCGCGCGCTCACCTGGTACACGGAGGAAGAAGCCGTCACGCTGCTCGTCGATGCCGGCTATCGCGACGTCAGGATCGAGCCGGCCGCATGTGCGCGCGACGATGGGCGGCATTTCGCGGTGATCGCGAAGCTGTAGCCCAGGATGAGCGGCAGCGAATGCCCGGGACGGCGCGGCGAGGAACCGGAGCCCCGGGTTCGCGTCTGCGCTCAACCCAGGCTACGTGTTCACGCCGTCAGCGAAGCGACAGCGACATGTACACCGCCCGGCCAGCGGGTTGCGATAGTACGGCGTGCACTCGCGGAAGCCGAGGCCCGCGTACAGCGCGCGCGCGCCGGCGCCATCCAGTCCAGCGTATCGAGCTTGAGCTCGCGATAGCCGATGGCCCGGGCCTCATCGATCAGCGCGCGGGCGAGCCGCTCGCCCCAGCCTTCGCCGCGATGCGGAGGTTGCACGTAGAGGCGCTTGACTTCGCCGGCTGAGCGCCTCGATTGGCGCTTCCGGGCCGCCCGCACGCCGCATCCCGCCTCGTCGGCCAATGGCCGCAGGGCCACGCAGGCGAAGGCCGTCTCCGGTGCGCCCGCGAGCAGCAGCCGCCCTCGCGGCGGCGCATACGCGCCCGGCAACGCCGCGAGTTCCTCCTCGAAGCCCTGGAAGCACAGGTCGACCTTGAGCCACTGTGCGTATTCGACGAACAGCGCCGCGCGCAAGCTCGAGGTCGCGCGGCGTCGTCGCCTGCCGGATCCCGGCCATGCCTGACGCCTGGGGCGATGCAGCGGTCAAGCTCGTCTTGTCGCACGCACCGACCTTGAGCTCGCTGCCGGGAAATCCGCCCTGCAATTCCTTGAGCCGGGCCATCGCCGGCGCGGATGGGTCACGCACGACGAGCGCGGTCTGCAGCACCGATTGCGCGCGAGCTGCGACTTGCGCTCCCTTGACGTCCTGGCCTCCAGCTCGGCAAGACGCGCTTGCGCCCGCTCCGCCGCGGAACACGCCCAGCGATATCGCGTAGCGTTGCGGGCCGCCGTCGATCAGGAGCAGGTCCTTCACCCCTCTGCGCCTTCAGCTCGGCGAGCTTGCGGTCGGCCGCAGCCCTGCTCGCCGCCGGCGGGATGAACACCCAGTAGTTGGCGATGACCTCCACTCTCTTCTCGCTGATCAGCCGCGCGAGGTCGAGCGGCTCGAGGGTTGCGAGCGCACGCGTCTTCTCCGTGTCGGACAGCGGACCCCATTCGACGCACACGTCGGCGAGCGTGGCCACCTTTGGCCGGGTCGAGCGCCGCGACCTGCCGGGGGTCAGCAGCGAGATCTTCTCCGGCTGCACCTGCTGCGCGAGGCGCACGCCTTCACCGCCGGTCATACTGTCGAGCCTGATGTAGCCGAACAGCGTGAGATTGGCGAGCAGCAGGAGGAAGACGAGCGTTCTCATCCCTTATCGGAAGATTCCGCGAGGGCCAGCACGCCCTCGAGCACGAGATTATCCACGACCTCCACCGGAGCGGTAAGGTGCGCTGCAACCTGGCCGCGGCGCCTCCCGACAGGATCACTCTCGGCGGCGCCCCTTCGCCTCCGAGGCGGGAGCGCATCTGTTCGATGGCGCCGCACAGGCCCTGCATTGCACCCGAGTAGAGCGCGTCGGCCGTGTTGATCGGAAAGTCGTGGTAACGGCCCGGCGGCACCTTGAGCGAGGCCGTGTTGGCCGCAAGCGCCTGCAGCATCATGTTGAGGCCCGGCAGGATGATGCCGCCGCGGAACACGCCGCTCGCATCCAGGGCATCGACGGTCAGCGCGGTGCCGGCGTTGACCACGACGCAAGCCGGCGGAAACAGCTCCTCGGCGACTCGCTGCCGGACTGCGACCAGCGCGGCCCAGCGATCGGCCCCGAGCTGAGACGGCCGCGCGTAGCGGTTGTACACGCCCGCGGCTTTTCGTGCGCGATCAGCCACTCGGGCACGAGGCGCCAGCGCACGAGCTGCGCCTCGACCCGTACCCGCAGCGCCTCGCCCGCGACATTGACCTGACGACGCGCTCGGGCCGCGGCAGGTTCTCGCCAGTCGCGCAGCGCGAGCGTGCCGATCTCCTGATTGGGTACGTTGCCTTGCGATACCCAGCCATGCGGTCCCGCGAGTCCCCACTCTGAACCGGCTGTTGCCGCAATCCAGGACGAGAATCATCGGAGCGCTCGGGCGAGCGATACCTCGCCGCTCACGAACCGCAGCCGACGGCCGGCGCTGTCGAGTACGAGCGCGCCATCGGCGTCGACGCCCGCGACCCGGCCGCGCGCCACACCGCCATCGGGCAACAGGATCTGCACCGGCTTGCCCTGCAGCGCGTGCCGCCGCTGCCACGCCGCGCGAAACGGCGCGAAGCCGGCGGTTTCGTAGGTCTCGAGCATCGCTGCAAGCTCCTCGAGGATGCGTGCGAGCAGCAGGTTGCGATCGAGCGAGCGAGCTCCGGAAACACTCGCGAGATCGGTCACCGGCTGCTCGATCGCACGCCGCGCACCGGGAGAGAGATGAACATTGATGCCTACGCCGATCACGGCGAGAGACGGCCCCAGTACATCGCCGGCGATCTCGACCAGGATGCCACCGAGCTTGGCGCTCCCGTGGACGAGATCGTTCGGCCATTTCAGCTCGATGCCCTTGAGCCCCGCGGATTCGAGCCCCTGCGCGAGCGAGAGTCCCACCGCCAGCGTGAGGCCCGCGAGGTACCCCGCGCCCTGCTCGAAGCGCCAGCCGAGCGAAAAGGTCAGGCTGCCCCCGCGACCGCCGTCCAGGTCCTTCCGCGCCGGCCGCGACCCGCGGTCTGCCATTCCGCGGCGAGCACGTGGCGATGGATGTCGACACGGGCCGCGCGGCGCGCGAGCTCGCTGCTCGTCGAATCGATGGTATCCACGACCTCGACCGAGAGCTTCGCCGCGCTCGGGCCGAGCGCTGCGACAACGGCGTCGCGCTCGAGGAAGCGAAGCGCATCGAGCAGCCGATAGCCGCGGCCGCGAATGCGCTCGAACTTGAGCCCCGCCGCCGCCGCGTCCTGAAGCAGTTGCGACACGCGCGCCCGGCTGACGCCCGCCGCCGCGGCCAGCGCCTCGCCGGAGTGCAGCTCGCCGTCGGAAAGACGGCGCAGCACGGAGAAGCCGAGGGGTGAGAGCACGAACTAGGGCCTACGTCTTCAGCACTCCGCGCCGGATCTGGTCCAGCTCGATCGATTCGAACAGTGCCTGGAAGTTTCCTTCGCCGAACCCCTGGTTGCCCTTGCGCTGGATGATCTCGAAGAAAATCGGGCCCACGACGGTCGTGGTGAAAATCTGCAGCAGCATCTCGTCGGCCGCCGGAGCGCCGTCGAGCAGGATGCGGTTGCGCCTGAGCCGCGCAGTGTCCTCCTTGTGCCCCGGCAGCCGCGTGGGCAGCAGATCGTAGTAGGTGTCCGGCGTGTCCTGGAATGCCACCTGCCCGGCGCGCAGCTTCTCGACCGTCGCGTGGATGTCGTCGGTTCCGAGCGCGACGTGCTGGATGCCTTCGCCGTGGTACGCGAGCAGGTATTCCTGGATCTGACTCTTGTCGTCGGCGCTTTCGTTGATCGGGATGCGAATCTTCCCGCAGGGACTCGTCATCGCCTTGCTCTTGAGGCCGGTGAGCTTGCCCTCGATGTCGAAGTAACGGACTTCGCGGAAATTGAACAGCCGCTCGTAGAAGCTCGCCCACTCCTCCATGCGCCCGCGATGCACGTTGTGCGTCAGGTGATCGATGTAGGTCAGCCCCGCGCCCTGCGGATGCTGCTCGACGCCTGCGAGCGGCACGAAGTCGACGTCGTAGATCGACATGCCCGCGCCGCCCTCGGCCGTAACGGTCGACCAGATAGATCAGCGAATCGCCGATGCCCTTGATCGCCGGGATGTTGAGCTCCATCGGTCCCGGATGCGATTCCACGCCCCACGCGCCCTGCTCGGTCGCGCTGGCGAAAGCGTGCGCGGCGTCCTTGACCCGGAATGCAATGGCGCAGATCGAGGGGCCGTGCACTCGCGCGAACGCCTGCGCGAAGCTTCCGGGCTCGGCGTTGACGATGAAGTTGATCTGTCCCTGGCGATAGAGGAGCACATTCTTGGAGCGGTGCTTCGCGATCGCCGTGAAGCCCATCTGCTCGAACAGCCGGCCGAGCGCGGCCGGGTCCGGCGCCGCGTACTCGACGAACTCGAAGCCGTCGGTGCCGAGCGGGTTGTCCCAGAGGGATTGGTTGGCGCTGGCCACGACTGACTCTCCTCACTCGCTCGGAAGGCATCCAAGAATAACCGCATTGTCCCGCGATCCCAAGCTTCGTGCTGCGTGACGATGTGCGCGCTCAGGCGGCCACCCGCGTCATGATCGCATCGAATCGCGGCGGTCAAACCTTGCGCCTGTTCGCGAGCGAGTGGTTCGAGCGGCGGCGCGACGGCGCGCCACGCCGTGTCGCCGGTCTGATGCGCGACCAGTTCCTTGACCGCAGGCGTCACCGGATAGTGCAGGAGCGCATCGACCAGCGCGGTGATCCGCAGGTCATCCTGGCCGTCGTGCGCAAGCGGCACGAGCAACCGGGGAACGATGTTCGCCAGCCCCGAGATCGCGCCGCTCGCACCGAGACGCACCGCTTCGGCGAGCCGCCGCTCGTCGCCGATCAGGATCATCAGCTCGGCGTGCTCGGCGAGAAGCGCCCGTGCATACCCCACTCGCCGGACGAGTCCTTCACGCCCTGCACGGTCGCAGGGAAACGCTTCTTGAGCCGGCCGATCAGCGCGAGGCTCAGCGGCACCTCGGTGACCGATGGAATGTGATAGAGGATCGCGCGCTGACCGTCGGCGGCGATGCGCTCCAGCACCGGAGCGAACCAGCGCAGCAGGCCCTCGTCGGTTGCGCCCTTGAAGTAGAACGGCGGTGGCAACAGCAAGGTCCGGCAGCTGAAGGTCGCGGCCTGCCTCGCCTGCGCGAGCGCATCCTCGACCGAGCTCGCGGCGACGCCGACGACGACCTCGCGCCCGAGGTCGATGCCCGCTGTGCGCAGCGCCGCGAGCATGCGCTCGCGGCTGGCGGCGCCGAGCGATGCCCCTCGCCCGTCGTTCCACAAATCGTCACGCTCGCGCACCCATCGGCGAGCCGGGAGCGCGCGTGGGCCGCCAGCCGCGGAAGATCGACGCTGCCGTCCGGCGCGAACGGTGTCGTGAGCGCGCACGACAGCCCGAAGCGCTGCTGTGATTGGGTCATGGCGAGCGCCGTCCGGTTCACCCCTGGGCGACGATCCTCACCCCGCCAAGCTTCTCCTGCGCCTCGATCAGCGAGGCGACGAACTTGTCGCCGAATCCGAGCAGGTTGGCATTGACCAGACTCTGGTGAACCGCCTCGCCGACGATTGCCGGCGTGGGCAACGACTCCGCGAAGTGGGTGTAGTAGCGCATGTCCTTCATGGCATTGACCAGCGTGAATTTGAGCCCGGAGAGATCGCCGCTCTCGAGCATCTTGCCGACGATGAGCTGGAAGATCCCGGAGTTGATCGCGCCGGCGGAGACCAGCTCGTGCAGCTTCCTGATCGACACCCCGACTTGGCGCAGGTCGCGCAGGCTTCCGCGATGGTGGCCGCGATCGACAGCGAGAGGAAATTGTTGACCAGTTTCAGCATGTGGCCGTGGCCCGGCGGTCCGACATGGATCACGTTCTCGCAGTACGCAGACAGGACGGGCTTGAGCCGCGCGAAGGTGGCGTCATCGGCTCCGACCATGGTGTTGAGCCGTCCCTCTTCGGCTTCCTTCGGCGTGCGCGCGAGCGGCGCATCGACGTAGAGCGTGCCCTTGCGGGCAAGATCGCCGCGGATCTTCGCGGTCGACGCCGGCTCGGCGGTCGAGGTGTCGACGACGATCAACCCGTTGCGCGCGACGCCGAGGATCCCTTCGTCGCCGTAGATGATCTCTCGATCTGCGGCGAGCCGGTGACGCAGAGGATAACGATATCGGAGGCGCGCGCCAAGCTCCGCGTTGGTCTTTGCTTCCTCCGCTCCGGCCGCGAGGATGTCCTCCGCGGGCTTGCGGTTCCGGTGGACGCGCACGGTCAGCGGGAAACCCTTGCCGACGAGGTTCTTCGCCATGCCGTGGCCCATCAGCCCCAGGCCGATGAAGCCGATGCGGGGCTTGTCGGTGTTCACGTCTGCTCTCCCGAAGGGTGGCGCCGCGATTGGTCAGGCGGCCAGACCAATTTTATCGTCAATCGACCGCTGCCGGCTCGGACTGCGGCAGGCCTGCGCGCCAGCGCTCGTACCAGGTCAGGATGACGCCGCTGCCGGCGATGACCACGATCCCCGCAAGCGTCCACCCGTCCGGAAAGGTCCGAACACCAGCCAGCCGGCAAGCGTCGACCACAGGAGCTGCGTGTAGGTGAACGGCGCGATCGCGGAGGCCGGAGCGCACGCTGAAACGCGCGAATGAAGAGGTAATGGCCGAGGAACCCGATGGCGCCGATGCTCACGAAGGCGGCAGTGTCGACCATCGGGTACCAGGCGTCGTCGCGGAAGAAGAACGGCACGATCAGCGAGAGCGCCGCCGTGCCGATGACGCTGGGGTAGGCGAGCAGCACCATCAGATTCTCGCCGGCGAGCTTGCGGGTGAGGATCTGGAAGATCGCGTAAAGCAGCGCGGCGCCAAGCGCGAAGAGGGCGGCCGGCGTCAGCATGTCGCTGCCCGGCCGCACGATCAGCAGCATCCCGACGAAGCCCGCGATGATGAAGGCCCAGCGCGGGCGCGTGAGACGCTCCTGCAGCAGCCATGCCGCCATCAGCGTGACCAGGATCGGCGAGGTGTAGTTGAGCGCGGTCGCTTCGGCGAGCGGCAGAAAGTGCAACGCCGAGAAGAAACACGCCGACGACCCGATCAGCACCGCGCCGCGAACGAGCTGCACCGGGAGCCGCGTGGTGACGGAACAACCCGAGCCTCATCTTCGGGCCGAGGAGAGCCACGATGATCAGCGTCTGCATCGTCCAGCGCGCCCAGACGATGAGCGGCACCGGATAGCGCTCGCTGAGGATCTTGACCGTCACGTCGACGGCGGTGAAGCAGGCGCAGGAGATCGCGATCAACGCGATCGCGGAGAGCGGGATGTGCGCGTGTTGCTTCAAGTCGGCGTGCCGGAACCCGCGGAAACGGCGATAATGGCGGGAAGCCCGCTGGAGCGCAAGCGGCATGGAATCGAGGAGAGATCATGAGCGTCGCACAAGCAGCATCTCGGGTTGCGGCAACCGCGTTTGTCGTTCTCGTCATCGTGGCCGCCAGGAGTCCCTGACGCCCGGGCGCAAGCGACCGCGGCGCCGAAGAACCGCGTCGTCATGCAGGTGAGCGACGGCGAGCCGGCCAAGTGGAATCTCGCGCTCAACAATGCGCGCAATCTCCAGTCCGATCTCGGGGCCGCGAACGTGGAGATCGAGATCGTCGCCTACGGGCCGGGCATCGGCATGCTCAAACGCGACTCGACGGTGGCCACGCGGGTCGACGAAGCCCTGACCTCCGGCGTGAAGATCGTCGCCTGCGAGAACACGATGCGCGCGCAGAGCTCGCCCAGCCCGACATGCTGCCCTCGATCGCCTATGTCGGCGCCGGAGTCGTCGAGATCATGCAGCGCCAGCAGCAGGGATGGAGCTATCTGCGTCCGTAATCCGGGCGCATCGCTGACCATCATGTCGCGTCGGGCTTTGCTCGCCAGCGTCTTGCTCGCGCTGCCGCTGGGATACGCCGACATCGCGCAAGCGCAGGAGTACCCGTCGCGTGCCGTGCGTGTGATCGTTCCGTTCTCTCCGGGCGGAGCGGTCGACGGGCCGATGCGCCTGATCGCGGAAGGCCTGTCCAAGCGCCTGGGCCAGACCGTGTTCGTCGAAAACAGGCCCGGCGCGGGCGCCACGATCGGCACCGAAGCTCGTCGCCACGGGCCACGCCGGACGGCTACACGCTGCTGCTCGCCTCGCAGACCAACGCGATCAGCGCGACCCTCTACCAAGCATCTTTCCTACGATCCGGTCGGGGACTTCGAGCCCATCTCGCTCATCGGCCGCGAGCCGGGCGTGATCGTCGTGCATCCTTCGCTTCCGGTCCATACGCTGCAGGAGCTGATCGCGTACGTGAAAGCACACCCGGGAGAGGTCGATTACGCCTCGTCGGGCAACGGAGCGGCCAGCATCTGTTCGCGGCGCTGTTATGCTCGCTGACCGGGATGAAGATGAATCACGTGCCGTATCGCGGCAGCGGACAGGCCACCGCCGACCTGCTCGGCGGACAGGGTGAAGGTCGCCGTGCCGGGCACCGCCGGCATGGTCGGACACATCCGCGCCGGCAAGCTGCGCGCGCTGGCGGTGACCGGGGCGAAGCGCTCGCCGCAGTTGCCCGACGTGCCGACCGTCGCCGAAGCCGGCGTGCCCGGCTACGAAGCCTACGTGTGGATGGGACTGCTCGCCCCGAAGGGCACGCAGGCCGCGATCATCGAGCGGCTGCACCGCGAGCTGATCGCGGTGCTCGCCAGCGAGGAGGTGCAAGCGCTACATGGACGGCGCCGGCATCGAGATCGTGGGCTCCACGCCTGCCGCAGTTCGGCGCCTTCTTCCGCGCCGAGAAGGCCTCGTGGGCCAAGGTGGTGTGCGAGACCGGCGCGCGCATCGACTGACGCTGCCCGCGCGACCGTCGAAAACGAGACACCATGAACGACACGGCCACCTCCGGTCCGGTCGCGGGCGTAGAGCACTGGACGCAACAAGGGCGCGGTGCGGCTGTTCCTGTGGGAGAAATTCGTCGGCTCGGCGGCGGGAAAGCCGGTGGCGCTGTTCGTCCACGGCTCGTCGATGGCCTCGCAACCGACCTTCGACCTCGACGTTCCCGGGCGTCCCGACTCCTCGGTCATGGATTGGTTCGCGCAGCGCGGCTTCGACTGCTGGACGCGTCGACATGGAAGGCTACGGCCGCTCCGACAAGACGCGCGACATCTACTGCGACATCGCCAACGGCGCCGACGACCTGGAAGCGGCGACCGAGTACATCTTCCGCACGCGCGGCGCGCGAAGGTCATGGCGTACGGAATTTCTTCCGGCGCGCTGCGGGCGGCGCTGTTCGCGCAGCGTCATCCCGAGCGCGTGGCGCGCCTCGCGCTCGACGCCTTCGTCTGGACGGGCGAAGGCGCGCCCACGCTGATCGAGCGGCGCAAGAAGCTGCCCGCAGTTCCTCGCCAGCAAGCGCCGTCCGATCGACCGCGCGTTCGTGCGTTCGATCTTTCGCCCGCGATCATCCCGAGTGCGCGGAGCGCGCGTGGTCGAGGCGTTTCGCCGACGCCATTCTCGCCCTCGACGATTCGATGCCCAACGGGACCTACATCGACATGTGCAGCAAGCTGCCGATCGTCGATCCGGCGAAGATCACGATGCCTACGCTGGTCATGCGCGGCCAGTACGACGGCATCGCCGCCTTCGACGACGTGCTCGAATTCTTCCAGCCGGTTGCCCCATCCGGACAAGCAATTCTCGGTCATGGCCGGCAATCTCGCACGCGAGCTTCCAGCAGAAGAATTACCGGACGGTCTACCACATCCTGCATCGCGTACTTCCTCGCAGCCCGACCCGGTATACGTCGGCGCTGCGGGATCAGGGGCCTGTGAGGCCAGGCGTGAAGGCGGTGGAGCGGGTGAAGGGAATCGAACCCTCGTCGTAAGCTTGGGAAGCTTCTGCTCTGCCATTGAGCTACACCCGCGGCAGCGGCATTGTAGCAAACACCCGGTCGGCACTTTTCGGCGGCAAAGACGGACAAAGCACCTGTTACAGGGTGTAACCTCCATCCCACGCGCTGGCTATTGCGCGATAATTCTCTGTTTCCCGCGCCGCGGGGGCGCGTCGAGTGGCAATGTCGACACAGAAGAAGGTCTTTTCGGGCATTTTTGCGCTGGCGGTGCTGGCTGTCGCGGCTATCGTCGTCTTTCAGGCCAACCGCGGCTCGCGGGCCGACACCCAGAAGGCGCGCCGGCGGTGCCCGTGACGACCTCGCCGGTGGTCGTGAAGATCGTGCCGGTCCGGCTGCTATGCGATCGGCAACGTCGAGCCGTTTACCACCGTCGCGCTGAAGGCCCGGGTCGACGGGCAGATCGTCTCGGTCCATTTCAAGGAAGGCGACGAGGTGCGCCAGGGCGCGATCCTGTTCGAGATCGACCCGCGGCCGTTCGCGGCCGCGCTCAAGCAGTCGCAGGCCAACCTGCTCAAGGACCGCGCACTGCTCGACCGCGCCAACGAGCAGGAGAAGCGCCAGCAGGATCTGCTCGCCAAGAACTTCATCTCCCCGGACGCGCTACGAGCAGGTGCCGGACCAACGCCGAGACTGCGAAGGCCACGGTCGCCGGCGACGAGGCGGCGATCGACGGCGCGAAGCTCGCTGGAGTACTGCACGATCCGCGCGCCGGTGACCGGCTACGTCGGGCCGCATCCAGATCCAGCAGGGTAACCTCGTCAAGGCGAACGACACCAATGCGCTGGTGACGATCAACCAGGTCGTGCCGATCTACGTCTCGTTCTCGGTCCTGCGAGCAGAACGTCTCCGATCGTTCGCAAGCACCAGGCGACGGCGATGCTCAAGGTGCAGGTGAACTTCACCAACGCCGCTCATCCGCCGATCGCGGGCCGGCTGTCGTTTCTCGACAACAGCGGCCGACATGACCACTGGGACGATCAAGCTCAAGGCCGAGTTCGCGAATACCGACAAAGCGCTCTGGCCTGGCCAGTTCATCAACGTCGTGCTCACGCTCTACGACCAGAAGGACGCCGTCGTGGCACCCTCGGGCGCGGTCCAGAACGGCCCCAACGGGCAGTACGTGTTCCTGGTCAAGCCCGACCTCACCGTGGAGCTGCGCGAACATCAAGATCGCACGCACTGAGGGCGATGACACTGTCGTCGCGAGCGGCCTCCAGCCGGGCGATCAGGTCGTCACCGTCGGACAGCTGCGACTCGCGCCCGGCATGAAAGTGAACCCGGGCCGTCCGGCGCAGGCATCGTGAACATCGCCGCGCTCTTCGTCCGCCGGCCGGTGATGACCTTGCTGGTCATGCTCGGCATCCTGGCTTCGGCATCGTCTCCTACCGCCTGCTGCCGGTCAACGCTCTGCCGAACGTCGACTTCCCGTCGATCCAGGTGCAGGCTCAGCTGCCGGGCGCCAACCCGGAGACGATGGCCTCGGCGGTCGCGACGCCGCTCGAGAAGCAGTTCTCGACCATCGCCGGCATCGACATCGATGACTCGGTCTCGACCTCCGGCCAGACGCACGATCCTCTCTGCAGTTCTCGCTCGACCGCAACATCGACGGCGCGCGCGCAGGACGTGCAGTCGGCGATCGCCGCCGCCGCCCGGTCGCTTCCTGCCACGCTGCCGACGCCGCCGACGCAGCGCAAGGTCAACCCGGCCGACTTTCTCGGTCCTGCTCCTGGCGCTCGACCTCGGAGACGCAGCCGCTGTCGGTCGTGGACGACTACGGCGAGAACCTTCTCGCCCAGCGCGATCTCGACGATCAACGGCGTCGCGCAGGTGCAGGTCTACGGCTCGCAGCAATACGCGGTGCGCATCCAGCTCGATCCCGAACGCAGCTCGCGCTCGCGCGGCATCGCGCTGACCGACGTCGAGCAGGCGATCGGCGACGCCAACGTCAACCTGCCCGACGGGCACGCTCTACGGCCGCGAGCAGCGCGATCGACGGTGCAGGCGAGCGGGCAGCTCGTACGACGCGCAGGCCTATGCGCCGATCATCGTGGCCTACCGCAACGGCGCGCCGGTGCGCCTGTCGCAGCTCGGACGCGTGTTCGACAGCGTCGCAGAACGACAAGGTCGCGGCGTGGTACAACGGCACGCGCGGCGTCGTGCTCGCCGTGCAGCGCCAGCCGGGCACCAACACGATCGAGGTCGTCGATCGCGGTCAAGCAGATCCTGCCGACGTTCCAGACCGCAGCTTCCGCCGTCCGATCAAGCTCGTCGATCCTGTACGACCGCTCGGCAGTCGATCCGCGAGTCGGTGCGCGACGTCAAGTTCACGCTTGTTCTCGACGCTCGCGCTCGTGGTCGCGCGTGATCTTCGTGTTCCTGCGCAGCGCTGCCGGCGACGTTCATCCCGAGCCTGGCGCTGCCGCTGTCGATCATCGGCACCTTCGCGGTGATGTACGTCTCTCGGCTACAGCCTCGACAACCTGTCGCTGATGGCGCTCACGCTCGTGCGTCGGCTTCGTCGTCGACGACGCGATCGTGATGCTGGAGAACATCGCCCGGCACATGGAGATGGGCAAGCCGCGGATGCGGGCGCGCGCTCGACGGCGCGAAGGAGATCGGCTTCACGATCGTGTCGATGACGCTCTCGCTCGCCGCGGTGTTCATCCCCGTGCTGTTCATGATGGCGGCATCCTCGGCCGGCTGCTGCACGAGTTCGCGGTGACGATCATCGTCGCGGTGCTGATTTCGGGGTTTGTCTCGCTCACGCTGACACCGCTGCCTCGTGCAGCCGCATGCTCAAGGTGCGAGCGCGAGCAGCAGCACGGCGCGCATCTACGCGCTCCGAGCGATGTTCGACGCGATGCTCGCGGTGTATCGCGGGCGGCCTTCGTCCTGGGTGCTCGCACCGCCGAGGCCACCATGGCGGCGTTCTCTGCGATCTTCGTCGGGACCGGTGCGCTGTTCTATTACATGCCCAAGGGCTTTCTGCCGAGCGACGACGTCGGGCAATTGTTCATCATCACCGAGGCGGCGCAGGACATTTCGTTCGATGCCATGGCGAATCTCCAGCGCCAGGTCGCCGAGATCGTCCGCCAGAATCCGCACGTCGAGGGCGCGATGTCGTTCGTGGGAGCCGGCGGCCCGAGCGCACACGCTCAACAACGGGCGCATATTCGTGACGCTGGCTGCGCGCGAGAGCGTCCCCCGCCGACGAGATCGTCCAGCGAGCTGCGCCCGGCGGTCGCGCATACCCGGAATCAAGGCCTACGTCCAGAACGTCCCGGCGATCCGGCATCGGCCAGCTCACCAAGAGCGCGTATCAGTACACGCTGTAGGACACCGACACCACCGAGCTGTACTCAGTGGGCCCCGCGCGTCGAGGAGAAGCTGCAGGCGCTGCCCGGCCTCGCTCGACGTCACCAGCGATCTGCAGATCACGCAGCCGCAGGTCTCGGTCGACGATCGACCGCAACAGGGCGTCCTCGCTGGGCGTCTCCGGCGCAGTCGATCGAGAGCACGCTTCTACGATGCGTACGGCTCGCGGCAGGTGTCGACGATCTATGCCCCGACCAACCAGTACTGGGTGGTGATGGAGCTCGAGCCGCGCTACCAGACCGATCCGTCGATGCTGGGACTGCTCTACGTGCGGTCGAGCACGGGCGCGCTGATGCCGCTTCAACGCCGTGGCCACGCTCAAGCCCGCGATCGGCCCGCTGGCGGTGAACCATCTGGGCCAGCTGCCCGCGGTGACGATCTCCTTCAGATCTGAAGCCCGGCGTGTCGCTGTCGCAGGCGCTCGCACAAATCCGGCGGAGTGACCGCCGAGATGCGGATGCCCGCAGACGATCAGCGGCAACGTTCCAGGGCGCCGCGCAGGCGTTCCAGTGCGTCGCTGCAGGGATGGGCATCCTGCTGGTGCTGGGCCACTTCATCATCTACCTCGTGCTCGGCATGAGATCGAAGGCCGGCGGGTGAAAGGCGGCGAGCGCACGAGCGGCAACCGTCAAGGGCAAGCCGATCAACGCCAAGAAGCTGATCAGGTCTCGCTTCGACTGGGCATCCTGGCCGCCTATAACAACAACCTGTATTGGCGTCGGCATCGGCTGTCGACAATCCATACCTATGCGCCACTTCCGGGCCTGACGAGGGTCAGGTCGAGATCACCACTTCCGAGAGCGTGCTGACGAGATCACCATCGCCGGCAACGAGCGCACCAAGCAGAGCGTCATCGAGGACCGCATCACCCACCTGCGCGTGGGCGTCAGGTCATGCGCTTCATGACGACCTGGAGCGCGAGACATGCAAGGAGATCTACAACACTCCGGCCTGTTTGAGGCGGTTAACCCTGAGGTGAAATTCGCGTGGTACGGGCATGGTGTGAAGGTGGTTATCACCGTCGAAGAGAGGCTCTCCACCGCTATGCCGGCGTGGCCCGGCTATTCCACCGTCAACGGCCCAGGCACCGAGCTATGCCAGCGAAAAACCTCGCAACGGCAGCAGGTCGGCGTGCGCGCTGATCTTCAGCCGCAACCAGCCGGGCTTCGCTTGAAGTCGTCAGCTTCAGTGACCGGTGGCGGACGGCAAGCCGGTCGGCAGCGGTCGCGCGCAACCCGCATGGAGCTGTCAGCAGCGTTTCCCGGCCAGCCGTGATGAGTCCGAGCTGGAGACCGATACCAAGTCCTTCAGCTACAGCTTTGGCCAGCACATCAACGACTACGACACCTGAGCGGCACCTTCTCGGTGGCCGACTATGACTACACCATCCGCAAGGGCGATCCTTCCGGCGGTCACCGACCTCCCGCGCCAGCGCGCGCGCCTTCCGGCCGAGGCGAGAATCCGCAAGGTCGGCGGCAACTTCACCCAGGATACACGCGACAACGTCTTTGAGACTAAGAGCGCCGCCTGGGCTCAGCCACGGGCGGAGTTTATGGCTTCGGCGGCGACTTTGACTTCAACGGGGCACACCCCCAGAGGTCAGTTCTTTTCGGCCTCGGGCCGCGCCCCGGCTCTTCCGCCAGCGCCTGGTTTCCGCCAGTGGCGAGCTGCCCCATGGAGGAGTAACGCTACTAGCGGCGCAGAGCACCGCAGGACGGCGGATACGCATCACCGGCAGTCACGCCTTCCAACGGAATACCGCGTGCCGATCAAGCGACAAGGTTCGGCATCAGCTTCTGGATAGCGCGGCGACTCTTCCAGCGAGATGACCAACGCCACCGCCGGCATCGGCGCGGCGTCAAGGCGTGAAGAGATTTGCCAGGTCCTCCGCGGCGCGGTGCGTTCTGGATCTGGCGGCTGGGGCCTGGTCTGGCAACGGCTGACGGCACCAGCAATGAGCTGGCTTCCACTTCTTCCCTGGGCGAGAGATGTTCTAGCCGAGACGTCCTGGGCGAGATGCTCGCCGGTCGGGCGCCAGCTGTGGTACCACCATCTCAGGGTTAGCACCGCGAAGCAGCTCAGGTGCGGCCATGGGCTGTGGCTGCTGATTCTCCGGATGGTAGAACGCAAACCGCGCGAACTGGCGAACTGACAGGCGGCACGGTAGGCAACCCGACCAGCGATTCATGGGCTTTTGCAGCCTCGAGAACTCAGCCCCACCGTGGCATCAGCCATCTGAGCTGCCAAAGACGCGGCCAAGCTCTCCAACATCATGGCTGGGCGCTGATTGTGACACGACTGATGCGCTGGCGCACTTCTTCCCGGAGCTAACGCCATCGTGGCGGCAAACCCTGCTGCAATTTCATCCAGATCATGCGAGCAAAGCCCCTGGAGGGCACCGGCTGCGGTTCTGGGCGAGGCCGCATCCATCAGTCGCGGTAGGACCCAGGGATGCCGAGCGAGATTGGCGCAGACCACTCCAGGCCTGAACCAACGTGCAGTGATCAGCGCGATGAAGATCGGCGAGCGCCGCCTGGTCGGCGCTAACCGATCTCGGCTGGCGGCAACGTGATCCCCGGCGATGACTGCTTCATCCACTTCAACGTCACTGCAGCCCATGCGTGCGGTGCTCGCGCCCGGCAACCATATCGAGATCCAGAGCGGCAACGTGATCGGCTCGGCCGGTTTTGGCTATGTGCCGACCAAAGAGGGCCACCGCCGCCTTCCCAGCAGGGCACGGTGGTGGATCGAGATTACGCGTGGAGATCGGCTCAACTGCTGCATCGACCGCGCGCTGGACGAGACGGTGACCACACACGCCGGGATTGAAGATCGATAACCTGGCAGATCGCGCATGGCGGTGGGCAGCAACCATTGCGTAATCGCGCAGACCGGCATCAGCGGCGGACTAGCATCGGCAACTGGTGCGTCATCGTGGGCGCCAGGCCGGCCTCCAGGCCATATCACCGTGGGCTGATCAAATATCCATCGTGGCGGCCCAGAAAGCGGCGTGTTCAGCGACCTGCCCTTCCAGAGCAAGGTCAGCGGCTATCCCGCGCGCCCGCATGCGCAAAGCCTCAAGGTGCTGGCGCTGACTTTCAAGCCGCCAGAGCTGATGGAAAAGATGAAGAGCCTCGAGATCTGACCTCGATATGATTCAGGGCGAGTTGCGCGGGCGTGCGCCAACCATCGGCGGAGCGCTGGCGACAGCCGCTGCCGCCGCGTAACAACGGCGATCTGCCCCCGGCGCGGCGAGGCTTGTCTTCTTTGTAGGGGCGAGGTTTCCGATCGCCTCCCAGATGTTTGAGTTCTAAAGTGCTCCCATGGGCTATGCCAGCTGCAGACCACGAATCGAGGAATTGGCGATCCAGTTACCAATAAGGGCGAGTCGCCTCACTCTACGAGCACCGCCCCGACAGCACCAATCGAGATTGTCGGGGCCGCCATTCACTGGCGGCGGCGATCAGGCCGCGCTGCAGGCGAGGTAAAAGAAGACCTGCGGCCCAGCCTGGGCCTGCCATCCACTCCCAGTTGATCCGCGCAGACATTCGCCGTGATCTTCCAGATCTCGCTGTCGCGCAGGCATCTGCTCATCCACGTTGCAGAGAGGCACAGATCCTCCGCCAGGCCGGGCCGAAGCTGAAGTACTGCGGCCGCGGGTCACTTCGCCGCCGCCGCCCAGACAGCAGCGTGATGATGTTCTTCTGGCCGTGAGTGAGTTAAAGCGCCCCTTCTTCATCAATCTTGCCTTCGTCAACCAGGGGTCTGCACAAAGCTGTGGTCGCTGCTCAGGCGGCGCAGTCCGCTGGCGTTGGAGCATAGCGGCTGTCACCCACCCAAAACAGTGTGCCCTGCCGCGCTCGCCCTCGCCCACTGCGTGGATCTGCGGCGAGGCCGTGCAGCCACCATCGTGGTGCCCATGCCGGCCATGGCTGATCCATCGCCGCGCGCTCCAGCAGCAGCGAGTCGATGGAAGGGATGATCGAGATCTGAGCGAAGCCATGGGGCGCGCTGCCCAGCTGCTTCCGTGCGCGTATCAGCAGGGACTGCGAGCTGTACGCGCAGGAGGTCCAGGGCCAGGCTACCGCCACCTCGCCTGCTCGCGTGCCCACCATGCCGTCGGCAATGGCGGCGAGGGTGAAGCGCGAGCTGCCATGCCTGGCTGGTCCAGGAGAGCAGCAGGTAGGCGTCTTCGCAAGTGTTTGCGGCGCTGGCCCACATCGGTCGCCCTTGACAGGACAGTGGCAGCCAGTGACTGTGCCGCGCGCTGATGCGCTTACGGTCGGCGCCCAGCACGGGCAGCAGCTCGCGAAATGCGCGAAGCGCGTGGCAGGCTGTAAAGCAAAGCCACTGCGCGCTGCCTCGCCGTCAGGCGATCCAGCAAAGCAGGCCCCAGGCTGTTCTCCAGCGTGAGCACCGCGGGGCAGACCATCCTCTTCGCCTTCGTCACCGAGCGCGGCGTCGAGGCCTGGCGTACGCCACTGCAGCTCACCCGCCGCGCCAGGAGCCGACTAAAGCCGATGTCCTCCGGGCCACTGCTCAACGCAGCTTGAACGGCGCCAGCAGCGTTGGCAGGCAGCGCTGAAGCGCATCAGGCTCAGCAGATCAGCACCGCCGCCAGGCGCCAGACCAGGATTGCTATGACGAGCAGCCAGGCGCTGGCGGCGGCGCTCCAGCCGGCGCAGAGCGTGCCCGCGACCAGATCGCGAAGCCGGTGATGCTCTGGCAATATTCTTAGCAGAGCCCGCGGACCGCATCCGCTGCGTAGGCCGGGGCCCGAAGGTCAGGCGCAGAGCTGTCGCCGCCAATGGCGGGCTCCTTTAGACCACACGCGCTCCGACGTGCGCCGCGCTTTGGCTGCGCAGCAGGCTGGCCCGCCTGCAAAGCCGGGCTGCTGCGCCAGCGGGTTGCGCGTTGCTGCCAACAACAATCAGCGAGATGTCGGGATAGGCGGCATCAGGCTGCTCGGCCCCCGCCGCGGCACAGGGGCGGGCTTTTCTTGAAGGGGATCTAACTCATGCGCACGAGCCGATGATACCACTGATTAGATCATCGTTCTGCCGGAGCGCGGACCTTCAGTGGTCCAGCACTTGATTTCAGGGGCAGCCAGAGATACACCCGCAATGCGTTACAGCTGATCGCCTGCTTGCTGGAGTATCGCGGACCAGAAGTCCTGCGCTCCAGCCAAAGTCGGCGCTGCCAATATTCCCGTGAGCCCCATCCTCTACGCAGTATTCTGGCTGCTCTTCGGCTTCCTGCGGTGCGACATCCCTTTGGCGCGATAGTGACGCGCCTGAAAGGCGTCGACATTCGCGCTGTTGGCAGCGCAACACCGGCGCGACAAATGTGTGGCGCGCGCTGGCCGAAGCACGGCTGAGCGTGCTGCTGCTGATGCTACTGAAGGGCTTCGTGCCGGAGATCGGTTACAAGCCGTGCTGGTTCGGCTACCTTGCAGAGCACACCGACCCTGATGCCGGCGGCCGTTTTGTTGTACCACTGTTCATCTATTTTGCCGTTTATGGCTCCATGCTTGCGTCACTGAGCTTCCCCGCTGCCGCCATTTCGGCCATACCTTCTCGCCTTGGCTGGGGCCTGGCGGCGGCGCGGGCGGCGACCGGGCTGGGCGTGGTGCCGGCACTGCACCACCTTCAGGTGCTCATACCTTCTGGTCAGTCTTCGCCACGTGCTGGGTACCACGGGCATGGTGAGCCTCGGCAGCATCCCGCGGCGATCGCACGGTGGCGCTCCTGGGCTCACAATCGCGCACGCCGCCACATCGCCCCCAAACCTCATCAGCAGGTAATGTGCAGCGCTACTGGCCCTTTGGCCTGCTCGTCGCGCTTGTCAGATCTGGACCCACCGCGCCAACATCAGACGGACCTGGATGGCACAGAGAGCAAGGTGGCTGGAAGAAGGCTTCGGTAGCGGCGGCCCCGTGCCGCCGATTTATCTTCTGTACGGACGCGGCCTGCCGTTCGCTATGGACAGGGCCCGCCCGTCCGCCACGTTGACCATGGCGCAAATCTCCAGAAATTCAATACAAATACGACCAACGCCAGACGGTACCGCCAACAGAACTGCCAATGCAGCGATCCAGACTCGCCAGCGCCAGTGGCCCAGCCAGACCCCTTTGACGCCCCCGTCCTGAGTTTTATAGTTCGGTACATTCGCGCAGTCTTGCCCGGTTCTGACGACGCGGCAGGTCGCGAACCACACAGCGGACAACGCGAGAGAGCGTCCGTACAACCAATCGAAAGAAAAAGGCCGGGTTGTCTCTGGGCCATCCGTAAATCCACGTTGGTGCCAGGTCCGGCAGACCTGCAGACTTTATGAGCGCACCCATGAGGTTGCACCACCCACCGCCGTCGACGCCTTCATGCTCGACGTCCCTTTCGTACTTCTCCGTGTTGTCAGCGCTGGGTGTCGGCAACCGCCAGCGGCATCGGCGGGAGCCGCAGCCTGCTCCGCGGAGTATCACCCTGCGAGGTCTATGCGGTGCGTTTTCGATTCTTCTGGCTCAGCGCTGCGGCCTGCAGGGCCGCCAGCGCGGCACGCCGTCCGCCCGGTCCGCCGATCACGCCGCGCGGGCCTCCGGCTGCACGCTGACCTTGATCTCGCCGGTCACATCCGCGCTGCGCGCAGCGGCACGGTGTAATCGCCCGTGCTTGATCGGCTCATCCAGCTGATGTGGCGGCGGTCGAGCTCGACCCCTGACTGCCTTCTTCACTTGTGCCTGCGATACTTGGCCTGTCACGCTAAAACAGGCGTACTCGCGTGCCGGCCTTGAAGGTCAGGGTGATGCCTTCGCCAGCCAGGCAGGCCGAACTTATCTGCCGCCCCCGTCTTGCGGCGGATGCGCTTAGCCTCAGCGGCGCGCTTGATCAGGTTGGATCCGGCTGACCGCGTCGCGTGGGAAACAGCTCACACAGGCGGCGCGGGACTGTATAGTTGCGGGCATAGTCGTCCTGCGACGGAAACAACCCGTCCCGGCTTCGCCCAGATTGGACATATCGTCCAGCAGCACGATTTTCATGACATCTTCCTCAGGGGCTTCGGCGTGGCCCGGCCGCTGCCAGCAACATATCGAAGCGGCAGCAGCCATGAAGCGCGCCCGCTTGATCGCTGGTGGGCCAGCGGACGCCGGTACTTGGCGCGCTTCGTGCCGGCGCGGCGGCGCGGCAGACCTGCTGCGGACGCCAGATGAACTTCTGAGCAGGGAACCGCCTTTGTACCCCGATGGGTTGCGGGTCCACGCTTGAACGCGCACACCTTACGCTGTTTTTAAACCTTCCCGGCTTAGCTTTCCCACGGAGAGCCCTCCTGCGTTGCTTCTGAACTTTCTTGAGTAATCCAGCACCATATAACGCAGGTGAACTCCAGAGAAGTAGGAGCTGGTAGTTGATGTCGGGCAGCAGTGCCGGCGTACCGAGCCAGCGGTAGATGACGTAGATGCCCTCGATGTGGCTTGACCGGATAAGCGAGAAAACGCCATTCAGCGGTCCACACGAAGCACTCGCCGCCAGGCGGCCGGTGATCAGGCAGTTGCGTATCGCTTCTACCCGGCTAGTCGATCTGCCTTCCTGATTCGATATCCGCTCCTCGGTAGAGGGCGCAGCAGCACTCGGTATTCGGCGTATGCTGCCCGCCATGGCTGACCCCCCTGATAGATTCCCGGCCTTACAAGTGAATGAGCACCGCGCTGAAAGCTGCGGCGCCAGCCCGCTCCACCGGTGGTGAATTCTTGCCAGAATTCAGCGGCGGGAGATCGCCGAACAGGGATGATACCACGAGGAAGTGGTTGTGAAGCAATAGGAATAGGGTCAGGTTTTAGGTTCCAGTGGTTTGGCTTGTAGGGCGCACTGCGTGCTCGTCCCGAAACACATACTTGGTAAGTAAGGCAATTTTAAAGGCGCCCCTACCACGGTTCATCCAGGCTTCCTCTATCCTCCTCAAAAACCTGACCCCTAACCCCCTTCCGTAGCGGTACAATCTCCGACCGGCTGAGGAGGTGCTGATAAGGCCTTCGTTGCCAGCGTCGCGGCCGCCAATTGCGCTTTGTCTGTTGCTGCTGGCAGTAGGCGGCTGCGCAGCAGCGCAAGTCAGATCACTTCGCGGCGCCAGAGGCAGCCGACAGACGTCCGCCCCGGCAAGCCCGGTTGAGAGCGCGCCCGGCCCCACGGCCAGGAAGGCGGTTTGAGTTCAGAACTTGCCTCCATCCTTGGAGCTCAGGGCGCGGCCGAGGTCTATACGCTGTGCCTGCAGGGGCTGAGTACTGACAACAACCACCAATGCAGTTTGCAGCCATCGAGCAATGGCTCGCAGAAGTCCTGCCGCAAGCACCATAAGCGCTGGGGCATCCGCTTCGATGGCCTGATGGCACATTCGCCGGGCAGCCGGCGCTGAGCTTTTGATCTTTAACGTCACCGCCGGCCAGCAGGTCTGGGCTGGGGCCGGGCAGACTGACAGCGGATTACCGGATGTGGCGCCTTGTCTGTGGCCCGACGATGACTCTGCTCGTGGACCCAGCGAAGCACATCTCCCCAGATGACACGATCTTCACAGCAATCACCTGCCGTCATGTCGCCACCGTTGTGGAAGTGAGCATGCTGGCTGACTCGGCAAACGAGGAACGATCCACCAGGAGGCCGACATCAATGCAAACCCGAGCACTGAAGTCTCCGCTTGAGGTTGAGATCTGTGTGGAATCGCGATGACTGGCGAGTCTCCCTGGAGACCTGCAACTGTGAATGGGACTGACGACGCTGTCTTTGGCGAACCTGTTTGAGACCGACGCCGCTGGACAGCTCTCGCCGCAGTTCACCCTGACAGATCCCGGGTCATATTACATCACGCTGCGCGTGACGGACGACATCGGCCAAAGCCGGGAGAGGCTGACAAAGTTGGTCACGGCGGTAAGCCAGTGGTCAACCTCCTGCCTGAGGGCCATCCTCAGCGGCTGAGCCTGAGAGCGGCGCGACCCCGCTTCCAGTGAGCTTCGACTCCTCAGGCAGCTTTTGATCCCGACGGCGGAGATCGTGGTTCTCGCGGGACCTGACGGCGTGATGGCATTCAACGAGCAGGGTCCTGAGCTGGATCAGCGACACAGTGTGGCTGGATCAACACGCAATACTGCGGGGGCAGCTGCACCAGGAGGTCCGGGTTACTGATGACCGAGGCAGTTGACACGGCCCAGTCACCATTGAAGGCGGCTTGTTGGCGCGGTGGTCGGCGCGCCCACGGTGAAAGGTGCTGGAGGCCAGATGTCACCAGCTGGCGATCCAACGCTGATAGTTAATCTCGATGCATCCGCCAGCAGCGAACGCTGCATGGCGTGATCGCCAACTATGAATGCGGGATCTGGATGGCGATGCCCTGTTTGCGAGAGTGGAGCTTATGCAGACGCGGGCGGCCGGGAAGCGCGCGCCGCATTCAGCTATGACCTGGCGGCTACCACTATCCCATCGTGCGCGCGTCTACGACGACGACGGCGGCTGGATGAGGCGAACATTGAGATCATTGCGCAGGCTAAAGCGCCAGGATTGTTGATGACCGGGCCAGTTTACGTCACTTGCCGATCAATGGACGGCCAGCGGTGGCTTTGCCGGGTGACGATCCCGGGCCCTACTTACGGTAGCAGCGTAATCAGCACAGTGCTCGGGGCTCCCGTAAGAGCGATTGCAGGTCGTTGGGGCCGATGTTGAATCCGGAGAGATTGGCAAACTGGGAGTCGGGCCCAATATGCGAGATCAACGGAGTCCCAGCCATGGCGGTAACTGGCAATGAACTACTTAACTAAATTCCCGCGAGGATTACTATTGTATTAGCCAGCACCAGAGCTGGCGGCAGGCGAGGACTGGACTCCAGTGATCACTTGCCGCGGGAGAAAGCAACACGAGGTGGTCAGCACGCTGGCTGAAATCAATGGCCGTCCGGCTACGTCACATGACAATCAAAGCGCTTCGGAGCCTCGCTACGCGCTGAGTGCGACACCATTGAGCGACCGAATCCGACTGGTCATCCATCAGCATTGCGCCTGGCTTCTTGTAATCTGAATGGAGTCTCCGGCTGTGGACCAGCAGTCATCTGGGGCAAACCTGCTATCAGTTACCACGACCATAACTGAGCTTATTACTCTCGCTACGTCTGGGGGGCGTGACCCAGGCGACTGGAGCCACATAGTGTTCTGATAAATCTGAAAACGAATACATAGGCAGTATATCTTCATTGAATCTAATAGGAGGCAAACCGGCAATTTGTTTTTACAGTCTACTCCAATCCTCAAGAAATGTTCTTACATTTTTAGTTCCACCAACGCATAGAGGGGGATTCCGTTGCAGATTGAATGAGAAAGTGAAACAACAGGCAACTTTGGTCGACCATTTGCAGATTTACACTATTTGCAGAGTCTTAGCTGCAGGCTCCTTGCCATCAAGCTTATGGTGAGGATGCTCGATCTATTTAGGGCCTGCATCAATCTGAGCTCAGTTTAACCATATGGCGACCCACAGGATTTGGAGTGTAACTGTTGTTGATGGATTTGTGACAACACATGTGGAGGGGGCATTTCTTCTCTAAGCGTCCAGGGTGTACCCGCCATGACCAAGGACAGTTCTACAGCCATACTGGGGAGTTTGCGCCTATGCGGTGCTGCTGCAATAGTGGAGCGCACTTGGCTTTCAAGACGGGCGAGCCATGGCTCGCCCTACCCAGATGAAGATGCGATGATGTCCGCGCTCCGGCTAAAGCCCGCCCCCGGCTCAGGCCCTAGCCCTTCTTCCACGGTACAACTTCCTGACCGCAGCCGAGGTGCGATATGGCCAGCCGTCGCATGTTGCAATTCTACTTCAATTTTTACGGGGCAGTCACAGGGGTGGTTGCAGCGGGATAGGTCGGCGGAGCCTGGTCTGAGGCTGTGCCTGCTTCCCTTTATCTGTCCCGGTCCAGACCCTGGAGCCAGAGCCTGCCGCCCATACCCCTGAGCCGTAGCCTCCAGCGACATCATGAACACACTTTGCGCGGCTCGGACTGGTGCGCCAAGGCAATTCCGCGCCGATGTCACTCCCGGCCGTGGTTGCGCCTTGCAGGCCCCCTTCGATACCGCTGGGCCTACTGGGCCTTTGACGCCAACGGCGGTGCAAGCTTACCGGCGAGCCCGTACTCATCACCCTTTGACCTCAACCGTGCCGGCAGGGCGAGGAGATCTGGCTGGGGCTGGGCGGACTACAGCCTGGGGCGCTGGGACATCCCGTGGGCCCCACGGATGACGCGACCCTGACCGACCGGCCAGGAACATCGCCCTGGACAGCACCATCTATTGCTGGCGCTGACCTATGACACCAACGACGCCACGGTGGTAGCGAGAGCTGCGCATCAATGCGGAGTTCAACCGGCCCACCAACTACGCGCCACTGGTCTGGACTAACAGCGACCCCAGCGAGGGGATGACGCCGGTGCTGTGAGCGTGACCGCACAGGTCTCTGACGAGGCCGCTGGAGCGTGCGTGGTCGAGGATCTGATGACGCGATGGCGAGTTTGCCGGAGTTCGGCGCCGAGGCCGCGCTGAGCGGCCAGCTGGAGGCCGAGCTGAGCAGCTTTTGCGATCCGGGCCAGCGCTATGCTGAATCAAAGTGAATCGACCCCTACGGCCTGAGCGGCCAGGGCTCGGTCCCCTGCAGCAAAGCCTATCTTCAGCGAGGTGCTGGTGGTGACCTGCAGGCTGATCCACAAACCGGGTAAAGACAACCCAGCAGGTTGGGTTTCGACTCCAGCAACAGCTATTCGCCCGCCAGGGCAACATTGTTCGCGCGAAATGGTTCTGACTTATGTGACGGGATCTTCACACGAGAATCAAATGCGGCGCAATCACCAGAACAGTATGCGGCCTACCTTCACTTATCCGCTGACAGGTGAAATACACCGTGGCGGTGCGCGCATAACCGACGATCTGGCCGCCGAGGCCATCGCCTACAAAGACCGTCATAGTCACGGGCAACAACCGCGCCCAGCGAACTCAGGCCGATCTGCGCTTAGTGGGCCCCCGCGCCACTCATGTCGGTTCTGACGCCCGCGCAGTACTGACAGCGATGGCATCGATCGACTTCTATACCTGATCTCGATGGCGACGGCAACTTTGCTGAGACCGGGCCTGAGGAAGATGCAGTTCGCCTTCCACGGCAGCCTTCACGAGACTCCCGGCAGCCACGAAGTTGTGGTGCACGTTCGACAACAAGCCCGGCCCAGACGCCAGCCTTTCGGACCATTATGGTGAGCTGGTAGTGGCTCAGCTGGTCGGATCACGCGCATATTGCCGCCGCCGTTCCTCGAAGATCGCGCCAAGTGTTTTCTGACGCCAGCCCCAGCTGGGTAGAATAAGCTGACTGGGGCAGTCAAAGGCTGGAGGTTAGGGATGTTTTTCACTAAGAGTCGCTGCTCTGGGTGCATGCCTGTTAGCGCTGCCGCGGAGCAAAGCAGCCGGCTGTAGTGGACATGCGAGACCGCATGAGCCAATTCCACCTTCGTATTCCCAACGAGCGATCGCCTGCCGCCCATTCCTGAAGGCAGACGCCCAGCGTGACGCGGAAGATGGTCCGGACGGCCGCCAGACCTTGAGCTGCGCGTCAGGCTATGGATAACGGCACGGCCCTCGACATGCCGTCCCTGGCGGGCGAGCTCTGCTGGGGCATTCGGGAGTTCAATGCGGCCAGCAAGGACCTGACCGCCAGCTTCCTTTGATTTCGATGCCGGCGACGAAGTTTGCTGGGTCGGCATCGCGGAACGCTACAGCGCGCAGCGCTGGGAGTTGCACGCCCGCTGACGAGGACGCGGTGTCTCCTGCTCGACGACCAAGCATAAGTCACCGGGAAAGAATGCCATTGCGCCGCACTTTGCTGGAACGGGGACACGGCCGCATCAAGATTACGCTGACCGCCGATACAGGTGACCTGCTTGCCCCTCTGGCGCAAGTTCACAACGCCGATGTCAGCGAGCGGTGAGCCGCCGCTTGTGGTCAACTTTATGGCGGATGCCAGCTCGGACGGCGACGGATTCATCAGTGACTTTGAGTGGGGACCTCGATGGCGACGGTCTCTATAACGAGAGATAGGTACCGATTGGAGGCTGAGCAACCTCCTTCCCCGCAGAGCGAGCTACGAGGCTCGGCTATTTTTACTGGTCACAGTGCGGGTCACCGATGACAGCGATTGCAGGATACCGCCAATCGGAATATCTCGCAGTGCCGCCCAACATTCCGCCCACGGCCGATTTGCAGCTGCCACCGCGGTGCGGCGAAACCCCGCTGAACGTAGGCTTCGATGCCTCGGCCAGCACCGCCTGACCCGGACGGCAACATCGAAAACTATGGAGTGGGACCTTGACGGGCGACGGGCAGCAGCGAGTCCGGGCCGGAGGCCGTGGCGCTGGCCAACCTTCCTTCCGCGGCCTACACCTACCAGGGCGTGGGGACCTATGAGGCCGCCCTGCGCGTGACGGATGACGATGGGATAATACGGCGACTGATACTTTTGAGATAGTAGTCACGGGCAACCAAACCCGCTGGCGACCTAAAGCTGATGTCAGCAGTGGGGCGATCCCAGCCTGGATGTGAACTTTGATGCCTCGGCCAGTATGGACCCGGACGGCATTCGACAACTTTGAGTGGGACCTGGCGTGGCGATGGGTTTCTTGGCGAAGCCGGCAGCGAGGCCGGAGCGTGGGCATGGGACGGCGTGGCTCGTTACGCCGGCGCTCGGGCATTCCGGCGTCCTGCCGCAGTCTGGCGTCACCGATAATCCCCGGCGCGACAGATGAGGCTGTGCTGAATGTACGGGCATGGCTGGGTGCGCGGTCATTATCAGAGAGCGGCTACTACGTGGCGTTCTCCATTGCCATCGTCAAACGATTGCCCCGCGATTGCCTATGGCGCAGGGCGATGGAGAGAAAAACCAAGTACGCGATCAGCGGAAAGGAGTTTGGCACCCGGGCTACCGACTGGCAGACCGCAGACCATCTGATACCAGCAGCGCCAGCTGGGAAAACACTGCCAGGTCGTCAACGATTTCCCGCAATTGGCGCACAATGGTCACGTCTGACGCCAGCGGGCAGCTGGTCTAATCTTCCAACACCGAGAGCGGAGTAAACCGTGCGACTGACCCATGTCACGGTGGACGGCGTTGGGGATAACAAGCAACTTCCTAGCATGGCGTGACTAATGGCGGCAAGCTCTGCTATTGCTCTACTCAACTCCAACGATTGCGATCAGGTGATCGCATAGCGCCACCGGTCAGCGGCGGAGCGCCAGGAGACTGGAGCAGCATCAGCCTGGCTCCGGCCAGCGGTTGACGACTGGGTCTCGCTGTTTGAAGTCAATGGCAAAGCCCGCCATTTCTATGAAGACACCTCCGCCATCCTGCAGCATGTTTTATGCAGACTCAGCGGACGCGGAGCCTCCAGAGTGAATGCACACGATCATCACTATCGACGCGACACCATGCTGTTGGCGAGGCAACGCTTCGGGCTCTTGCCTTCGGCGGCAAAGCCTGCAATCAGTTACCTTGACCTCAGTGATATGGACAATGTCTGGAAGTTGTATTCTTTCAGCCCACGTGGCCGCCGGCACCGAGCGGTACGCCGCTGGACTTTGGAGCAACATTACGGTTGACGGACGCATATGGTGATCTTGCCGCCGCGCTCGGTCACCAGTGGGGCGCGGCCGGCCATCTCCTACTTCGATGCGGGATAAACGCGGGCGCTGTTATGCCAGGAGCAGCACTGCCGATATGCGCTGCCGGGGACTGGAGCAACGGAGGCGGCGGATTGACTGGACTGGTGCGTAAGGTAAGAGTGCTCACTGATGGATCCCCAACGGCTGCCCGGCGATCAGCTATTTCACGACGCGAGGACAACAGCGCCAGCCACGGCGCGATATTGCTGTAGGGCGTGAGCAGGGCTCGCCGCATTGATCTTCGAGCAAGACAATGTGTACCGCCAAGACGCCAAGACTCCAAGTAAGGCGCTTGCAATACTCGGCGCGGAGACAGGAAAGATGCCCACGCAATTTTGGCGTCTGCGCTGACTTGGCGCGCGTTAACTGTATTGGTTGAGCGGTGATCATCTTTCGCGGGCGTTCGATCAGTCGGTTCACGCTGCCGGGCGTTGTTCCCGCGACCAGGGGATGCAGGGCGGCTTGCCGTCGAGCCAGCGGTGGATCGGCCTCATTCCAGCTCAGCGGTATTCCACCCGGCACTGGCCGGGAATACTGCGAAAGCAGGCGAGGCGCGCCCGCTGCCGGTGTTCCCGAGCCATGCCAGAGCCGCCCGTGAAAGATAAAGTATCAACCGCCTTCCGCATGTCGACATTGACCAGTTTGCCTCAGCCGCCAGCGCCCGCTGCCGCCAGGGCCAGTCATGCTGCTCACGCTCGGCCCTGCGGCACCGCCTCGATCAGGTGCGAATGCGAGACTAGCGCCTTCAGGGAGGACTGCGGGTTCATGCCGCGCAGGGGGCCCAGAAACACCGTCGCGCCGGGCCAGCGCCGGTGCTCCACGTCCATGCCAGCGGTGCTTTTGCCCTTGAGTTTGCGCACCGTGACCATAACTCTGGTGGTGCGAGGCAGATTTGTGAACGGAACCATCAATCCGCGTCAGCTTGTTTATCACTCGCCTGCCCGGTCTACTTACGCCGCAGTGGCATTGGCGCAAGAGGCGCGTGAATGCCTTGAACTGAGGGCTTGCGCTCCAGCACACCGCGGTAAAGTGCCAGATCGCCCCGCTGGCGGAGCGTAGAAGTGCATGGCTGCCTGTCGTTGAGCCGCGAGGCCAGAGCCGCCCCGCGCACCGGCGGTGGGATAGGGTCCAGCCAGTCTTTCGCCATGTAGTCGCCAGCTCCGGCGCTGGTTTCAGGGAATTCAGCCTGGTCTGCAGCTGGCCGCAAAGAGCGATTCCCAGGCGCCGCAGCTTCCAGGTGCTCGCTGGTCAACTTTATTGGTACGCCGACCAGGGTGGCATTAATTGCGGCTGGCTGGCGCAGTTCCCGGCGGCGATATAGGAGCGTTAAAGAGGATACGGGTAAATTCGCCCTCAACCTCCAGCGGCAGTCCTTCGAGCGCAACCACGATGTTCGCGACGACCCAGGGTTATCGCTGCCCAGCCTCGCCGCCGATCTGGCGACCGCCTTGGGCGAACGCACGCTGATCGTGACGCGATCTGGCCCTTGAAGCCGGTCAGGGAGGCGAAGTGTCAGCAGCGCGCGGATGCATCGCAGGGGAAAACCGCCGCGCGTTGATGCTGCCGGAAGAGGCCCACCAGGGTCTTTCTGCGCGTGCTGCTGCGGCGGTCTTGACCACTCCGGTCACAGAGATGACCACGGCCAGCAGACTACCATTCCCAGGTGAGGCTATCGGCTCGACTTCTGGGTCATCAAGAGGATAGCAGGCGCGCGAGTGAGGAATGAGGGGCGAGGGATGAGGGATTAGTTTTTGGTGGCTGAACGCTCATCCTGATCTGTCAACACCCGTAGCGGCGGCGTCCAGCCGCTGATTAGCGTATAGGACCGGGTCGGCCCTGTTCGCCGTAGGTGACAACGCGCTCGCGTTGTCCGGAAGGGGTTTGAACTATAAAGAATGTGCAGGTCAAACGCAGAGACGCGGGAGGACGCAGAGATGCAGAGATCGCAGGGGAGCTCGGCAGCTACTGCTCTTTCTCTCACTTCTCCGCGTCGCCAAAGGTGCCCACCAGGTAGCGGCAACTCCGCCGAGCAATGCGCAGTAGCGCTCGCTGCCCCTGGCTTCGCTCATGCAACAGGCTCCTCCGCTTGCAGATCGCAGCCATGGGAGGGCAACATTCGGTGGTCCCCATCCAGAGCAGCAACGGAAAACTGCGTGTTCAATCATGCTCAGACCCCAAACTGTCAGGGAAAAGATGGGCAATAGCTGCGGGGCGGATAAGAGACCTGGCGGTCCTCGGTCTGGCGCAAGTCCAGTACCACTCCAGGTTCCGCGCCAGATGCGGCGCAGCAGGGCCTCTTCGAGGCTGCGCGGGTAGTAAAAGCTCTTCGATAGGCCGCTGCAGCACGCACGGGCCTGACGGATATCGGGCAGACTTTCCATACCGCCCTCGAGGCAGAATAGGTCCGCGTGTCAAACGTCCACGGACCCAGCGGCGAGCAGATAACGACCGGCATGCCGCGCAGAAGGTGTGGTAAGGCAGATTGTCCGGATCAACGCTGCGCCCGCACATGCCGAAAGGTGCCGGGCCGCTTCGTCCTGGCGGCGGTTGCTGATCTGAGTCTGTACGGGGGCCAGCGGCCTGCCGACCAGCTTGGTTCGCGGCCCTCATCCATCCGGCCAGCATATCAGGCGCAGCTGAAGTGGCAGAAGGCAGAAGGTCCGAGGTCGAAGGTTGAGAAGAGCCAGTTGTCCCCAGACCGGCAATTTCAGCGCTGGCGGTGTCCAGCCGCTAATCTATTTGCGGCGTTGCGAGCCATTGAGCAAACCTCCTGCCAGGTTTTCTCAATGGCTTCGGGCGTTGGCTATATTGCCAAGAATAGTGTATTTGCCTGAAAGTACTGCAAAGAAGTACAACGCCTGCCCCGCGCAGCTTGCCAAGCGTCGCCAGGTTAATTGGATTCTTTTGATCCAGGTCCACCTCCAGGTGCGGCCCGGTTCTCGATGGATGCAGCACTGCACCTGATCGCCAGCCCGCACATGAAGCCCAAACCAGGTGCTGGTGCATCTGGAACGCCTAAACTGGATCGTGTGCTCAGCCTTGGGACCGCTCGTAGAGCGTAGCTGGCTTGACCAGAGCATATGTTCTTTAGCAATTCGAGAGCGGCGTCAGATTATACGTCCACGCTGCCATCTCCTGATCGATGCCGAAGTCGGAAGAGGCGTCCCCGGCTGACACGCTCAGCCGCTGGCGGGGTGCCTTGTCCGGTGCAGGGAGGGGCATGAAGCAGATACAGGTGCTCCATTTGTTGAATGTGTGGCGGGTGTGGCTGTGCTGAAAGTAAGGCCGTTGTTATGGTGGGATTTCAGGATCATCTTCATAAAGCAGCAGCCGGTCATCACCGAGTGGTTGCATTTCGACCCGTGGACTCCTCAGCAAGGCAAAGTGTTGAGAAACCAGCAGCAGAAGCAGGAGGACCCAACTGAGATGTGTGGTGCGTTTCAGGATGCACTTATCACGTTGTCGCGCAATTGGAATGTTCAGGTATCTGGCTCCGGCTTAGCACAAAAAGAAGGCGGGTTGCCCCTGCCCTCTGCTATCACTTGAATCAGCTTATTTCCCCGCAGTCATGGTCTCCATCGGTCGCGCAGCAATCGCCACCGCACTTTACCGTGATGGTGATCGTACACTCGCGCGGCTGCCCGCGTGTATCCGCTGGCGCTCGCAACAGGCATCGCCTGACTGTGACATTTATTACAACAGATTCGCCTGACTTCCTTGAGGTTGCTTGTGCCGAACTCCAGTAGTCCCGCGGGCAGCGCAGGTGCATCCCCGGCTATGGCCGTGAAGAATCGCACCAGCAGCTCGCGCAGCGTAGCGTTGCGCCCTGGCGCCGCACATGACGCAATTTGCCCTGCCGCGCAGCAGGTTAGGCTCCGCGCGGCTCAGCTCTCGACGTAGTGCGATAGAGAGGGTCGATGGCGACGACTGAGCCCGTCGCCGATCTCCCCACCCAGTCGCCCGTGCCCGCAGCGCCTGCCGGCCTGGTATTCGCCCCGGCGTGGCAGCAAAGCGGCAAGCTGGCTGTAGAATGCAGAGGTGCGATTATTCAGCGCCTGCAGAAGACCCCGGCCATGCTTTCAGTCAACGTTTCGATAATTCGACATATGTCGGAATTATGTCGTGCTGTTTGAGAAAATAAAGAGGACGAGGGCCTAGGGCCTAGGCTTCGCGTGCCGAGGCTGGAAGCGCAGCGCCTCGCCCGCGCATTGGGTAGCGGCGGCCCCCGTGCGCCGATTCGCAAGGCAGAAGGTAGCTGCTGGGCGATGGGGATGGCCAGACATAGGTAACAACGCGTTTGCCGGAGACATTGGCCAGGACTGGCTGCGGCGGAGCTGGCAGACCTTCAGCGAGCGCATGTGGCGAGCTGCGCAGTTTCTCACCCGCTCTGCAACCATGGACTGCCTATTTCGCTATCGCTGGAAGAAAGAAATTGATACGCTGCCGCGCGCGCTTGGTTCATGCCGCCGTTAAGCCGCGGTCTGCCCAGTCACCGCTGGCGTGAGTTGGGGCGCTCACTGCCGATGTTCTCCCCTCAGGCCCGCAGGTCAGTGGAGCCACTGTCTTTGGCACAGCCCGGCTCGTTCTTCCAGCTGGCTGCAGGTAGCTGATCAGCTCTTCGAGGCAGATTGCCGCGCGGCGTAGCGGTGGCAGTGATGCATTTCAGGAGATTGAGCAGGTGCGCCAGAGCAGCAGCAAGCAGTACCAGCAGGTGCGCCAGTGGCTGGCTGACCCGGAAGTTGTAGAGGCCACCCGCAGCAGTGATCGAGAGGCCGCGGAAAGAATGGCGAAGGCAGCGAGCAGCAGCTCGGGCGGACTACAGTTGGCAATGCAGCAGCTGGGCGGGCGGCCACAGAAACAGTCGAGGTTGCAGCTCGCGCGAGCATGAGCAGTCCCTTCATTGCTGTGGCTGACGCCAGGAGCATAGGCTGAGAGGCGTGAAGAATTCGGCGTAGTCGAGATCGACCAGATGCGCTCGGTCGCGAGCGCGGCGATACGCTCGATTGAGATCGGTGTAGTCGAAGAGCCAAAGGCAGCCCCGGCAGGCGCTGGCAGCCGGTCCAGCAGCAGCGGCAGCGCGCCGCCCCTGGCGGCAGGTCAGGAGAATACCGTGGTTAGTGGTGCATTATGACGGGGCTCTGAAATGATCCAGTATACAGTGTCCAGGAACCAGCTCAGCAAATTGTCGTTGGCGAAGGCGGCGAATCGCGCGATAGAGACGCCGGCGCAGCGCCAGCGCGTACTGGTCTCGCCGTTGCCCACCTCCTCACGCTCAGCCAGCGCGTTGGCCTGGCCGCGCGAATCGATCCCGGAGCATGGTGGAGAGGAGCAGGAGGCTGCTGCCCGGATTCTCTTAAAGCGCAGCCCGAGCAGGACCGCGATGATGGATCGTGAAAGCGCCCGGCCTGTTACAACTTCCCGTGGCGCAGCTCCTGCGCTTCTTCCAACCCGTGCCGAGTAAATGTCGATGCGCCTTCACCAGCCAGGCACAGGACGCAATCGCGATGCAGTTATGCCAGCCGCTGGACTGCCTCACATGAACCAGATTGCAGCTGGTGCGTGGTCACAATAAGACCTGCCGCGGTATGGAAGTGTATGACCTGCGCGCAATGCTGCGCCGTTCAAGCATTGCCGCAATCCTGCTTTTGCAGGACCGCCCTCGCCGCCGTGCCTCTATGCGCCTACAGAGTTGCAGGAGCGGCCCTACCAGCGCTTACAGTGAAAGGTGAGCCGAGGTCCAGCTCGCGCTGGAGCACTACGCTGTCGACCTGTAGCCGCGGAAAAAGATCCGCAGCGCCTGGAGGATTCGCTGCGAGCGGTTATCCAGCAGATGCTCACAACCCTTCATGCTGGGCCGATTGATCCTGCAACCAGACGACGCCGGCAGGTCCGGAGGGATCGTCTACGGCTGCATGGGACCGCTCATCGTGATTGGCAACGAAGCGCAGTTGGCGGATTCTCCGCCTATCATTCCCACAGAGTCGATCTCAGTACGGCGTGCTGGCAGGCCTGCGCCTGCGGCGCATCCTGCAGCGGTATCTAAGTTTGCGCAGATTGCTACGCGTTATGGCGGCCCGCAAACGTAGCGCAGCAGCGTCAGCATCCCGGTCTATGTCGAGGCAAATTGCCTGGGCCGGGCATATAGAGAACATGGCCACGGCGAAGAGGCGGCTCACGCAAGGTGGAGAATGTATTAGGTAACTTGTTGCAGGCCCCGGCTGCGTCAGAGCTGCAGATGATCAAAATGAGCTCAGCCGAAAGCGTATTCAGCAGAAAGCAGGGCGGTAGTAGGCGAGCCACGCTGGCTGCCCGCTCTTAACTCCGCCGCCAGCCGTTTTGCCGTTGGTTATCGCCTCCCGAACTTCATTCACCCCTTCACATGCCAGACTGGCTCCCCCTGTAGCTGAAGTGGTAGAACCCGTGTCCGTCCAGCTTCGCGCTGGAGCGCTACAGGTGGACAGCGACTCGTATCCGCGGATTCATCTGCTGCGCAGGAAGCCTATCTGCCGAGCCTTCCGGTAACCTTATTCAAAGCCTGGTGCAGGGCGTAAGATGCAGGAGCAGCAGCCTTAGACTCCGCCTAGCGCTGGTGACTTGTGTGACGCCAGGGGAGTTTGACGTCCGGCCAGAGGGTGATCGAGCCAGAACACCCACCCGTACGGGAGTGGCGTGGTATGGTGGCGCGCGAGCCGCAGCGGCGGGATATCCCTCCCGGCAGATGCAAGCCGCCTGTTACAGCTTTTGGGCGCGGCCGCGACAGGCTGCTGGAGGCTAATGGCGGTCATGAACGCTGAGCGGAGCGTAAACAACACGAAGAAGGCCCCGGCCCGCCCTGGGCTGGCAGCAAGCAGCGCGCTGCCGGCGGACTGCTGCTTGTCTGTCTGGCGCCAAACTGATTCGCGTGGAGAGCGTGGAAAGCCATAAGAGCGGCGAGTCAAACAGAATCTGCATGCTGTCGCCCGCGCTGGGGAGCGCTACGCCTCGACTACTCCGGCGTATCCGGCAGAGCTTGGCGCAGGCGGAAGGCGCCACGATTCGCCGCTGCTGCCCGGATCAGTCCCCGGCACAGCGTGGCAAGTGCAAAATGGGTTCACATGCGTTGCAGCCAGGCGAGCCTGCCAGTGATCGGGGACTTTGTCTACCCGTTGCAGCCTGCCCCGTCGGGAAAGTTATTCCGGACAGCTTTACTCTCTTCATCTGTACGGCAACATTAAGGAGGCTCGCCCGCTACCGCTGCCAGTCCGTCCCCAGTCGGCGTCGACTAGCCGGGGTGCTGCAACTGCAATCAGAAATAGGTAGTGGGGGCCTATGAGCTGGCACCTTTGGTAAAGGAGGTCAGCTTCCCGCTTCTCCCGATGGGATGGGGTCAGTGGTTGCCGTTATTGGCCCAAATTGAAGTTGTCCAAGCATGCCACAAATTATGCTCAAATTACCTGAGATAATCAGGCCGCCGCTTCGGTATGATGATCCATTTTTGGGCAGAGGTACGGATATCTTCAATCGTACGCCATCGATCGTGCCTCGGGTCCGTATGGGTTGGTTAAGCCATCGGGCTTCAGAATCGATGCTGGCTCAGGCAGTTCATATTCGGCGGCATCGCTTAGCAGAAACCCCGCGGTTGCAGCACGACGGGGCCCGATTTAGATCCTCCCCAAGGAGCACGCGTAGAGCAATTGATCCCTGGGAGGCGGAGAATTGTCAAGTAGCGTTTTGAATTCACGTACCTATTACTCAGCAAAGGCGGCCTAGGCTTAATATCAGCTCAGCTGCGCGCCGGAAGGTCCACGTTCAGCCCAGGTCCCCAATTGCGCCAGCGCAATGTCGCCCTTCACTGGAACTGCTCCACCTGCCGCGCTAAGCGTGTACACCTCGGCGTGCCCAGTTGCCGCGCCATCCAGGCAGCACGCTGCCAGCTTTTATCCTCCGTACCCTTGCGTTGATCAGCACCGCGGTTGAGCCGCGAGGGCGTCTCGCGCTGTAGCCCGCTGCCGCAGGCGCTGTAGCCCCCATAGTCGTCCCAGTCCACTGGCAGCGCGCGTCGCTACAACGCGCCGCCAGCGCCATCAGAAGCTGGCGCGAGAGCCGCGGCCGGCAGGTGTAACTGTTGTCCTCGTTGTAGGGCCAGACCAGGCAGCGTAGAGCCTCACAGGCCAAAGACGCCTGCAGCACGTCGATCGCACAGTGCGCCGCTGATGTCGAGCAATACGTACGGAACGAAGTAAGATATC
>ERZ1370068.9709-contig-8467_pt1 | contig 64079 bp, 104 predicted proteins | sample MGYA00561227_ERZ1370068 | MGnify/ENA primary metagenome ERZ1370068 (study PRJEB38410, sample SAMEA6850437) | metagenome | study: Metagenomic assessment of the ecological functions of the soil: analysis of the soil microbiota associated with the... | reverse complement strand
AAGACCGGAAAAATATCTCGCTCTACAAGGAAATGGTGTTCCAGAACGTCTACGATCTGATCGACGCGCGCACCGGCGAGCCGCACTATCGCAACGATATCATCGAGCAGCGTGTCGGCGAGTGGGTGTCGGCATGTCCCTCGACCGTGAGGCAAGAACTGGCCGTCGATGACCTATTAGCGCCCGGGGAACCGCCTCAGATCATTCCGCTGAGCCGTAAGCTGTCTGGATATGAATGGACAAGCCATCGAGAAAGTCGCGGGCGGCGGGAGCGGCAACGGAGCTCTTTAGACGCTTCTTTGAGATGCCTGGCACCACCTGGAACGTCGGCGGAATTGGCGGCGTAATGGCTGGTCCGGACCATGCGCGATCTGGAAATACGAGCAGCGTGCGGCGTTCCCGCTGATGGGCGTCGTGTCCATCACCGAGGTGCGTGGCTTCGCGGGCGACCTGGATCGGCCGTTCCGCGCCTTCGACGCCGGCATGGGAAAAGCCCTGCTGGGAAACAAGGCTTCCCTGCCGCGGTGCAGGGGCTTCCCGCTCACGTTCACCGCTGGCGGCAAGCAGTATGTGGTCAGCGCCCACCAGCAATGGCGGGAGGCAGCCCCTCGGCGTGCCCGCCGTGGTCGCACCCGAACTGCACCATCCAGCGACGCCCGGGCAACGCCTTTGTACGTTTTCGCGCCTCCCGACCGACGATAGTTACAAACTGACGCCAGTTACAGACTATCGATGGTCCGCTCATCGAAGCCGACCAGCTTCCTTTGTAGGCGATCGTGACTGCGGCGAAGGTCACGGGTACCGTCACCAAGCAGCCGACTAACAGGCACAGGTCCGGGCGACGTTATCACGTAGAACGCCGATTAAAAACATCGTGGAAGCCGAAAGTAATCATTTCACGATAATAGTGGCCTTCTGCTGCATGGCTGCCAGAACTCTCCATGCGCTGAGCCAGATGATAAACAGGTACGTGAATTTGTACATCGCCGCGATCACCAGCCCTGAATGAGCAACGCGAGCACTCCCAGGAAGGTGAAAAGGCCGATCAGGACCGACGCCACCAGCGAGTGCAGGAAGAAATTGAACCCCTTGAAGAAAATCCCCGATCTCAGGATTGGCAATTTTTGCCCAGCTTCTTCATCGTGTAGATGGAAACCCGCGATCAGAGCCTCCTGATGCCGAACGGCACGCCGCTGAGCAGAAAGAACAGCAGCGCGATCAGGACATGCCGTCTAGTCCGCTCCGACCAGGTTCCATCCCCGCTGATCCAAATCGTCCAGGGCTCGCCTCGATTCTGCCGGAATGGCCTCGGCACCCGCCCACCGCTGGCGTCGCCCCCGGCAGTGCCTGTCCGGCCAACTCGGACAGAATCGAACTTCAGATCCGACGGATGCGCCACAACGATGGCAGAACACGGCTGATCCTCCCCAAAAATGGACCCGCAGCATAATACGAACATTTCCGTTCTTCGGTTCCGCTTAGAATACATACTATGTCTACCCTGCTTCTGCGGCCCTCGACCTGCCCGGGGCAGCGAGACCTCGCAATCGCTTTCCAGCAAACGGAGGCCTTAAAGGGGAGCCATCGATCTCGGATTTTCACGCATATTGCCGAGAGGGAGCTTCGAGCGTTGCCGATATCGCTTCTACCGCGCCAAGGCTGCCGGAGCGGGGAACTCGCATCTTGTGCGATCACCCTCACAATTCAAGGTTTCTCGCGAAAACCGACTACCGCTACTCCACCCGCCCACCGCGTAGCGTGTTCTCTGAACAAGCGCTCGCCCGCGCACATCGGCTCGATGGCTACGTTCCCGGGCCCACCCGGGACATGGAGTGTTTCAACGATATGGCCGATCCGTTCGTAAAGGCGGCACCGGGTGTCGAAGAACCCTCGCCCCGAGAGTCCGGTGTGGGTGGAGTTTGTCTCCGGTCCTGGCGCCCCCGCGACGATGCTGATCGCTGACCTTGTGTCGAAGATCGTGGCGCTTCCAGGTGCCAGCGCAGCCCAGAAGGTGCTGGATATTTCCGCGTGGCAATAGCCCTACGGGCTCATGGTGGCCAAGGCGAACCCCGGCGCAGATTTATGCGGCTGACTGGGCCAACGTTCCTTGCAGGTCGCGCGCGGTAAAGTCGCCGCCGGGGTTCGACTCTCCCGAGCTTCCACACGATTCCGGGGGAGCGCATTCGACTCCTGACCTCGATCGGACTACGATCTGGTGCTGGTGCCTAACTTCCTGCATCACTTTGATCCGCCCACCAACGTCAAGTTTGCGGAAACTGTGCAGCGCGATGAGCTGGGCGCGGCGCTGGCGATTGTGGAGTTCGTCCCCAACGACGATCGCATCTCTCCGCCGATGGCAGCGGCCTCAGTATCCAGATGCTGGGTGGAACTGACGCGGCGACGCCTACACGTTTCGCGAGTTTAGCGGATGCTACGCGAAGCCGGTTTCAGCTGCATCCGGCAGCAGCCCCGGTGCCTTACGCCGCAGACGCCGAACCCAAAGCGTAGTTTTCCGTCGCGCGATTAAGTACTGTCCCTGGGTTTTCCATGAAACGGGCTGATCCCGCCACGACTTGTTCGCCGTACCCCTGTTCTCCGCTGCAGCATCCGCCTGGGTACAGCCAAGTGGAGCCTGACCAGCTCTTTGAGGGATCCACAGCGCACCGGTTGGAATAAGGTCGAAACCGAGATCACGCCGGAGAACGCATCCAAACTCAAGCTGGAGTGGAGTATCAAGCTCGATAACGCTCCCCCTGGCGACGCACGGGCTGACAGCTCCGCCACTCGCGCGCAAATCTGCCACCGCCAAAGGCGTTCGCGATCTCGTGATCGTGGCCGGCTCATCGGACAAACTCTTCTTTCGCGATCGATTCCGATACGGGCAAGACTATTGGCAAAAACTCTGGAGCGAAGGAGCGCTGCGGCGCGCACTTCGTCGCGCAGAGTTTGCGCCCAACGCTCGACCGTGCGCAACCCTGTTTCGAGGTAACCAGCGCCCGCCGGACGCACCGCCGGTGCGCAAGCCTGTACGTTCTGCGAGCTACGTGGGAAACTTCATGCATTCAATCTGATCAGCGGCGAGGACCTCATGCCCGCCACCGTTCCTCCCGCCGTTTAAAATGTGGAGCCTGAATGCCGTGAACGGAATGCTGCTCATCCGCCACCACCTCGCAGGTTGCAAACGGCGCCGCGTCCGGCGTAGCGGTGGTATGGACCTTTCGAGCGCTGGATCGAAAGGTCGCGTATTTCCAGACCGGAGCACCCCGTGGATCGCGGTGTGGGACGCGCGGGTGTCGCCGTCACCAGCGATGGTCGGGTGGTTTTCGGAAACCGGTGACGACCGTACGATCCGTCCAAGAACCTGTATTCTGACTCAGTGATCGCGCTCTCCGGCGATCTCAAACTTGCCGACTACTTCGCCACCCTAATCGCGCCTGGATCACCAAGAAGGATCTGGATAAAGCAACATCAGCCCCGTGGTCTTTTCCCTTCAAGAACTGGAGCTGATTGCAGCCAGCGGCAAAAGAGGGCGTCATATTTCTGCTCGATTCAAAATCTTCCGCTGGGCGGCGCTGATCATCGCACGCCTCTTGTATCGCAGTCCGCTCTTGGCGAACGACGAAGTAAATCTGAGCGGTGATTCTGGGAGCCTTCACTACCTGGGAGGATCCATCAGGCACGCGCTGGTTACACGCCCCGCGCAAGGTCTTCCTACTGCGGCTCGCGGTATTCCTCATCAACATGGCGAGACGCCCAGCGGCAGGTGGATGGCGTTCAAGGTGGAATTGAAGGACGCCTTGAAACGCGCTCACGCCGTAGCCTGAATTCAGTGAACATGGGCTGCCCACGCCGCCGATCACCGTCGCCAACGGGATGATATTCGTATTGGCCGACGGCGATAATCCCGCAGATCAGTCCGGCGGATCGCAGGTGGCATGCGTGGCGGCATCGGATCGGCATGGCGACCCACGCCACGCTTACGCCCTGGATGCCGCGACTGGCAAGGTGTGCTGTTCTCCAGCGGCGATACATCCAAGGCTTCTCCCATTTCAGCGGCATCGCCTTGGCCGGCGGGCGGATTTATGTGCCGACGCTCGACGGGACCCCTGTACTGCTTCAGCCAAGGCTCGCCGCTGCCGTAAAGCACCCACCGCTAGGGATCTCACCACCCTGTTTGCGGGTACCAACCGACATGTTGGTGCTCTCCCGTAGCACCGAAGTCCCTGGCACATAAAAACATAAATGCGCCGAATTGTAGTCCATGAATCGGAGGAGCGAGCCGCGCTTTGAGATATTCTGCTCCAGCCTCAACGCTGTCGCCGGGCCGGACTATCCCGACCGGGAAATAAAGCGCGAGCCAGCGGGATCGCCTCCGGAGCGGGCATGCAACTGCTGGCCGATGAGCCGGATTCCTGGAAAACGCAGTTGTGCAGCTTGGAGATCGGAGCGCAACCTGGCTCTCGCGGAGGTGGTGTTGCTCTCCGCGCGACGGTAAGTTCACCGGGTCGGCGCGTGAGGAGAGCCGCATGAAGTCCTTGGCGATCACCCTCGCCGAGCACCAAACCGGGGCGTCGCGCGCGGGTTCAAGCGCTCTATCGAAAGCTGCAATCAACTACGTTCTGCGCAAAACAGCGAATGAAGCGTTCCGCGCAGTGCGGCAGGAGCCGGCCCCTTGACGTTCCGCAGCCGCCGGTGAGCCTCGCCGGGACGCTCAGCCGCGCGGCCCGTGGCACTTCGAGGCTTCGCTCTCTCGCAAAACGTTCGGCACCAGGCGCTTCGCTCCGGCTACGGGGATGCTGTCTGGCAGCCGTCGGGGCGGTTCCCGGCACCCTGACGCCAGCCTTCCTGATGTTCGCACCGCCCGTGAAGCCCAAACGACTCGGCGGTCTCAATCGCGCCCGCGCCCAGGAAATCGCGACGTCGGAGCCTGGAAGGCCCGTTCAGGTGCCCCACGATCGAATCCCACCTCCAGCGGTGCTGGACACCTTCGCGCGGAAGCGCCGCCCCTTCCCTATGGCAAACGGGCCTCAGCTGATGTCGGCGTGTGTCGATGGGCAGAAACTCATCGAGAGAGTCCCTGGCAGTGCAAGGCGATACCAGGGAAGTCGAGTTTTCCGTGACTTAGCGCTGTGCTGGTGCTGGCTGAAGCGCGCGGTTACGTCGAACTGACGCTGGATGGAAAGTCCCTGTAGGTCCGCTAGGGGCGACCAGGCCAGGTGCGGCTCGTGGAGATCTCCTTCCGGCGGGCCTGCGCTCAGGTTGCGCCGACGCGCGATCCTGCCGGCGACTGCGTCACGCCTCCCGCGAACTAAGCCTGCAGTTGGACGGCTGGCACAACGAATATAGCCACACTTATTGTTTGCGAATAACGTGTTTGGCGAACCACATGAAGAGCCGCGTGTCCTTATCGTCCCGCAAGCCAAGCCTGGCGAAATGCCGTCCATCCGCGCGCTGCTCGAAACTCTATCCCCAGCAGCTTGCGCAGAAGAACCTCCCGGGATCTCCTCATTCATCGTGGCGACCTCTTCGGCGACCGCATCGTCGGATGTTGCGCCCTCCAGATCTATTCCAAAGCGGATGGCGGAAGTGCGCAGCCTAGTGGTGCATCCCGATTTCCAGGACCAGCGCATCGCGTCGCGACTGGTCGAGCTTTGCAAACAGCGTGCGCGCGAGCGCGGGAGTGAAAGAGCTCTTCGCAGTCACCAGCGAGACGAGCTTCTTCGGGCGGGCTGGTCTTTGCCACCTTCCGCCGCGAGAAGATTGCGGCATGTTCTTCGACGTCAGCCGGATGTGGGTTAGTCGCACGCTTCGGTGATACAGATGGATTCGAGCGTGCGGCCCACGGGCGGCGCAGGCAGCCCCGCGGCGATCATCAGCTTACGCAGCAGCAGTCCGGTCTCCGGATGCGCGATCGCCGATTGCACGCCGACGCGGACCAGGCCATCGGCGTAATCCACCGGTTCCCAGGTGTGGACGGCCAGCTTGCCGCCGCGGTTGTCGGTGTTCCCGTAATCCCGGATGTTGAGCTTCGGCGCCGTGGTCCACGAGCAGCTGCACGACCGTCGGTCGCTCCCTTGTGTGCCGCGCCGTGCAGCGCGACGCGCCCGGTGTCGGCCTGCGCATTCGGGTCGAGACCCAGGTCCAGCAGCAGCTTCACGGCTTCGAGCGTTTGTTCCTGCGACCACTCGTAGGTGATCCCCTCCACCCAGCCGATTCCAGCGGCGACGTGCAGCGCCGTCACATGCAGGACCGTCGTCGATCTTCGGATCGGCGCCGCGCGCCAGCAGAAGCTTCATCAGGGCGACGTCGCCGGATTGGGATGCGCGCAGGAACGCCGTCGCGCCGTTCTCATCCAGCCACTGGTTGGTGAAAACCGTGCGGGTCTCGGTGCTGTCCTTCACGCGGGCGTTCACGTTGGCGCCTTTGTCCAGCAGGAGCTTGATGTAACTCCAGATGATCCATGTCGCCCTTGCGGACCGGATAATCGCCGGATTCGATATTGCGGTTGTCGGTCGCCAGATACAGCGGCGTCCACAGCGCCCTTGTTGGCGAGATTCACGATCGGCGCCGTGGTCCAGCAGATACGCGCCCAGCTTGTAGTAGCGGTTTTGCGTCGCGACCAGCAGCGGGCTCCAGCCATAGCCCGTGACCTGGTTGACGTCCGCGCCCGCCGCCGAGCAGCACCTTGACCGATTCGAGATCGTTCGAGCGGACCGCATACACCAGCGGCGTCAGCGCTCCGCCATCTTTCACCGCCGCTCGTCCGCGGCCGGCCCGCCGAAACCGAACGGCAGCGGCCGCGGCGTCGATCCGTAAAATCCGCCGCTTGCATCTGTTCCATCTGCGCGCCGGCCCGCTGCGCTGCTGTGCGGCTGCCGCACCACCGCCCTCCGCCCCGGCCTCACCGCGGCTCCCGCCACGCTGCCGCGTCGTTGCCGCACGACCTGCCGCCCAGCGGCGGCGAGGCTTGTCCGGCAGCCAGCGCTGCGCCCTGCGCCGCGACCTGCTTTCTGCGGATCGTTGGATCTTCCCCAGCGCCGGCCCTCGTCCGCGCTCGACCAGAGCCGACTGGGCCTTGATATTCGCACCGCGTTCGATCAGCAACTTGATCGCGGGCGCATGGCCTTCATCCGCGGCCCACATCAGCGGAGTGGTTCCGCGCAGCGTCTCCGCCGGCATTCACGTTCGCGCCGTGATCCAGCAAGCACCGTGATCGCATCCAGGTTGCCGGTGCGCGACGCTGCCATGAGAGGAGATCCGTCCCAGAGGAGCTTCTCGTTGGGATCGGCTCCGGCGCTCGAGCAGCGCCGCGATGATCGGCGGCATCTCCGTTGACGCTCGCCAGCCACAGCGGCGTCGGCCCTCGCGGTTCGCGGCCTTGGCATTCGCGCCCGCGCGAAGCAGCAGATCCAGCCAGCTCTTTGTCGGATCGGAACACCGCCCAGTGCAGCGCCGTCGCACCATCCTGCCTGCGGAGCGTTCACATCCGCGCGCTGCCCAACAGCTTCTGCAGCGCGCTCTTTGTCGCCGCGCATGGCACGCGTCCGCAACGCCGGAGCGTGCCGCTGCCAAAGCTGACGCATCGACGGCAGCCAATAAATGAGACTCAGTGCGATTATGAGTTCCTCTTGCAGATCTCTCCAGCCGGCCCGTGCTGTCGCCGATGCTGTCCTGGTGAATGTCGAACATGTCCAACACGCTCAACAGCAGATTGCCCGGTCGGGACCGTCTTGCGTCGGATACGCCAGATGACGCCCGCCTTTGAGTTTCCCGTTCAGTCCGCCGATCAGCACGTGCGGCACGTCGTAGTGGACGTGCTGATTGGAGTTCCCCATGTTGCTGCCGTAGAGAACCAGCGAATGATCCAGCAACGGTGCCGTCGCCGTCCGGAGTCTTGGCCATCTGCGTCGATCAGGTGAGCCAGCATCTTGACGTGATACTGGTTGATCTTCGAGAGCGTCGGCGATATCGCCTGGGATCTTCGCCGTGATGCGACACGCCATGGAAACCCGACGTGGGCGCTTCGCTCGCCGGATACGTCCGGCCCGGTGAGGTCGCGCGCGCAAACAGCAGCGTGCCTACGCGCGTAATGTCCGCCTGGAAGGCCAGCGCCAGCAGATCGAACTGCAGCTTGATGTGCTCATCGAAGGTTTGCGGCACGCCGACCGGCACGGTCATGTCGCGTCGGCGCCACGGTCGACGCCTTCATCGCGATCTGCAGCCGGCGCTCGATCTCGCGAACGTTCTCCGTGTAGTTGTCGATGCCGCGCGCGGTCGGAGGAGCTCGACATCGCTGCGCAGACGAGTGAGACTGCCGGTCAGCGAATCCAGAATGCTGCCGTCGCGCTTGCGCTCGCTTGGCCGCGCTGCTCTACCGTGCTGCCGTCTCCGAACATGCGCTCGAACACCACCTGCGGGATTCAATTCCATCGGCAGCGGCGTCGGTCGGCGTGGACCAGGAGATGGTGTTGGTGTAGGCGCAGCTGTAGCCCTCGCCGCAGTTGCTCGAATTCGCGCCCGGATCCTCGACCGCCGAGCTGCATGGACGGCATCAGGTTCTCGCGGCCGATCTTCTGCGCGATCATCTGATCGATCGTCGTTCCCGACGTAGACGTCGGCGCCGGCGGTCTTCTTGGGTTTGTTCGCGCACAGGAACGCCGCGGCCACCCAGTGGTCCGCTCCGCGTCGCGCCCGGAGGCGGTTCTGCCGACCGTGAATGCAAGCCGCTCATGATCACCGTCTGGTTCACGAACGGCTCCAGCGGCTTCCAATTGAAACGGAAGATCGGCGTCCAGCGTGCCCTCTCGGTGCTGGGAACCCAATAGCCGGGCGCCATGCCGTGGGACACGAAGCAGCCGACAAACCGGGGCTTCGGGTGTGGCCGCGGTTTGCGCCAGCGCCGTCTGAGGCCGGAATCATCGCGTCCAAAAGCGGCAGCGCCAGCGATCGCGCCGGCGCCACGAAGAACTAGTGCGGCGGGAGATGTGCTTCTTCGTGATAAACGTCATGGCTGTCTTCTCTCTAAATTAACGGCTGCGCGTGTGTTTGGCGCCGCCAGTGCTTCGCGCCGTCGGTATCTTCATGTTCATCTGGAACGCGGGGCTCTTCACGATGCCCAACACGATGGAAGAGAACTTGTACTTGCTGGCTGCCGAATCGCGAACGATTGACCGCACCATCGGCATGTCCTCGATACTCGACCCCGCGGCCCAGAGCGTAGATCAGCAGCTTCTCGGTCACGACCCGCGACGAACTGATCGGAGCGGCGCAGCCAGCGCCTCGCGCAGGCTGACGACGCCGTCCACCTTGGTGCCGTCGACCAGAACCCCGGCTCGCATCGATGGGGCTATCTCCATCGTGCGTGCGCCAGGCGCCGACGCGCGTCAAAGTTCTCGAGCGCCAGTCCGATCGGCTCGAAGATCTTGTGGCATGTCGCGCAGGTCGGATTGCGTGGTGTGCAATGCCATGATCTGGCGCATGGTCGGCTCTTTGCATTACCGGTAGTGATCCACCGGCTCTTCCTTGATGACCGGCACGTTTGGCGGCGGATCCGGCGGGCTCACGCCCAGGAACGTTTGCAGGAACCACTTGCCTGCGCGACCGGGCGAGGTGCGCGCCGCGTTCGACGTGACAGCGTCAGCAGCGCGCCCTTGCCCAGCAGGCCGCGGCGCGTAATCGAGCTCGGCCGGCAGCGTCACGCGCCGGAACTGCGGGCCGTAGATGTTCGGGATTCCGTAGTGCTTCGCCAGCCGCTCGTTGACGAACGTGTAATCCGCGGTCAGCAGATCGAGGACGCTGCGATCCTCGTGCACGATGCTGCCGAAGAACAGCTCGGTCTCGCGCTGGAATGCCGCCGCGCAGGTTGTCGTCGAAATCCGGAAACAGGTTGACGCACCGGCTCGCTGGCCTTCAGCGAGCGCACGCTCAGCCACTGCCCGGTGAAGTTGGCGATCAGCGCTTCGGACTTCGGATCCGCCAGCATGCGCCGCACCTGTTTCTCGAGCACGGCCGGATCCTTGAGCTTGCCCTGCGCCGGCCAGGTCGATCAACTCGATCGTCGGGAACGCTGCTCCACAGGAAAAACGACAGCCGGGAAGCCAGCGCCGAGATCGCTGATGCGATAACTCTTGCCGGCCGCAGACCGGCAGGCTCCGGTTCCAGCGCGATACACAAATTCCGGATCCGCCAGGACGCGCTGCAGCACGGCTTCGATGCCGTCATCGAAGGTTCCGCCATCGGTCCGGCCCGCCTGATAAAACTCCATCAGCGACGCCACGTCCGCGGGCGTAGCCGGGCGGCGGAACGCATGCTTCACGAGCGTCGAAACGATGATCGCGCGCGCACGCCGCTTCTTCGCGAGCGCTGGCCGGGCGGCACACGAAAATCTTGCTGGCGGCTCGCCGTGTCGACTGGCGCCCTTCGGCATTGTAGGGCCCTTCAATCCAGACCTGGCCGACGTGCGGATAGAACTGGAATCCCGGTATCGAGCCCGGCGTGTTCATGGTCCGCTGGAACGGCCTATCCAGCTCGCTGCCCGGCACGTCGTTGGTCGCAAGGAACGTCACGCCGACGGTGTGCAGGCCAGCCTTGACCGGGATGCGCGGCGTCGAGCGGCCATTGCCAGTCGTGTTCGCAATTTCCTTGTCCCAATCGAACAGCTTCACGCGCTCGCCGTCGACCGTGACCTCGAGTTGCTCGCCCCTGACGCCGCCCAGGACAGCCTGGAAGTAACCCGTGACGCCTTTGACCTTGAACGTGTATTCGCCGTCGGCCGGGAATTGATACTTGATCAGAATGCCGCCGCGCGTTCCGAACGGCAGCCCTTCGATGTGATAGTTCTGCGCGGTGTCGGCGGGCACTTCGAAGACGTGCCTGCGTCGGCGCCGACACATCGCCAATCGCCAGGCGGCTGATCTTTCCGGCGGCCGACAAATACGCCTCCATCAGGGCCGGAGACAGCGTCAGCGCGCCCGCGATGTTGTCGAAGCCGCGCGTCGAATCGTCGGCAGGCAGGAACTTCGTGGCGTCCACTTCGAGCGCCAGCACGTCGCGAATCGCATTCGTATATTCGGTGCGGTTCAGGCGGTGCAGCGCCGGGCGGGGTCGATTGACGTGCCGCGGTGCGGTCGAGTTCCTTCTCCGCGAAAGTAGATCATGGACTCGGGCAATCGCGGCATCCGGCCAGGACGCGGCATGCCTGAGTGGAGTGCACTCATTCCAGCACGCAGCTTGCGCACCACCATTTCCACACTCGGCGTGGTCTTGCATCCGCGCCGGCGTCCAACAGATCCAGCGTACGCCAAGTCCGCTGCGGTCTTCAAGCCGCTGGTTGTGGCAGGTGACGCAGTACTCATCGAGCAGGGCGCGCTCGGCGGCAGCAGACGGAAGAAAGCGGGCGTCGCAGCGGTTTGCGACCGGGCAATCTGAAGATACCCCGGCGCCGCGACCAGTGCTATTGGGCAAATGGCGGAGGCCCGCCGCAACGGCCCGGATGCGAATGCTGCTGCTTGGCGCGCGTCGGCGCTGAAACCCGCTCTTCCTGTCCTCATTTGGCCCTCTAAAGAAGTGCGGTCGTCCGCGAGCTCCCGGGAGCTAACCCGGGGCCTCTAAGCAATGTAATCAATAAGTTCGCCGGGCGCAAGCCCCTCCCCTCCCTATGGCTGCATGATTTGAAGATGTTAGAATCTGCCCAGGCAAGGAGATCCTTACGTGCGACTTCGTGCAGCTTCTTCTGGCCGGCGCGGCCATGGCCCAGGCGCCTTCCACCCGCCCCGGTCTCCGGCGCCGGAAAAACCTCCTAAATCGGTCGGAACCATGAAGCGAATTGATGCTCAGATCCCGCCATCTTCCCACTCCCAACGAGGTCTCTACGCGTCGGCACGCAACGAAAACAAGACGCTCGAAAGAGATTCTGGGACGATACCTCCCCCGGAACAACGCGCTCATGCTGGCGTGAATCGGCGAACCTCCTGATGGCGGAGCAATCGCGCCAAAGACCAGGATCGCTGGATGAAGGACGCCCGGCTGCTCTGTGGAGGTCGGCAACAAGGCGTTCGTCGCCGCTAAGGCAAAAGATCTCGTCCTGGACGCCCGGGCGAAGCTCTGAACGACGACTTGTATGAAGCCCGCCAAAGCTGCCACGAGCACTCACCGTCCCGGCTACCGCCGGCGTCCTCTAGCGTCGGGCCTATGCGCGCTGCCATCCTTTCGGGCGCGTGATCAGCGCCGGCGTCGCGAGCGCCCAGTGGATCCACTCGTCCCGTTCCTGGAACCCCGCGCACCCGCCGATGGCAAAGCCCAACCTGACCGCTCCCGTGCCTAAGGCTCCCGGATGGTAAGCCCGACCTTTCCGGCATCTGGCTGCGCGTTCAGCCCTGCGGGATCGCCCGGCGGACCCGAATTCGGAAATACCGTCACCTATTACATGGCCCCAGGCGCCACCGTTCCGTTGCGTCCGTGGGCGGCGGAGTCTGCTCAAGAAGAAGCGCCGCTACGTCGAATCTGGGCGGTGGATCGGCCGCTCGGAAGCCTGCTTCGCCGCACGGCATCATCGGCGGCATGCTGCCCACCGTTCCTTTCGAACTGGTGCAGCATCCCGGCCTGACCCTGATGCTCTACGAGCAGCTGAATCATTACCGCCAGGTCTTCACCGACGGACCGCACTTGGCCGGACGACATGCAGCCATCCTGGTACGGCTACTCGACACCGCTACTGGGAAGGAAGCGACACGTTCGTGATCGACAACGCAGGGCTTCAACGACAAGACCTGGCTGGACGACAGCGGGCATCCGCACACCGCAGCGATGCCGCACCTACGAATGCTTTCCACCGCATCGATTTCGGACAGTCACAGAACCTGAAGATCACCATCGACGACCCCGGTCGGCCAAAGAGCAGCGCCCTGGTCGCCGACCCTGCATCTCGAATTGATGCCGCAGACACCGAGATGATCGGAAGACGTGTGCGGACAACGAAAAAGACGCTGCGCACTTCGACGCTCTGCACCGTTAGTAGACTGTCACTGCTGGATTCACGCGACTGTAAGTCCCTGTAACACCTGCCGCTATCATCCCTGCATACCTAGTCCAACTTAGGGAGTTCTCTTTATGCGAACCAGTCGCTCTTCGTGTTTCTTTTGTTTATCGTCCTTCTTTGCGCGTTTAGGCGCTGCCGGCTCAGTCACATGTGCAGCCTCCCTTCGGAACCGTATTCGATCAAGCTGGTAAGTCTGTCCCGAATGCCAGTGTCGCCTTAAAGAACGAATCGACAGGAGCGGTCCGCACGCTCACCACCAATGAAGAGGGCCGGTTTTCCGCAATGGACCTGCCGGTGACCTTTATACCATCGAGGTTTCCGCCGCTGGGTTCTTCCACGTGCCGTTCCACACAGCAGATTGCGGAGAATTGATCGGAGGACATCAAAATCCCGTTGAGCGTTGGCAACGTCTCGCAGACGGTTACGCGTCGATGGCTGCGTGGTTTCCCTGCGGCGACGTGAACTTTCGCCTTCCGGTAATATTGGATGCGACCTCCGCTAGAACGGAGATCACCGGACAGTTCATCAAGAACTTCACGTCGCCGCTGGCCGATTTTAACGAGGTTGTCCAGATGGCCCCCGGGACGTTTAGCGTCAATTCTAATGGCGTCGGACTCACGTCAAGGCGCAAGACATATTTCCGCGGCTTTAGCGATGGTCAATACACCATGACCTTCGACGGCATTCCGTTCCAGGATACGAATACTACTCCCACGCACCACCATGGGCGTTCTTTCCGGACAATGGATTGGCGGCACGGATTTCGACCGTAGTCCCGGCAGCGCATCGAGCTTCGACCAACCAACTTCGGCGCGGGTCCATCAACTCCGTTGTCTCAAATTTGTCGGCCAGCCCATGGATCAGGGCTACCGCCTCATAAATACGGCCTGTTCAACACGCGCATGTTCGAATCTGAGCTTGACTCCGGACAGTTTGGCTGTGTTAAAGAGAAGAAATCCAGCCTGCTTGATCAACCTTCACCAGTTGTTCCGATCGGATATCGTAAACCCACAACTACTCAGGAAGAGAGGGTTGCAGGGTCGATGAAGCTATCAGTACAAGCTGAGCGACCGAACCACCTTCACCGCGTTTTTCGGGCTGGATCGGATCTTTGAATAATACCCCCGATACCAATCAGCCGGAGTCGCGCTCAAGTCGCGCAGTTCGGCGATAACTTTCTCTTAAACGGGGATCCCAGCGCAGCCCTTTTCTTCTACGGTTACAGTTTCTATCACGTCCAGACAGACTTCGGTTACATCGGCCTGAAACACACAGGACCTGGGTCATGGATGGAGGTTGGACAACAAGGCCTCCACGTACCGCTGTTGAACAAGCAAACTCGAGAAAGATCTGACCAAGCTCTACCACCAGCGCCGTCGATAAGCTCAACGGCGCAAACCACGTTGGTGACAATCTTTGCTGAGTCGTCGAGTCACATGGGGATATTCCGGACGGGCATTTGGTACGATCAGCCTTACACGGGACCGTTATCAGTATCCGTCGCTGTCTCCTTCACAACTGGGCCGATGTTCCCACCCCCCTCTTCCACGAGCATTTCATTACGCAAACCTACCAGCCGTTTGCCGAGTATGAATGGAGAGCGACCTCCAGGTTGGATCGTACCGCCGGCGTCAAGTGACGCTCGCGCTACGATTTGCACTTCGAGCAGTATCAGACAACGGCAAAGCCGTCGGTTGCCTGGGCGGCGTTCGACAAGAACAAAACCTGCGTTGGCGGTGTCCACAATTTACCCGCACAGTGTCCAATACGATAAATGGCTGCCGCGTCGGTCGCCGCTGCGTGCTACCGCCTGCGAAACAACTGGTCGGCCCAGCGCCCACTCAGCGCAGCCAGATCCCGCCCACCATGGTACTGACGCCCGCCGGCGCACGGTAAAAAGACGCCGCCGAATCAGACTCTGGCGAAGACGTACCAGATCGGATCCGTATTGAAGTTCAACCGCTGGACTCTCGACCACCCGACGCGTACTTCATTCACTTCCTGACAACCTACCTCGCGATTAACGATCCCACCAGGCCGTGACCGAGCTCATTTATGTGCAGACTGGCCCCTGGAACACACCGGGCGTGAATTGAAGCCGAGAGCAATGATCTTCATTCGTCGCGGACTCAGCCTGTGTACCTCATCGCCTAATCCTGGGGTCCGCCCGTGGTACTCAGATACCGGTTTGTGGGTGGCCAATGCTCCGGCTACACGGGAAATCGCGGGGCTGACCTGGCAGGAGAAGAACTGGGACATGGGGTTCCCGAAACAAACGCATCGGCAAGATGTACAAACGACAACGGTAGTGTGAATCAAGCCGTCCCCATCGCGCTCTGGAGCGTCTCGAACGTATTCCTCAATTACACCGTAAAGCCACACGTCGTTCCTCCGGGAAGCAAGCTTGGCCTGGCCGTCAATAATCTCTTCGACAACCACAGCATTACGCCGGTGGTCTCGCCAGGCCTTGCCAACCGCGTTTTCAAAAGTTCTCACACCCAACGGTGGCGACCTTCTAACGCTGCTTCCTGGACGCAGCGTCATGGCCACTCTGACGGTCGGTTTCTCCCAGGCGATAAAGCCGTGGCTACAAGAGCGCGGCGTTTCAGATAAGGCTTACTTCCGCGCCGGTACGCTGTCGGCGCAGAAGGTGCCGTAACGCGATTGGGCTAAGCACCCGGCCATCGTGCAGATCGACACCAGCGGCGATATCTCTTCGCCATCGAGACGTGCACGGCGATTACGACCGTCTGGTGAATCTGCTCGCCGCGGCAAAGATCATTGGTCCCCCAAATCATCTCGTGGACCGCCGGCAAAGCTGTCCTAGTGTTCACCGGCGACATGATCGTGCCAAGGGCCCGCATTCTGGTGGGTAGTCCAATTGGCAGCCTCTTGAACGCAGCGGCAGCCGCACAAGGCGGGCGCGTGGTCACTCTCATGGGCAATCATGAAGCCGAGTTCCTCGCGGATCCACCAAGTGAAAAAGTCAGAGACTTCGCCCAGGACCTTCGCACGGCTGGTCTCATGCCCACGGATGCCCCGCTTGCCGTGGGGATGTCGGCCAGTTCTTTATGCTCGCTGCCTTCGGCGCGCGCGTCGACGATTGGTTCTTCTCGCACGCCAGCGGCAACACCGGCACGCACCATCCCCCAGCTCATTTCAGACTCTTCGAAACAGGCGTCGAAAAGGACGGCTTCGGTAGCCCGCAACCTTCGACCCGAACTCCATGCTCGAGGCTCGCATCGGCGAGGAGGGTCCCGGCGGAACCGTGCGTTTGAAATATCGAGAGCGCCCACTTGAGTGGGCAGCAGGTCCTGACCCAGCAAAGTACGCTGCATCTGGCGTGAGCCACCTGGTGCAGGGCCACCAGCACAGTTCTCTTTGAAGACGGACAGCGGCGCAAGACCTACCGGAGTTCCAGTGGCACGGCCTGGATTCTCATCGATGTCGCACGGCGGTGTCCGAAGGCGTCGGCGAAAGTCGGGGTGCCCTGCACATTCGCCCCAACGGCGCCAGTTGCCGCGATCGGCCCCGATGGCAGGGAAAGAATCCTTTGGTCTAAAAGCGCCACTGAATGGGCACGCGCGGTAATCGGGCCAAATTCGTAAGGCCTGCCGCAGCGGAGTTCGCCCTGCAAACCGCAGGACCTCCGCAAAGTGCACTTGCCGGAAACGGCGGATCGGATCCCCAAATCTGCGCCAGTGATTTCGCGGGGCCGCCGTCCATCTGGTGAACACCGCGGTCGGGCCATTCCCCTCCAGCCGAGTCCGTGCGCATCGTAAGTGCCCAGCACATCCAAAACGTTCTGGATGATCCGCGTCACATGCCCTTCGCGGTAGCGCGGCGTGATCAGCACGTCGCTGTGCCCGCTGCGGATTTCAGCGGCGAACTCCGGAAAAGGACAGTGCCTTGCTGAGATTGAGAACCACGTTCGGCTCGATGGCATGACGGTCGCCGCCTGAAATCAGGGGCTTCGACCAGGTCTTGTCCCAGCAGGATCGCCTGGCGATTCTCGTTCCAAGGGCGCAGACCGTTCAGCTCACCAACGCGTCGATAAACTCGCTGCATTGGCCGAGCAGTTCGAGCACAGCCGCAGCGATGCATCTCGAATCCCACGCCCTTCTCGTCCCACATCGGATGGTTGAAAACGACGAGCGTTCCGGATTGGCGTGCAGTCCCGACAGGAGTTCTTTTAGCAAGCCCGAACTCGGCTTGGTCCGTGGAATTCCTTCAGACGGTTCATGATCGAGCGCGCCCGGAGCGGTGGAAGGTTGTGCACGCCCAGGTGCACGAACGTATTTTGAAGCGGAACGGTCCACTCCACCGAGATGGGCACCTTTACGGGTCGCGTCAATCGCCTGCAGCGACATGGGGCGCTTCGATATCGTCGTGGTCGGTCAGGGAGACGATGGGTTTCCAGGCCTAGGCTTTGGATTTGATCGAACTCGACGGTATAGGCATCCAAAGGAGCCAAGCGGGCGGCGTCCACCATCCCTTTTCAAGGTTCAGATCCGCCCCGTAGGAAGTCCGAAGCGCCGTTCCGTATGCCGTAAGGCAGTTCGGATCAGGGCAGAATGGCTCGCGGCTCTATAGAACAGGTCGAGCGATTCGCGCGAAGTGCAGAGTATGCGAGTGCAGCGAAACGCCCGCCCTGTAGACTCTGCCGAAAAGCCCGGTGACCACTGAAGGTGAATCCGAGTTGCTTTCTCATGCCCCGAGCTTGGCGGAACTATCTTTAGGGCTCGTGTACAATGCGTGAATCTTTAATGAAACACTTTCGGTCTTAAATGTTTCTGAAACAGTGGGGGCGACAGAAACGCAACTGTCTATCGAAGTTGTAATACAAGAGTAGTAATCTGACCGGATCGCCTGGCGAGTAGAAAGCCAGATATATATCATGAGCAACAGGAGAGGCGAATGAAATCAAAGAGCTAGGACGCGGTTGACCCCGGTGGAGAAGCTGCTCGCCGAGGTCCAATCCCATTATTCCGCGCTTGAGAAGGCCCTTGGGGAAGCTGCTCTCATCCGCTAAGGCTTCCGTCGAGGGCATCCAAGGATTCGATTAAGCCAAGTCAATCAAGGCCAAGCCTGCTGATCCCAAAGCCGCAGAAATCCAAGAAGCATGCGAAAGGGAAGCGCGGCAAGAAGGCCGTCTCAGGCCAAGGCGCAGAGTGACAGCAAGGCTGCCCCTGGCTGTCGCCCAAAAGCGTCCGGCCAAGCGCGCGGGTTCCCTGCACGCGAAAGTCTGCGTCACGCTGAAGCGGCCAATAACCTCGGCGACATCAGATAGCCGGAATGGCCGGCAGTCACCATAGCCAGCTAACCGTTTGACTGGCAAAATCCTGGGCTGAAGGCGTATGCCGGCCTGCATAACGCCCATAATCGATGATACCGAGCCGCAGACGACGGGCAAGATTCGCTCCACGCACCGGGGCACGTCCCGGTGTGGTTCCGAGCGTGATATCCGGGTATTGCTCCGCGAGCCGCTCGACCATGCGCCGGCCGCCCATGGCTTCCTCACGGTCGGCGGACAGGTGCAGGTGGTGCCCTCCTTTGCGAGCTCAGCGATCGACGCTTCGAACAGCCGCAGGTAGGAGTAGTGCCGCGCGAAAAACAGAATTTTCATCAAGCGATTCCTGCAGCGCCGCTCGCCTCTTCCTCGCGTCGCCGATTCTTCTCGCATGCACTTCGCGCTCGTCGAGAAGCAGCCGTCTGCCGGCAGGCACGCGCTGCATCGCCCGCAATGCGCGGCGAACCCGAGCTTGCCGACCGAGCGGCGCGGGCCGGGATGCTCCGGCAGGTCCCGCCGCAGCGAGCGATTCGAGCGCATCGGCCATGACGCGCGGTCGCCGGGACATCGAGGCCACATGGCCGTGACGAACGCACGCACGAAGTCCTGCTGGCGCCTCAGCACCGTCGCCGGCACTGCCTGCAGCATCGTCGACAGCTGCACTGCGTGTTCTTCGAGCGATCGTGCCGTCGTGAGCAGTCCACCCTGGATCAGATATCGGAAGTGCAGCGTGCCGTCCTGGCTGGCGCGGAATTCCGGCGGAAGAATCGCGAGCACCGGCCGTTCGGCGATGCCGGCCTCGATGAAGGCGCTGGTGTTGAGGCCGACCACGGCCGCGCTGTGATGGAGCGAGTCGAAGTAGTCGGCACGCGATTCGTTATCGACCGGATTGCCGCCACGGAACGCCACGACCTGAACGGCGCGCCAGTTCACGTCATCCCAGTCACGCGCGCGGGACGGATGCGGACGGATGAGGATTCCCACATCGCGCAGCCGTGGATCGGCCGACGAGCGGAGGGTCGCCGCCCATTTGCATGACGAACTCGGCCTCGGACGGACTTCCGGGAAAGAGCGCCGAACATACCCACAGGACAAACGGCCGGTCGTCGGGCAATCCGACATGGCGCGCGAAGTCCGCGCGTCCGCGCGCCGGCTGCCGATCGAACCAGCGATCGAAGCATTGCGCGCCCGTCACCACGACGCGCTCCGGCGGCACGCCGTGCATGCCGAGCGCCTCACCCTTCTGGACGTCGTTCCAGACGAATAACCGGTCTGGCACGTCGCGAATGATCGCCTTGCTCGAGAGGTGGTCCCAGCTCCAGACGCAGACCGCCGCGGGGACGCCGCGCGCGCGGACGCTCCGCAGCAAGTCGAGCTGAGACGAGGCGACCACGCCGACGAGCGGCGTGATCATCGACCAGGTCGGGCCTCTGCTCGTCGAGGAAGCGCTCGATCGCGGGACTTGGCGGCAGCGCGTGGTCGATGCGATCCAGCATGCGGCCGATCGTCCGCCGCCCAGCCGATCCAGCCGAGCAGAGGCACGTGCAACGCCTTGAGCAATCCCGCGCGGCGTGCGAGTGCGCGCGCGCAGGCGCAGCGCCGGCGTTTCGCGTACTCGGGACGCAAGTATCGCAGGTAATCGAGCGAGCAGGCGAACCTTCGATGCCAGAAAGAAATACGCGCGCTCTCGGCGCGGCATCATGCCGAAGGTGACGTTGCGGTGCTGCGTGGACAGCCGCTCGACGATGTCGCGTCCGCCGAGCGCGGAGTCCCTGCCGCTCGGCCGTCAGGTGCAGAACGTCGTGTCCGCGCCGCGCGAGCTGCGTCAACCACCGACTCGATGTTGCGGAAATAGCCGTAGTGAAGCGCGGCGAACAAGAACTCACGGTCGAACCTCGCAGCCCTGTGCGGTGGGTGAGCATGCAGGATTTCGTAGACGGCCTTCCGCGTGGCGCGAGCGGGTCTTGGCCGCAACGATGCGTGCGCCACCAGCGTGTAGCACACCGCGTGGTGAAACGCTTTCTTGACCAGCTTCTTGACGAAGTGGATGTTAGTCGACGCCGCGGCCGACACTCTTCGACGTCTCGGTCTTGCGGATCGCCCGCCAGCCGGATGCCAATGACGTAGGTGCCGATCATCGGCAACGTGAAGCCTCGCGCCGGAGCACCACCGCTGCTGAAGTGATGGCGGCCAGTGGAACCGGGTGGCGGCGGCCCGGCAAAAGGAGGCCCTCTGACGCGCAACTGCTTGCGGCGTCCGATTGCCGCCGGAACCAGAGCGGCGCCTGCACCTGCCGGATCTCGCCCCTGTCGCGACAGCTCGGCGATCAGCAATCGACTCCGGGTTGAGCACGGGACGGAAGATGCCCGATGCGACAAGCGCCCGCACCCGCATCAGGCCGTAGACCATGTCGCCCGAGCCGAAGCCGTTCCAGCAGAAGCGGCGCCAGCGCTCGCGAGCCTCGACGACACCCGATGTATCGAAGACGCGCGGCTCCTTGTCGACAAGCGCGCTCCAGCACCCGTCGATGCGCAGCGTCTCCGGATACGCAAGGACCGCCGCTCGGAATGCGCGTCGAGCTCTTCGCGCATGCGCGCGAGCCATCGCGGGTCCCATCGATCATGGTCGCTCACCCACGCAAATGTACTGGCGCCTGGATACTCGCGCTGCGCGATCTCGACGACTTCCCTCCATGTCGGCACCATGCCCTGGCGCTGCTGGTGCCTGAAGTAAGCGCACGCGGCCATCGCGCCGCTCGTAGTCGCGCGCAATCGCCTCGCCGATCGTCGCTCGATCCGTCATCGAGCATCAGCAGGACAGAAGTCACCGTGGGTCTGCGCGAGGATCGAGTCGGTCGCCTCGCACAGATGCGACGCGTTGTTGCACAGGGGTCACGCCCAGCACGGTGCGCGGGGTCAGGACACGCGACATTCGGATGTCAAACCTGCGCACTGTCCGCTAGACTGGTCTTCTCACATACATGCATGGACGACAGGGGCCCACCTTTCTGATTGCGGGCGCACCTCGTTCGGGGACAACGTGGCTGTATCACCTGCCGGATCGCCACCCCGACGTTTACATGGCGAAGCCGGTCCGGCCGGAGCCCAAGTTCTTTCTCGTGGACGAACTCTACGCACGCGGGCTGCAGCATTACGTGGATACGTGGTTCGCCGGCGCCGAGGCGGTACGTCGCCGCGGGTGAAAAGAGCACGAATTATCTCGAAAGCGCCGCGGCCGCCGCGCGCATCCACCGGGACCTGCCGAACGTGAAGCTGGTGTTCATCGCTTCGGGAGCCGGCGCAGCGCGCCTACTCGAACTGGGCGTGGTCGCGGATGAACCGGATGGAAACCGCCGATTTCGAGACGGCCCTCGCGCGCGAAGAGGAACGGGAGCGCACGGTGCCACCTGCACCTGCGCTACGCGCGACCGCACGCGTATTTTTCTGCGCGGGCTGTACGCTGCCATGCTGCGCCCGTACTTCGATCTCTTTTCTCGTGATCAGATCCTGTGCCTCAAGTTCGGGGACATCATCGGTCACACGCCGGAGGATCTCGCGTCGCGGCTGCATACGTTCATCGGGGTGACGCCGCGGCCCGATGACACACTCGGCCTCGACGTCAAGTGAACCCGTCGGAAGCGGGCGACGGGATGTCGGACAGGGTGCGGCGGCACCTCCGCGACCGTATGACGCGTCCATCCGCGATCTCGTCCAACCGCTTTGGTCCGGCGTTCGAAGACTGGATCTCCGATGAACCGTAAACGCAACGTGCTGATTCTCACGCCGGTGTATACACGAGTCGGCGGGCCTCGACGCCTACGAAGCGGCCGTGCGAGAAGTGCCGTTTGCGCGCACCGACTGCGACGTGCATGCTCTTTATCGAAGACGGCAGCTCCGACGACAGCTGGACCCGCATCTGCGCACTCGCCGCCCGCGACGCCCGGTTCCGCGGCATCCGGCTGCTCGCGCAATTACGGCTCGCACATTGCGCTCAGCGCCGGATTCGCCAATGTTGGAGAGGCCGACGCCGTCGCAACCCTCGCCTGCGACCTGCAGGACCCCCTGGAAGCCGTCTCCAGATTCATCGACTAGCTGGAAGAGCGGTGCGGACATCGTCTGAGGCAAGCGCCTCCAGCCGCGCCGAATACCAGTATTCCGCGTGTGGACTCAGCAAAACTGTTCGAGACGTTGATTCGACGCTTTGCGATGCCCCGGGAATCGCGGTTCACGACCGGAAGCTTCCTTTGCGTCGATCGCCGCGTCGCCGACTGCTTTGCCCAGTTCCAGGGCGCAATCGCGTGACCTTTGCGCTCGTCGCGTGGACCGGATTCCGCGAGGAGATCGTCGAATATCACCGGAGCCGAGACGAACCGGCACCTCGAGCTGGACGTTCTGGCACATGGTCAAAACCGTAGCCGACACCTTCATCGGATTTTCCGTCCTGCCAATCCGCTTGATTACCGTTGCGGGCGTCATCATCGTTTCGTTGCTGAGTATTCCGATTGCCTGCCTACCTCCTCGCACGGAAGCTGATGGGGCAACTCTGCTGGGCTGGACCAGCGTAATGCTCGGCTTGACGCTGTTTTCCGGACTGCAATTCCTGATGATGGGTGTGGTCGGTGAATATCTCTACTCGGATTTACGCCGAGGTCGTGCGTCGGCCGCTGTATTTCATCAGTTCGACCACCGAGGAGCGGTGTTGAGCGGCGGCGGCGTCTGGCTCACCGGGTTCAGCAGCGCGGGCAAATCGACAATTGCGCAGCTGCTCGCCACGCGCCTCGATGGCCCGCGGCCGGACGGTGACCCTGCTCGATGGCGACGTCGTGCGCACGCATTTGTCGAGAAGGACTCAGGCTTCAGCAAAGAGGAACGCGACACCAACATCCTGCGCATCGGCTTCGTCGCGTCCGAGATCGTGCGCCACGGCGGAATCGCCATCGTCGCGGCGGTCAGCCCAGCATGAAGCGACTCGCAACGAGGTGCGCGACTTGATCGGACGTGATCGTTTCGTCCTCGTGCATGTTGCCGCGCCCCTGAGATATGCGAGCGGCGCGACGTCAAGGGCCTGTACGCGAAATCGCGGCGCGGCGAGATCAAGGGACTGACCGGCATCGACGACCCGTCACGGAAGCGCCGGCGGCGCCAGACATCACGTTGACGACAACCGACTGCGACGCCGATACGTGCGCCGCGCGCATCGAGGAGGTGTTGGACAGACGCAGGCATCACTTGATGGATCGCAGCGCCGTTCCCAGCTTGACGCGTGCCCGCTGCCGCCAACGACGGCCCCTTCGACGCGAGCTTACGGAGCAGAAATCCGGCTTCGTAGACGACCTTGCGGCGGTTGCGGCCGAAGCGACCTCGCGCCGCCTCAACTCCGTCCGCGGCGTCCGCCACCAACACTCGGGCGCGCTTCTTCGTCACCTTCGCCGCGAAGGCCGCCTGTTCGGCGGTGCGATCGATCTGCTTCGATGTTTCCGTCTTGCGGAACGTCCGTGTCAGCGACGCTCACCTGGTAGAACGCGAAGCATCCGCATAAGCTGCTGGAGCCGGCAGTCTCACCGGCGGACTGCGGCGATCGAAGATATTCGCGCGTGAGATTGTGCGCGTGCTGCAGCATGGATGGCCACGAGAACCATGCGGGGCGTAGTTGCCGGCAAGCAGCGTGATGCGCTGCCGCGTGATGCTCGCAACCGCGGAGCGCCGGCGGACCCAGAGCACCTCGGGCACCCGCTGAATCTGCCCCTGCAGCGTCAGTTCGGCGATCAGCAGTCGATCGGGGTTCATCACCCTCGCGGAAGATACCCGCTGCGCGCAAAGCGGTACCCGCATCAGGCCATACACCATGTCGCCGGACCCGATGCCCTTGAGGCAGAACTCGCGCCAGCGATCGGCTACGCGCGTCAGACCTGCGGTTTGAAACACGCGAAGGTCTTTCTCGACGGGCGTTCCGTCCGGCTCGAGCCGCTTCGTCATCGGATAGGCGAGCACCGCCGCTGGATTCGAGTCGAGCGCGTGAACCATCTCGGCGAGCCATCGCGAATGCCACTGATCGTGATCGCTGACCCACGCGAAATATTCCGCTGATGGATACTCGCGGATCGCAATCTCGGCGACCTCGCGCCACGTCGGGATCATGCCGGCGCGCTGTTCGTGCCGAAAGGATGTGAGGCGATCGTCAGACGCGACAAGGGCTTGCGCGACTCCGGCGTGTCGTCGCTCGACGCGTCGTCGAGCATCACCAGCGAGAAGTCTCGCATGACTGGCCGAGAATGGATGCCGCGGCATCTAGGCAGGTGCGTCGAGCGTTGTTGTGCAGCGTCATCCCGAGCACCACGCGCGGCGTGACGCGCCGGGGACTGCGGCCATCAACGCTCGGCTCAATCCCACGAGCTGTTTCAGCCCGCCTTTCAGCCGCGCCAGCTGTTTACGCGCGCTGAGGCCGCGCCGCCATTTCGACCACTCCTTGAGACGCTGCTCGTGCTCGTGCGCGCGCGCGCTCTGCTCTTCGCGCGCCCTTGCTTTGGTCGCGTAATAGAGAGCCCGCTTCTCCTGATCCCGCGCTTCCGCTCCTCCTGGTGGTGTTCGCTGTCGCGCCCGCGCCATGTCAACGGCATCCATCATGAGCCACTCGCCGATGCCTGCGTGCGTCTGGTGCGCGACCCACTCCCACGAATGATTGCGCGGCCGTGACGCCGGCAAATCGCGCATCGATCCTGCGGGGCATTCGAGCGAGCTCGTTGACGGCAGCAACGAAGGTTGGCGTCGCTGGCGTATCGAGTCCCTGCGGGCGGACAAACGCCGCAAGGGAAACGCCTGTTGCGTTCGTCGCGTTCGCTTCGGCTTCGCCAGCACATCCGACAGGTCGCGCAGGTGAGCCGTCACATCGGATGCAGCATGCAGCAGTCCACCCTCGACGTTCAGCAGATACCGGAAGTGCGCCATCCCGTCCTGGTGTATCCGGTACTGAGGCATCAGCAGCGTGAGCACCGGACGCCCGGCGATGGCGGCCTCGAGAAACGCGCTCGTGCACAGTCCGACCACCGCGCCGCTGTACGCCAGCGCGTCGTAATAATCGGCCTTCGAGCTGGAATCGATCGGTGTGCCACCCTGCATGACGACGTTCTCGATGCCGTCGAGCGTGAGGTTGATCCACTCTTTCATCCGTTCCGGGTGCGGTCGCACCAGAACGCCGACCTCGCGCAGGCGCGGATCGTCCGAGTTCCGGAGCGCGAGCACCCAGTCGCGCACGAATTCCGGCTCGAGCGGCGTGGGCATCGGGCTCATCGCGGAACAGACATACAGCACGAACGGCCGTGAGGGTCGAGACCCATGTCGCGACAGAACTCGTCACGTGTGCGCGACGGCCGGCGATTGAACCACTGGTCGTAGCACTGCGCACCGGTGACGACCACTCTCTCGGGGACAGGCCGTGCATCTCCACCGCTTCGCGCTTCTGGACCTCGTTCCAGACCAGCGTCATGTCGGGCGCAACGTGGAGCAGCGCCTTGCTCGAGAGATGGTCCCAGCTCATGATCGCCGCGCCCACGGGAATGCCGAGTCCGCGCGCCGCTTTCAGCTGCTCGATGGCCGACGATCGCGAGAAGGTCAATGACGTGAGGATGATGGCGTCCGGCGCCAGCTCCTCGAGCCACGATCGATCGCCGCGCTGCGCGGCATCGATCGCTCGAGCCACTGCAACAGCGCGCGCGACCGGCCCCACCGCGCCGATACCTTCCGTCAGCCAGCGGACGATTCTGGGCGCGCGCTCGGCGCTCCGCACTCGCAGCTTCGGCACGTCGGCGTACGCGCCGCGAGCGGAACCGCGCGTAGTCGAGCGCGTAACGGACCTTCTGCGCAAACGGCATCCAAGGTTCACCGGCCGCGGATGGAACGCTCCCGTAGGTGACGCGCGGGTAGAGTGCGGCCAGCCGCTCGACAAGGCGCGTGACCGCCAAACGTTTCCGCTTCGTCCGCCGCGATGTGGATGTCGTGACCTTCGGCCGCGAGCGCTTCGAGGACCGACTCTGAAGTTGCGGAAATAGGCGAAGTGCGGCGCCGAAAAGACCAGCCTCATCGCCTCAATCCGCGCTTGAGCATCATGATCGGCGGCAAACGACTTTCACTTGCGCGCGATGACTCGCAGGTTCTTGCCGTAGCAGCCAGCGTTGGCGAGAAACTGCAATGTGTCCGCGACCTCGGCGAGGTCGTCAGACGCCTTGTCCAACACCTCGCGGCGATACCAGATGTAGTCCTGGATATCGAGACCTTCGGTAGCGACGAACTCCGGTGGCGAGTCCGTGGCGTGCCATAAGGTCGGTCAGCGTCGCCGGCGTGTAGTAGTTCAGATGGTGCGTCGGCCAGATGAAGTGCGCGGCCGCGCCCATCAACAGCCGCGACGCGGAGTCGTAATTCGGCACGTAGAGAAAGAGGATGCCGCCGCGCGCCAGCAGGTTGATGCACGAACGCAGCGTGGCCGCTGGCGCGAGCAGGTGCTCCAGCACGTCGAAGAGCGAGATCGCATCGAAGCTGCCCGCGGCAAACCCCGCGTGGTCGAGCGCGACGGTGCGCAGGTCGAGTCCGCGCGCCCGGCCGAATTCGACGGCCGATGGATTGAGGTCGATGCCCGTCGCGTCCCATCCGCGATCTCGGGCGGCTTCGACGACAAAGCCGGTGCTGCAGCCGACATCCAGGTAGCGCACAAGCTGCTCACCGCGGTGACGCACGCGCGCCTCCATCAGGGTGACGCGCTCGTTGCCGAACCGTCCCACACGATACTCGTGGCTGCTGATCCCGAGGTCGCGGACGATCTCCTGATACTCGGCCGACGCATACGCTCGTGGTAGTGCTCCTCGTCGAAGGTCGGATTGACGTACACCAGATCGCACACGCCACAGCGGCACAACCGCCATGTGGTCCTTCGACAGCTCCGGTTGCTCTGCGGTCGCGCCGCAGGTCGGACAGGCGCGAGGCGTCAGCAGTTCGTCTGGAATCCTGCCGAACTTCGCAATCAGCGCATCGATGGGATGCGTCCGCTTCTCGATCAGCGCCTTGTAGGAAGCTATGCGGGACGCAGCTTGCCGATATCGACCGGCTGGGTACTCCGACAGATATCTATAGGGAATGTGCATTCGCTCGCGTGGAAAGCACCCATTCGACGAGCCGCAGATCCCAGAGCGTGTCGATGTCGAGCGAATCCTCTGGCGTCATGCCGAGCGGCCACGTCTGCGCGCGCACAGCGACCCCTCCTTGAGCACGCTCGCTTTCACCGCAACCACCGCCGGGCCGTTGCGCGCGTAGAGGCGTGGCTTGTCCTGCCGTCGCGTTGCCGTCGGTGCCTCCAGAAACGGCTTCAGCAGTCCATCTTCGACGCGCAGATAGCGACGTCGGGTTGAACTGATGCGGCACTTCGACCACGGACACGACGGAATCGCCACCGGCTCGCTGCGAGCCAGGTCACGGCGGCGTCAATGTGCTCGCCGCGGCGAAGCGGCGACGTCGGCTGAAGAAGCACGACGATATCGGCGTTGAATCCTTCGGCTTCGAGCGCCTCGACGGCGTGCTGCAGCACCGGCAGCATCGGCACCTCGTCTCCCGAGAGTGAAGACGGACGCATGAACGGCACCTCGAGGCCCAGCGAGGTCGCGCACTCGGCGATGCGCGGATCGTCGGTGCTGACGACGGTGCGGGTCAGGCGAGCACTCCTTTGACCGCGTCGCCGGTGTAGGCGAGGAGCGGCCGGCCGCAGAGTGGCACGCAGATTCTTGTTCGGGATGCCTTTCGACCCGCCGCGGGCGGGAATGATGCCGAGGACATTCGCCATTTGTGGACGGGCCTTACAGCCTGCTCAGCGTCAATAGTGCAGCCGCTTCTGCACGCGCAGCCGCGTGGTCGCCAGCACATTGGCAATCCGCTCGCCCGCATCGCCATCGCATGCACAGATGGTCCGACGGATATCGGCCGTGCGCGATCTGCCGCCTGACCGCCTCGACGATCTGCGCGCGGTCGTGGGCGACGTCGACGACGTTGAGGCCACGATCGCGGCCGCACTGACGGCTGCCGACATTGACCGTCGGCACGCCGATGAACGCGCCCTCCCGCAGAGGCGCGCTCGAATTGCCGACCGCGCATGCACAGCTGTTCATCAGCCGCACGTAGGTCTCAATCGGAAAGTTCTTGTAGAAACGGATGTACTCAGGCCGGCGCTGCTCGCGGAACTTACGCATCCCGCGCGCGATGTCTTCGGACCCTGCATCAGCGTTGGGCCACAGCATGATCGTGGGCATCCGCAGCTCGTCGAGCGCCGCCAGCGTTTCGTTGATCTGTTGCTCGCCCTCACCGCACTCGTTGTCACCGGGTGGTGGCTGACCAGCAGGAACGGCGCGTCGAGCGTGATGTGGGCGCCGGCGCCCTCGCGGTCCAGCCAGTCGGCGGAGTCGAGGTGTCCGTTGCTGCGCACGATCTCGGCGACCAGATCGACGCGCGGACAGCCGACGACATGAACCGTGCCCGGATCCTTCCCATGCGCACGATGCGCCCGGCTGCCCGAGCATTGGCCGGGAAATGGATGTGCGCGAGCTTCGTCACCGCGTGCCGGATGCTCTCGTCGATGGTGCCGCTGATTTCGCCGCCCATCGTGTGCGCCACCGGAATGTTCATGTATGACGCGGCCACTGCCGTCGCCATCGTCTCGAAGCGATCGCCGACACTGATCACCACGTCGGGCCTCAGATGGTCGAAGACGGTCGGCAGCTCGATCAGACCAAGACCCGTGGACTTGGCCATCGTCGCCGGCGTTTCACCCTCGACGATCATCGCGACCTTCGCGTCGGCGGTGAAGCCGTCCGCCTCGATGACGTCGATCACCGACCCGAAGCGGTCGAGCAAGTGCGGACGCGCCGACGACCAGTTGAAGATGCAAATCCGGGTGAGCCGCAATGGCGCGCATCGCCGATTTGATGCTGCCGTAGTTGGCCCTGGAACCAATGAGGACGCAGACCTTTCTCACCGTAATCGCTCGCTTGCCTGCATCGCTGCGGTTTTCCGCCCAGCGGGAGCCTCGTGTCCGCGCCTCGCTGGCGCTCCTGCCGGTCGGTCTCGAGGCGCGCGCTTCGCGCTCCTGCAGTCTTTGCTGCCGGGCGGCGTCGTCGTTCGGCACGGCTCATCGCACGGCGAATCGCCTTCTGGTGCCGCAGGAGGCGAAGCCGCTCGGCGCTCGCGTGCTCGCGCGGCGACAGTGTCCAGCGTTCGAACCTCGGTCGATCTCTGAGCGCCGCGATGCGCCGAAGCATCCAGCGCCATATCGGAGCCAACGCGTCGTGAGCGACAGCCTCGACGCGAATGCCGCGCATCGCCTCGACCGCCTCGACGAACACTGGCGTTGCCGCCTGGTCGAGGCCGAGCGGACGCACGAAATCGCTGACGAACGGCTTCGTGTTTGTCTGCGGAGTTCCGATCGCCTCCGCCAGTTGCGAAAGATGCGCATCGAACCCTTCGCCCACTGTGACGAGCCCACCGCCCCTGTGGACCAGTGCATCGAAGTGCACGGTGCCGTGCTGGTTCTCCCCGAACTCGGGCACGATAATCGCCAACACAGGACGGCCAACGATGCCCGCCTCGATGAATGCGCTCGTATTCAGGCCGACGACCGCCGCACTGTGAACGATCGAATCGAAATAGTCGGCCCTCGTGCTCTCGTCGATCGGATTGCCGCCCCAGACAACTGCATTCCAGTTCGCGCGTGTCGATCGACTCCCACTCTGCGGTCCGCGATGGATGCGGGCGCACGAGCACGCCCGCCTCGCGCAGCGCGGGATGGCCGCTTGCCCGTACGCGCCGTATCCATTCGAGAACGAACGGCGCTTCGGGCGGGCTGCCGTAAATCAGCGCCGAACAGACCCACAGGATGAACGGGTGCCGCGCGTCGAGGCCGATCTTGTGCGCAGAACTCGTCACGGGTCCGTGAAGGCGTGCGATCGAACCAGTGGTCGAAGCATTGCGCGCCCGTGATCACCACCCGTTCGGCGGGAACGCGATGCAGCTCGACGGCTTCTCGCTTCTGCGTCTCGTTCCATACGAAGACGCGCTCCGGGCACTCGCGAATGAGCGCTTTGCTCGACAGGTGATCCCAGCTCCAGACGCAGAGCGCGGTCGGGACGCCGAGCTCTCGCGCCGCCTGCAGGTAGTCGATCTGCGACGAGCCGAGATCGATCAGCGGCGTGAGCAGCATCAGATCCGGACGACGGGCCTCGATGAACGCGCGAATCGACGGCGGCGCCGGAATTGCGCGCTCCATCCGGCGCAAGGCCGTTTCGGCGCCACGCCGTGCCCACCCGCCCGCTGCATGCACTGCGTCGCCGAGCATCACGAACCCCCTGGCGTGCGTCCTCGCGAACGTTCGCGGAGCTTGTATGCACGGTCGAAGACCGGATGCTGATAGCGCAAGTAATCGAGGCCGAGCCGGAGGCGCGTCGCCGTCCATGTCCAATCGTCTTCAGCGCGTGTTCAGGCAGAACGCCGGCTGTCACGTTCGGAAATTCGTCGAGCAGCGACTGGACCAGTTTCGTCCCGCCGAGCGATTCGTCGTGTTCGACGGCAAGATGGAGCTGGTGGCCGCGCGAAGCGAGATCACGCAGCACCGATTCGAAATTCCGGAAATAGGTGAAATGCCGGCGCGAGAAACAGGATCTTCATCAGCGGTTCAGGCCTGGCCATCACCCCTGAGCCGGACGGCCACCTGATATCGCAGATGCCGAACGAGCCGGAGACCGCGACGCGGCGTGGTGATGCACCAGTAGACGATCCGACGGATGGCGCGCCGCGAGAGCGCGGCGATGCGACGGACGGCCCACAGCACCGCGCGCGCAGGGCGAATGACAACCTGCCGCAGGATGCCGCGCGAATTGTGCCCAAGGCGGTTCCACGCCTCCGCGAGTCCTTTGCGCGACAACAGGCCGTTGCCGCCGCCAAATTCCATGAGGCGCAAGAGCACGGCCACGGGAAAGACGGCGACGCGAAGCATGCGGGCGCCGAGCGAATCACGCACCGGCGGGCGCGGTTGATCCGCGGCACGCTCGAGCGCGTCGGCCAGCAGCGGCGTGCACGGCACGTCAAGCCCTCGCGGGCGCAGGAAGGATCGAACGAACGCGTGTGTCTGGGCACGCGACACATCCGGATGCCGAAGCGCCTCGACGAGCTGCCTGACATGCTCGTCCAACGTGCTGGCGACGAGAGAAAACCGCCATTCTCCGGCAGCAGGTAGTGGAAGTGCAGTGTGCCTTTCTGCGTCGCGGCGAATTCCTCCATCAGCAGCGACATCACGGGCTTTCCGAGGATGGCCGCTTCGACCATCGCGCTCGTGTTCACGCCAACGATCGCCGAAGCGTAGTACAGCGAGTCGAAAAAGCTCGCGCGCGCCGTGTCCGGATGAGGGCGTGAACCGCGCGCCAGGAAAATGGCGACAGGACCCAGATTGGCGAAATCAGCGGTCAGCCATCCCTCGACGTTGAACGGATGCGGCCTGACGAGCAGCGCCGCGTTGGCGACGATGGATCGCTCGATGCGCGCAGCGCCTGGATCCATCGCCGCGCGAACGGCGCTTCGATCGCCGACGGCGCGATAAAGACGGACGATCCGGTGTAGAGCACGATGGGCCGATCGGTCGGCAAGCCAACCATCGCGCAGAAGTCTTCCCGCGACTGGCTCGGCCGCCTCTCGAACCATCGATCAAAGAGCTGCGCCCCGTGACCTCCACGCGATCCGGGGCAACGCCGTGCAGCTCCACCGCCTCGCATCTCTGCTGCTCGTTCCAGACCGTCACCATGATCCGGCTGCACGCGCAGTGTGCCCCTTGTTCGTCAGGTTGTCCCACTGACGCAATGCCCGCAACAGCAGGGATGCCAAGCGACTGGGCCGCGCGCACGACATCTACCTGGTCCGACCCGGCATCAACGAGCGGTGAGACGATGACGGCGTCGGGTCGATGCGTCGTCAGAAAGTGCGTCAGGCGCCGGCTGACGGGAATCGCAGACTCGAGCCGTGACAACCACTGGTAGGCGCGCGCGAGCCCGCCGTTCGCTCAAGCGTGTGGATCCGATCGAGCCATGCCATCCACGATGGCAGCACCTTCCGCTTCATTCGCGCGCGCAGGGCCGGCGCGTCCGCGAAGCGCGGCTGCAGGTAGCGGACGAAGTCGAACGTGCCGCGCACGGCACGCGCCATCGGCGTCCAGACATCGAGCCGCTTCGGGATGACGCCGAGGATGCGCGTCCGCGCGTCCTCGAGACCCTCGAGACGCGCGTGCTTGCGTTCGCGCAGTCGATTGACGCCGATGCTGACCTCGTGCCCTCGATCGCATGAGCAACGTCATCGTCGAATCGAAATAGCGGATATGCTCCGCGGAGCCGACGACGAACATGAACTTCAGAGGACGGCGTGGCTCGCCGTCAGCGCGCCGCTGCGAACGCCGGCGTCGCAGCGCGAGGCAGGCGGCTAGCGCCATCGGCGCCAGAATCGGCAGAAGCAGGCCGGCGCCGATCGGCCGCGCGCGCTGCGGCGCGCGACGCGTCGCCGCCTCCGCTTCGACGGCAGCGACGAACCGATCGGCCGCTGGTTCACTCAAACCGTGCGGCCGGACGAACGCCTCGATGAACGCGCGGGTGCGCGGATCCGGAAGCGCCGTCGCGGCGAACCGCATCGCGCCAGCTGCCCACAGTGTTCCTCGAGCGTCGATGCAACGGTCAGCAGACCGCCATTGACGTTCTTCAGATGCTGGAAGTGAAGCGTCCCCTCCTGCTGGCCGGCGAATTCGTCGGTGAGGACGGTGTAGACCGGGCGGCCAACGATGCCCGATTCGATGAGCGCGCTCGTGTTGACGCCGACGACGGCAACGCTGTGGTGACATCGAATCGTAAGTAGTCGGACCTCGCTTCCTTATCAACCGGATTGGCGCCCGCCCGCGGCCAGATTCCGACCGAGTCGTAAGCCGCCGGATCGAAGTCCTGCCACTGCTGCGCGTTCTGCGGATGCGGGCGAATCAGCAGCGCCGCGCGGCGCCAGCTCGGGATCGCCTCGACGTGCGGATTGCGTCGATCCACCGGCGAACGAACCCGACCTCGTACGGCGTGATGAAGGGAGACGAGCAGAGATACAGGAACAGCGGCCGGTCGGCAGGGACGCCGACCTTTGCGCAGAACTCGGCGCGCGACAGTGTCGGCCTGGCGATGAACCAGTGATCGTAAGCCTGAGCGCCGGTGACCGTGACGTGATCGCCAGGAATGCCATGCAGCTCGCCCGGCCTCGACACGCTGCGCTTCATTCCACACAATCACGCGATCCGGCTGCTCGTGAATGAGGCCTTTCGTCGTCAGGTGGTCCCAGCTGCCGACGCCAAGGACTGTTGGGATGCCAAGCGCGCGCGCCGCGCGGACAATGTCGACCTGCTGCGATCCGAAATACAGAAGCGGCGTGACGAGCAGGAGATCCGGCTGCTCCTTGCGCAAGAGGGCCGCCGCTGCACCGTCTGACGGGACAGCACGTTCGAGGCATCGAACCAGCCGTCGCATCAGCGCGAGGCCGGTGCCCGACGCGAGCAGCGGCGACGACGAGAGCCGAGGAGGCGATCGCAGGCGCCTGTGATGCACCGCGCGCGCGTAGACTCGGTGAGTGGTCGTACCGCGGATCGAGATAACGCCAGTAATCGAGCGTCAGACGGAGTTGTGTGGCCAGGGGCAGCCACCGGGCGTCCTTCTGAGCGCGGGCGTAACTGTGGCGTATCCGCTCCGGATAGTCTCGTTCCAGCACCTCGAGTGTCTTAATCCCGCCAACGTTGTCTGTGCGCTCCGCGACCAGGTGAATGTCGTGGGCCACGCTGCGCCAGCAGACGGACGGCGGGTTCGAAGTTCCGCAGGAACCCGAAGCTGCCAAGCGAAAACAGGATCTTCATCAGTGTGGCGTGGGACGGTACACACTACCGTCCTTTCACCTACAGAAAGGCGCGCAAAAGCCTCAAAACCGGCCACTTTCCCCGGACGCGATTTGCATGGCGGTGCCAGATCCAGCTGAAACTGGCGGCGCTCGCTTATGCCATTGGAAGTGGGCCGGTGTATTGGGTTGGGCCTGCCGCTAAGAGCGGACAGCAATTAGTCGGCCGGATTGGCGACAACCCCTGCATGGTAAGCGATTTCGGGGTGCGACACAACGTGAACGATGCGCTGAATTTGCCCAGTGGAACTGCCGAGCCGTCTCCAACGCTCGTCATGACGCAACAACGGCTCATGGTATGGTGCCGCCGTTCGATTGTTTCGGCACAAGAGAGACGCATGGGCATGCTGCAGCTCTGGAAAACGCTGAACCGCGAACCGCTGTTTTCCGGCGGTCCAATCAAAGAAATCGCACGCGAGACGGTTCTATTACCCGACGGCCGGGTGATTCCGGATTACTACACGGCCGTGATGGGCGACTACGCCATCGTGTATGCCCTCACTCAAGGCGGCAATGTTCTTATCCTTCGGCAGCACAAACATGGCCCCAGGCGCGTGTGCCTGACGTTTCCGGAGGCCATGTCGATCCGGGCGAGAACCCGGCGGACGGGATCGCGCGCGAGCTGCTCGAAGAAACCGGTTACCGCGCCGGCCGGTGGACGCCGCTCGGCTCGTTTGTCGCCGAACGCGAACCAGGCGCTGCAACACCGCTCATCTGTTTCGCGCGGACGGCTGCTGGCGAGAGCGGGACCCTGAGCCCGGCGACCTGGAGGAAATGGAGCTGCTGGAGATGACCCCTGCGGATCTCCTGCGGCCCGAACGGCTCGCCGAAATGGCGGTGCTGCCGTAACGTCGCGCTTTGCGCTCCTCGCCAGCCGGGTCACCATTGCCCGAATCGCATTCGTGAGCAAGAGGAACACCCGACGTCCCACGGGAGATCCGCTCGGCATCGCATATAATTTCCGTGCCCCCTTCGCTCCCGTAGCATCGTCCAAGGGTTCAGAATCCATCAGATGATTCGATATCCATATACCGGCGCTGGGCTCGACGGTTTCCGAGCTCGTGGGGACCGCTATTCCCAGGACTTCCATCGCGCGCTATTCCGTTCGCATGTTGCGCATTCGCCGCATCGAGGAGGCGATCGAAAGCCGGTACCACGAAGACGAGATGAAGACACCGATCCACCTGGTGATCGGCCAGGAAGCGACGTCGGTCGGGTGCTGCGCCGCGCTGACCGCGTCCGATCTGCTCTATTCCAGTCACCGCACCCACGGAAACTACCTGGCCAAGGGCGGCGATCTGCGCGCGATGCTGTGCGAGATGTACTGCCGCATCAACGGGTGCGTCGGGCTCCCGCGGCGGTTCGATGCACCTCATCGACAAGAGCGTCGGCATGGCGGGTACATCGGCGATCGTCGCCGGAGCCATGCCGATCGCCACCGGAGCGGCGCTCGCCGCGCAGACTGCAAAGGTGAAGACCGCGTTGTCGTGGTGTTCCTCGGCGATGCCGCGACGGAGGAAGGCGCAGCGTCCGAGAGCCTCAACTTCGCGGTCCTCAAGCAGCTGCCGATCGTGTTCTTCTGCGAGAACAACTTCTATTCCGGTGCAGTCGCCGCTCTGGACGCGCCAGCCGGCGCGCGAGATCTGGAACTGGGCGCAGGGCTACGGCATGCCGTCCGTGCAGGTCGACGGCATGAACGTGCTCGCCGTGTATCGAATCGACGCCGTGACGCTGTTGCGCGCGCGCGATCGGGCGGAGGGCCCGACGTTCATCGAGGCGCGGTGTTACCGCTATCGCGCGCACGGCGGCTCGGGTGACGACACGGACCGGCTACCGCGACATGGACGAGCGGACTGCCTGGGATGCGGTCGATCCGATCGCTGTGCCGGCATGTCATACCTGTCTGAAAGCGGCGTGCTCGACCGACGCGCAGCTCGCGGACGATGCATGCGGAGATCGCCGCTGAAATCGAGGAAGCGTTCGCGCTTCGCGATCGCAGAGTCCGAATCCCGACGGAAGCGGACCTGTACCGCACATTGTACGCCGACTGACGGCACCGCGATTTGAGGACGTCCAATGCCGTGGGATGAAGGGCTCGTCAATTCACTTGTGTACGACGCGCCCGATCCACGCGAGGGCGCGCGTGCTCGGACTATGTCGCACGCCATCCGACGAAGCGCTCGACATCGCGCTCGAATCCGATCCGCGCGTGTTCATCCTCGGCCAGGGCGTCGACGATCCGCGGCAGCATGTTCGGCACCACGCAAGGCCTGCTGCCAGAGCTTCGGCCGTCAGCGAGTGTTCGACACGCCGCTGTCGGAGGAAGCCGATGATGGGCGTCTCACGCGGCGCGGCGATGAACGGCATGCGGCCGTTCTGCATGCATAACCGCCCGGACTTCATCCTGCTGGCGATCGAATCAGCTCGATCACGCATGCCGCCAAGTTCCACTTCATGGACAACGGCCAGACGAACGGTCCCGATGGTGGTCTGGGCGGCGATCGGACGCGGGTGGGGATCGGGCGCGCAGCATTCGCAGGCCATTCAGGGCTGCTGCTCGGTGCGCCGGGCCTCAAGATCGTGATGCCGAGCACGCCGTTTGACGCGAAAGGGTTGACGCTCGCCGCGATCGCCGACAACAACCCGGTGCTGCATCTTCGAGCATCGCTGGCTGATGAAAAAGGACGGCATCGTCCCGGAGGGGCCTACCAAGGTGCCGATCGGCAAGGGCACATACCGCCGCCGCGGTGGCGATCGTCACGGTCGTCGGTGCGTCGCACGCCATCGAGCTCGCGCTGACAGCAGCCAACCAGCTTGCCGCCGAGGAGCGATCGATGCCGAAGTCATCGATCTGCGCACGATCAAGCCGCTCGACGACCGACATCATCGAAGAGTCGCTGAAGAAGACCGGCCGCCTGCTGCGTCGTCGATACGGGCTGGTCGATGGGTGGCGTCTGCGCGGAAATCGGATGCCTCGCCGCCGAGCGCTGGTTCGATCACCTGAAGGCGCCGGTGCGACGCATCGGCCTTCCCGACATCCCGACGCCCGCCGGTTTCACGCTCGAGCAGTTCTATTATCCCGAACGTGGATCGGATGGCGCACGCCATTCGCGAGCTCGCGCGGACGCGCGCGGTGCGCGTCGACGCTCTGACGGCACGTGCACATGTTTTACGACCTGGCGACAGCAGTTCGTGGGACGAAGAGGAGATCGCGGCGCTTCACCGCGTCATCGACGGCGGTCAGGCTGACCGATCGGACCGAGCGTCCGCCAGTTCGAGGAGGACTTCGCCGCGCAAGTTCGGCGTCGCGGCACGCGCTGATGGTGAGCTCTGGCTCCGCGGCGAACCTGGTCGGCATCGCGGCGCTGTTCCATAAGAAGATCGTCCGCTGCCAGCGCGGCGACGAGGTGATCGTGCCCGTCGATTTCCTGGGCGACGACGCTATCACCCGCTGCAGCAGCGTGGCTTGCGCCTGCGGTTCGTCGATGTCGAGCTCTGAATCGCTCAACATGGACGTGTCTCGCAGCTCGAGACGCGCGCTCACGCCGCGGACTCTGCATGGTCGTCTGCGGTCAGCATTCTCGGCAACCCGGCGGCGCTCGACGTGCTCCGCGCATTCTGCGATCGGCACGATTCTGTATCTCGTTCGAATGACAACTGCGAGTCGATGGGCTCGTCACTCCACGGACGGCCCTGTGGGACGTTCGGTTCGGTGACATCAACACGTTCAGCACCTTTTTCTCGCACCACATCTCGACGATGGAAGGTGGGGTGCTCGCGACCGACAACGACGGAGCTGTACCATCTCGCGCGGTCGTTGCGCGCGCATGGCTGGACGCGCGATCTCCCGCAGGACTCCACGGTGTTCGAGAAGCGCGACGATGACTTCTTCGAGGCATACCGGTTCATCCTGCCGGGCTACAACGCCCGGCCGCTCGAACTGTCGGGAGCCGTCGGCATCGAGCAGCTCAAGAAGCTCGATCGAATGGTGGAAATTCGCCGCCGCAATGCCGCGTCGCTTTCAATCGCTGTTTGCGGGCGACGAGCGGTTCATCATCCAGCAGGAGCGTCCAGGCGCGCGCAGTTCCTGGTTCTCATTCACGGTGATCCTCAACCCGAAGCTCGGCATCGATCGACGCGAGGTGATGGCGCGCGATGAAAGACGCTGATATCGGGTACCGCATCATCACGGGCGGCTGCTTCCTGCGTCACGACGTCATCAAGTATTTTGACTACGACACCGTGTGGCGAGATCGTGAACGCCAACATCGCGCATGATCGCGGGTTCTTCGTGGGCAATCATCCGCGCGACCTGACGCCGCAGATCGAGCGGTTCCACCAGGTGCTCGACCGCGCGCCGCGCGCGCCGTCGCTCGGTCGTTTCGGTATAAACGGAAAGCGTCCGGCCGCCGTCTAACGCCGGTGAAGGAGTTGCCCTGTTGGAACGAGTCCTCGTCACGGGCGGCGCTGGTTACATCGGTTCAACCCTGGTCCCGATGCTGCTCTGACCGCGGTTACCACGGTCACCGGTCGTCGACAACTTCATCGTTCGGGCAGGACAGCCTCTCGGCCGTCTGCCATAACCGAACTTCGAGCTGGTGCGCGGCGACGTGCGCAACAAGGACTTGATGCGGCCGCTCTTTCGAAAGCCGGACATCATCATCCCGCTGGCGGCGCTGGTAGGAGCGCCGCTCTGCGATCGCGATCCGCTCGCGGCGACGACGACGAACAAGGACGCGATCGTCTGGATGGTTGGCGAGCTCGGTAAGGAGCAGCGGGTCGTCATCCCGATCACCAACAGCGGATACGGCGTCGGCGAAGCAGGGAAGTTCTGCACCGAGGAAACCCCGATGCGTCCGGTCTCGCTCTACGGCCGCGACAAGGTAGAGACCGAGAGACGCTGTCCTCAACGGTCACGCGAACGCCATCAGCCTGCGCCTGGCGACGCGTGTTCGGCATGGCGCCGCGGATGCGCCTCGATCTGCTGGTGAACGACTTCGCCTATCGCGCCTATTACGACCGGTTCATCGTCCTGTTCGAGGCGCACTTCAAGCGCAACTACATCCATGTCCGCGACGTCGCCAACGCGTTTCTCCACGCGCATCGACCAACTTCGACGACGATGAAGGGCGAGGCCGTACAATCGTCGGGCTGTCCGGACGCGAACCTGTCGAAGTGGGAGCTGTGCGAGCGGATTCAGCAGCAGCTGCCGAAGTTCGTCGTTCGTCGAATCGCAGGTCGGCGAAAGACCCGGACCAGCGCGACTACATCGTCTCCAACGAGAAGATCGAGCGCACCGGCTTCAAGCCGTGCTTCTCGCTCGACGCCGGCATCGCGGAGCTGGTAAAAGGGCTTCGCGATGATCCACGAACTCCAAATACGCGAACGTGTAGCCGGTCTGTTCAGCGTACGCCCCAGGCGCTGTTGGACATTGTATGAGAGATCAGGGCCTCGCATTCTTTTCGATCGAGCCGCTTCCGTCGATTCCGAAAGTCAGTCTGATTCTGCTCGACTGGTCGTGCCGCGAAAGCTTCCACATCTTTCGACTATCTGCAGAAGCAGGATGTGCCGCGCGAGTGGTTCGAGGTCCTATGGATCGAATACTTCGATCGCGAGGCTCCAGATATCGCGCGCGCGGATTGAAGATGCAACTGCCCGTGAGCGCTGTTCCACCGCTCGATCGATGGATCGTGCTGAACATGCCGCGGACCGCCTACTACCACAAGCATGTCATATCAACGCTCGGCGTGGTGGCGAGTCGCGGTGATCTCGTCGATGATCGGCGACTCGGACGCGATGGTCCGGCCGCAGTTCGTGCGGACGCTCGTGGACGCATTCGAGCAGGACTCGGGAATCGTGCTCCACCTGGACGAGGTCCGCAGCCAGAACCGGAAGTTCTACCCGTTCAATTATCCGACTTTCGAAGAGCGTGGCCGTCGAAGCAGAGTAACTGGCGCGACGGCGACAGACGATCGGCGTGCCTCGACGAATTCGACCCGCTCCACTCGCGGAACTACGGTGCGTGTCATCTGCGCCCGGCGTGAGGATGTCGTTGCGATCGGTGGGAGCTGACGAGCATCTCGACTACATGGGCCACGTCTGTGGTCCGCATGCATTGACTGCGGCGCCTGGTGAACTATCGGCCGCCGCGAAGTCTGGCACGACAAGGAGTTCCTCTATCACGTCTGGCATCCGGGCACCGACGGGCACGAAAACTACATGGGGCCACACGACGGACGGCAGGCTGTCAACTCGGGCGCTGCAGGCGAGACGCGCAGCGGCCGCGTGATGCCGCTCGTGGAAAATCCGGTCATCCAGCGACTGGCGACAGGGCCGCGGCCCAACTGTCCACTCGCTTTCCGACGTACTCGCCACGGCCATAGGAGATCGGCCGTTCACCGAATGCGGTCATCGATGATGTCAAGCGAGCCGTACTCTGGCGGGACGAACGGCGTGCGCGCAGCACCGACACGCCGATGCTGTGGCCACGTGGGAGCCCGTCGTCGCGATGATGTCGGGCGATCCGCAGTTTCTCAGCGACCTCGGCTGGGCGTATTACTTCATCGGTTCGATCGAAGCGGCCAACAACGCCTTCCGCCGTTCGCTCGCTCTCGACGAAGATAATCCGGACGCCTGGCGAGGACTCGGGTGGGTGTTGGCGCGTTGCGGAGAGAGCGGCGGGCCATTGAGGCGCACACACGGGCGATCGCGCAGGACGGATTCACTCCTGCGTGCGCCGCTGCAGGAGGCGCACCGCGGTCGCGCGTGGGCCTATCTGGGCGAGGAACAATTCGAACGAGCACATGTGGACTTCTCGGCGGCCGCGGCATTAACGCCAGCCAGCGACGTAGGGTCGTTGCAGGATTTGAACCGCGGCCTCGGCTGGCTGGCGCTGAAGCAGGATCGGGCTGGCGACGCGCAGCTCTACTTCTCGACGCCGTTCGCGCGCTCGGCGATCGGCGAGGGGCAGAATACGACAATGCGATGGCCGGTCTCTCCAAGGCTGACGCGGCGTCCGCTCCATCCTCGCCCGCTTGGTGCGCGGCCGGTTCCCGGCGTTCGAGGTCTGGCTCGCCGCCAGCCCGCAGTCATCTGAGACCGCGCATCCGCTGCGCACGTGCGAAGCCGGCTGGCCGTCGATCTTGCGAACGCGTATTACAACGCAGGCCGCTATGGACACGCATTGAGGCTGTTCAGAGACGCTTACAAACAAGATCCAACGAATCTCCGTGCCGCCAGCGGCATCGGATGGGCGGCACTACGGCTGGGCAAGCTGCAACGGGCGAATGCGATGTTCAAGCGTGTAAGCGATGGCGTCGACCGCCGATCCGGCGGTAGCGCGAGATGCTTTCCATGGCTGGGGCTGGGTGCGCATCGCGAGGGGCGCGTCAAGCGTGCCGCAGAGAATTGCAGAAGGCGCTTCGTATCAGCGATCCGCCGCTGAAGCCCGCGGCAGGACGTGAGATCCGAATGGGGTTGCGGCGTGCCCGGCATCTGGCCGGAGACGATCATCTGACCCTGGGCACAGATCGCCCGGCGTGAGGAAGCATCGGTGTTTCACCCGCGGTCAAGCCTGCATGGTCGGACATTGCAGAATCGCGTCTTCTCGCTGCTCGCGCGGTGGTAGGCGGAAATGATCTCGATGAATATTTCCGAGCGCAACGACATCCGCCGTCGTCCGCGCCGACCTTGTCTTCCATGGAAGCCTTCCGACCGCTAGTTGTCGGGGCTCCGCGCAGCGGTTTTGCTTGCTGACGAGCATCGTCACCCATCTGATGCCGCTCACCGGCGGCCGGTGGACGTGTTGCCGACGAAGTGTTCAACGCACTCCTCGAAGGCGTCGACGAGGTCATTGCCGAGGCGATCGTTCGCGAGTTCGGTGCGCACGGCATCACCGCCGATCTCCTCTACAACAGGAACTTCCGTGGATTGACGGGCGGTCCGAAGTGGCTTCGTGGAAGACGATCCACAGCTAGCGCCTGCTTTCGAAATACATCGGCGCACGCGGGATGGGCGATTTCACGCTCGTCACGTCGCATCCACGACAGGTGCCTGACTCCGACGAGGTCGTGCACTCACATACCAACCCGGGCTCTGTGGCTGCAGCACCCGGGGTTACCTGCGCTATACGAAGTTCGCCTCGATACGCAATCCGGTCGGCATCCTGAACTCGTCCGTTTTTTCACTCAATGCGTTGGCCAGCGAGCATATCCAGAAATTCGTGCCGCCGGATCGCGATAACGATTTGATGCGGCAGCGGCTGGCGCTCTACAAGCTGACGGACCTTGCATTCGTACGCGGCCTGGTGGAGTTTCTCGTCGGCTACCTGTGCGACTTCGTGAAACACTGGCAGCGGTTATCACGTGATGCGGTGGGAAGACCTGATCCTGACGCCGGTCGCCGACCATCATGCGTCTCGCCAGCCAGACCGGCATTCCGCTGCGGGAGGAGCAGGCGCAGCGCATTTGGTCGGTGCTCGATCACGTCAACCTGACGGGTCATCACCAGCACAATTACCGGGCTGGAAAAGGGATCGTAGGCAACTGGCGCGAATGGCTCGTGAACGAACACCTGGAACTGTTCGAGGAGATGGGCCTCGAGCCATTCATGCGAGAGCTCGGGTATGGGACGATGCCGCGGCTCCGCGAGTCAGATTACACACCGTTTCAATGCAAGGTCCGCGACTTTATACGCAGAGGAGCGATCTGCCGCGAGACCGAAGACACGGATCTCTTTACGTTTGCGTTCAACAAGTCGAACATCGCATCAGAGGCGTTTCCGTTTCGCAGGCATCCGTGGCGCCGTTGGACGCGGATCGAGCGCTCGATCTTTGCGTCAGAGGAGCTCGAAATGGCCATCTGGGATGTCGCGGAAGCACGGACTGCACAGGTGAACGCTTTGCTCGCCGACTTTCACGGCTGTCCGAGACGGGGGCGTCGAGGAGATCCGCTCGGCGCTGCGGACAGTTGAGAGGCGCTATGCACGACGTCTACGCCCTCGCTCCGGCCCGAATGGAAGCTGCCCTGTCGAAAGCGAACCGCATCCTCGAACGCGCCGGCGCGACGGCGGCCCACGCATCGGAGGGACGGTCGCCACTCGATTCCATGCAGAACCACGTCTCGTGGACGTCGTCTCCAGCTACAACGTCGTGCGCTACAGGGAGTAGCATTACGGGATTCCCAAGAACCTGGGCGAGTTCCGTCTGGACAACCAGACCGCACAACATCCTGACGTCATAGGCGGAGCTTCGCTCGCGGCCGTGAAGTACAGAGATCCTCGTCCGATGTGGCGAGCGCGGACGCCGTCAGGCCGTCGAGTCCGGGTCATCGGACCGACGCTCATTTTCGTGGACGCGATTCCCGAAGCAGTATCGGCCGGTCTGCCGCCAGCTTCTGGACGAGGGGTGCCGACGCGTAGTTGCTGATGCCTGTTCAACGAATGTGCGCGCCGCGTGTATCAGTCAATACGTGCTGACGTCGCAGCAGCGGGCGGTCAACTGCTCGTCCAAACAGAGAGCACCGCTTCACGACTGTCCGGATGACGTTCAGCCGGCAACGCTGAATGACGCGCGATCTCGTGCATCGTGTGCGAAACGGAAGAACCGCAGGTTTCCGATAGTCTCCTCGGCCTCGTCGATGTCAACGCGCCGCGTTGTTGCCGTCAAGACCGATCGGTTCTGGGCCGAGCAGCCGCTGTTCCTCATCTCAATCCCGAAGAGCGGCACGCATCTGCTCTGATCGCTTCGCAGAGGCGATGGGATATCGAGCGGCAGTGCAACTGCAGGACGATCCCGCTCCAGGGTGCTGGTATTGCGTCGAGTACGCGAACTCGCACACTGCCGCGAGGGATTTCTTCGTGGACACCGTCAGGCGATCGCCGTTCGGCAATCGACACCACCCATTCCATGCGGTCGCCGGCGATCTTCATTTATCGGAACCCGCTCGATATCCTTGCCTCAGAAGCCCAGCATTACCACCGTGAGGGCAAGACGGCGTTTGCGGGCTATCTGAGCGAACTCTCACAACGAAGAGCGTCTACTGCGGGTTGATCGACGACCCGTGGCTGCTCGGGAACGGTGCGCGATCGGATCGGCGCGTTCGTTCCATGGCTGGCTTGCTACCAAACGTGATTCCGGTTTCCTGAGGAACTTGATTGGACCGCGCGGGAGTGGCGATCGCGGAGCAGCAGCGCCGCGTCATCTGGTCGATCCAGCTCAAGTTGCACGTGCCCGGAGCTCCGGATGCATTCGCGGCGCAGGTGTTCGATCCCCAGAGTCCGACGTTTGATACCGGTCAGATCGGACGGTTTCGGGAAGTCTTTACCGATGAAGCGTATCGGCGATTTCGAGCGCTGCCACAGGATTTCATGCAGCAGCACGGTTACGACGCCTGGTCGACATGCGACAGCGGCAGCATGTCCAGCCGCGCCGAAGAGTTCCGGCATCGACGCCTGCAGTTGAGCTCTGCGACGGCCGACATTCCGTTTGCCGTCCAGCACGGATATCTGGGATTCAACATCGTCCGTTATGGCGACAGCTATGTGGCGGTACCGCAGGGCGAGCAGATTGATTTACGTATCGCGGACCTTGCGATGCTGCAGGCGGAGGACGAATCGCCGTGGCACCAACCGCGGAAGGTGCCCGTCGCGGTGCTGAAGCGCTCGCGATCAGGTCACACGTTTCAGCGAGCGGGAATGTCGGCCCGCGCACGCTAGCGGATCAGCCGGAGACTTCACACGGTTCTGTTCTGGGGCCAGCCGCGGCTTGTCCGGGAGAACTACCGCGGGTTCAATATCGTGGCGTTTCGCGGGCGTTTTTGTGCCGCGCGCGACCGGGGCCATATCGATCTTCCAACTCCGACATCGATCCTCTCGTTGCAGAGGACAAGTTGCTCGCGGCCGATTCCCAGCTGCAACTTGAACGTCTCATTGACGAACGGTTTGAGGCGGCCGCGGAGGCATTCGAAGTAACGATAGCGAAGCTCAACGAGCAACTCGCCGGCAAAGATGCAGCGCTGCAGCGCGTGCAAGAGCAACTGGAAGGTAGCCTGAGCCTGACGGCACCGAATCGGGAGTTCGAACTGCTCGTTGCGACGATGCGCCGCGAGGTCGCAGCTAGAACCGACGAACTGCAACGCGCGACGCTTCGCGAGCAGGGACTTGCGGGAACGACTCGCGCAGCTTCTGACGGCGGTGGCCGACAGGGAAAACCGCGCAGGTCAACTGTCGATCGAAGCTTACCGAAATGCAGGCATGGATCCGTAATCTTCAAAAACAGCTGGTCGGTGCGGCGAAGCAACGCCGATTCCGGCTGCCGTGGCGATAAGCAGTAATAGATCTTTCCTGAGCCGACCTACTCAACTGAAACGGGAACCTGAACAGAAGTCTCTCCACGAGGGTGACAGATGGTGTGTTCGATAGCCAGGTGAGCTTCCTGATGGAAGCGCCGTTCGTGGCCGACGGAACGCGAATCGCCACATCGACGAGTCCCGCCAGCTCACCCTTCTGCGCCAGTGAGTGCGACGGTTGCTGCAATCCCAGGCCACGGGCCTGATGGACGGCCGCAATCACGCCATCGCAGCGCCGCCTGTGCTGATGCCAATGAGCACGTCGCCGGCAGTCCCGAGCGCCTGGACCTGACGCGCGAATACTCCCGCGAACTCGAAATCGTTCGCGTACGCCGTCAACACTGAACTATCGGTAGTCAGTGCGATTGCCGGAAGACCCGGTCGGATCGAAGTCCAGCGTCAGCCGGCTGACTAGCTCGGCGGGCCATGTGCTGCGAATCCGGCGGCGCTGCCGCCGTTTCCGCAGATCAGCAGCTTGCCGCCTGCCTTGAATGCGTCGGCAACCATGATCGCCGCCCGCTCGATGTCGGCCTACGCATGCCTCGGCGGTCCGCAGCTTCGTCTCCGCGCTCTGTTTCAAGTGTTCGCGAATGACCTCCTGCGCCGAAGCTACGCTGATCATCGTCCTGAACTCCTACCGCTTCGCGTTGCACGAACCATCGATACGTGCGTTCGAGTGCGTCTTCGAACGCGACCCGAGGACGCCACCCGAGCGCCATCAATGCCGATGCGTCGAGTGCCTTGAACGGCATGCCGTCGGGTTTTGACGTGTCGAATCGCAATTTGCCTTCAAAGCCGACGATTTCCTTGATCGTCTCCGCGAGCTCGCGAATCGACACGTCGCGTCCTCCTCCGAGGTTGATGGTGCTGCCGTCGTGCTCTTTTCCAGCACGAACGTCGTCGCGGAGGCGAGGTCGTCGATGTAGATGAATTCACGGCGCTGGTTACCGCTGCCCCAGATATCGATCGTCGTCGCACCCGCCAAGTTTCGCTTCGTGCATGCGCCGCATCAACCCGGCGACGACGTGCGAGTCCTCGGGGCTGAAATCGTCACCGGGCCCGAAGGCGTCCGCCGGGATGGCGGCGAAAGAATTCGACGCCGCATTGCTGGCGATAGGCCTCGCACATCTGAATCGCGGCGAGTCTCGCCACCGCGTACGAGCGGTTGGTCGGTTCCGGAGCGCCCGTTAGCAGCGACTCCACGCGCACCGGCTGCGGCGCAAGCTTGGGATAGCTGCACGAGCTCGCCAGGTACATCAAACGCCGGGTGCCGGCGACCACGCCTCGTGAATCACGTGCGTGGCAATCACCGAAGGTTGTCGTAGATCAGTTCCGCCGGGTAGCGCTGGTTCCCGCTGATCCCGGCGGCAGCGCCAGCGGCGACGATGACGCGCGTGCGGCCGGTGGTCTTGGAAGAAACGGTGGAGTGACACCGGGTCGCGGAGTTCAGCTTGGCCGACGCCATCAAGGACGTCAGTAGCCATCGCGCCGCAGAGTGGTGATGATGGCCGCGCCGATGAGGGTATCGGCTCCGGCAACAAAGAGTGGGGCCCGTCGATCCACCTTCACGCCGCGGCGAACTTCCGCTCGAGGCGGTGCGTGGCCATATCCCGGATGTGGGCCAGTGTGTCGGCACCGAACCGGCGCTCGACGTACGACAAATACGACGGATGCGTGAAGTGAGTGTGAAACGCATAGTCGCGGAACTTGCAGCACCTCGCCGGCCGGCAGATGCTTCGTCGGCAAGCGGAGGGTGTCGACTGCGTGCTGTGAGTAGCCGCTCCAGGTGTCCGGCAGCGGCCATCCGTTCGCGGTCGCCTGGTTGTAGAGCGCGCGATCCGGGATACGCCATCGCCGAGTAGAAGTTCGCGAACTCGCGTGTTCAGCTCGAGCGCCAGGTCGAGCGTCTGCTGTCATGCGTGCCGAGATCGTCTTCGGGCAAGCCGAAGATGTAGTTGCCGATGATGTTGATGCCGGCTGCCTTCACCTGCGCGACGGTGTCGTAGACCTGCTTGACCTCGTATCGCTTGTCGACGTCGCTGAGCACGCGGTCGCTGGCAGCCTCGATCCCGAAGGCGAGCCAGCTGAACCCGGCGCGCTTCAGCTTGTCGAGCATGCCGTCCTTCACGGTGTCAACCCGCGCGTAGGCCCAGATGTTCAGGTCGTAGCCGCGCTCGATGATCAGATCGCAGATCGCCGAGGACGTGGCGCACGTTCAGCACGAACATTTCGTCCGCGAACTTGATGTTCCGGACGCCGTATTTGTTTACGAGCAGATCGATCTCCTCGATGACCCGCTCGGGCTCCAGAATCGATAGGAGTTCACCGTCTCTTTGAGCCCAAGCTCCTTCTCGCCCGCTTTGAAGGGCGCCTGAATGCAGCAGAACGAGCAGCTGATACGGGCAGCCGAGCGTCGTGTAGAGCGGCGTACGGCTCGCGATTCAGATGGCCGAAGCAGTGCCAGTTGTGCGCGCGATACTTCGGCATCGGCAGCAGATCCCACGCGATGCCCGGCATGTCGTCGTCGAGGTCCTTGACGAGAGGCGCCGCGGCGTTGGAGCGGAACTGCCGCAGTGTCCCGCCGCTCAACACGCCAGTCCGCGGACTTTCCTGTAATCGTTGTCGCCGGCGCGACCGGCCTCGAGCAGATCGACTATCGTCTGCAGTCCCTCGTCGTGCGCCACAAAATCGCACGACTCTTCTCGGAGCGTCCGCTCCGGCAGCGCAGCGACGTGGCCCCCGATCATCAGAATCTTTGCCGATGGCATCTGCTGCCGGATCGCCGTGCACGCCAGGCTGGCGCCCGTCATGTTCTGCGTCGAAGCGGATGGCTGATGACCATACACGACGATCACGACGAGGCGCGGGTCGATCAACTCCACTCGTTCGGCGATTTGCACCGGCGTCAACTCGTCGGCTTCGGCGTCGACGACCTGACCTCGCACTTCGCTTGCGGACGAACGTGGCAATCAGCCCGGCCCAGACGGGGTTTTCAACGGCCGTAAGCCGAGTGCCAAGCGACTGGTAGATACGCGTTCGTGCGCCTGGATTGACGAGAACCACGTCAACGGCGTTTGACTGGCGACATGTATTCCTGAGACTCCTGTGGGACGGTCAACTATAACGTCTGATTGGGTTACGACAAGACGGGCGGCGCCAGGTATCGCGCGGTGACTCGGCCTACAGGCCGTTCGGGGAGTAGAGCACGATCCGGCTGCCGGCGCTTTCGAGTTTGACCGGAACATGAATCAGCTCCTTGAGTGCGTCGCGCACAGCCGCCTGTTGCTCCGGCGATGCGAAGAACAGGATGAAACCACCCCACCCGCGCCCAGAACCTTTCCGCCAACGGCGCCCGCGCCGCGAGCGGTGGCGTAGACCTCGTCGATGAACTGTGTCGAGACGCGCGACGAGAGTCGTTTCTTGAGACACCATGACTCGTTAACCAACCGCCCGAACTCCGCTATCGGGGTCGCCGGGTTCCTCAAGATGTCGATCGCCTGATCGACCCATCTCGGCATCGCCTTCAACTCGCGCGCGCGGTTGGCGATGTTATCGACCTTGGTCTGTGCGATGTCGGATGAGTAGCGGGAGATGCCGGAGAAGAACAGCATCAGATGGCTCTCGAGCTCTTCTTGCCGTTCTCGTGGGAGGATGATCGGCTGCAAATCGAAGGACCCACCAGGCCGGAACGCGATCCGGCTGAACCTCCGAAGGCAGCCGAGATCTGATCCTGCGATCCGACGGGCTCGCGCAGGACGCACTGCTCGATGTGAATCGCATCGTGGGCGAGCTCCTCCTTCGAGGTTCAGCCGCCCATCCAGAGCTTTCAGCGCGTTGATCAGGCCAACGGTGAACGACGAGCTGGGCCCAGCCCGGAGCGCGCCGGCAGATCACCGTCGTGATGGATTTCGAGCCCTTGGAACTGCCGTTCCACTGGAGAACGGCTCGGACGGCGGGGTGCTGGATCTCTGTAATCTCCTTTACGTTTTCGACGATGGAGTAGACCAGCCGGTAGCGATGCGCAAAAAATGGCGGCGCAGCACCCGGACGCTGATGTAGCAGCACTTGTCGATTGTCGTCGCGAGGACTTGCGCCGTCGTGCTCCTTGAACCATGCAGGGGTAGTCTGTTCCGCCTCCGAAGAACGAAACCCGGAACGGGAGTGCGGCTGATGATCATTTCTTAGGTTGGACGACCGACAGAGCGAGCTTCGTGTCGACGGGAGGGTCGCGGTATTGGAGCACGCGACAGCACGGCACGTCAATCGCGGCATCGCACGCGTCAGCGCGAGACGTGTGGCAACATGCGCGTCAACCTGGTCATGGCGGCACACCAGCACGCTCGCGGTGAGGAGCGTCCCGCTATTACAGCGTCAATCGCGAACGAACATCGCGGCCGTGATCCTGCTGGCGGCTGCCGCCTCAGGCCGTATCGGCGGCCATCTGGATCACCTACTACTAAGCTGCCAGCCGCTGTGGGTCGAGCATGCGGCCTACGGGATGATGGCCAACGTGACGTTTGCCGATGCCCTCGCGACACAGGGCTATTGGCGCGCGCTCTGGAGCGCCCTCGCCGGCGCGGCATCCGCTCCAGCCCGCGGTCCTCGCGGCGTTGTCGCCGCGATTGCTGTCCTGGCCGCATTCCCACCTGCTGATCACGGCGCTGACGTTCTGCCTGTTTCTTGTGCCTGCTGGCTCACTACGCGAGCCGGCGGACCTCCAACGCTTATTGGGGGATCGGCGCCGCCGTTGCTCTTCTGCTCGCTGACTGGCCTTTACAACGAGCGGCGGGGCATGGCAGTGCCCGTGGCCCGACTACCAATCGATGTTCCTGTTGTCGTCGGCAGCCCTGGCGCTGGCGCTCTACGCAATCGAAGGAACGGTCTCGTGGTTCGTCGTCGCGGGCGCATTGATCGTGCTCGGCGACACTGGCGCGAGACACGGGGCGATCTGGGTCCACTCTCGTTTGCGGACCAGTGGTCATGATGTTGATCGTCGTCGATGTTCGACGTTACGGGGTCCGCAGTGCACTCGTGCGAGCCTTGTTGTTTGCGGTAGCCACGCTGCCCGCCGCACTCCTGTTCGCGCGCCACTGGCAGTTTTTCCGCGGCTATTACATGACCGCAAACCAGTGGCACGCTGCGTCAGCCGCTCGGGACGGCGGCGAGTCATATGCTGAACGACCTGTTTCTGTTCGTCGGCCCAGCGGCGGCGCTCGTCGGTGGTCGTGCCTCATCGTGTATGCACTGTGGCAGGCGCGTGCCGGTGCGTGGGAGATCGCCGACGTCGCGGTGGTGTATTGGCCTGTCTCGATCGGCCTGTTCTCTTCGCCAACGGCTATGCGGCGTCGGACGTCACGAAGGAGATCATACGCTGCGCCGGGCGTCGTATGTGCCGCAGTCACTCTGGCAAGGGCGGGCTCGACATCCGATCGCGCCGCTTGGCCACCGCCGTGGTAATCCGCGCTGGCGGTGTGCTTCGTCGTTGCCGGCTCCGCGGCTGCGGCCGCTTACAACAGGGCGCGGACGCCGACGCCGACGGATCTCAGCCTGCGTGCATCACAGCGTGCCTTGGCCGACGTTTTGGCGTCGATCCACCAACGCGTCTGGTGGCACAGCTACTCCTTAGCGACTGGGGAACGCCGGTCGCGGCATTGACCGATTTCGACGGACATTACCAGCCGAGCGAGAACCAGTGGTTCACCAACCACAAGAATTACTGGGATTCTCATTTTCCCGGCATGGACATCGCGCAGCTCCAACATTCGTTATTCGCCAGACGGAGGAACGTGTCGACGTCGCAGTGGTCCTGAAACGCCCGGACGTAAAGCCGGCAGGCGATGGAAGAATACAGTTTCATGATTGCAGCGTCGGTCGCCGCTCACGTGCAGTCGAGCCCGCAATGGCGACATTACCGCGATGTGCAGACAGCAGAAGGCCCGCTGGCCGTGTTTGTCAACCTTCGACGCGCCCGCGGGAATCCGGCTTCATAGAATCGGGCGCACCTTCGTCGGGGTCGGCCGGTGTATCACAACGTTATGCTCAACCCGGCGCAAGGCTCGTGTGATTACCGTCGCCGCATGTCGCTGGTTCTTCGCCAGAACCAGAGTTCACGGAAAAACTGAAAGTAATAGCTGGCGCCCCACCGCCATATCTGCAGCTTGCGTTTACCGCCAGTTCGCGGAGGCTCCCCGACTGCGACTTCCGCAATTCGCTTTCGCGTTTTCGCAGCCCGCACCGACATCAATGGTTCCCAGCTGATCACGGTGCCGAACAGCCTCTCCGGGAGTAGATAGGACTCTTCTTTATCCAAATCAAATTCTTCGATGAGCTCGCGACGAAAGGCACGATAAATGACCATCGCGTCCGTGTAATTTGCCCTGTAGAGGAAATTCACGGTCGCCGTGAATAGCCAGTTACCAAATCCAGTCAGAAGGTCATCGTCGTCGCTCTTGGCAGTCCCCAGATATCGAGAGCCGATGACGAGATCGTATCCTTCGTCGATCGTTCTCAGAATCGCCGGAATGAATTCAACCGGGCAGTTGCCATCGGGGCTCAGTGTGAGGACTACGTCGCCAGTGATCAGCGGCAACGCCTCCAGGGCACGCGAACCGAATCCCCTTTCTTTCTGGACGTACATCGAAACCGTGATCACGGCACCACTCAATCGTGCCATCAGCAGATCCTCCATCAACAACAAGAATCTGATCGCACCACGCGCGATCGATGCGAGGCAGGATCTCACGAACGCCGTCGATCTCGTTGAGCGTCAGAGCAGCGAGCGAGGACCGCATCAATTTTTCAGGAATGCCCTGACGTCCGGCGATTCGGCCGCTGCGACCGGATCAACTTTCTCGAACGTCAGGTGAAAGCTCAGGCCGGAAGTATATGATCCCAGCTGCCCCGATGACCCTCAACGAGATGAAGATGAAACAGTCGCGTCATGCAACGGCAGCCTGTCGCGCGCGAACCTTTGGGGACCATGAGCCTGACCGCGCGCCTGCTCCAGCCACGGCCCTCGGCAAGCGCGCGCCCGATAGCGATGGTCGTCGTTAGCGCATTGCTGCTCGTTTCAGTCGCCTACCTTCCTGCCCTGCAGTTCGACTATGCAGTTCGTGATCAGTGGAGAGCGTTCAGAGTGCCGGGGTCTCTACGAGGCTTCACGAGTTGGTCGTATGTTCCAGGGATGCGTTGCCGTTCTACGTCCGGTCGGAGGCGTCCGTTGGTGTGGGTCGGCGAGTGTGTTGAGAAGAGCCCTGGTGTCCAACATACGCGAGTTGCTGGTATTCGCGGGTTCATATCGCTCGCTGTAATACTCGCGACGTTACTGTATTTGGCAGCCTGCCTTTCTAGGTAGTTGGACTCGAGATAGCTCTGTTCGCCGCCAGCTTTGTTGTTCTGTTGCCCGGTTTCGTGTTTATGACAGAGCTTGGACTGAACGGTGCGCCTGTCGTGCTTGCGGTAGCCGCAGCAGTCGCTTCCTTCTCACAGATAAGCCGCTCCGTTTCCGCAGAGCCCGGACGGGGCGTGGCGTTTCCGTTCTGCCGTCGCTCGGCCGCGGCATTGGCTCTCTTCGTGATCGCCTGCTTTGTGCCCGGCATGGGCATTTGTCGTCATGCGCTTTGGCACTTGTCCAGAGTGGTCTGACCGAAACCAACTCCATTACCGCCAAACTACGTAACTGCTGCCGCTTGCTGTCGTTCTATGCCGCCACCAAATTCTTCCTGCATTTCGTGGTCGTCAAGGTGATGGTCTCGGTCGGATCTGTTCGGTAGCGCCGACATCAATATGGGAGATGGTCGTTACGAAGTTGTCGCCAAATCTGAATCCGGCGGCGCTTACAGCGCGAATCGTCAGAGCAATGTCTTACGTCTCCGGACGGATACCTATGGGATTTACGCATAAAAACCACGCTCATGAGTGAATGTCGGTGTCGTTGCGTTTGGAATACTTGCGTGGGTACCGGACTTCGACCAGGGGATAAGCATAGCGTCCCTGGCCGGGTATTAATTGTTGTCGTCGCCGCATTGGCCGGTTTCGCAAGTGTCGGCCTCTCGATGGGACCCGCGGCTGCTGAGCGGGATGCAGGAGGTGCATGAAAGATTTTCTGTGCCGGCGTATCTCCTCCCGATCGTTAGTATTTTCACTGCGGCGGCCGCCGTCGTAGAAAAGGTCATGCCGAACCGCCGGCTCTGGCCGCTTTTGGTCTGTCCATATGTCTGGTAGCAGCGTTTGCTGTTAACAAGGTTACGCATGCTGGACGTGACCGCATCGGTTATACGAACCGATTTTGTCAGGCAGCGGGTGAACGACCTGGTTGGACAGGCGAGGGTATGAAACGGAACGATTGCTCTTGTTGGTTCCGCCGCATGCGGAATAGCATCAGAGCCGCGTCCAGCGTTTATACGTCGATTACTCGGTGATCCTGACCGTAGCGATACAGGGAAATGGAGTGGCGATCCCAATCACTACTTCGACGTGTTATCAGCCATATTGAGAGAAGCGGCGTGATCACCCGATAGGCCGATCTGTCGCTATTATCAACTGCGGACTCTAATAAGACATGTACAGAGAAAAACCTTGAACAGGAGAAGCGGTTTTTGCCTTGCTCGGTCAATCTGAAGCGGTTGAACATGACGCAACGGTCCCCGCCCTTACGTCTTGATCAACATTTCCGAACTAACCGCTCCACCTATTCGCCCCAGCCTCAGAATCCTTCATCATTGATTTCGATCAAGAAAGTCTGCGGCGGTGCTATCGCGATAACGGCGGCGCGGCGGGTGCGTCGTCATCGCGCCGGACGATCCAGTCATAGGTTGCGCGCAGACCGTGGGCCAGCGAGGTCGAAGGCGCCCATCCGAGGCGTTCCCTTATGAGCGTGTTGTCGCTGTTGCGTCCACGCACCCCCTTCGGGGCATCGAGGCTTATAGCGGCGTTTCAACCTGACGCCGGAAATTCCTTCGACGAGATCGACCAGCTGATTGATCGTCACGAGCTCGTCGCTGCCGACATTCAACGGTTCGCGCACGTCGCTGCGCATCAGGCGCAGCGTACCTTCGATGCAGTCGTCGATGAACATGAAGCTCCGCGTCTGATTCGCCGTCGCCCCAGATCTCGATGTCGTCGCGGCCTCGAGCATCGGCTGCAATCACCTTCCGGCAGATCGCCGCCGGCGCCTTCTCGCGGCCGCCGTCGTAGGTGCCGTGCGGGCCGTAGACGTTGTGGTAGCGCGCAACGCGCGTCTCGATGCCGATAGTCCTCGCGGAAATGGCGGCACAGCCGCTCGCCGAACAGCTTCTCCCAGCCGTAGCCGTCTTCCGGCATTGCGGGATAGGCGTCGCTCTTCCTTGAGCGGCGTCACGGCTGCGGACGTCTGCTTGTCTGCGGCGTAGACGCACGCCGATGACGAGAAGAAGATAGCGCTGCACGCCGGCGTCGCTGCGCGGCCATCAGCATGTGGGTGTTGATCAGCACCGACAGCATGCACTCGGCTCTTGTGTGTCTCGATGAACCCCATGCCGCCCATGTCGGCCGCGAGGTTGAAGACCTGCGCTTGCGCCGGCGCACGCCTGCTCGCATGCGTCCGCCTTCTGCAGATCGAGGCGCAGATTCTCGACGTCGTCGAACCGCTGATACCACTCATCGAATGGTTTGAGATCGACGGCGCGGATGCCGGTCTCGGCGCGCGGCGCGCAACCGCGCGATCAAGTGGCCGCCGATAAATCCGCCGGCGCCGGTCACCACGATCAGCTCTCCGTCGGGCGGAGAGCATACGATCAGCGGTCATTGTTCGGAACGCGAAGCCGCCGCGCCTGCTCTGCGGTGCGGTCCGCTCCAACATAGATCACTTGCGTGATGGGATCAGAGTTGCGCACGGTCGATGATGCGCCAGCAATCGACGATCACCCGACGTCGGCGAGGCAGCGTCGCGATCAGCGTGGACAGATCACGGAACTGGAGGCCATGCGACTGCAACCACGACCACATCCGCAGCCGTCACACAGTCCGCCAACGAAGCTGCGGGCTGGACCGACGGCGCCAGGAACGTCGCCGCGTTGTCAAGAGCGGCCCGGATCGAGGACGGTCACGACAGCTTGCCGTCTGATGCCAGCCGGTTCGCGAGCATCACCCCTGACTTTCCTCGACCACATTCGTATCCGGCTGTAGTGACAACCCGAGGACCGCCACCCGCTGATCCGTTCCGGCAAGGTGGGACTCCACAGTCGCTGCCAGGCGCGATACCTGTCGCCGGTTGACCGTGTCGGTGGCGGCGGCAATGTCGCCGTTCACGCCGCGAGCGCGCGCGACCGCGAGAAACGCCGCGTTGTCGCGTGGGAAGCACTGGGCCGCCGTAATCCGAGCGCCGCCTTGAAAAACCGCGCTCCGATTCGTCTGTCGAGGCCGGTGGCATCGCGTCACGACGCTGACGTCCCCGCCGGGCAAGTGCTCGCAGAGCTCCGACAGCATATTCGCGTAGGAGATCTTCGTCGTGACGCACGTGTTGACCGCGATTTTCGCCACCTCCGCGTTGACCAGGTTCATACGGCGCACAGGTGTGCTGTCGCCGACGACCGAGCGCTGAATCTGCTCGAGCGTGTCGCCAGCGCGGCGATCGGACTCGCCGATGAGCACGAAGTCGGGGTTCTGCATGTCGCGGATCCGCTGCCGAGCGCGATGAACTCGGGGCTGTAGCAGAGGCCAAGCGAAGTGCCCAGTCTGACGCCCCGACGCGCGTTCAAGCGCCGGCGGCGCATGTCCGCGTCCATCGTGCCTGGCGCCACAGTGCTCGTAACAACCACGAGGGTGATATGCCGTCGTCCGGCGCAGGCCCTGGCCGATCGTGTCGATTGCGTCGAGGACGTTACTCAGTCGAGAAGAGACCTGAGGGCAGGCTGGGCGTCGGAACGATGATGAAGGTCGCCTCGGTAGACGCCGCGGCGGCAGCACCGTCGGTCGTTGCGTAAGACGGAGCGGCCCGCTGCGACCAGCGTATACGAGTCCCGGTTCCTGCACAGGGCGCGCCCTTCGTTGATCGCTTTGACTGCGTCGGGGCTGCTGTCGACTACCGACAACGTGATGACCGCGATCGGCCAGAACTGCCGCCAGCGGGGCTCCAAGTTTGCCGAGCCCCACGACCGAAATGTGCATACCTGCCTCTTGAAACCGGATTCGCCCGGACCGTTCCGTCAGGCTGTAAGTCGGAACCTGCATGTTGCACTCTCTGAACGCCCCGGAACACCTCCTCGACCGCCTTGAATTCCTTCGATCGCGGCGACTACCTCGCGGCCGCGCGTGAATTCCTCAGGATCAATGGCGCTATTGGGCGAGCCTGGCCGCCATGGGCCGGACGCACGGCGTCGCCGACGAGCTCGTTCGTTTCGCACGATCCTGGCGCACAACTGCATGCAGGTATTGCCGCGTGGATTGAGGGGACGACGAACGCGCCGTGGCGTTGCTGCGAGGGGCGACCGGTGAGCACGCGTCGCGCTTGGTGGCGCTCATCGAGCGGCGACCACGATCACGGTCCTGCGCAGCTTCCGTGGAATCGCAGTGGTTCGCTGGGACGTGCTTGGGGAGCTCCGCGATCCCGCTTTCCGTCTGCTCAACGTGAGCTTTCATCGCGACGACATCCGAAACCGGCCGTACGCCAACGTCCATGACCTTGTGCCCGCGGGTATCACGCCCGACTTCTACGTGGCGGAGATGCTCGAGTGGCATCTCATCCCCCCGGAACATTCGCGAGCTCGGAGTGCCGGTTATCGGACATACGAGCGACTACGACATCCACATACCCAAGCCGTCGCGCCGTGGCTCGGCGTCTTCGATGAAGTCCTCGTACTTGATTCCGTTCAGTGGCGCGACGTTGCAGGAATCGCCCGGAATGCTCATGTGTCGGTGTTCCCAAAGGTATTCGGCGTCCCGCGACGTCTGCCGGATACTTGAAGGGCGCGACCGCGACATCGACGTGTTCGTGTCCGGAACCGTCATGCACCCGCTATCATCCGGACAAGGATGCGATCGTTTTGCAGTTGCTCTCGTCAGCGGACGCCCGGCTCCGGATCGTCAACGGATTCGACACGCCACAGAGTTACTACGGCAACCTGGCCGAAATCGAAATCTGCGTGAATCACATTCGTCATCCGGAGCGATGCCGACACGCGCCCTCGAAGGCCTGTAATGGGGTGCGTCAGCGCCGTGCACGACGACAGTGTGCTGCGGCTGTTCCTCGATCGATCGACAGGTCTGGTCACCTATGGCCCGCAGTCTGACCGCCCGCGATGTCGTTCGAGGCGTCCTGATGCGACTGGAAGACGTTCGTCCGTGCCGCCGAGCGTGGTTCGGCTGTCGTTCGTGAAGAATTCGATCTTCGTCGCGTCGCGTCGCAGTACTCCGCTTTGCCACTGTCGTTGCGACGCGACCTCGCTGCCGCGCCGCGGGCCGGATCCTCTTCGCTGGTCCAGAAGCGTGCCGTCGTTCAGAAAGGGTGGCTGCCTCGACCACGTCGGCGGGCCGTTTCTCACGGGTGGGCCGAGGCTTCAGTCGAACGCTGCAGGACCAGCGGAATGGGGCACGACGGCGCGAATGCTGAATGACATCGCGCGTGAGCGTCTTCTCGCCTCGTATCATCGGACGCAGACAGCCGAGTGGCTCCGCGGCTGATCGAGCCGCTTGACGGAAGCGGTTTCGGCGTTTCCACGCGCTTGTGCCGCGGCTGAATCTGGCGCGCGTGCTCGTCCATTTCGGTCGTGGACCGCTGGTCCGCCGTGCGATCGAGCTATTGGACGCAACGCTCGTGCAACTGCCCGCGTCGTGGAAATCGATCCGCTCGACGACGTGCTGCCGTGGACTTCTGCCCGACGTTTTTCAACTACCGGCGGTACTTCTCGACACCGTCACGTCGTTGCTCGCAGGGCTAGAACGCCAGCGCCGCGGACCTGACCTCGACCATCCTCGCGTCGCTTCATTACTGTACCGTGGGCATTATGTGAACCAGGTTGCTGGGCCGCACAGCGAAATCGAGTACGCTGCCCAGGCCACTGCGCTGGATCCAGACTTGCCGAGTACATGCTGTATTACTGCCGGCTTCTCATCGATCGAGGGCTCGAGAAGGATTTCACGAAGCCGCCGAGCTCTTGCGGCGCTGTCGGGTCGCTCAGCACGAATTCTCGAGATCCTCGACCTCGCGCGTCAGCTGCCGGCGGCGCTGCAGGCGACGGGCATGACGAGCTGTGCGCGAAGGCAACCCGCTTCTGGCTGTCGACAGAGATGCGGAAGAATCTTCCTGAACCTTGGCTGCAGCCCGTCGAGCAGGAATCGCCGCGGCTGGATCCTCGTCAACGATGGCGTCCTCCGTGCATGCGCCCTCGAGGCGACATAATCCGCGATCACGCAAGCTTTGGATGAGTTCACGTTTCGCTGAAGTTCCCATAGGCAAGGTCCGCGTGGTTACCGGGACCGTCGGCCGTGCAACATCCGCCATTCTGCCGGGCGCCGGTCGGCACACGCCACGCGGTTTCGACGAGGTCGAGCAACGCAGTTTTATACGTCGTCGAGCCGCACATCCCGGCGTTCGCGGAGTTCCCGCGCTGGGCAGGCAAGCGGGTGCCGAGATCGGCTGTGGGCGATGCGCGCGCTTGAACGGCGCCTCGGCTGGGCATCTGGTGGGTCTCGCCGGCCGCGCGGGCACAACAGGAGCGACCTCGCGCGCCGCATCTCTCGATCGTCTGCGCACCGGCCGCAACGACAACTTCGGCGGCGACTTCAACGAGCGGTTCTTCCGGTACGGTCTATTTCAATCACCAGCGCCTCGCTGCCGCCCGCAATACTGGGCATGACGATCGTATTCGCCGAATGGCGGCCGGTGGCCGGCACGCCGCCGCTTGGTGATCTCCCTGCGAGCGGCCAGTTCCGGACGTCGATCCGCTGCTGACGACGATCGAGGTGGATGTCCGGGCACCACGACGCGCGTTCAGCCAGAACCCGCGCATTCAGTTCCACGAGTTCATCGCCAAGAACGTCGGATTCGCCGCGCGCAAGGCAGTTACGTCTTGACGACGGTAACAGTGACATCTACCTGATTCGAGCCGACACGGTCAGCGTTCATCGCGCAGCGGGTGCTGCGGCCGATGGTCCTGCACGTCGCAACGCGAATCGATTTGAAGTCCAATCTGCATCCGTCCGCCGTCGACGACAGCGACTGCTCGACGTGGCGCGCAACCACGAGCGCGCGTCAACGAGCTGCGTGCCGCCGGCCTACACCAACGCCGCCGGTGATTTTCTCGCTGCTCGACCGCTTCAGTTAGTCGCCTGCGCTCCGCGGGTTCAACGAGGTCTTCCGTGTCGCCAAGATCCACATCGACGCCAACTTCTGCCATCACGCGCTCGATCGAAGGAGTCGTCGTCGTGGGACACCGGCACGCGCATCTGCCACTTCGGCGCAAAGGAACGTTTCACGCGCGACGATCGACCTACGGGCCCCGCGGCCTCGATGCGCCCCGGGGCCGTGCAGTGGCACAAAGCCGTCGGGGCACCGGAATCCCGAGAATTGGGGGGCTGGCGATGCGGCCGTGGCGGTCGCCCGAGTAGCGCGCGGCGGCTCAAAATCGAATTTCCGACGCTGCGGCGCTTCCGCCGCTCGTCCACCTCGCCGGCGTGAGCGCCGACGGGATTCGACGCGTCAGCTGATCGCCCGCTCAGGCAGGTCGTGATCACCAAGGCCCCAGTCGACGTCGTTGTAGACGAAGCTTCCGCTCGCATCGACGATCCGGCGAACGAGGGTTTCTGAAACTCCGCGCCGATCGGACGCTTTTTTCAAGCTGAGGTATTATGGAACGCCGCGCTTCGTCCATGCTGTTGCGCGGCGGCCACTGCGCGCGAGGATCCTCTTTGCCAGCCGCTTCGCGCGGCGAGCGCCGATCGGCAGACGCGCAGCCACTCGCTCTGATGAACCGCGGCGATGCCCGCCACGACGGCGTCCCGTGATCGACGTGGTAAATACGGCACGGCTCGTTGAAGACGATTTCCTTGCCGCACGCCGCTGCGCCATGAAGCAGAAAATGCTGTCCCAGTGCATTGAGTGATATTCGTCTCCTCGGGCACGCCGCGCAGCCGGCCGCACAGAGCTGCCGCGACAGCAGCGTGAAGTCGCCTGCCCCATTGGTAAAGAGCGCCGGCGTACGCCGGCCACGACATACGAACCGCGTCTTCCGTGGACGACCTGAACGTGGTCTCGGCAGCAAACCTGCAGCCGCACATCGTGGTTATCAATATCGAGCGTTGCGAACGGGACATCGTGGCGCGCGATCCGGTAGAGCGCGGATGCCTCGAGCTGACGCGCGGCGATCGTCTCGATCAGCTCTGTCCGGAGCACAGGATATCCGCCGACGTCGGCAGCACGAACTGGCGCCGCGTGCGCGGCGGATCGTGCCGACGTTGCGCGCTCGATGGATCAGAACGTGCGGCAGCCGATCGCCAAAGCGCTGTGTCGCGTGAACCGCTGGAGGGGCATCGGTGGATTACCCGGACGGAGCACCATCGGGTCGACGTCCGCCAGTCCACCGCGTCACCGAGTGCCTGCGTGTCCGGCGGAGAATTCCAGTCAACGAGGATCAATTCCGACGGGAGCTCGAACGTTTCGGCCTGATGCAGAAACGTATCGATGCAGACCTGCAGGCGGCGCAGCATTCCACCCGCGTAATTGTCGTTTCGTGCCGCGATGACGAAGCTGAGATACGGATCAGTCGCGGGACTTGGCATCTCCGCGAAGGCTCCGTGCGGCGTCCGCCACGACGTTCGCCGCCTCTTTCAGCGTGCCGGCGGCACCATCGGCGGATGCGCGCAGCTCCCGGACCACGTTTGCATAGTCGACGAGGAGGAGCTGCATCGTGATGCGATCGAGCGCGTCGGGATCCGGACGAACCAGCGAGGAGTGCACCAGCGCGGTGAGACGCTTGATCCGCGCCAGCGTTGCCAGCATGCGCGTGGTTCCGCGATCGAGTGGCGCATCGTCTCCGTCCGACCGGCGAAGCGTTGCATGCCATTCCTGCAGCACGCGTTCGAGTTGTTCGAGCCGCGATGCGAGATCGTCGGCGGCCGGACGCGTCAGGTGCATGTCAGAGAGGTCACGTCGCACCGTAGTATACTGTCCAATCCGCATGCCCTCACAGGACATGAAACAGACGCTCAAGAGGCTTGGCGTCATCGGTCCCCGTCATTACCGCCATCTGCTCGAGCAGCTGCAGAAGGCCGAGGCGCGGCACGCGAAGCTGGTGGAGGAGCTCGACCGCGCGCGCGCCTCCGCCAAAGCATACCAGTCGAAAATCGACGAAGCGGAAAAGGCGCTGCGCATGCAGCAGGCCGACGCCGCGCACCATCTGCGCCGCATCGAAAAGCTCACCGCCGAAATCGATCGCCTGCCGGACGGAGTCGCGCCAGAAGCTCGAGACGGTCAAACGAGATCTCACGGTGGCGCGCGAGGTGCTGATGGGAGTGGACGTGAAGCTCGACATCCTCGAGGGCGCGGCCAACGTGCTCGATCTCCGGACGCGCGGTGTCGCCGCCCGGCGCGACGCCTCCACAGAAAGTGCCGTCTAGCGCCCCGTTTCTGTCGATCGTCCTGACGGGCCGCAACGACGAATACGGGGTCGATTTTCAGACGCGCTTTCTGCGCACGCTCGCCTTCAACACACGTGAACTCGCGGCCCGTGGGATCCCCTTACGAAGTCGTATTCGTCGAGTGGGCGCCCGATCCGCAGCGGCCGCTGCTCGTCGACCTCGTTGTCGACACCATTGACGCGCTCCGTGACAGCGGCACGTTCCGCGGCATCGTCGTCGATCGCGCCTTACCACGACGCGCTATCGCTCAATCCCCGGCTCGAATATCTCGAGTTCCTGGCGAAGAACGTCGGCATTCGGCGTGCGGCGGGCGAGTATGTGCTCACGACGAACTGCGATGTGTTCTTCAGCCGCGTCGTGCTCGACGTCCTGCAGCAAGGGCGCCTCGACCCGCGCGTCCTGTACCGCGCCGTTCGCCACGACGTGAAGATCGCCGTCGACTCATCGCTCGTCGATTGGGAGATGCTCGAGTGACCCGCGCAACCTGGAGCATCCGCCTGAACGCTCACGCCGCCGTTCATGGGCGGCGGCACCGGCGATTTCCTGCTGCTGGATCGCGCATCGCTTCACTCCGCTGCGCGGATTCAACGAGTGTAACCGCGTCGCCCGCGTCGGTATCGATCACAACTTCGTGGTCAAGGTGCTATCCGACGGGTTGACGATTCGCGACATTGGCGGGCCGGTCTACCATCTCAATCACCTTGGCAGTTACCGAATCACGCGACACATGTACAGGGCCGCGAGGGAGCGGCGCCCTACGGCAACATCCGGTGGCATTCGCGCGGCGTGATCTACGTCAACCCTGCGACGTGGGGTCTGGCGAACGCTCCCGAGGTGCACGAGGGCGCGCAGAAGTCGACCCTGCGTTTCTCGTGGGACGCGGTGCCGCCGCTCGGTCGATCTGCGCCGTATCGTCCTGCCCGTCGCCCGCGCCGGCGCCCGCTACCCTGGCAGTTACGTGGAACGGTGATTACACTGCACGCGGGATCGCAGAAGTCGACGCTGTAGTTCTCACATAGACGTCCCGCCTTCTGGTCGATCTGCGCAGAGTCGTGCTGCCCGTGGCGCGCGTGGGACAGCTGACGTAGGTCACCATGAGGATCGGCGGGCGAGGTTGGTCAGGCAGCCGCCATTTCTTCGACGTCGCTGCGCCATGTGAAGAACAACAGTCCGAACGAAAGAAGAACGATGGCGCTGACTCTTCGCCATCGCAAACCGGAGCTGATCAGCGGGTAAAAGTTCCTGAAAATTCCGCATTTGAATGCCTCGACGAACGACGCCATCGGATTGAGTGCAAGCCATTTCTGGGCATTCAACGGCACCGCGATGTTGGGATACAGGCACTGGCGTGACCGTGTTCGTAACAACGCGGTGACGTTTCCGATCATGAGCCGGGCATCCGTGCCTTTTCTCCCCACACTGACGTGAACATGCTGATGCCAAGCACCAGCGTCAGGAATCATCGCGATCGCCGCGATCGACCAGATGTCGTTCACGCCAAGCGACACTTTAGACGGTGTTTTGTCCATTCAGTACTGGCGAGGATGACGAAGACCGTGGCGGCAAAGTTGATGAGGAAATTGAATAACGCAAAATATCGTCGCGATGGGGAGGATGATTCGCGGACGTACACGCGATCGAGAACCTATGATGCATTTCCCGAGCCCGCGCGTTGACACATCAGCGTGCCGCTGGCGAACAGGTCCCAGGCGAGGTTGCCGGATCATCAGGAACAGAAGCGCATGGAAATACCCTCGGAGGTCACCCTTCGATCAGCGCCGAAGACGAAAGCAATACGTAACTGAACGAAGTACAAT
>ERZ1370068.2043-contig-1202_pt1 | contig 64095 bp, 113 predicted proteins | sample MGYA00561227_ERZ1370068 | MGnify/ENA primary metagenome ERZ1370068 (study PRJEB38410, sample SAMEA6850437) | metagenome | study: Metagenomic assessment of the ecological functions of the soil: analysis of the soil microbiota associated with the... | reverse complement strand
TACGTATTGCTGACGCCGACGTCGTTGTTGGCGATCGAATAACCATAGAGCGGGACGTCAAGACGCCCGGAATCAGGCCGACGCCACCAGTCACGCACGGGCGGATTCCAGCGGCTGCGCGCGTAGTCAGAACGGAACCGCGACCGTGACATTCCCCATCGTCGTCAGGACGTAACTACTCAGTGTTGTTCCTGAAGAAGTCCGGAGAGTAGCCGGAAGTCAACGTCGACGCCGAGCACTCCCGCGACCGCCGCGCCAACGCTGGCTCCAAGCTCCGTGGCGCGCCCGACGAGTACGGGCCGCCGCTGTTGGCGCCCAGCCAGGGTACGAGAAGCGTCTCGCCTCGGGCCGGCAAAAAGGGATCGACGCCACGCCGGCCGCGCGCGGCCAGCTACGAGATCGTCACACGAGCGCGTTTCTATGTCGAGGTCTCCCGGTTCTGCGGTTCACCGGAGCCGACTGCTCGCATGGCGATGATGCGTGTCAGCAGGCGCCGCCCTTCGACGATCGCCGTCGCCCGCGTTCTCGCCGGTCATCTGTGCGCGCGCCCGGACCACGACCCCAGATATTTCCGATCCAGTCTCGGTTCTGATCTGATCGCGCACTGTCGCCGGCCGCTTCTCGGTCAGGATACAGCCATCCCGGTAGATTCCGCCGACGATCGGCGCCACGCGCAGGCCGCCGTCAGTGCCTCGTGATCGAATCGCCCGTCCATCACTCAATCCCACTCCGAAACGAAGGCGGTTGCAACAGCACCGCTCCGCGTCAGCGCCAGCGACGTCGTGCGCGCTCGAGCCATCTGGCTGCGAACCCGCTGGCGGATGCCAGCCGACTGGCACGCACGACGGCGGTCGCGTGCGCGGCGTCTGCGCGCATTCGTTGAGGATTTCGTCGCTGACGCGTTCGCAACCGCCGGGTGCGTGACTTGCAGCGGTGGTCATCGAGCGAGACGAGGCGACCTCGTGAACGACAACGAACGAGAAGAGGAGACACGCAATGGCAGAACTGATCGTCGTGGGATTCAAGAAGGACATGTATCGCGCATCCGAGGTGCTGAACACCCTGCAGGAGATGCACGAGAACTGGGTGGTCGATCTGAACGACGCGGTCGCGGTGTATCGCGATTACAGCGGCAAACTACGCGTCGACCAGAGCTATCAGATGACGACCGGTGAAGGCGCGGCGTGGGGCGGACTGTTTGGCGGCCTCATCGGCGCGATGCTCGCGGCCCCGTTCACCGGCGGTGCGAGCGCCGCGGCGCGTTCTCGCGGCTGGTTCGCTGAGCGGCGTCGCGCTCGGTGCGACGGCCGGCGCGCTCGATGCGGAGAGCTGGAAAGAGGACTTCGGCATCTCGGACGACTTCGTCCAGCGAGTCGGCACGATGGTGCAGCCGGGCGACTCCGCGATCTTCGCGCTGCTGCGCAGCCTCGACCCGGATCTCGTGGCCGCGCAGTTCAAGGGCTACGGCGGCACCATCCTCCGCACGACGCTTGAGCCCGGAGCAGCGGGCGAAGGTCGAAGCGACGCTGCACAGCCGGTAACGAGACGTAGCTGGATCAACAGCCACAGAGAGAAGGAGCAGTCATGAGATTCGAGCAAGTCACGCGTGCTGCGGTCGCGTCCATTGCGGCAGCGCTGCTGACCGCGGCGGCCGGCAGGCCGCGGCCGGCCGTCAGGAAACCTTGATCTACGCCGTCTACAACGGCCAGGACACCGCCACGCAGGTGTTCAAGACGATGAAGTCGAGCGCAGAGCTCGACCGGCGAACGCATCGAGTCGTACGCCGTCGTCTCGAAGGACTTGAAGGGCAAGGTGAGGGTCCGCGACCAGCGCAAGCGCGATGCCGGGGCGGGCGCGATCATCGGCGGCGTCATCGGGCTGCTCGGCGGTCCGATTGGTGTCGCGGCCGGCGCGACCGCCGGCGGAGCGGTCGGCTACCTGACCGGCGATGCGGTCGGCATTTCGCACGACGAGGTGGAGAACATGAAGGCGTCGCTCATCCCCGACAGCTCGGCGCTCGTCGTCGTCCTCGATGACCAGTGGGCGAAGGACGTCGAGCGCGACCTGCGGCAGGCGCAGCGCCGCGAAGTCATCGCCAACCAGATCGCCCAACAAGTAGAACCCGGAAGCGAGTGACGATTCGAACACGCGCTCTCGTGACGGCGTCAACCTGATTTCAAGCCTGGTTGATCGCCGTCTCCAGCCCGCCAAATCATCCCGCCGCAGCTTGAAGACGACGGACGCCTTCTTCGAATGAGGGCGTCTCGTCGTCGCCCGCCTCGTTCAGGCGGCGAGTGGCGGATTCGATGAAGCGAATCGATCGAGAGGGGTAAGCGACATGGAACGCATGCTGGTTGTGGTGTTCGACCACGAGGACAAGACCCACGAAGCGTTGCGCGCGCTCGGAAGAGCTGAACGAGCAGAGCGTCATCGCCATCTACGCCGACGCTGATTGTCGCCAAGTGACCGTCGGCGGCGCGACGACCGTCGTCAAAACCCGATACGCCGATCCTCAAGGGACGATGGGTGGAACGGCCATCGGCAGTCTGCTCGGCATGCTCGGTGGACCCGTCGGTCTCGCGGTGGGCGCGGCGACCGGCTTCGTCATTGGCGCGACGATCGGATTTCCGCGAAGGTGCGAGTCGACCGCGACTTTCTCGCCGACGTCGAGCGCGCGCTCGGGCGAGCAAAGCTGCCGTGGTGGCCGAGATCGACGAAGCAATCTAACCGGATCCCTGCTGGACGCGCGCATGAAGGCGCTTGGCGGACGTGTGTTGCGTCCGCGCGCTTTCAGAGGTCGTGGACACCGAATATGAAAAGAAGATCGCGGCGATCTGAAGCACGATATCAATCGAGCGAGGGCCAAACACCACCCGAGGCATGCGGACTGACAGGAGAAGGCCGTGTCTGGAGCTGGTCGTCGCGGAGTTCGAGAACGACAGCTACCGCGCCTCGGATGTCCTCCATGAGCTTCGATTGCGCGATTGCGACTGGGTCGTCGATCTCGAAGATGCCGTCGCGGTGTATCGCAATTACGACGGCATTCTGCACGTCGAATACAGCGACGGAGTGAGCGCGGGCGAGGGCTCGGCATGGGGCGGCTCCTGGGGTCCTTCATCGGCGCCATCATGGCCACCCTGTTCATAGCGGGCGCGGCCGTTGGCCGCTGCGGTCGGCGTCTTGCCGCCGGCGCACTGGCTGGCGCCGCGCTCGGGGCCGGAGCCGGCGCGATCGAGGCGTCCTGGTCTCGCGAAGACGCCTGCATCGACGGCGCGTTCGTTCGCGATGCGGGCGCGCGGCTTCCAGCCAGGCGATTCGGCGATCTTTGTGCTGATCGACGAGTCGCAATTCTGGCGTCGTCGCGGAACAAGTCAGCAGATACGGCGGAACAGCATGTCGGTCGTCGCTCACGCCGGTCGAGCCGACCGCGCTCGAGGCGCTATCTGCGCGATCGCTCGGCCGCATAGAGATGATGAACGGATGCGCACATGAGGGTACGAAAGTTCCTGCGCCGTTTATCGCGACTCAGTTCGCCTGACCGCCGAGCACGACGCTCTCATCGTTCAACGACCGAACACCGCAAGCGAGATCGCATTTGCCTGCGCGACGTTGCCGGCATCGTTGACGTGTAGATGGTCTTCGACCGCGAAAGCTGGAAGCAGGCGCGTTGGCCGCACCGGGTCGCGCAGCACCTCGTCGAAATCGGCGACACGCATCGAATGCGCGCGCTGTGTCGTATCCAGTCGTTGACCGCCTCGGCGCGCGCGTTCGCTTTCCGGTGTATGAAGGTGACGTTCGAGCCCGGCGCCCGAGAACGTCGCGCCCTCGAACGGCGGGATCGTTGTCCCGATGACGCGAACGCCCTTGCTGTCGGGCGCCGTGCGATGAGCCGACGATAGCCGGCGATGATCGTCGCGGCGGTCACGCGATTCGGTCGGGCGGTGTGAACGGGAACGCTGGAAACAGGATGTCGTTGACGCCCGAGGCACACAACAGACATACTTGACGCCTGATTGTGCAAGCACGTCGCGCTCGAAGCGCGTCAGACCGGCCTGTCCGAGGACCGGCCCGAATGGATTGCTCGGCCTGTCGAGGGCTGTCGTTCAGCAATCGATTGCCGATGATGCCTTCGTTCAGCACCCCCAGTTCGGTCGTCCCCGCCGGCGCCTTCTTGCAGCCGCGCGGCCGGGACGTCGGGCCGAACGCCGGTTCGCGTCCTTCGTGCGAACCGTCGCCATCAGTGGTCGACGAGCCGAACGCCGACGATCGCGGCGCCGCGAGACGATGCCGACGATATCTACGCCGGTCAGGAACGGCACGAGGCGATCGTCTTTGGCGACGGGGAACTTCGCCTCCGCGGTGTGGTTCGCCGGTCTCGGCCGAAACGTAGTTGGTCTGCAGCGCCAGACTGTGCGATGTCAACGCGACGGCAGGCTGCTCGGAAAGAACAGGCTAATCGCCAGATCTCGACAGCGCGGAGGCACTTCCAGATCGACCGGATCGCTGACCACCATGGATCGCGCCGGTATCGTGGTCGACGGGCGTCCACGAAACAGCAGCGCTTCGATCCGAGGATGGGTCGATGTCCGCCGCTGCCGTCCGGCGGGCGATGTGTGCGCCGCCGATCGACCAGCGACCTGATCGCCGAACGCGTTCGACAGCTTGATTCTCACCTGTCCTTCGCGCCGGCGCTGGTATGCACGATCAGGCGAAGTGTCTGGTTCCGGAACGGCTTGAGCATCTCGTGATCGGCATGGCAGGCTGTGCTGCCGTCGCCCACGTTCCGATCCAATGGCGATCATCGCGAGCGGCGTCAGCGCCCGATGTGCTGAAGGGTGGTGCGACGGGGCCAGAACGGCGAGCGCCGAGAGCGACCAGCAGACAACGGTTTATCATCAGTGACCTCCGGAGAGCAGAGCAGTGACGGGCCGTCAGCCCGTGCTCTGCCAAGCCAATGGTCGGGAGGCCGGAGGCAATCGAGTCGAGCGGCGCGAGCGCGCGATCGATGACTGGCAAGAGATATGACGATCCACGCCCGGCAACCGCCGTGACCGAGCCGTCGCTACGTCGCCCAGGCTGAGCGCTTGCAGTCGTGGAAGGAGACTGCCGCGTACCGCCGCTGACGACGTTCGACAACCGGTTCTGCAACGCTGGGAGCGAGCACCGGGCCGGATTGCCGGTTCATCGGGCACAAACGCGCCCGCGCATCGTCCGATCCCATTACGCCTGCAAAACGGAGTGTCGAGGCCCGGTGGACCAGTCGATCTGAGCGAGCAGCCCATGGCGGCGCAGCCGGATGCGCCGAGCGACGCGCGTCGCCGTCCCAGACGCGCCAGCGCGATCGCGGCACCGCGGCCCTGCTGGTCATCGCCGCGGTTGCAGGTACTGGATCGGCCGACCAGCGACCGGCGCGGGCGGACTCAACCCGCTGCCGAGCCAGCGGCAGGTCATCCAGCGCCGCAGTAAACGTGGATTTGGCGTACCGCCGTCTCCTGACCTGACCAGCTGCATGGAAGCAGAGGAGGAGTTCGCCACGGCAGCGACTGACCGGAGGAGCTTCGCCATCGATCATGACTCCAACAAGCATATCTGGAATGCGCGCGCCCGCGCCAACTCCTGCCTTCGTGCCTATTTCGCGAACAAGCGACCCGCCGGTCAAGCGAGATCGCGTGGAAGCGCCCGCGGTCGCGCATGCCGCCGTCGCAGGGGTGCGCAAGTCAGGCGCGCGGGGCGCGGGTCGCCGCCCGGATTGATCGTCAAAAGCCGACAATGCGGACGTTGTCTGGTCTGAAAGCTTACGCGACCGTTCGTGGAACGATATCCTGATCGTTCAGGACGACATCGCCAGCGAAGCTGCCTGAGGCGCTTGAAGGCCTCGATCGACCCCAGCGCGTAGGCGGGGCGCATCGGCCGCTTCGCCGCCGTCGATTTGTTCCAGCGGCTTCCTCGTAAGAAGCGCCGAGGGGCGTTCAGCAAGGCGAGTGGTCGACGTCAGATCGACTGTAAGTCGGGAGACGGAGGTTTGAGCGTTGGACGCCTTGAACCTCGCCTCCTGAAACGCCTCTACGGTCGACCGCGGTCAGCGTGCCGCCGAAGTCAAACATGTCGAACAGATCCGAGATCGCCGGCATGTTCTTCGGCACGTACGGGTTCTGTGAACGTCGCGACCGGATTCGGCAGATTGTCGCGGCTGCGGTCCGTCAGCGGCTTGAGGAACCAGTTGCGCTCGATGAACTTGAGCACGGACGCGTGGTCGGCGTAGCTGTGCGCGATCTTGCCCGCCGCGCGAGAACTTCGAGACGGCGATCATCGGAATCCGTGGACCGTCGCCGAAGAAGTCGATCGGCTGGAAGAAACCCGAGTCCCAGTAGCCGCCGCCTTCGTCGAACGTCACGAAGAAGACCGTGTCCTCGAACAGATCCGGATGCGCGCTTGAGGCCTTCGACGACGCGGGTCATCATCGATTCGAGCAAGTCGAGCTTCGAGCTCGCCGGATGGCCGTCGTCGAAGCTGTCGGGTTTGAGGTACGAGACCGCCGGCAGGTGCCCGCGGTCGAGATCGTTGAAGAAATCGACCGCGTCCTTGATGTGCTCCTGCCGCTGAACCGGGTCGCCCATGATCGACGACGCGTATTGGAACGAGTTGCAGATGTCGCAGTACCAGTCGCCGCCTGTGCCGATGAGCACGTCGACCGGATCAGTGCGAGCCGTTGTCGAACCGCTTCGCGGCGTCATAAGCCGCCGCCGTAGTACGCCCACGCTGAGGTGGCGCTCGTTGAGCGCGTCGCCGATCGTCCGCAGCGACGAGACGGTGGAACGGCGGTGCCGGCGGTGATGGCCGCCAGTGTTGACAGCTCCGTTCGACAGGAATCCCGGGCCGGTGTTGTTGATCATGTAGTAGCGCCCCGGCTCGCAGTTCGATGCAGTCAGGTCGGGCCGCCAGGGCAGGGATTGCAGATACTGCATGATCGGGCAGCACGCCCGGCTGCGCCGGATCGCCGCACTTCGTCCAGCGCTGGTCGCGCGTGAACGCGACGTTCGTCGCGCTCTTCGGCGTCGGATCGACGATCGGAGCCACCGGCGGCTGCGCCGGGATGGCTGCCCAGACGACTCCCAGAAGCATCTGGTCGCCAGTCATCAGCATGGTGTGCTGCACCGCGGTGCCGCCCATCACCGGCTGATGGTAGTTGTCGCTCATCGTGACTCGTCGGCGAGCCGCTTGAACACCGGCGCGTCACCCCTCTGCACGTTGTAGAAGCCCATCGAGTTCGAGCCGGAGTCGTCGCCGCGTGCGATGCCGACGAACGGGTAGAGATCGTTGAGGCAGCCAGACGGATTTCCCGGTGTCGCGTTGCTGACGTCGCAATCTGACTGCTGCCACATATGGTAGAAGCGGTGGACCATGTCGCCGGAGTAGCTGTCGTACGGAAGTTTTCGCCCGGTGATCTGGAACACCGTGTTGGGCAGCGCGTTGTAGTTGGCGACGCGCGTATCGGGCGTCGGCACAGGGCGATGGCGGTTCAGTCGGATCAGTCGTGCAGTTGGCGAGCCCGGTGGCGCCGCTCGTGAGCAGCGGCAGGTCGGAAGGCACGATCACCGGCGAAAGCTGGTGGAGTTGTGCCGCCGAAAACGTGTGGCGCGTCGAAGGGCGGCAGCCGATACCGCAGGATCCTTCAGGAATTGGCGCGCGCGTCACCGCGACCGGCGGCGCGCTGCCGGCCTCCGGCGTCGGCAGAAACGGAGCGTAGGCCGTCTTGTTCGGCGCCATCAGCTTGTCGGTGCTGATGAGAGTACGACACCGGGTTGATCGTGCCGACCTTGAACTGCGTCGCCAATGCGTGATGCGGGCCAGGCGTGCCGTCGGCATTCACAATCCCTTCGAGAGCAGGTTCGAGACGTGCTGCCCGTGCCTCGGCACGTAGGTCGCGTAAACGTTGTCGAACGTGCGGTTCTCGCCAATCAGGACGATCACGTGCTTGATCGGCGTCGCCGTGCGTTGATGCCCGCCATGCGCGAGCGATTCGTCCTGCTGGTTGTCGTCCCGGCTTTGATCGTTCGCCGCGTACAGGCGCGGCGACACCAGCTGTCCCTCCGAGCATCGCCGCCACGGTCAACGTCGCGACGAGCTTCCTTCGTCCTTCCTTCATGCGCACCTCCTGTTCGGAGGCTATGCAGCGCATGTGTCGACCACGCAACAACAGCGCGCGCTGAACGATCTCTCAATATCTTTCTTGCGGTCTCTTTGTGCATCGCGCGACGGAGGCCGCCGCAACGAATGCAGCGCGCGCTGAACCCACGAGGTCGGTTACGCCTCGATACAGACGCGTCAGGTAGGTGATCACCGCGAGCAGCGATAGCATGCCGAGAACCCGGGGTTGGTATCTCACGCAACCATCAAGTGGTCTGGCAGCAGCTACATGTCAGCGGATTCGAAGCGACGCCAGACAGAGAGTATACGAGCGATTTCTCGGTCACACGGTCCCCGCTGGCTCCCGGTGTCGCGTAACTTTGAAGATTAAATCGTCCCTTGTCGCCTGCTGTTTACCGATTCTGTCGAACCACTCGGTTCAGACCTCCCGAGACACTTCGAAAGGAAGACGTTATGGAGATGACCGTGGCGTGGTTTCGGTCAGCGGATCACGTCAATCCGGGCCGAGTGTCCCGGCGTGGCGCCCAGCGGCGCGTCACACGTGACCAACCGCGCGCCGAGGGCCTCGGCCAGTGCCACGTAGATCGCGTCGTACGCCGTGAGGTTCTCGCGCAGTTCCCACGCGCGACTGAGGAAGTCTGTGTGCGCGTGACGGCGGATGTTGAAATGAGCCAGGTCGTCGAGCGCCTCCTGAGCCCGGTCGGCCGGCAACTGTCGCGCCCTGAACGAGCCGCCGGAGCGCTCTGCACGATCTCCACATCCAGGCAAGCGTGGCGAGTGTAAGGCATCGGCTCCACGAAACAGTCGCGCCTCGACCCGTGATCCGCGCGGAGTTTGGAGGAGCAACTCGGTCAGCGCCGAGGCGTCCACGACAATCACGCCGAATCGCGCTCCTCACGGATGACGACCGCCGCCGGCGTCTTCAACGTCGCCACGCCTCCGGCGGTGAAGCCGGTCCAGCATCTCCTCCCGTGTCCGGCAGGGCGGCGAGACGCCGCATTTCCGCGAGGAGGTAGTCCGAGAGCGACTGTCCGGCGGTTGCCGCACGCGCCTTTAGCGTACCGGTGCACCGCGTCCGGGACATTGCGAATCTGAACCATCTTGGACATGTATTCAGCATGCGCACATGTCGAACACATATCAAGACCGATATCCGATCAACCTGACGAGAACCGCCGGGTACATCGACGCGCTGGTGTGCTGCAACGCGGTCTCTGCTGCCCGTGTCTGCGGCGCTCCGTGATCGAGGCGTCCGCCGGTCGCGGCGAGCCTCCGCAAAACTGCGCCTTTCGCACCAATGCGCCTGTGGCGAGCGACGGAGGTCGAATCGCGCCAGCGCTTGCGCGCCTCGAACGCGACAATGCTCTTGACGATGCGGCGGCGACGCAGGCATTCCACCGATTGAGGCAGCTCGCGCAGACGTGGCACGAGGTCGATCCGAGCGACCCAGTCCGCGAAGCTGCCGTGCGGTTCTTGCGCGTGCATCACCTTCGGGCGGCGGAGGCGCTTCAGCTCGCCGCTGCCTTCAGCCGCCGCAGAACGGCAACCCTCATCACTGGAGATCGTGACGCCTCGACGAACGCCTAGCCGCCGCTGCGCGCAAAGAGGGATTCGTCTTGATCGAAATTCCATCCGCGGGTGAGTAGCGGAATTGGCTTGGCTTTGTCGATCGGCGACTCACCGCCGTCGATCAACCCTAACGGCGCTGCTCATTATTGTCGACGACGCGCTGCTACGCGCAGCCTGTTTATGGATAACGTGTTACTCGGAAGCGCTCAACGCCGGTCAGTGTGCGTATAGCGGCCGCTCTGGACCGAAATGCACGGACTCAGGCCGAACGTCGAGCGCCACGCCGGGCTGCCGCAACGTCGAGCAAACGCTTCCGACCAGGTATGCTTGCCCTGTGATGCAGCACAAACCAGCAGATCGCGCCCGCTGGCGCTCGCCGGATTTCGGCCGACATCTCCTGGCGCAACTCCTCGGCGGCGACAGGCGCGCGTGGCGGACGCTGGCGAGCCTCGATCCGCCTCGCTGGGAAACCTTATGGCTTCGGTGGGTCCTGCGCGGAACTGGAACGTCCGAAAGGAAACCGTCGTTCGGCGGCAGACTGTCGCCGACTCCCTGCGCGTTCGAGTTCGACGATCTCCGGAAGCGTCAGATGCGACGCCGATCGGCGATGTCGAAGGACCAGCGAAGTTTCCGTGGGATACGCGGACACCTCCGGCTGCTCGAGCGCTCCCTCGGCGCACCGGACCATGGGAACGAGTGGAACGACTGGCGGCGGAAGCATCCGCGGCTGCGTCCGAACCTGGGCGGCGCCAATCTCCCGGATCTCGACCTGATCGATTTTCACCCTCGAGGGCGTGGTGATGCGTGGGGCCAACCTGTCAGGAGCCAACCTGTCGGGCGTCGATCTCAGTCGTTCCGACCTGCGCGATGTGACACAAGGCTTCAACGTCGGATCTGAGTGATGCCGTGCTCTGATGCCACTTTGCCGGCGCGTGGCTGCACCGGTCGAATTTGAATGAGGCCGATCTCGGCGGTGCACGGTTCGGCGGCGCCACGCTCACCGACTGCAGTCTCAACCGGGCCAGTCTCGAAGGGACCAATCTCCGTGGTGTCAATCTCTCTGGCGGTGCAGCTCGTGGAGCGTGGAGGTCGACGAACACACCATCCAGTCCGGCATCCGGGTCGCCTCCGAGTTCGATTGGGTCGAGCTTGCCATGCTGATGACAATGCAGCCGCCAGCGGCGAGCGGCCGACCAGTTCGACGTCACGATCGACGATCTCCGCGTGGCTGACTTCCTGCTACAGATTCGCGATACTCGGAGCGAGTCGGAGACATGATCGGCGCCGCGGCCGGCAGGCTGGTGCTGCTCCTGGGCCGATTCACGGGACCCCATCGAGAGATGCTCGATCGCGTATCGTACTCCACGCTGGCGGATCGGCAATACATCCCGATGGTTTTTGACTTCAGTCCGCCGGACGGCCGGGATGTGATCGAGTCCGTCGCCATCCTCGCCGGGCTGTCGCATTTCGTCATCGCTGACCTCACCGATCCGCGCTCCACGCCCCTCGAGTCGCAGCTGCTCGTGCCCATGCTGGCGATTCCCTTCTTCCCGATCGTGCACCGGGGAAGCGCGCGTGTTCAGCATGTTCTCCGACTTGCAGCACAAGCTACCCATGGGTGCAGCCGCCCCAAACCTATCGGGGAAGGTCCCATCTCACACAGCTGCTCAACGACTGGCTGATCCCGACTGCCGAACGGGAAGCAAAGAAATGGAAGCGGCGTAAGCAGCGCGGCGTTCTCGAAGAACGCGGATGAGGCGCGGTCGGGCGATCCGTGCATGTTAATAACTCGTGAGCATGCCAACAGCGTCGTCGGGAAGAAACAATCCAAACGCCTGTGAAAGGCGAGCGCGTCGAACGGCAAAAAATCGCCACGTACGATCAGGCGTCTGACGGATCGAAAATCCAAATGACGAATGAGGCGACCCGTCGCGGAAAAACGCGCCGTCGGGAGGAGAAACCCGGAAGAGCAGCGGATGAGCGGCGATGGACGGCAAAAACCGCCACGGGGCGAGCGCGTGGCGCCAGAGAGCCGAACTCGGGGCAGGAACGTTCAGTGTTCGCGTTGGTGTCCTTCGGCCTCCGGCCGAACAACTCGCCGAAGAAGTCGCCGGCGTTCCACGCCGGCCGCGCCGTCTCCTGGGACACCAGCCACCCGGTCAGGAAGTTGAGGCGCGCGTGTTGGGCGCCGGCGTCGAAGTCGAAGGCCTGCGACATGTCGTCGTTCGGCTTGTGATAGACGTCGCGGCGGTAAGCGGCGTTGATCTTCCCGCCATCCCGAGCTGGATCCCCGGTCTGGAACCCGCTCTTGATGAACAGCGACGGCACGCCCTGGCGCACGAAGCTGAAGTGATCACTGCGGATGAACAGCACCTGTTCGGGGATGGGGTCTGCGGCAATCGCGATGCCCAGATGCTGTGCCGCGCGGGTGACCGGCGCAACGAGTGTGGAGTGCTGCGCCCCATGCGGCACGATGTCGAGCAGCGGATGGTAGAGGAACGGCATGTCGAGCGCGAGGTCGGCGACGATGCCGTTGCGGGGAACTGTGGGATTGCGCGCGAAGTAGTCGGAGCCGAGAAGTCCCCGCTCTTCAGCCGTCACGAACAGGAACAGCACAGAGCGCCGCGGCCAGCGTCTTCAATGTCGAGTACGCGTGCGCGACCTCGAGCACGATCGCGACGCCTGAGGCGTTGTCGTGCGCACCGTTGTAGATGTCGTCGCCGTTCATCGCGACGCCCCGTCCGGAAGTGATCGACGTGGGCGATGTAGACGACATGCTCGTCCTTGAGCGCCGGGTCGCTGCCCTCGAGGCGGGCAACGAGGTTCGCGCTCTCGACGTCGCGATGGGTCGAGTGCGTGACGAGCGACACGCGGGTCGCCAGGTCGAACGCCTGCGGCGTGCTCTTGGCCGCGGCAGCGAAGACAGCCGCCGGCGCCTGCGGCGCGCCGGCGAACAGTGCCTCGACGCCGGAGTGATTGAGGGATGCCGACCCGCGGAGTGACGCGTCGCCGCGATTGGGGTTCCCCTGCGCGTCCATCCAGGCGAAGCCGCCTTGCTTGCCGGTGGCGACGCTGACATCCCAGCGGAAGCGCGGATCGTCCGGCGAGGTGAAGCTGATCGTGCCGATTGCCCCGCGCTTCGCCGCCTCCGCTTCCTTCACCGCGCCGGACGAATAGTAGGCGCGTTCGTTGCTGGCGAGCATCGCTGGTGCACCGCTCAAATACGCCACCACTTTGCCCTTCACGTCGACGCCCGCCGCGTAGTCGTCGTAGCCGAGCGCTGGGGCGCTGACGCCGTAGCCGACGAACACCACCGGGGCATCCGCGATACTCACCTCGCTGCGCAGGAGGTCCGCGCCAAGCAGGTAGTCCTTGGCGTAGGTGAGCGTCTTCGTCTTCGCGCCGGAGCGTACCGTCATCGAACTGGTGCCTTCGGTGACGATGCTGTTTCGCAGCGGCACGCGCTGATGAAAGCCGCCTTGTTGGCCCGCGGGCTGGAGGCCGTACGACTTCAGGGTCGCCTCGACGTGGGCGAGCGCGGCGTCGTGCCCGGCACTACCCAGGCCTCTCCCCTCGAGCCGATCGTCGGCCAGCACGCTCATGTGCTGCTTGATCTGGCTGCCATGGATGCTATCGAGAGCCGAGGTGAGTGTCCGAGCGATCCGCGGCGAGTGACGGTGTCGGCGAAGAGCCGCGCACGCGCTGACGCTCGCCGCCAGCGCCATTCCCAGAACCGCCAGATGCATGGTGTACTTGCGCATGTTCTCGGCCTCCGTGTGGCGCGGATGGTAGCACCTGCCTCGCCGGCCCGAGCTGCCTGGTCTTGCATTCACCGCGATCGCCCGCGTCCGTCGATGAATTGCTCCGCCCACAACTCGAGCGCCACCGGGATCCAGAATCCCTCGGTGGTGGACGGCGCCGACAGGGCGCGGCGCCACCAGCGGCGAACGACACTGACGTCGACGAGCCCGCGCGACGCCATGCCCGGCAACAGACGGTCCTCCATCAACGCCACGAAGGGTCGCTCCGGAAGTACTGCGCCAGCGGTAGATTGAACGCCGACTTGCGGCGGTAGACGAACGCGCGCGTCGAAGCTGCGCCTTGCGAGCTCCTTGACCACGATCTTTGTGCTCTGGGACGCCGGTCGGGACCGACGGCCCCACCAGGTGTTCGGCCGGCAGGCCGCGGGCGAATTCGATCACCTGCCGGTCGAGAAAAGGCACCCGGTTCTCGACGCCATGCCCCATCGTCATCTTGTCCTGGCGCACCAGCAAGTCGACAAGATGCGTCCGCATCTCGTATTTCAGGCAATTCGAGAGATGGTCGGCGTGGCCCTCCTGAAACAGGGCCCGGCGCTTTTCGATCGCCGGCCGCAGATTCGCCGCGGGTCGCAGCTTCGAGAGACGGGCTTCGGAATGAAACTGAGACGCTCGAATGAATGTGTCGACCGGCTCGTGCACTGCGGCCGGCACGAGCCGTTGGCCGCCGCATGGGCGTCGTAGAAGCGCGCGTAGCCGCCGAACAGTTCGTCGGCGCCTTCGCCGCTCAGCAGGACCGTGGCATGCTCGCGCGAACGTCGAGCCAGCAACCAGAGCGCCAGCGAGTTGGGATGGCTGATCGGCTGATCCATGTGCCAGCTGGCGGCATCCAGCTCGCCGATGAAGGCGGCCTCATCGAACACAAAACGATGGCTGTCGGCGCGCGCCGTGGCCGCCGCCGCCAGGATCCATCGCTCTTCCGAGAACTGCGGCTCGGCGAAGACGATCGAGAAGGCGCTCAGATCAGCACGGTGATGTGAACGCGCCAGCACGGTGACCAGCGACGAGTCGACGCCACCGGACAACTGACACCCCACGTTCACGTCGCTCCGCAATTGCGATTGCACACTGCGGCCCAGGAGATGGTCGAGGTGATCGACCGCGTCTTCCCGTGACAGGCGCAGCTTCTCGGGGTGGTCGGGGATGCTCCAATAGCGCGCCTCCCTGACACCATCCGGCGTGATCGTCGAGGCGATGGCCTGGCTGGACGTGGCGCACGCCTTTGAGCAGCGAGGCCTCGCCTGCAACATAGCGGAATGCCAACAGCTCATCGACCTCGGTCGGATCGATCTCGGCGCGGAAGGCTGGATACGCCAGAAACGCTTTCGCTTCTGACGCAAACAGCACGGTCGTTCCGCACTGCGCCCAGCATAACGGCTTGATGCCGACACGATCGCGGAGCAGGTGAACGGCGCCGCGGCGCGGTGTCCGCAATCACGATGGCAAACATGCCATTGAGCCGTTCGAGCATCCGCTCGAGCCCGTCGCGCTCGTAGAGCGCGAGGATGACCTCGGTATCAGTGCCGCGTGCGGAAACGGTAGCCGTCGCGCTCGAGCTCGGCTTTGTAGTCGAACGCGTCGTGGATCTCGCCGTTGAAGAGCAGCGCGGTCGAGCCGTCGGGGCTGATCATCGGCTGGTGTCCGCGGACTGAAAGATCGAGGATCTTCAGCCGCTGGAAACCCAGCGCGGTGTCAGGGATGCCGCCGCGCAGCGACACGCAGAGTGTTCCGCGATCGTCTGGACCGCGATGACGAATCATGTCCGTCATCGCCCCGAGCACGCCGGCGTCGGCCGGCGCACCATCCAGGTTGACGAACCCCGCGATTCCGCACATCTGTGAGGGGATTTGCCTCGGCCGCCTTGTCGGCGCATGGCGGCCTGATCGCGTTCCAGCGTACCAGAGCAAGGCTGGCCAGGAAAGCGATCACCTTCCGCGCGCGAATCTCATCAAAACCTCATGTTCCCGTCATCCAAGCCAATCTCGCTGATGGCACTGTTGCCTGGCTGACGTCGTCGTAAACCAGCCAGCCAAAGGAATGCCGATGAAACTCCACTATCGTGGTCTCATTGGATTTCCGAGCTCGCCGAACTGAAGTGTCCAATCGTTGAAGTGGAGGCTTGAAAGTTCCGGGGTGGCGGGGCCTTGTCCGGCGTCTCCAATGGTACGGGGCGATGCACTCCAGGCCTCCGTCCTGAGCGCGGTCCGCCATTCCCAGTCCACCCATGTCGACTGGCACGCGGCGGATGACCAGAACAAGTAGAACACGTCGTGATCGACGATGGCGGCTTCGAGCCGCTGCCGCCAGTTATCTCCCGATCGCAGCGAGAGCACGTCGACGAACACGTCGAGGTCGGGCACGACTTTCAGCATGCCCTGAATGCGCGCCAGTACGTCGTGCCGGTCTTCTGTCGCGTACGAGGCATACGCACTCGTGATTCGGTGCAGCTGGCTGGTGGCATCGACAACGGGACCTTGAACCGGAGCCACATTCAAAAGAAAGGACAGCCTGGCAATCTGCAATCCCGCGGCGTGGATGCAAACCTGTCCTCCATGATCGCCCGCGCCGGCCTGCTCCGGGATGGTCAAGATGAAGCTCGCGTTTCCCAGGCTTCCGCCCCAATGGACCACGTCCTCGTCGAGCAGATCGAAGTCCGGCACTCTCAACGTGACTGTCAACGTGGTGCCGCGCCGCCACCGGGACCGGCCCTTTGGATCGGATGCTTGCACCGGCCCGCAGGCGCGGGTCGCGTGCCATATAGTCGAGCACCTCCGGATAGTCCTGGGCGAGGTATGCCCACACATCGAGGACAAACGTCTGTCGAGTGGCGACGCTGAGAGGGCAGGTCACCGAGAAATGCACCTCGTCGGTGATCGGCGCGGGAATCTCGCGGTCGGTGAAATTCCTCGCGGCCGGGCCACCGGCGGCGCTCCGGAGACGCGACCTGACAAAGGCCGTTCCTCGAATCGTGAATTCCATTTAGGCTGATCGTCGAGGCTGACAATCTCCTCAATCCGTTTCTCAATCGCCAACGTTCCTGCTCCCCTTCGGGACTTGAAATCAACGGCCTTGACTGGAAAACGGACACCAGGCCCCTGAGTTGCTCCAGCCCGCGCGTTGCACTCGTCTTGATCGCGTGGTCGGAGTCGTGGCTCAGCGCCTCGAGCGATCGTATGTGCGCGTCGAGCTCAGCGTATTGCAGTCCGGCGAGCCGATGCAGCGATCGAGCGGCCGTGTCGCGCACCCGTGAATCAGCATCGTGAACGGCGTCGCTCAAGAATCGCGACGGCTTCGTGGTTGTGCCAATCCCAGTGGCCGATGACCTCCAGGCCGCGTGACGAAGGCGCCAATCCGGCGCCCGGGCGGCTTCGGGCGACCGCCTCGAATGCCGTCGGATTCTCGAACTTCTTCAGCGCGCCGATCGCGGCGGCGGCCACTGGTGCGTCAGCCGATCCGGCCAGAGCCACGATGCTGCCGCAAACGCTCGCGGATCCCCGCCGACGCCCAGGACCCTCAGGCGCGTGTATCACTGCCTCACCGCTCGACGCGGCGCAACAGGTCGAGGAGTGGTGGAACATTCGTGATGCCCAATGCGATCAACCCGCTCTCGGCGCTCTCGCGGACCGCTACGCAGAGGACTGAAGAGGCCTTCCGTCAGTCGTTCCACTGCGGCGCTCCCCGCCACACGCGCAAGAAGGACACCGTCTCGCGCGCGGATCATCGGACTGCGATCGAACGCCTGCTGAAACAGAGGGCACCGCCCGCGCGCCAATCGATATCAGCGCGTCGCGCGACGTAGTGCCGCGTATTTCGTGTCGAATTCTCGAGAGCGCGTATCAGCAGTCCGATCGCGCGGTCATCGCCCAGGTCACGCAACGCCTCGACGGCCTCGCGTGTGAGCTCCTCGCCGCTGCCCAGTGCGTCGCTCAGCTGCTCCGTCAGCACGTCGGCAGCAGTCTGGCCTTGGGCGTCGAGCGCTCGTCGTGCCGCCTCGCGAATGGCCGTGCTCTCGGACGACAGCAAACGCGCGAGCGCAGCCACCTCCAGGATGGTTGCGGTTTCACCAAGCATCAGCCTCGCGATGATGTGGTCATCGTCGCTCAGCGGACCGTCGACCACCTCGTGGGGCCAGGGGACGAAATCGGCACGGTGAATTTCGGCGATCGCCTCTTTGCGCGCGTGTCCGATGCGCGTTCATCGGGATCCGAGAGCAGCGTGTCGAAGGTCTCGGCATAGGCCCTCCCGCCGAAAATAGTGGACGGCATGGACGAGCGCCAGGCGAACGATGCGTGACGGATCGCTAATCAGGAATGGTGAGGTCGTCGACGTGGCCGACCCGCGCCAACGCTCTGAACGCAGTCTTGACGTCGCACCGCTGTGCGGCAATGAGTCGTGGCAGTGTGCCGGGCAGAAGGTCCCGCACCGGCACGCTCGCCGCCGCGGCGCACGCGCCGATCGCGACGCGCAACAGGACGTAAGGAGCCTTTTTCCTTTCGCGACAGGGCGAACGCGAGAAGATCTTCCAGATTGTCTCGGCTGAATGGTGCCGGCACGTCGATCCCCGCGCGTGGTCTACGAGGTCCTGCCGCCGGGCCCGGCTGGTGCGGTCATACGAAAGCCGGCCTTTTTCTCTCCCGCAGTCTGCTTGAAGAGCTTGGCCGACGAGCGCGTCGACGACAGCTCTCCTTCTTCGAGAATCAGCTCCGCGCGCACCGACACACTCATGTTCAGGAATCGGTGCTCTCCCGTCACATGGCATCGAGCCGTCACGGTCTCGCCAGGTTTGAGTCGGCTCGTCGCCTGATTGGCGCGCCCGAGCACTTCCGCGGTCGGTCCATGCTGGAGCTCGGCGGCGGTACAGACGTCGCCCGTTGCCGTGACCGACAGGATTTGATCGAAGTCCGGCGCCTTCGAGACGAAATGCGCGAGCAGCAGGTGGTCCCCGCTGCCGAACAGAATGTGCGTCAGCGTTGGGAGTTTTTCCATGCCGTCGAACGTGTGCGCATGGACGACGTGCTTGATCCGCACGTCGACGCCGGTCAGGAGGTCGATTGGCGTGCCGCCCTTCTCGAGATGGCCGCGGAAAACCGTGGCTGTGAACTGCGTCCGCGGCGGCGGCCTTCCCTCGAACAGCTCACGCAACACGAAATCTTCAGGGGTCAGCGTGTAGAACGTGATCGATGGGTTGGCCGCACGATCGGCGAAATACACGTCGTCCACATTCTTGCCGTTCCTCATGAACGTGGCTTCCAGAATCAACTGTGCGTTGTGAGGCGGCATGAACATCGGCAGATGCGACAGATAAATTCGCCGGTCGCCGACGACCGCCATGTTGTGAGTCCCCATCCCGTGCTCGTGACCGCCGTGGTGAGATTGCATGACACTCCTTTTCATCATCGCTGAGACGGTGCGGCTTCCGAGGAACTCTATGCGCGCAAGTCGCCGCATGCAAGTTTCGTGCAGCAAAGGACATTCGCGTGTTGACAAGCCGCAGCGGAAGTGTTTCCCTTCATCACCACCTTCGGCTCCCTCAATCGGTCCGGCGTTTCGCAGGAGGAATGACATGCGACGCTCGACTCTCTCGTCGCCATCTACCTTCGCAGCGGCAATTCTCTTCATCGCAATCGCAACCGACGGCGCGTCGCAGTCATTCCAAGGCGGGTTGCGTGGCGCCGTGACGGACGCCAACAGCGTCATTCCCGGGGTGATGGTGACGCTCATCAACGAGGGCACCACCGTGTCGCGCGACGACCGTGAGCAACGAGCGCGGCGGAATACGTGTTTGCGGCGGTGGCGCCTGGAACCTACACCATGCGCGCGGTGCTCCAGGGATTCAAGACGTTCGAACGGCAAGGGGCTCACGATCGGCACGCAGCAGTTCGTCACCGTCGACCTCGTCATGGAAGTGGGAATGATCGAGGAGTCGATCTCGGTGACGGCTGATGCGCCGCTCCTCGAGACCTCGAACGCGTCGCTGGGCGAGGTGCTCGACAAAGCGAACGCTGGACGCACTGCCGGCGCTCAATCGCAACGCCTTCATGGCAGCGGTGACGGTGCCGACGGTGATCGCGACTGGAGATCCGTCACTTCAGCCGGATGGAAGACCAGAGCAACGGGTCGCTGCTCTCGCTCGGCGGCGGCCGAGGCGTCGCGCAACAACTATCTCCTCGACGGCGTCGCGGTGACCGACCTGCAGAATCGAACCTCGGTGTTCGTGTCGACCGAAGCGATCAACGAGGTGAAAGTCCAGGTCCACACCTACGACGCCGAGATGGGCCGGTCGGGCGGCGGCGTCTTCAACACGACGGGCAAATCGGGCAGCAATGCGTTCCATGGCAGTGCGTTCTATCCAGAATCGTCCGAACTGGGCGGCTCGCCAACAACTTCTTTGCCGAGCGCGCCGGGCAGTCCGAAGATCACCGACGGACCGTATTACCGCTACTGGGGTGGATCGGTTGAGGCGGACCAGCGATTCGCAACAAGACCTTCTTCTGGATGGCACACGAGGGATACCGCACGAACTCGACGGCGACCGGGCAGCTGATCATGCCGACCGATCTCGAGCGCGCGGGTGATTTCTCTCAGCAGCTTCGATCGAAACGGCAACCTCGTGGTCATCTACGACCCGTTGACGACGCGGCCGAACCCGAGCGGATCGGGCTTCGTCCGGGACGCGTTTGCCGGGAACGTGATTCCAGCGAACCGCATCAGCACGGTCGCGAGCAACATCACCGGGTCATGCCGCACGCCACCGATCAGCGCAGCGGCGCGAACGGCATCTCGAACTATCAACTCACGTCGCAGATTCCCACTGAAGCGGAGCAGCTACGTCTTCAAGGGCGAGCACAAGTTGAACGACAAGGTGTCGATCACCGGGCCTCTATCTCTACCAGAACACCGACGAGGCGCATTCGCATTTCTGGGGAGAAGAGTTCCCGTGCGCCGGTCCCGATCAGGGAGACGAGGTGCGGCGGGTTCACGTGATCGCGCTGAACAACACCATCATCGCGAGTCCGACGACCGTCGTGACGCTGCGTTACGGCTGGACGTTCTTCGGTGATCACGTGACTGGGATTCCGCATGACCTGTCGGAGCTTGATTCAACAGCGCATTCACCGACGACGTGCAGTACGGCGGTTTCCAAACGGCACCATTTCGGGATACAACGACCTTCGGCACTCGCGGCTGGAGAGCCCGGTGAACTACCGGTCGTGGGCGATGAACGGCAGTGTCTCCAAGTTCGTCGGCCGGCAGACATTCGAGCTTGCGGCGCCGACTTCCGGCAGATCGGCGCCGACGCGCTGGTCTACGGCACCTCCGGCGGAAACTTCAATTTCGACAAGGAGTGGACGCAGCGGGATCCGTTCGTCGCGGCCTCCAATCAAGGGAATGCGTTCGCGAGCTTTCTCCTCGGGCTTCCGACGGCCAATCCCAGCAGCCCGAGCTCCGCGCCGGTCTCGACGCCGATCGACGCGTTCATCCGCTACTACGCCGGCTACTTCCAGGACGATTTCAGGGTCGGCCTCGAAGCTGACGCTCAACTTCGGCGCCCGCTACGAGTTCGAATCCGGCCTCACCGAGAGAGACGACCAGTTCACCGTCGCGTTCGATCGCGACGCGGGTGAGCCCGCTCGCCGCGAAGACCGGCTTGGATCTGCGAGGCGGGCTGCGCGTATGCCGGCCAGGACGGCTTCCCGAGCATCGGGTGATCCGTCGAAGAAGAAGATCTCGCCGCGCGTCGGTTTCGCGTGGTCGGCCAACGACAAGACCGTCTTTCGCGGTGGCTACGGTTTGTTCTGGTCGCCGTGGCGCATCCGGGACCGGGGACGAGCAATCGGGGTCAACTCGGCTACACGCGAGACCTTTACCGATCAATCGAATCCTCTGACACCAACGGCAAATCTCGACAACCCGTTCCCGAACGGGTCTGCTGCAGCCGAACGGGAACAGCCTCGGCTGCTCACCGGTGTTGGAAGCCAGATTGAATTCATCGATCAGAATCGCCAGTCGCCCTACGTGCAGCAGTATTCGATCGACGTGCAGCGACAGGTGCCGTGGAACATGGCGGTGTCGCTCGGATACTCGGGAGCTCGCGGCGACGACCTGAGCTACGGCGGATCGTCCACGGCGTTCATCAACATCAACCAGCTCGATCCGAAATACCTCCGCTTGGCGCCGCGTTGACGCAGCAAGTTCCCAACCCGTTCTTCGGCATCCCCGAGGCAGGACCGTTCGCCGCGTCGCCGACGATCGCCCGCGGCCAGTTGCTGCGGCCGTATCCGCAATTCGGCAACGTCCGCAATCGTCAGGCGAGTGGCGCGCGGTCGAGGTACCACGCGGTGATCGCTCAGCTCGAAAAGCGATTGAGCCGCGGGTGGGGCGGACGATTCAGCTACACCTGGAGCCGGTTGGACGACGATGTGTTCGCGGACGCCGGGTTCTTCGCGTCGACCTATCAGGGAGGACGTCCGCTCAACAACTACGATCTCGCGGCGGATACGGCCGCAGCTATCTCGACCTACCGCATCGAGTCATCCTCAGCCCAATCGTGGAGTTGCCGTTTGGCGCCGGCAAACGGTGGGCGACGAGCGGTGCTGGCCAATCTGCTCGCGGGTGGCTGGGTCTTCACCGCGATTGCGTCGTACGAGAGCGGGCAGCCTCTGAATATCACGCAGGACAGCGACAACAGCGGCTCGTTCAGCGGTGGTGCAGCGGCCGAACTGGACGGGCTCGATCCAGTGACGCCGGGCGACGTGATCGATCGCCTGAACAACTACATCAATCCAGCTGGCGTATTCAGGCTGCGGCGCCATTTGCATTCGGGACCGGCCCGCGGACCGACCCGCGCATCCGCAGCCCATTCCGCACCAACTACGACGTCGTGTTTGCGAAGAACGTCGGCCTCGGTGGCCAGCTGAAGGCGCAGTTCCGAATCGAACTCCTGAATGCGACCAACAATCCCAAGTTTCAAGGCGGCGGCGACGCGCGACTCGGGCGTTCCACGTTCGGGACCATCACGACGCAGGCCGGCTTCCTCGGACCGGTCAGTTCCTGTTCCGGCTCACGTGGTGAAGCGAGGAGCCAACCATTCGGTAACACGTGGAGGATTGCAATATGAGCTCACGAACATCGGCGTCGTCACGGCGTGCGTTCCTGTCCGTGGCGCGGCGGCTGTCTCCGCATATTTCTGGATTCCGAAACCGGTGAAGGGGCTATACGACCGCGGAGATGCTGGCGATGACCGCCGTCGACAACAAAGTGTCGCCCGGCGTCTCGAAATGGGATCTCGACACGCCGGCGTTGTGCGTCGACCTCGACAAGATGGAGCGGAACGTCGCGAAGATGCAGGCGACGGTCAAGCGCGAACGGCATCGGCAGCCGGCCGCACTCGAAAACGCACAAGTGCGCGGCGATCGCGCGGTACCAGATCGCGACCGGGTCGGTCGGGATCTGCTGCGCCAAGGTGAGCGAGGCCGAGGCGATGTTCGCAGCACGGCGTCGAGAAGATCCTCATGACGACCAGCAATCCCTCGCCGAGCAAGATCCGCCGCGCGATGAACATCCGGAAGTTCAACCCGCAGTTCATCCAGGCGGTGGACCTGGAGCAGAACGCGCGCGATCTCTCGGCCGCGGCCAAGGAAGCGGGCGTTGTCGCCGACGTGGTGATCGACGTCGCCGTCGGCACGCGCAGCGGCATTCCAGCGGGAGAGGGCGCCGTGGCGCTGGCCAAGGTCATCGACAAGCTGCCCAATCTGAAATTGCGCGGCGTGCTCTCGTACGACGGAGGCGTGCAGCATGCGAAAGGGCTTTGACGCGCGGAAAGAGCGCGCGTTGAAGACGATTCAGCCGAACGTCGAAACACTGGAGATGATGAAGAGGGCCGGCCTGAACACGGAGATCTTCAGCGGCGGAGGAACCGGGACCTACAACATCCAGCACCTGACTCCCGGCTTCACCGACGTGCAGGTGGGCAGCTACATCTTCATGGACATGCAATACATCGGCGATCGGGAGCCAGACCGATGCGAACGTCTACAACGACTTCGAGCCGTCGCTGACCGTGCTCGTGACCATTCTCAACGACAGGTTCCCGGGACGGCTGACGACTGACGGCGGCGCGAAGGCGTTCACGCTGAACAAGCCGAACGCCGCCGTCATCGGCGAACCGGACATGGACTACAACGCCGGGTCCGGACGAAGTTCGGATCGATCACGTTCAACGGAGCCGCTGACCAAGACCTACAAGATCGGCGACAAGCTCGAGTGCATCGTCGCTCGCACTGCGACCCGGCCGTCAACGAGCATGACTGGATCTATGGGACGCGGAAGGACAAGGTCGAAGTGGTGTGGCCGATTACCGGTCGCGGTCACCGCAGTAGAAGTAAAGAAGCGATGGCGACGAAGTCTGAGCTTTACTTCGGACTTCATACTTCGTACTTTAGACTTTTCAACATCCCCGACGCGCAGAACCGATTCTCCGAACAAGCGGAGGATGAGCATGGGATAGGCGGCACTTCTGAAAACCGGCGGCATCGCGCTCGCCGGATTCGGCCTCGCCGGTTGCGGTCCCAGAAGCCGGTGCAGACGCCGCCGACAGAGCGCAGGCGCGTTCGCGCCGCGGCCCGCGATAGACCTGGCGCTCCCTCGGATCACGTGGGAGCGGGTCATCCAGACGACCATCGGCTTGCGTCCGCACCGCGACTCCGGCTTCGTCCTCAAGGCGGTGAAGTTCGACGCGAAGACCGTGATCCACGACTACGGCTTCGGTGGGGCCGGCATGTCGCTGGCGTGGGGCTGCGGGGCGATGGCGGCCGACATGGCGCTGGAACAAGGAGACCGACGTGCGGCGGTGCTCGGTTGCGGTTCACCAGGCCTGACCGCGGCGCGACAGCTCCAGCGCCGCGGCTTCGACCGTCACCATCTACGCGCTGGCCGTGCCGCCGACACGACGTCGAACATGTCGTCGGCCGGTTTCACGCCGACCGCGGGGCTGGTGTCCGCGGACCAGCGGCACGCCGGCATGGGACGCGCAGTTCAGGCAGGCGGCGGAGATCTCATACCGGCAGCTGCAGCTGCTGCGCCGGCAACCCCGGTTACGGGGTCAACTGGATCGACAACTACAACGCCACGGACGATCTCGAATCCTCCGCGCGGGCGGAAACCTGACGGAGATCTGGTTCCCGAGCATCTGCGGATCGGCCGCGGACCGCGAAGTCCTCGGCCCGGGCGAACATCCGTTTCCGACCAAGCTACGCCGTTCGCACGCACGGCATTGGCAATCGAGCCGTCGATCTATCTCGACGCGCTGGTGCGCGACTTCGTGCTGTTCGGCGGCAAGATCGTCATCCGCAAGTTCGACACGCCGCGCGATCTCATGTCGCTGACCGAGCCGGTCATCGTCAACTGCACAGGCCTGGGATCGAAGACACTGTTCAACGACGACGAGCTCGTGCCGATCAGAGGGACAGCTGACCGGTGCTGCATCCGCAGCCCGAGGTGACGCTATCGAGCGTCGGGCCGTCTGCCGAACAGCACGGTCAACGCCAGCATCAATCCGCGCAGCGATGGGCTGGTCATTGGCAACATGCAGGAGCGCGGCAACTGGTCGCTCGAGCCCAACGAGGAAGTGCGTCAGCAGAACATGAAGCGCGGCGATGCGCGTTTTCTCGGGGATGCGCGCTCCGACGGGCGGAGCCAGACTCGCGCGATCCGTGCCGGCGCGGGCCACCCCGAGCCTGGAAAGTTTCTACGGAGAGGAGCCCTAGACGCTGGCTTCCCCGAAGGTGCGCCGAGAAGCGCGCGCGAATGAGAATCGCTTCGTCCAGCTCCGCCCCGCGAGGATTGGCACCGTTCGAGACGAGCCAACGCCAGGTCGGCGCCTCGGGTCATTGTCGGGGGAAGTAATCCTCCAGCGTTCCTTCGCGATAGACATCGGCGGTCGCGCAGTGAATGCTGCCGCCGAAGGCATAGGCATTGCGGAAGGGGATGGGAATGACTTGAAAGCCGAGTTTGTCGAGTTGCTCGATTTGGTAGACTTCGGTTTCTTCGACGATGACAGTCTGCGGATCAAGCGTCAGGAAATTCATCGACAGCCAGATGCTGTAGTAACAGAACGGCTGCGGGTGTTCGTGCGCGGGCTTCGCGGCCATCACGACTTCCCAATCGTTGCGCCGGAACAGGTCTTCCTTACCTTCTTCCATCACGACAGGCCGATTCGGATTCGCCAGCACCAATCCCGGTCGCAGCGGCACGAGCGAACAATCAATGTGAATCGGATCAGGATCGTTGCGGAACGTCACCTTGTGAATGCGATGATTCGGAAAATGTCGCTGCAGCCAGTTGATACCTTTCAGGTTCGTCGTGAAGCCGTGCTGAACGAAAACATCTTTGCCGCAGCGCGTGGCGTCCGCCGCATCGAACAACGGTTCTTCCTCCGTCGTCACGTAATCCAGATTGTCCGCCTTGCTGATGATCTCGCCGAAGTCGTCCAGGTCCATGGCTTCAAAATAACCGGGCTTATGCGAAGCCACGCTGAGACGCGGTTTGGGTGCGGATGAAAAAGATGAAGTGTGGGTCTTTGTCGAAATATTCCTGCATCAGCGGACGATAAGCCAGATATTCAAACCAGCGCGCACGATACGACATGGTTGCTTCGAGGATTTCATGGCCGACGGTGAGCAATACATCGCGCGCAGGCATACAGCCGATCATCGAAGGATGCGCGAAATCAGGCGTCGTGACAGGTTGGTTGAAGTCGATCGGCGTTGGACGATCCACACGAATGCCACGTTTGCGCATCACGTCGGCCAGGTTGTCCAATTCTTCGTTGGCACGCGCGATCAGTTCTTCCGGCCAGTGTCCACGCATTCCGTCGACGCCGCCGTCTTTCGGAAACCGGTATTCGATGGCGGGTTCGGCAACGGGAACGCAACCCTTGTCGGCCACGCCGACGATGACGTGGCGCAGCGGGTCCCATTCATTCCACGAAGCCACGATGACTTGATCCGTGGCGGTCTTCTTGGCTTGTAGCTGCATATTCTCCTTCTACGACATCTGGACCTGCAGCGAGTCGAGGCCACGACCACACTCTCCGCGAACCTCGACGTGCACCACCTGGCCGTGGCGTACTCGCAAAGGATCGATCGGGACGATCTTGTCGCCGTTGAACGAGTTCGTCGGCCCGAGGCTCATCCGGCCCGTGAGATGCGCGCACCCTGACAGGCGAATGGCATTGATCTCTCCGTCGCACGCGCAGACGAATGAGAACTGGGCAGACAGCCTCGGCTCGACAACGCGCCGGAAGTCGGCGCGTGCCACGCACGTGCGGGGACTGAACGGTTGGAACCGCATCGGAAGCCAGCCCGATTCCGCGTCCGCGTGCTGCGGCCAGTGGTGGGCCGGCAACAGCACTCGAAAGCCGTAACAGTCGAGACGTGCGGCGCCCAACTCCACGAACGTCTCGTATCGTCCAGGAATCAGCCGCGTGGACTCGGAAAGGACACGCCGTGCGCGCAGCTGATTGAGGGCAAGCACCTGCGTCTCGTCGAGAAGTCCAGTGTCGAGCATCCTCGCAGATGCACACATCAACGGCCGTTGGCAACCGCACCGTGCCGATATCACCGCAGATGACGTGAACGATATCGGCGAGGCCGTTCGCCTCGCACGCTCCGTTCGAGCCATGAAGCCAGCACCGCATCGATCTCGACGGCATAGACCCGAGACGCACCGGCGCTCGCGGCGAAGAACGCGAGGATGCCCGAGCCGGAACCGGCATCGACGACCACGTCCCCTGCGCGCACGGTCGCACGAATCGCCGAACGAAACGCCTCGGTGCGTCTCGTATCGACGAGACACTGGTACGGGAAATCCGCTGGCGCCCACGTTGCCTGTGCGATTGAATCGCTGATCATGTGCAGTCCTCGTCTCATTGCAACCCGTCGAAGGAGAAGCGGCGCGTTCCCCTCACTTCATGGCGACTCCATGTGGTCGCGCAGGTCCCGTCGGGAACGCGGTGTTGAAATCCACGTCGAACCGCCGGTCGAGGCGAGCCGTTTCTGGAAACGCGGATCACACGAACGTGATGGTCCCCTTCGAGGTGGACCTTGCCGAAGTCGTCCTCGTTCAGGAAGTAATCGCTGACGACGAGCCGCTTGTCGTCGTCGGTCAGCGCAATCATGTGCGGACCTGCATCGACGCCCAGATTGACCGATGCCAGCTCTGAACCGGGTGCTCCGGATCGGCTGACATCGAGCATGCCGACCTGACCCGCCTGGAAGGAGGCGAAGATCAGCCGGTCACCCGACCGTGGCATCGCCAGAAGCTGCGTCATCCCGCCGCGAACGGGAACCTCCACGTGCGGCACGATGTTCTCGCAGTCGAAGACGACCTGCGACGTGCCGTTCGCGGTGTCAACGAGATATACCGAGGCCGTCGAACATGCCCGCGGTGAAGGCGCGGCCCAGCGGATCCTTCGGGATCAGCTTGACGTCCATCGTGCCGAGCGCGCTCGGGAATCGCGATCGTGCGAGACGATCGAGGCGGTTCTGGAGATCCCACACGCGGATAATCCCGCGCAGGAGCGGATCGCCGGGGACGACGTTCAACGAGCTGGCGGGCATCATGAAGTCGGAGGTCACCATCAGGTTGAGCTCCGGACGCGCCGAGATGCCGTGCGGGTTGAAATCGTGCGTCCGGCGGATCCGCGGGCCACTCCGCCACGAGTCCGCAGATCGGCGATCGAACTCCGCCACGCGGCCGGGCGTGCCGCCGGTGTGGGAGCCCATCTGCGTCACCAGGAATCCGCCGTCCTTCAGCGGCAGGAAGTCGTCGGTGATGTTCGAGAGCGTGCCGCTGGTCGAGAACAGGAATTTCGGACGGCGCGCGTTGGACACATCGAAGAAGAAGATGCTGTTCTGGCCTCGCAGCAGCGCGAGCAACCCGCCACACGCGAGGTGTTTTTGTCCGCGGAGAGATGGCAATGATGTGGCTCGTTGCCGGAGCTGCCCGGCCCTGGGACGGGAACGGTCCGGATGACGCTGCCGTAACCGGGCGAGTCTTCGTCGAAGTCGATGACCGCCAGGAAGTCGGGAGCGATCCGCGCCTGGTCGCCCGTCCACACGTAGAGAGGTCTTCGCCGGTTTCTGTTCATCGCGGCCTTCATTGCCGGCGGGTGACGTTCCGGTCAAAACCAAGATGAGCCCCGCCAGCGTCCACGTCTTGCGCACGGCGCGCCGCTTCCGATCTGTCATCATCGTGCTCCTTGCCGCTCTGCGGCCGTTTCAAACACGATCACGTCGTGACGCGCGCGGAAACCGGACATGTCCTCCTTTGATGGAACTGATCTGGTCAGCGGTACGACGCGCGTCCATCCACAACCAGGAACACGGAAAGAAGGAGACGATCCGGACATTGCGGCCGGCGCTCGGCTGAAGCCTTCGCGCTCCACCGAATCGAAACGGTGAAAAAGTGGCGGTTACGGTGCTGCTGCTGGCGCGCCGGGGCGAACGCGCGGCGTGACCGCCGCGGCGATGGGCGCGAAATCCGGACGCTCGCGCAATGACGCGAATGCGGGATCGTGCAGGATCAGCGGATCGTGGAAGCCCTTTGCGACGGCTTCGCGGAGGATGGCGAGTGCGCCCGAGTCGCGTCCCCGGCGCACACGTAATACTTCGCGTCCGCAAACACGCCTTGGAAGGCGGGGCCCTGCGCCATGGCCGACTCCGATGTCCAAGGCGCCGCATGCGCTCGGCTTCGGCTTCTTCCGTCTGCTGCCTGCATCGCCAGCGCGTATGCACGCGCCCAGCGAGCATCGGCTTCGAGGCGCCGGTCGCCGCGAGCCGCCGGGTCGGCCAGTACGCGTTCAGCGAGCTCTCGAGACTTCAGCGACTGTCCGTTCAGGCGCTCGATGCTCGGCGAGCCTCACCCATCCATTGAGAAGAGCCACTCTCGCTTCGAGGCTCGAGGGTTGTTGGGTGGCGACGAGTTGTTCGAGGAGCGTCCGCGCATCGCCGAGCTGTCCGAGCTCGATCAGGAAGCCCGCCTTGAAGTAGGCAGCGTAAAGGCGAAGTGGATGCGCGTCAGGGAGGCGTTGTCCGAAGATCGCGCCAGCCCGATCGATCTGTTCGACCGCCAGCCGCTGGTCGCCGAGCTTGTCGCTGATGCGTGCCAGGTTGCAGCCAGTCGATGCCCACATCCGGATGATCCGGGACCGGACACGGCTGTGTCGATCTCGAGACCGCGCTGCGCCGCTTCGAAGGCGCGCGTGGTAGTCCCCGAGGATCTGATACAGCTGGGCAAGATTGCCGAGCACGGTCCCGACGTGGTGATCCTGCTCGCCGAAATTCCGCCTCAACAGAGGCAGCGCTTGCTCGTACGCGTCTTTCGCATCGCGGTAGCGGTCGCGCGCGGTCGTGAACCGCGCCGATGTTCTGCAGCAGCACGGCGGCGGCGCCGTTCGCTTCGCCGTGGGCCGCCACCAGCAGGTCGTAGCCGCCGGTGATACAAACGGAGCGCTTGCTCGGGATCGCTCGTGCGCAACAGCAATCCAAGCTCGGTCAGGGCCGGCTCGACCTTCACGTCGTTCTGGCCCGTACGTGCGCTCGAGGATCGCGAGGGCTTCTCGATCGTCCGACTCCGCCTTGATCGGCTCATCGAGATACCGCTCGGCCTGTCCCCGCCGATAGAGCGCCTGCGCGAGGTCGACGTTGCCTCGGTCGCCCAGTTTGCGCGCCAGCGCGACCGCGTCATCCAGTGGGAGCGTGCGTCCGAGTAGAGTCCCAGCCGGGTGTAGACCCAGCCGATGGTGGCGAGCAGCCGCGCTTCGAGCAGCGGCTCGCTGGCGAGCTCGGTGCGGATTCGCGCGGCGCCCTGCTGGACAAGCTCCCGCGCCGTGATCGTCACGGCCCTTGGACTGCTCCGGCGCCGCGGTCTCGAACATGTTGACGAGAAACGTCGAGTAGCGCTCGGCGGTCGCGGCCTCGGTGCGCGCGGCGGCCTCGGCGCGGCGCGCGCGCAGCATGCCGGCAGTCGTGCCCACCGTCCCCGCCATCAGCGTCAGGACCAGCAGTGCGGCGGCTGTGACCGCGACCCGATGCCGGCGCACGAACTTGCCGATCCGATAGGCCGCCGACGGCGGCGATGCGTCGACCGGCTCGTTGCGCAGGAACCGGCGGAGGTCCGCGCCGAGATCGGCCGCCGACACGTAGCGGCGGTCGCGCTCTTTCGTCAGGGCCTTCAGAACGATCCAGTCCAGGTCGCCCCGCAGCGCCTTTCTCATCGAGCGCTCGCACGGCACGATCGCTCGGCTTCGCAGGATCCGTCTTGAGAATCGCATCTTCCAACGCGCCGCGCGAGTCGCGCTTCAGCCGATAGGGCCGGATCGCGCGTCAGCAGCTCATAGAGCACGACTCCGAGCGAATACACGTCGGACGCCGTGCCGATAGGCGTACCGGCAATCTGCTCCGGCGAGGCGTAGTCGGGCGTCAGCGCGCGGCCGGACTGCTCGGTCAGCTCGGTCTCGCGGGCTTCACCCTGCTCGAGCAGCTTGGCGATGCCGAAATCGAGCAGTCGCACCTCGCCGCCGGCGGTGACGAGGATATTGGAAGGCTTGAGGTCGCGATGCACGACGAGCTGGGAATGCGCGTGCGCCACGGCATCCGTGACTTGAAGGAAGAGCGTCAAGCAGCGGCCGCACATCGAGATTCCGCCTCCCAGACGAACTCGTCGATGCGGCGGCCTTCGACGTACTCGAGCGCGAGGTATGGCTGTCCTCCGGTGGTGATCCCCGCGTCGTAGAGCCGCGCGATGTTCGGATGGTTGAGCGTCGCGAGGATGTCGCGCTCCCGCGCCAGACGCTCGGCCAGCGCGGCCCTCCGCCAGCAGCCTCGGGGAAGCTTCAGCGCCACCGGCCGGGAATCAGCCCGTCGTGGCGCTCGGCCAGCCACACCGTGCCCATGCCGCCAGCGCCCAATTCGCGAATCAGCCGGCACGGACCGACGATGTCGCCCTGCGCCGCCGGAGGCGGTCCATCTTCCTCGTCCGGCACGTCGGGAAGTTTCGGAATCGTGCCGAGAATCTGGGACGACCGCAGGTCGGCGCCGCGGGAGATGAGATCGCGCAGCCGCGGCTTGAGCGCGTCGTGCACCGGGCCCAGCGCGTCAATCCAGGGAATGCCGCTCGGCGGGGGCCAGATCCAGCGCGCGGTCGAGCAGGGTCGTTCAATGCGGACCAGGTCGTCCGCGTCGATCTCGAACTTGGGCATTGCCGCCCTCTATTTCAGGGCTTCGGCGAGCCAGAGCCGCGCCTTCTCCCAGTCGCGCCGCACCGTGCGATCGGTCACATCGAGCGCCTCCGCGATCTCCTTCTCGGTCAGCCCGCCGAAATAGCGCATCTCGACAACTCTGGGCCATCCGCGCGTCATGTCTCGCGCAAGCTCGTTGATCGCGTCATGCACGCGCAGAATCTGTCGTTCTCCGGCCGCCTTCGCGCCGGCGCCGGCCCGAGTGGTCAGCGTAATGTGGTCCGCTGCGCCACCGCGCCGAGCTGCCTGGCGCTTGCCGCACGAGATCGACGATCACCGATCGCATCGCGCGGCCGGCGTACCGCAGAAAATGCGTGCGGTCCTCAACGTCGGAGCCGGCCGGCCTTGGCAAGCCGCAAGTAGGACTCGTGCACGAGCGACGTCGTGTCCAGAACCGTATTGCGACCCCCGCCGCGCAGGCGGAACCGGGCCAGCTTGCGCAATTCCTGATAAGCCGCCGCGAACGGCGCTGCGTCACCCGGACCGACGCCATCGTAGCTTTCTGTCCGATCGACCGACCGCTGCATCCGAGCCTGTCTAACGGACGGCGGCTCCGTTGTCAATGATCAAGTTGCGTGCTTCACGCGCTCCTGATGCACACCTTCGAGCATACGAGGTCTTATCGAGGTTGGCGCTTGTCCAAATGGTCCGCGCCTGCGTCTTTCGCTCTCTCGTATTCGTCCAGGCAGGCGTTCAGTGGATTGCCCTCGTTGTAAATACAGTCACAGAAATGTTGGCAGGCGTTTGGACTGCCATTGTCCTTGCACCCGTTCGTGCATTCAACCTGAGAATTGCCTGGCCGGATGTCGCCATAAACTGATTGATGACGATTACCGAAACGACCGCCGCGAGAAACAAACCCGAAAAACCACACTGGGAACTTGCTGGTCTTGTCCAGGACGTGATGATCTTCGTCGGTCTGCCCAAGCGGCAGGACGTGTTTCAATGCGGTCATAGTCCCAAACCAGCAGGAACAGGTTCGCCAATAGCATCAGCGTGGTGATGCGAGTTCCTTCAAACCTGACGGCATAGGCCAACACACAAATGTTGAGGATGATGGGGAAATAGAGGATCGCTCCCAAGAGCGCCGTTCTTGGAATGAGCAACAGGAGGGCCGCCATCAGCTGGCCGACGCCAATAAACGTAGTAGTAGTAACCGGTGAGGTGGAGCGCGTCGAGGTAATGACCCAAGGATGATTCGACGGCAAGGCGGTGAACCGCTCTCCCATCACCTTTACGATGCCACTTGGAATGAATCCAAGGGCCAATACGATGCGGCAAAAAACGGCGAAATAGCGAAGCCACTTGTTCCGCTTTGATTGGCCGTACAGCTGTTCAAGGCTGGTAAAGTGAACTCACGAGTACAAAATTACTTTTCACTACAAAGTTATACTTGTCAAGCTGCGTGCTTCTGTCGCTCTCGGCGATTCCGTCGTTGCGTGACACACTCGCGGCCGGCCATGCGCGCGGCTCACGTCGGGCGCCGCGCCGGGAAGTTGTATCGGCCGAGCCTCGAGACGAGGACGCTGGCACACACGAGCGCGACGCCGAACACGGCGAGCGCGAGCGTGTAGGAGCGCGTCTCGTCAAAACTGAGGCCCATCAGCACGGGCCCAGGCCGGTCCCCACGCGTGAAGATGGCGAACATGCATCCGTAGATCCCGCCATAGGAGCGCAGCCCGAAGTAACGGCTGACCATGAACCCAATCACGTCCACTTCGGCGCCGAGCCCGAAGCCGAGTGCGATCGCGGCGAGGATCAGCGCCGGACCGCCAGCGCCGGCCGCGAGAATACCAACGCCGGCCAGCGGCAGGAGGAAGAGCGCCGCGGCGACGTGCGGCGCAAAGAACCGATCCAGCAGGTAGCCGGACAGCAGCCGTCCGGCGATGGTCGAGAGTCCCACGGCGGACAGCGTCGCCGTTGCCTGCCCGAGCGCGAAGCCGCGGTCGGTCAGCAACGGCACAAGGTGGCCGACAATGCCGTTGATCGCGGTGACCACGAGGAAGACGGGAATCGCCAGGAGCCAGAAACTGGCGGACCGGACCGACTCGCCGACCGTCAGTCCCGGCAGGCACGCTGTCGCCGTAGGTGATTGTGCGCGCGTGGCTGTCGGGTTCCCGGATGAAAATCGCGACGACCGGAAAGGCGACGATGAACATCAGCGCGGCAAGCGCCACGTAGCCGGCACGCCACCCGTACGCAGCAATGACGGCGCGGGCGAACTGCGGCACCAGCGTGGCGCCAATCCCGATCCCGGTCATCGCGATGCCAAGCGCGAGGCCGCGGCGCTCGTCGAACCACGACGACACGGCCTTGGCGTACGGCAGCGGCGCCTGCCCCGCGCTGAGCAGTCCGACAAGGCCGGCCATCGCGATGAACACGGCCGGCGACGGGAGGGGTCAGCGACAGCGAGGCCAGCGACAGCGCGAAGAGCACGATGGACGTCAGCGAGACCCGGCGAATCCCGTAACGATCGATGGCGCGGCCGAGAAAGGGATACGCCGCCGCCGCACATCCGTGGCCGACGAGCAGTGACGAGGAGAACGTGGCCCGATCCCATCCGAATTCCCTTGTCACCGGCCCCAGGAACAATCCGAATGTGAAGAACACGATCGGACCGTTGCCGACAATCAATCCCACGGTGGATCCAAACACCACCCACCACGGGTTCTTCAGCCTGGGCGGGGCCGCAGCAACTGTCATGAGGTCGGTGCGAGATTGAAGAACCGCTCCACATTCGTCGTGAAGATATTCGACTTTTCGGCTTCCGTGCAGGCGGAATTCTTCACGGCCGCGATGCTCTCACGAATCGAGGACCGGCCGCCGGTGGCGTCGAACGGCGCGTCGGTGCCGAACAGCAGGTGGTCGGCGCCGAGGAAATCCCGGGCGACATTCACGGCACCCGGCGAGAACGCCCCCATGTCGCCGTAGAACCGGCGGAAGTATTCGATGGGATGCTGCGTCAGGCGTCCCTCCGTCAGGATCGCGAAGTCTTCGCCGAACTGGTCGAACATCGACTTCATGCGGCCGTGGAAGAACGGGATCATCGCGGCGGTGTGGTGAACGAGGATCTTCAACCCGGGATGCGTCTGCATGATGCCGCTGAAGACCAGCCGCGCCACCGCGGCCGTGCTCTCGTACGGCCAGCCGAACACCTGCCAGATCAGGTAGCTTCGAGTCCTGCTCCGCGGCATAGTCCGCGTGGGTGCTGCTGCGCGCGGGATGCAGCAGACACGGGCACGCCCTTGTCGGCAAGCGTCTTCCACACTGGCCGGAACTCGGGTGCGTCGAGCGGCCGGCCGTTGACGTTGGTGAAGATCTGGACGGCGCACAGGCGCAGCTGGTCGAACAGGCGCTCGATCTCGCGGCATGCCGCATCGGGCTCGTTCATTGGAACGGCGCCTGCCGCGCCGGCGAACCGCGTCGGGTAGCTTGGCAACCAGCTCCGCGAGCTCGTCGTTGGCAATCGTGGACAGCTCCACGCTCGACCTCGGGGCAACATGCTCGGGCGATGGGCTCGCGAGGCTGATCACCTGCCGGTAGCCCTCGAACTCGTCCATCATGCGAAAGCGGGCCTCGAGGCTCGTCAGCCCTTCGTAGTTGGGTGCCTTGCGTCCCGTGCGCACGTACTGCAGGTGCGCGGGACTGCTGGCGGCAAAGTCCGTCGAACCGGCGCGTGCCCAGCGTGTTTCTTCGTACTCGGCGGCAGAATGTGGCAGAAGGCGTCGATCATGGCCACCGATTATTCCCTGTTCCCGGCCTGCCGGGCACGCCGAATCGCGCTCCTTGCGGATTCGACGGCCGCCGACGTCTTCAACGTCACCCGCCTCCGGCGATACGCATCGAGTGACGCCGCAGGGTTGATCGACTGCCGTGAGTCGCCGATCGACAAAGCCAAACCGTTACGACGGCCCGACCACTCGGGCGTCCACACGAACCGCAGGCCGAGAAGGCGTGGTCCGGTTTGTTCACGGGCTGGCCGACGCGGAAGGTTGGACGAAGTCGTTATACGATCCTCACATGCGGCGGACGCGGGCATCGGCTCGATGGATGCGGTTCGCACTGGCCTTTGCGCTGGCGCTGGGACTGGCCGTCATGAGCGGCGCGGCGCAGCAGGTCACCATCCTGACAAACGGACGGAACCTCCAGATACCGATCAACCACGGACTCCCCGACAAGCCGCTCGGCTTCACGTTCTGCCGCCTGCGGTACGAGAACATCCGCAGGGCGAGAAAGTCCGGCTGGGGCGACGACTATCCGCAAGCGGACTACAACTTCATGGTGCGTCTCGCCGAGCTGACCACAACGACGATCAGCCGCTGGAACAATGGCGACCCCGGCTTTGCGAACGTCACCGCCATGGATCCCGATCTCTTCCGGTGTCCGCACCTGCGCATGCAGAATGCGGCCAACTACGACTTCACACCTGAAGAGACCGCCCGCATGCACGACTACCTGCTGAAGGGCGGCTTTCTCTGGATCGACGACAACTGGGATCCGGACTTCGAGTACATCCGTCCGAATCTCATGCGAATCCTGCCCGGCGCAAAGATCGTCGACCTGCCGGTCGAGCACCCGATGTTCTCGATTCTCTACCGCGTCAACCCGCTCCCGCAGATCCCGTCGCTCGGCTCGTGGCAGCGTAACGCGTCAGGATTCTGAGATCGGGCCTTCAACCGTGCACTACTACGGTGTGTTCGACGACCACGACAGGCTGGTTGTGCTCGTCAGCATGAACTCGGACGTTTCAGACAGCTGGGAGCGGGAAGGCGACAACCGGGACTACTTCGAGACCTTTTCGGGCGAAGGGCTATGCGCTGGGTGTGAACGTGGCCGTCTGGGTCATGACCCACTAGTTACGCACCCGAATACATCCTCGCGCACCGAATGAGCAAGCTCGGCCGCGCATGCTTCGGCACCGGATTGTCCGGCGTTGACAGTTCAAGCGAGACGTACCCGCGATACCCGGCGTTCGCGAGGATGCCGAATAGTTTCGCCCAATCCGCCGGCTCCCGTTGGCCGTCCGGCGTGGACATCTGCGGTTTGACATGAGTCGACGACGCACGGAGCGCAAATCTCGCACTCCTTATAGCCGTCCTTGCGGAAATTACCGCAGTCCAGCGCAATTCTGGCAGCGGGATGATTGACCTGCTTGACGATTGTCAGTAACTGCGCCGACGTCCTCGTCAAATCATCGTCGTCCTCGAGGCCGAGCACGATGCCTTTCGCAGCCGCGTAGTCGAGGATGGGCTTGTAGACCTCGACCGCCCACTCCACCGCCTGCGTCTCGGTGGCGCCCTGCGCAATCCCGCCGCCGAAGACGCGGACGCTGCTCGCGCCCACCGCATCGGCGATGTCAATCCATTTCTTGCCGAATGCGATTTCCTTCTGCCGCAGCTCCGGCGGTTGGTTGCGCCATCTTCACCGGCGAGCCGACGCCGTAAATGTCGATGCCGTTCTTGAAGGCGGTATTCCGGAGCGACGCCAGCCACTGCGGCGTCGGATTGGCCGGGGTCTTCCGGACCATCTCGGAAATCTGGGTGGACGGCGTGCCAGGCGGAAAATTCAGCATCGGCGGGCAGCCAGTAGCCCGTCATCTCCATGCCCTCGAGGCCGAGGTCTGCGATGACGCGAACGATGTCCTCGTAGGTCATCTCCTTCGCCTCGAGCTGCGGACGATAGGAGAGCGCGATGACGCCGGGGCGCAGGCGGCCTTTACGCGGGCGGTGCTTTGGGCGTCTGCTGCGTGACAGCCTGCGCCTCAGCCGGCATCGCGTGCCGCCACGGCGGTCGCAGCAGCGGCCAGCGCCGGGAACGCTTTCATCATTTGGCGACGATTCATGGCGGTATCCCCTGGAATCGCGTTCGTGTGATCGGCGCTACTATACGCCGTTCCGCGCCGCAATCCTGCGGTGTGGACGCGACTGGCGCGGACGCTCGTGAGTCTGACGCGTCGAGGTCTCGATGTGATGCGGTCCGTCGTGAATGAAGTGCATCGCGAGATCGAATCGTTTCGGACGGGACCGGCGGGAGGCGCGTGACGCGATCAACGATCTCGTGTGGATTGTCGGCGCTCTTCGGCACGCGCGCTCTCAGAAAATGCTCGACGGCGTAGTTTCCTTCGTGGCACTCGACGCCGAACATTCCTGGCATCGGTCCCCGTGAAGGGCCATTCCGCCGTCCATGCGGCTGCCCACGTGTCGGGATCCTCGACGGTCACCCGATATTGCAGGACCTTCGGATCGACTCGTGTGAATCGCTCGACGACGTGCAGCCGTTCGCCCTGAACCAAGATTGCGGGTGTCGGGTCGAAAGTTCGTCGTGTCGACGACGAGCGTGGACCCTTCCCAATAGCCGATCGAATCGCCGAGCCACTTCCGGATTGTCGGCGGCACGTGCGCATCTGTTCATCCGGATGATGCGCGCATCGTCGGATCCATTCGAGGAGATCATCGCGTGGGCGTCTCGTCCTGCACGATCTGAAAGTACGACGCGATGACCTGGCTGGGCACCATTGGCGGCGAGGCCATCGACCCGCCGAGCGCCGAAGTTGCCGTAGGAGGCATCGTCCGTTCCGCCAGACCCAGGACTTCTGGATCGTCGAACGATCGCGCTGGGTCTGGCGCTCGCACGTTCCTGCGCCGCCGGAAGCAACGGTGGCAACATGCCATCTGGTGGATCGACGATGAGTGACGTGCGGAGGCCATCGAGCTTCATCGCCTCGATTTCCACGTACGCGTCATCGACGTCCACTTGCATCAGCCGATCGTCCGGGGTGCGCAGCCGACTACGGTTGCGTTCGGCGGCCGTCCGCGTGGTATTCGGCGGCTTCTGCCGGCGTGAACGTCGCCCGGTCAATGAATGGAGATGGCCTCTGAAGCGGCGTCATGGTCGCGCCGTTCCAGGTGCCCTGCAGATCCGGATGATGTGATGTCGCGTGCTGCGCGCGGACCGACCACTCTGAGACGAGGAGCGTGATTGAGACGGCGCAGATCACCCGAAGGCCCACGATCAGAAGATCGTTATTGCGCCCCCCAACCCCGCCAGGCGAAACTCGGCGGCGAGCCAGAGTCCGGTCGTCGAAAGGACCTTAACCGGGGGAGACTCGCCCTGGTTCGCACCAATCATTCGTCGAGCGCGAACACGAACAACGAGAGCCCGGACACGATGGACGCATGCTGCCGATTGCCCACGCGATAGCTGATCGGACCGCTGTTGATGGCCGCTCCGAGATTCGTTTTCCACAGCAGCGATCCGGTGCGCGCATCCAGAGCCTGGAAATACCCTTCACGTCCGCCCGTGAACAGCAGATCCGAACCGGTCGTCAGGATGCCGCTGTCGGTCACGTCTGTCATCGTGAACTTCCACTTCTCCCGCCCCGTCGCAGGGTCGAGCGCGATCACCGCGCCGTGACCGGCCGCCTCGGTCCACGTGTTGATTGGCGACCGCCCCAGGCCGGGCGCCCCGGGCACCGGCGTATTGTTCCGCTGGGCCGCCGCCGACGAACGTTCGTGCCTTCCTTGTGCTGCGACGACGCCGGCGCGTAAATGCTCGCGTAGTCTTCCCACGCAGAGACATAAAAGAGGCCGGTGCGCTGGCTGAACGACGGCGAGTACTCAATTCGTCCCGCCCTGATTGCCCGGGTAGGTTGGCTGTCCCTCAGGCTGCGGCGTCTGCTTCGGTCGGCCGTGCTCATCGAACTCGCTCATCCAGTTGACCTTCACGAACGGCTTCCCGAGCAGAAACTTTCCCGTCTCCCGATCGAGCGCATAGAAATTGCCGTTGCGGTTGGCCCAGGCGACGACGTTGACGCGGCTGCCCGCCCAGTTGTCGACGAGCACGGGCACCTGCACCGAGTCGTAGTCGTAGACATCGTGCGGCGTGAACTGGTAATGCCATTTCAGCTTGCCGGTGTCGGCGTCGAGCGCCACGATTGACGCGGTGTAGAGATTGTCGCCGGGCCGCTGCACGCCGTTGTAATCCGGACCGACGTTGCCGGTGCCCCAGTACGTCAGGTTGAGCCGTGGATCGTAGGAGCCGGTCATCCAGATCGAACCGCCACCATGTTTCCACGCCTCAGGATCGCAGAAGGACTTGGCCTCGGGAGGACAGCGCTCCACGTCTCGGAACCGGGCTCACCCGGCGCGGGGATGGTGTAGAACCGCCACGCTTCGCGTCCGGTCGTGGCGTCATAGGCTGCGATGAAGCCCTGATGCCGTACTCGCCGCCGCCCACGCCGACGATGACCTTGTTCTTGACGACCAGCGGCGCATGCGTGATCGAGTACCCGGATTTGGTAGTCGCCACCTCGGTCTTCCAGATGGCACGGCCGGTTCTCCGGTCGATCGCGATCAACTGCGCGTCGAGAGTACCCCATGAACAGGGTGTCGCCAAGGATCCCCAGCCCACGATTGTTGGCGCCGCAACAGACGACGCGATCCTGGGCCGGTGTATAGCGATAGATCCAGAACGCTCGACCGGTCGCCGCATCGAGCGCGACGACGTCGTTCAACCGCTGGGTGATGTGCCATCATGCCGTCGACGACCAGCGGCGTGGTCTCGCCAGTTGCCGGCGACCGGCGATTGAGTCACCCACTGGAGCTTCAGATTCTTGACGTTGGCTGGTGTGATCTGATTCAGCGGGCTGTAGCGCGTGCTCGAATAGTTGCCGGAGTAGGTCAACCAGTTCTGCGGCTCGCTCGGCGCGGCGGCGAGGCGATCGGACGTCACCTGTCCATGCACGCGGAGAGACAGCACGCCGATCACCGATACGACGCACCATGCCACGCTGTCGTCGTCGTCCTTCCGATCATGGCTATCGTCCTTTCAGCGAAAGCAGGTGCGCGAGCACATCGCCAAGCTCCTCGTCGGAGAGCTTGCCCTTGTAGGACGGCATGGGCGACGCCTTCGCGATCGTGAACTCGCGAAGGTCGGCTTTCACCAGCGAGTGCAGGCGTTCGTGGTCGTCGATGATTTGAAGGGTAAACGTGTCCTCGTTGAGGCGCCGGCCGTTGATGATCGTGCCGTCCTTCGTCACCACCGCGGACCGGACGGTTGATCGGCATCATCTGACTGGTCGGGTCGACGAAGCGATCGCTGGATCGATCCCGCGCTACGGACGGCGCCAATGTCGCTCAGGTTGGGGCCGACGGGGATCCGTCCAGCGTCAATGCGGTGACATGCGGTGCAGGCGCCTTTGCCGAGGAAGATGGCGCGTCCGCGCGCCTCGTCGCCGGTCTTGACGGTCGCCGCGTCGAACGCGTTCATGCTGCGAAGATAGGCGATGATGCCCGCCATGTCGGCGGCGTCCAGCGCGAACGCCGGCATGCCGGCCGGCGATCCAGTCCTGATGAAACGCTCCAGGTCTCGATCGATGACCGCGTTTCGAAACGTGCCGCTGCGCAGATTCACCCCGCCGATCGCGTCGCCCTGCGCGCCGTGGCAGGTGACACACTTCGCCGCGTACACCGTCGCCCCATAGGCAATATCGGCGGCGGCGTAGCGGGTTGTCGTGCGGTGGGACCGGACCCTGCGCCGAGGCGACGGTCAAGCCGACCGTCCAGAACACCATTCCACGCATCACGGTCGCACAGGCTCTAGGCATTCGATCGCCTTTCTGCACCTGTCCCGTCCCGCCGGCGCCGCATCGGCGTGAGGATCTCCGGCGGACCGACACCGAAGCCGGCAGACAAGAGCGCGCAGGGCGAGGCTGATTCTAGCGGCAGGGCCTCGCATAGCTAAAGAGAAACCATCAGCCCGGTCGCACGTAGCGCGCCGCCACGAGGCATGGAACAATCCGCATCAGGATCGTTGCGCCAGTCCCCCGACGGACCGTTCGTTCCACATTGCGAATTCCTTCGGCGTTTGTCATTCGCGACGCATGGCCCTCCGTCAGATGGAGACGGCGCTATGAGGTTCAATCACGTTGGCATCCCCACAACGACTCGCTTTGAAGGGGAAATCGATCTTCCCCACCTGAAAGTCACCGTGAGTGACCATCAGAGCAATCCCTTCGGCATCCAATGGCAGCGGTACTGGGAGGGGGCGCCCTATCCCGACCTCGTCAAGACGGTCGCGCATGTGGCCTTCGAGGTGGACGACTTGGAGCAGGCCCTGCGCGGGCAAGAAGTCATCATTCCGCCGAACAGCCCAAGTGCGGGAGTGATAGTCGCTTTCATCAAGGTTGCCGGCGCTCCGGTCGAACTCCTCCAGATAGATCGCACTATCAGAAGCGATCTTTGAGCACGTGGTTGGCGATAGACGCTACGGCGTCTGCATCAACCTGGTTCTGACGGTTGCTCCTGGCGACAACGCCCGCACGCCAGCGACGAGCTCCTGGCCCGCCTCCATCAGCGCATCCAGTGGCATCGCGTCCAGTCTCTCCAGCACGAACCACATGTCGGTGGTCCCGATGTCGAGGCGGGTCCTCGGCGTCTGACGCCAGTTCCATCGCCGCGCATGTCACGCCGACGTCGTCTCGCCAGATCCACTTCTCCGGCTCGACCGGTTCGTTGACAGCGTCGCCGTCGCGAATCGTCTGGAAGCGCTCGTGCCCGGAGGCGCGGACCAGCCGTGGTGATCCGACGTAGGCGGCAACGTCTTCGCCGCCGACGGGGACGAGCGTAGCGGAGGCTGATCGCGTTGTACAGGTCGACGATTGCGTTCACGCGCGGCGGTGCGCCATCCACGCTCAGACGCCGCCGCAGCGCCTCGGCGGAGCACGGGGTGCGCTGCGGCTTTGCGCCGAGCAGCGCGATAGGCCGCGCGCCACTCGTCGAGGTGCCGATCGGCCCACGCCGCTGACCGCGACAGGCCGATCGTGGCCGCGACGCTGCCGGCGGGCGCATTCTGCGCCGCCGCGGACGACGATGCTGAGGGCGGCGAAGTCCGGGCGCAGCCGCCAGATCTCCGGCGGAGATGGCCGGCTCGAACAGATTGACTTCGGACATCGCCATGCGCTTAGATACAACATAATGACCGTGTCGGTCAATATAACGACCACGAGCGCGGCGACGGGTGACGCGGCGCTCATCATGACGATTGCGGCGCGCGTGCGCGGTCTGCGGCGCGAGCGTGAGCTGAGTCGCTCGACCGCACTGGCGGCGCGATCGGGCGTGAGCAAGGGGATGCTGGTGCAGATCGAACGCGGGAGACCAACCCCTCGATCGGCACGCTCTGCAAAGTGGCCGCGGCCCTGGGCGCATCGGTTGCCGACCTCGTCGACCTCGCCGCCACGTCGCGTCTGAATGTGATCCCGGCGGCAGCCCCCGCGTCCTCTGGAAGGCGCCCGCGGCGCGAAGCGCGGCTCCTCGTCGGATCCACGGGCCCTGACATGCTGGGCTCTGGTCCCAGGAGATGCGGCCCGGTGAACGCTACGACGCGATTGCGCATCCGAGCGGCACGCAGGAACTGCTGCACGTGACGCACTGGCCGGCTGGCCCTGCTCGTCGACGGGGCGACCCACATCATCCCGACCGGTCGATCGGCCACGGCGTTCACGGACCGTCCGCACGCATGCGCGTATCGGTAGCCGAGCCGTGCGATTCACGATGGTCGTCGCCGAATGTGCATGCGCCGCGCGCCACCTCGTCGCGTCGGAAGGAGAAGAAGACGTGAGACCCCTGTGCATGGCTGGGCCCGCTGGCGCTGACGATTACGGGTGGCGTCGTCTACCACGTGTCGGCGAAGTCGCTGCCGAAGGATTTGAATCCCGCACTGGTTCTCGTCGGCGCGTATGCGACGGCGCTCTGCGGAGCCTGGTGATTGTACGTCGTGTTGCCGGCCGATCAGAGCCGCCACGGCCGCGTCCGAGCGTCCTCCAGCCCCGCGGTCATCTCGGTCGGACTGGGCGCGACGATGATCGAGCTGGGCTACGTGCTGACCTATCGCGCCGCCTGGCCGGTGAGCGTGGCCGCGATTCTGATCAACAGCATGGTTGCCGTGCTCCTCGTCGTGGTGGGCGTTGCCGTGTTCAGCGAACGCCTGTCGCTCTCGCGATCGCTTGGCCTCGTCATGTGCCTCGCGGGCGCAGTGGCTCCTGCGCAGGTAGTTACGCCCTTTTGCCTTCGCAACAAAGGCGGCTCATTCGAGCTCAACCCGACGCGAGATCGATTACCATACGCCGTCATGAGGACACAGTGGCGGCTCGCGATCTGCGGCCTGCCTGGCGGCAGCGGCCGTCGGCGGCGGCTGCGCCAGCGCACCTTCCGCTGCTCTTCACCCAACTCCGCCGGGGCTCGGCGTCGCTTTCCGTACGCGACGCCGACGTCGAGTTCATGGCCGGCATGATTCCGCATCACGCGCAGGCCGTGATCATGGCCGGCTGGGCGCCTTCGCACGGCGCGCGCGAGGACGTCGCGATTCTCTGCGAGCGCATCGTCGTCGGACAGCGCGATGAGATCGCGACGATGCAGACCTGGCTGCGGCGATCGCGGTCTGCCAGGTCGTCCCGACGCGACGTCGACGCGCCACCGAGATGACGATGAACGGCATCGACGCACGAGATGCTGATGCCGGGGATGCTGACGGACGAGGAGATGGCGGCGCTCGGATCGCGCGCGCGGGCCGGAGTTCGACCGGCTGTTCCTCGATCGGCATGATCAAGCACCATCAGGGCGCGATCGACATGGTCGACGTGCTGTTCAAGTCATGCGGCGCGGCGCAGGACGAGACCGTGTTCAAGTTCGCGTCGGACGTCTACGCCGATCAGTCCATCGAGATCAGAGTGATGAACGAGATGCTGGGAAACCACCAATGACAAGACTGCGATTGCTGCCGATCAGCGGCCTGCTCGTCGGCGATCGCTGTTCGCCGGCCGGTGCGTTCGGCGTGCCTGCGTGCGCGAGTTCCGGGCCGAAGTGCGCCGCCGCCCGCGGCGGCTCCGAGTCGCCGCGCCGCGCTGCGGCACCCCGCCGACACGCCGCCGCCAGCCGCCGCCGCCGGCAGCGGCACCGCCATCGGCGGCAGCGCCTGCCGCCGCGCGCGGCGCCGTCAGCGCCAGCCGCGCCGGCCGCGGGCGCCAGAGACGATGGCGCCGCCGCGGCGCCGGCAGGACGCGGCAACCCGCCGCCACCGCCGCCGCCGCCGCCGGCGGTGATGCCGCAGCCCGTCGACGCCGATCGTGTCGGCGACCACGCCGACGCCCGATCCCGCGCGTCGGGCTGAGAGCCGGGCGCTGGGATGCCGCGCAGGCCGCGTGGAACATGCGCATGCTCTCGACGACGCCGCCGAAGGGGCGGACGCTCGGCGTCGACGCATTCGGATCTCGCGTTCTCTGGCAACCTCGTGATTCAGGGCAACTACAACGGCTTCGAGATCTACGACATCTCCAATCCGTCAAGCCGGCGCTGATGCAGACCTATCTGTGTCCGGCGTCGCAGAACGACGTGTCGGTCTACCGCGAACCTGCTCTTCATGTCGTCGGAGGCGACCAACAGCCGCACCGACTGCGGCTTCGAGGGCGTGCCTGAGCCGGTCAGCAAGCTGCGCGTGCGCGGCATTCGCGTGTTCGACATCTCGGACGTCAAGCGTCCGAAGCTCGTGACGACGCGTGCAGACCTGCCGCGGATCGCACACGCACACCGTCGTGACGCAAGCAGGGCGACGATGCCAACGTGTTCATCTACGTGTCGGGCACGGCGGCGGTGCGGTCGGCCGACGAAGTGCCGGGATGCACGGACGGTGGCATCGACGATCCGAACACCGCGCGGTTCCGGCTCGAGGTGATCAAGGTCCCGCTCGAACGCGCCGAGCGCGCGGCGATCGTGAGCTCGCCGCGCGATCTTCCAGGGCCTGCCGGTTCCGCCGCGCAACGAGGAGCGCGACGCGCAGGATCAGCCGCGACCGCGAGGCCGCGGCGGCTGCAGCGGCGGCGCGCGGAGAGCGCGGGCGCGGCGGCCGGCGCGGCGGACCGGGCCGCGGCAATCAAGGTCCGCCGACCGGTCCGAATCAGTGCCACGACATCACGGTCTACCCGGAGATCGGGCTCGCCGGCGGCGCGCTGCGGCGGGCCTCGGTCTCTGCTCGACATTCACGATCCCGAGCATCCGGTTCGCCTCGACGCGGCGGCCGACGCCAACATGTCGTTCTGGCACTCGGCGACGTTCAACAACGACGGCACGAAGCTCCTGTTCACCGACGAATGGGGCGGCGGCGGTCAGCCGCGCTGCCGCGAGACCGACAAGAAGGAGTGGGGCTCCGACGCGCTCTTCACGATCGAGCAACAACAAGCTGAAGTTCCACAGCTACTACAAGCTGCCGGCGCCGCAGACGTCGCTCGAGAACTGCGTCGCGCACAACGGATCGCTCATCCCGATTCCCGGCCGCGACGTGATGGTGCAGGCGTGGTATCAGGGCGGCCTGTCGGTGTTCGACTGGACCGACATCGACCATCCGCAGGAGATCGCGTTCTACGATCGCGGTCCGGTCGACGCCACACGCATGGCGATGGGCGGCTCATGGTCCGCCTACTGGTACAACGGCGTCATCGTCAGCTCCGAGATCGCGCGCGGCCTCGACATCTACGAGCTCGTGCCGAGCGGCCTCATCACCGAGAACGAGCTCGCCGCCGCGAAGACCGTGAAGATGGCCTACTGGAACACGCAGGATCAGCAGAAGCTGGTCTGGGCGCCGAGCTTCGCGCTCGCGCGCGCGTACTCGATCAGCTTGCGCGCTCGAACGGACTGGGCACGGACGCGATCGCGTCAGCGCGCGCGGCGCTGGAGACGGCGGAGCGGCGCTCGGGCGCACAGCGCAGGACCGCGCTCACGGGCTGGGCACGCGGCTGTCTGGCGCCGCGGATTCGGCTCGCGACTCGAAGAAGGTCGGTCTGCTGTCAGCGGCTGTCACGCGATCTGGCCAACGCGCAACGCTGACGGCTGCGCGTCACGGCTGGAGTTCACGAGCGCGGCGGTTTGACGTGATTCAGCGACCTGGAATCCGGCTACGAGAGCGTTCAGCGCTCGAACGGCCAGCTCGTGTCGGCGTCGTCCGTAGACCGCTGACGGCACCGCCCGGCTCGCCGTGCGTTCCAGCGCGGGCGCCGCATACCTCAACTCGGTCCTCGCTTCGGCGCTGTCCATCTCGCTCAAGGCCAGCACCGTGTACCAGAAGGGAAATCTCCGCCATTGATGTTCGCCGTCGCGCATCGATCTGCAGATGCGAGGCGCCGCGTCGCAATCGCTCGTCGCGTCGATCCAGGCCGCCTGCGAGCAAGTTTCGCCACAAGCCCACACTGCATTTGCCGCAACAGTAAGAGACCAGGATTGCCATTGCGCGGGTCTTCGGCTGCGCGCTCGAGGCATCGCATCAAGCCGCTGTCAGCACCTTCGAGAGCACGAGTCACGTTCGGATCCTGCACTCGGAGTTGCCTCAGCGCGCGCGAGGCTTCCTCGCCGAGGATGTGGCGTGCGGACGCCGACGCGATGCGTTCGCCAGTAAACAGGACAATGCCCTGGAGCGCTCGGAGGGAAATCCGGCGAATGTGCCGCCGTAGGCCCGCAGGCAGTCCCGTGGCGTCCGGCTGATCCACCGTGCGTGCCTGACCGCGTTCGGCCGCCGCGAGCGTGCGGCCGTCAAAATGCGCGGCATTGATGGCGTCAACGGTCTGCGACAGACTGGTCCTGTTGATCAGCACGCCCGGCTCCCGCAAGAAGGAAGGCCGGATCGTGGCGCGGGCCTTCCGCATCGTGGAACGCACGTTTAGTCTAGCGCCTGCGGGGCCCTGCATCAGAAGTCGAACTGCGCACCGAACTTCAGCATTCGCCCGTCGAACGTCGACGTCGGCCGCTGCCACGTCGCTCCGTTCGTGCCGTAGTTGTTGTTGGTCCACAGCGCATAGCTGCCATTCAGGACGTTGTAGGCGTCGAAGTTCACCTGCACTTGCGGCCGCCCCACCTCGTGATCCGGCTCAGTCGCGAGATCGACCTGGTTGATCCGGTAGTCGAAGTGCTGCGACAGCGGCTGAAGCAGGTCGATCTGCAACCGACTGCACGTTGCCCGACAGCGGCCGGCCGAGCACCTGAATCTGCGCATTGCCGTAGGTGTAGATGGCGCCAGTAGTTCGGCCCGGGAATGCTCTGATAGACCGCCGCGGCCTGCAGGTGCCACGGCAGCGGAACCGACCCGTTGACCTTGACGAGGTTCTGATACGGATTCCCAGTCTCGCAGCCGGTCTCGACGCCGCTGAGGGTCTGATACTTCGCCTCTTCCGGCGAGTTCACGACGCACGCACTGATTCGACTTCGACGTCGTCACGCCGGGCCACGTCGACAGGGAGACTGATCGAGTTGCCAATGTTCCAACCGCCGGACACGTTGATGCCGCGCGGCAGCCTGGCGACCGGGTTGACGTCGAAGCCGTTGTAGTACTCGGTCGCGTTGCCGTAATTCTTCGCGAGCGTCACGCTTGTTCGACGACCTGGCCGAATTTCTCGAGGCTTGATGTCAGCAGTCCGCAAATCTGCTGTCCGCTGACGCCCGCCGGCAGCCGCAGGTCGCTCGGCGCCGGCAATGCAGTACGGATCGTAGTCACTTGGCGAGACGGCGGTGTTGCGGGTGACTGTGAAGTTGCCGTAGCTCGTCCGATAGAAGCCCGCGGTGAGCGCCACGCCATTGGCCAGCTGGCGATCCACGCTGATCGAGCCCCGCCCAGCTGTGGGACGATTGCCCCACCCGGAAATCCAGGCGGGTCCGGTGACGTCGCGATGACTTGCTGTCCGAAGTTCCTGTTCGCCATCGGACCGCATTCGCCGTTGCGCGTTGGGGTTGCGGAGATCGCAGTCCGGCACGATGTCCGGAGTCCAGCGCGCGTCGGCGTCCAGGAACGGCGTCGTATTCGTGACGATGGCGCTCTGCGGATTGAAGGTCTTGCTCATGACCCACGGACACCAGGCCCACGTAGCGGCCCAGTTGTCCCTTGATTGCCGTCTTGCCGTCGCCGAACACGTCCCACACCACGCCGAGCCGCGGATCGATGTCGTGCCAGCACGGAATGCAATCCAGTCCGGGCAGGTGTGTGGGAGTCGACCAGCGGACCGGCGAGCGTCGTCACCGGGTCGGCCTTGGTGCGGTGGTATTCATAGCGGACGCCGAGGTTGAACGTCAGGCGCCGCATCTGCCACTGATCCTGCGCGAAGATGCCGAGGTCGGGCCGGATCTTGACCTCGCTGTTGGAATTGGTCGGCGACGCGTACTCGGTCAGCGACACCGGCACGCCGGCCCTGAACGTATAGGTGAGCGGAGTCGGTACCGCGATCGACATGCGACTGATGCGGCAGGCTCTCGTCCGCCGACATCCCGACCTTGATACGGTGCGCGCCGGTCAGGTACATCATCGAGAAGCGCTGCTTGAACGGCCGCTGCCCCGTTCGGCTCTGAAGCGGGACCGTTGCCGTTGAACGGGAACGGCAGCGTGTTGTCGCGGTATGCGCGGGCGCTCGGAATGCCGGCGCATGCGGTATCGAACGTGTTCGCCCACGAGTTGTTGAGGAGCACGCCGCCCTCGAACAGCAGGTTGCTGCGCGCGGTGTTGTTCCAGGTCGGTCATGAACAACTGCGGCCGATTGCAGTACGGGTTGCCCGACTCCATCGACGCGACGCCGGCGTTCAGATAGGCGAAGTTGTTCTGCTGGTCGTTCCACTGCCACTCGTAGAACCCGTTGATCTTGTTCTTCTGGATTGATCTGCCACGTCACGCGGACGTCGTCCGACCTGAGATTCTCCGTCGCGTCGCGCCGGGCTCGAACGGCCTCCCGTTGGTCCCGTCGGCCGGCGTGAACAGCGGATCGTTCATGGTGAGGTCGTGGAACAGGTTCGCGATCCGCTCCTCCCGGCCCCAGCGGCGGTGCGCGGTCATGAACCACAGCTTGTCCTTGACGATCGGTCCGGCCAGCACCGAAGTTGACGTCATAGACCCGTCGCGTGCCGCTGTTGGTAATCGCGCCCGCGGCCGCTGAGCGCGTCGGACATGTTGTCGGCCTGAGGTTGTGGTTGGTGCCGCTGGCGAAAGCGTGCCGGTGAAGCGGTTCCCGCCTTCCTTCGGGATCACGTTGAGCACGACGCCGTTGCTCAGTATAACTCGGCCGACATGCTGCCGGTCGGCGTGTCGACGACGACTTCCTGCGCCGTGAGCGCGTTCACGAAAAAGGTGCGGCCGCTGCCCTCGCCTTCGAACCAGTTGAACGACATGCCAGTCCAGCAGCATCTTCCGTGTCGCCCTGCTTTGATCCGTGCAGCGAGGCGCGCGAGCTCGCTCTCGCCCTTGCTGCCGCCTAACGTCCTGCGCGTTGGTCGGCGACTGCAGCGCCGGTGTGAGCGCGTAGAAGCCCAGTAACGTCTTGGCCGTCGGCACCGCATCGAGGAGGGCCTTGGGCAGCACCGTCTGCCGTCACGGTGCTGCGTGTATCGACGAGCGGCGACGCGCCGGACACCGTGACGCTCTCCTCGATCGCGCCGATGCGCAGCTGCGCGTTGATGGTCGCGTTGAAGCTTGGCGGCAGCTCGAGGCCTTCCGCTTGAAGGTCGAGAACCCGGTGAGGGTGAACGAGACCACATAGGTGCCGGGGACGCAACTCGGACGATGCAGGTACTCGCCGCGCTCGTCGGTGACCGCACTGCGGGTCCGCCTCGATGAGGACCGGGCTGGTCGCCTCGACGGTCACACCCCGGCAGCACCGCGCCTGATGTGTCGGTGACGACGCCGGAGATAGTGGCCGCGCTCGTGCCCCAGTGCGGAGGTTGGTGTAACGGACAGGATGACCCAGAGCGGCTGCCGGGAACCAACGCACGCGGTGCGGCATAAAGAGCCTCCCGCCACAGAAACAGCGTTTGTCGAAGCCGATCCGCCGAGTGGGATTAGGTCACTGAACGTCGGAAAATACGCCTCGGCGCCTCTGAAGTCAATCCAGATCGCCTGGAATGCGCGTCCGCGATTGCGCGCCTCGACCGCGACGCCCGGTGCGCAAAGGGTCGCGGCAGATTGGCCGCAAGACGTTCACGGAACGCCTGCCGTTTTCGATCGCGGCGCTGCGCGACATCGCGCCAGCCGCGCATTCCCATACGCTCAGGCCCTGGGAATGCTCAAACCCCGGCAGGATTTTCCTTGAACCTATAAGGAATTTGCCAGGAGATGAGCGGAGGATTAGGCGGAGTGTGGCGCAGCGCGCGCAGAGCAGCGGCGACGATTTCTACCCGTTCTGCGGGAGAACAACCACTTCGTCGCCGTCCGCTTCGATCATCGAACGCCGCGACGCGCACGGCTCGGTAGTTGACGCCGGACGCGCGCGCGGCGTACCGTTCCGCGGTCACTTCGACACAGTGCTTTGTCCGAAAACCGTTCACACGCCGCATGTGCGCTCTGGCATGCGAGCGGAATTCGATTTGCACGCTGCCGCGCATCACCCCATCGTCCGGAACCTCGGTCCTGACATTTGACTCCAGCGAGGCTTCGGCCGTCGTCTCGCGCCGCGAGCGCGAGCGTCGTCAGATCGCGCGCTCACGTCGATCGCCGAGAACAGCAAGATCAGCGTGTCGCTGCTGCGGGATCTCGAGCGGGACGATGTCTCGAAAGTGGCCGCCGGGGATCTTCAGGCGCTCGTTCATCCGCGCGTACGCCAAGGCCATCGGCGTCGACGTCGAGGCGACGACGCGCGAGTTTCTGCAGCGCTTTCCCGATCCTGATCCCGACGGCCTGAACCGGCCCAAGCCGACGCTCCCCGCGTCGCCGCTGCGACTGACCTTGGCGCGACGCCGGCACGTCGTTCTCTCCAGGTCGGATCCTCGCGTTGGCGCGCGTCCGCTGCCTGGCGATCGCGTGCGACGCGGCGATGATCGCGACGCTGGGTGTCGCGATAGGGCTGGATGCTCAAGACGCTGTGGATGCCGCTGTGCCTGGTGATAATCGCCTACTACGCGGGCGCGATCCTGCTTCTCGGCAACACCCTCGGGAGTCCGCCTGTGTGCTCCCGAAGAAGGCCATCGAAAGAGTCCGACCGGCGGCATCGGGACGCGGCGACGTTTCTGGTCGGCTGCCCCTCAGTCGCTTCAGAACCAGATTTGAAGCGGCCGGCGACTGCGACATCGCTATCGGCGAGGTTGCCGCCGAGTCGCAGCGCGTCCGAGCCTAAGCTGACGGGAACGGCTCAGCTCGCGTCAGTGGACCGTGAGCTTCTGAACCCTGAAATTGCCGACTTCGCCCACGTACGAGCGTGTTCTCGCTGCGGCAGTCGATCGCGTTGACGGTGCCGAACTCCTTCAGCAGTTTGCCGGCCCTGCCGAACTTTCCAATCATCGATCCATCGAGGCGCATCTTGTAGATCTCGCCGGCCGTGTCGAGGTCGGTCGGCGGATTGGAATTCGAGACGTACATGACCGGGTTTGCTGCCGGCGTGATGCAGATGGCCTGGGCGTTGCCGACGTTCTTGATTTCGGTCTTGAAGGTGCCGTTGTTGTCGAACACCTGGATGCGCATGTTTCCGCCGTCAGCCGCGTAGACGTTGCCCTGCGCGTCGACGGCGATGCTGTCGACGCTGGCGAACTGGCCGGGCGCGGTGCCCTTCTGGCCCCATGACTTCACGAACACGCCGTCCTTCGAGAACTTGGCGACGCGCGCGTTGCCGCGGCCGTCGGCGACGAAGATGTTGCCTTGCGCGTCCCACGCGACGTCGGTCGGACGGTTGAAGACGTCCTGCTGCGCTCCTGCCCCGGGAGCACCACCACCGCGGCCGCCTCCGCCTTCGCCGCCCCCGCCCGGCCCGCCCGCGCGCGGCGGATTCTGAATCGCTTCCGCCTTGCGCCCGAGGAGAAACGCGACGCGCGCCCTGCGGATCGAATTTCATGACCATGGCCGACATCTCGTCGACGACCCAGACGTTGTCCTGGGGATCGACGCGAACCTGCGCGGCGAACAGAAACCCGTAGAGTCCCTGGCCGATTTCGCGCGTGAATTTCCCGCTGCGATCGAACTGAAACAGCCGCGATCCGCCGTGCGCGAACGGGCCGCGCCGTGGCCATCGAGACCGTCGGGTGGCCGGTGCGCGTGTAGACGAAGATGTCGCCGCGCGAATTGGTCGCGACGCCGCCGACCTCGCCGAGATAGATGTCGTCGGGCAGTGCCAGCGGATTGGGCGCCGAGTCGAAGTTCATGCGCCGGCGCCGCGTTCTGCGCGGAGAGCGGCATCGCCGCAACGACGGTTGCGGTCAACAGGGCGTAAATGGAGCGCTTCATCGACGTTCTCCTGCCGCGGTGCGCGGCGGCGTCGGCTGCAGCACGTATTTCTGCACGCGCCACGATTCGATTTCGCCGAGGATCAGCTCGTTGGGGTTGCGGCAGTCGATCTTGTGGACCACCTGAAAGCCGGGCGCGATTTTGCCGGGCTTGCCGAACTTGCCGAGGATGGTGCCGTCCAATTCCGCCTTGTAGATCTCGCCGGTGTTTTGCCACGACCCCGGCGGATTGCCGTTCGGGTTCGAGTTGGAGAAGAAGACGTACTGATGCGGTCCGCCGGAGACGCACAACGTCCATCCGGTGCCGAGATTGGTGATCTCCTTGATCGGTTTCAGATCGTTGTCGAGCTCCTGATAGCGGTTGTTGGTCCGGTCGGCCACCCAGACGTGGCCGCGCCCGTCGACCTGGAGACCGTGCGGCAGGTTGAATTCGCCGAGCTCCTTGCCCGCCTTCTCGCTGCCGGCCTGCGCGACGAAGCGGCCGTTCTTGTCGTACTTCACGACGCGATTGTTGCAGTAGCCGTCGGAGATGAAGATGTTGCCCTGCGGATCGAAGCCGACATCGCTCGGGCGGCAGAGGATGTACTTCTGCGCCGGCGGGTTCGGACCAGGCGTTACGACGGGGCCATCGACCGCCGGCGGCCTGCGGCCGATCACCATCAGCACCTTGCCCTCCGGGCTGAACTTGGTGACCAGGTTCGTGCCTTCGTCCACCGTCCAGATGTTGTCGTCTTTGTCGACGCGGACCGAGTGCGCGAATTCGAAGCCGTAATAGCCCTTGCCGATTTCCTTGATGAAGGTGCCGTTCTTGTCGAATTCGAACAGGCGCGTCGTGTCGCGGCGGTGATAGACGAAGATGTTGCCCTTCGAGTTGGTGGCGACGGCGACCGATTCGCCCAGGTACTCTCCGGCCGGAAGCTTGAGGAAATTCGGGACGGAGGTGAAGGGGATTTCCGGCACGCCCGTGATCGTCGCCTTCTGCTGGGCGGACGCGGACCCGGCCAGGAGCAGGACCGCGGCGCACGTGGAGAAAAGATGTCGTGTCATGGACGGGAGCCTATACCAGCGCTCCGGTCCGTTCAATCACGATCCGGCAGTCGCGATCAGAATGCCCCGTAGGTTCCGGTGCGCTCGTGCGCGCCGGCGGAGCCGCGTCAGCTCCGCCGGGCGTGGTCGGTCCGATTTCAGCCGCGGACGATCAGAAGACGACCTTACCCACGCCCGCGCCCTGCTGGACGATGGACGGGACAGTTGGCCGCCGCGTCGAGACGGAAGCGTGTACGGCGGCACGAACGTCCCCGCCGGGGTCGTGATGCTGTTCGCGCCGGAGTTCACGAAGATGTTCGTGTTCACTGCGTTCACGAATCCCGCCACAGGGCTGAGGCTCGTATCCGCCCGGATCGGCTGACCCACGTTATCGAAGTAGTTGTTCTCGACTCGGACCTGCGCGTTCTGCCGCGACGCGACGCCGTAGTCGGGGACGTCGAGGTAGTGGTTGTTGTAGACGTGGCCGGTGCCGAAGCGGATGCTCGGGTTGCGGCCGTCGACGCGCGTGAAGAGATTGTGATGGTAGGTCACGCGCAGGTGGCCGCTGTCCTCGTCGCCGGTGTTCTCGCTGTTGCCCACGAGCGAGTTCTTGAAGTGGTCGTGGAAGATGTTCCACGACACGGTGATGAAGTCGGCGCCGTGCGTGATGTCGACCTGTGCCGTCGTAGAAGTCGATGCCGTGGGTCAGGTCGCTCGAGAAGTCGTTGTGGTCAATCCACACGTGATGCGCGCCGCATTGGACCGTCACCTTGTCGATCGGCGCGAGCGGCTTTTCCATGATCAGGTTCCGGATGATGACGTTGTTGATCATCCCGAACTGGCTGCTGGCGCCGATGGTGAAGCCGATGCCGACGAGCCGGGCGCCCTGGCGCGCCGACGATGGACTTGTTGGACGCGACCCGGATCGCCTCGTTGCCGGTGATGGTACCGACGACGCGGATGACGGCCGGAGCGGTCTGGGCGCACATCGTCCGGAGCTGATCGACGGTTGTGACGTTGACGGGCGCCAGATTGCCGCCGCCCGTCGTGCCTGGCGCCGAACCCATAGAGGTTGAAGTCCAGGCCTCCGGTGATCGCCGAGAAGTTCGCCACGACGCTCTTGTTCGCGTTCATCACGATCGTGGTCGGGTTCGCGGTGGTCGACAGGTCGCCGCTCCAGTTCGCGAACGTGAAGCCCGCGACCGGCGTCGCCGTCAGCGTCACGACCGTGCCCGCCGGCATACGACGACTGGTTCGGATTGGCGCTCACGCTGCCCGGAGCCGGTCACGTCACGGGTGAGCGTGAACGGGCCCTGGGTGATCGCGGTGAAGGTGGCCGTCACCGTGCGGTTCGCGCTCATCGTGATCGTGGCCGGGTTGGCCGCGCCGGTGAGATCGCCGCTCCACCCGGAGAACACGGAAGCCGGACCCCGGCGTGGCCGTGAGCGTGACGACGGTGCCGGCCGCGTAGCTGGCGGCGTTGGGATTGCGCGCGACCGATCCCGATCCGCTCACGTTCGTCGTCAGCGTGAACGTCGTGGCGCCGCCGCCGGACGGCGCAAGCGACGCGAGCGAGTGCGCGAGACGGTTGGCGCCGTTGTGCGTCCAGCCGAGCGTGGTGGCGCCGGCCGCGGTCAGGGCCTTCGTGCTCATGGCGCCCGTCATGCCGCTGGCGGCGACGTCGACGCGCTCGGTCTGGCCGCTCGCGGCGGTGAAGGAGCCGGAGTTGCCGCTGCCGACGACGTCCACGATCCAGGAGTTGGCCGCCGCGCTCGTGATGCTGGTCGAGATGGAGTCGGCGCCGCTCGTGTCGACGTTGGTCGCCGCGTTCTGCGGCGCCGACTGACTCACGCCCGCGAGCGAGACCGCGCCGGCCGCGATCCCGTCGACCGGGCCTTGCGTCGTGACCGTGATGGTTCGCGATCCCGCGGCGCCGAGGCTGCCGCTCAGGAGATAGAAGAGCTGTGTCTGGATGATCCCTGTGCCGCCGCCGCTGCGCTTGGAGTTCGGCTACCGGCAGGAGCGCCGTGCCGTTGACGGTGACCGACGGTGATGTTGGCGTCGGTCGTGGTCGCGTCCTCGATGGCGACGCCGACGACGAGGATGCGGTCGGCGCCGCCGCCGATCGGCGTGCGTCCACGACAGGGATGTGCGGCCGGTGGACGTGGTGGCGGCCCGGCTGGCCGCGTCCATGGAAATCGCCGCCGTGGCGGAGGGGGCCGCCGCCAGGATCAGTCCGACAACCAGGGTGGCTGTGAATCCGGCGTTCGATTGGCGTCTGTGCATCGTCTCCTCTCCTCTCGCGACTCTGGATCCGTATGCGACAAGTGGTAATACCAACTATTGGGACGACGATCCTAAATGGACACGCCATCCACGCGCAAGCGCGAAGGAATGTTCACTGCACACTTTTGCGGCGACTCGACCGTCCGTCTCGCTCAGCTTGCTCGATTGGACATACCACTTATATGACACAGTCGTTATTGGACAAGCCATTGGGTTGTTCAAGACGACGGTTCGGGTTCGAATTCGTGCCGTGCGGTTCGGACTCTAGCGGGCTGAAATGGGCGAGAGCGCCGGCGTGACTAGCGCGCGACGGGCGCGACTTGCGTGCCGGTAAAACCGGCGCGTTCGAGGACCTGCTGCGCATCGCGCGCCTGGACGGCAGATCCGTACGGGCCGGCGAGCACCTGTTGCCAACCTCCGGCAAGGCGTTGCCGCACCGGTTGGCCGAGCGCCGCCACGCGAGTGGCGACATCGGTTGCGCGCGACGCCGTGCGAAACGAGGCGACGACGATTTCGAACGCCTCTCCGATTGATTCAGAAGGCGCCGCGGTGCCAGTCGGGCTGAGGCAGGGGCGGCACCGTTGATGTCGTTGCGGCGTCAGCCGGCTGAGAAACAGGCGGCGGCGGAGCAACCGGCGGCACCCGTTCGTGGGCTCGGGGTGGGCTGGGTCGCCGCTGCTGGCGGTGACGCGGGGTTTGTCGCTGCCTTGCTCACGCATGGCACGTGCACCGAACCAGACCGCGGTGGCGGTGAGGGCGAGCGATGCGGCGACGATCACATGCGCGGCTCGTGCGCGCCGTCGCTTGTGGTGCTGGCGGTGCGTCGGCCAGGGGAACAGCGGCCGGGACGCTCAGCGGCGATTCGGGCGACCGCAATGATTCGAAGAGCGGAGACAAGCCCGTTTCCGGAGCAGGGGGCAGAGCCAGTGCATTCGCCGCCGCGCCGATCACGGACTCGTCGACGGTTCGTAGCTCGAGGACGTGCGCGGCTTCGAGCGCGCGATCGCACAGGAGGTTCACGACGCGCGGGATGCCTCGCGAGAGCTGCGCCACCGCACGCACCGCATCGGGCGTGAACGTGCCTTCCGATGGGGACCGCTCCCATTCCGCGATCTCGCGCTGCAGCTCGAGTGCTCCGGGATGCCCGACGGCGTGCCCCGCTCGCGCGCGACGTTCAGCCGATGGTCGATGTACATGTGCGACTTCGGCCGGCGTCAGCGCGTCGAGCCGAACGGATCCGCGACACCCGCTGCTTCAAGGCGCGCAACTCCGGCCGCGACACCAGCTGATCGAGGTCCGTCTGGCCGACGAGAATGATTTGCAGCATCGTGCCGCGCTCGTCCTGAATATTCGAGACGAGGCGGATGCTTTCCAGCATGTCCGGCTTCAGGTGCTGCGCTTCGTCGATGATCACGACCGCATGGGCGTTGAGCGACGCGAGCGACGAGAGAAACTGCTGCAGGGCGTGAACGAGATCGTGGCGGCTGGCCGGCGTCAACCTGGTGCGGTCCTTGGAGATGACGCCGAAGTCCTGAAGCATCTGTTTCAACAGATCGTCGTGTTCGAGCAGCGGGTCGGTGACGATCGACAGGAAGGTCTTGCGTTCGAGCCGCTCGACGACCGTCCGGCAGAGCAGCGTTTTGCCGGTGCCGATCTCGCCGGTCACGACGACGACCGGCTCGCGGCGCTCGAGTGCGTGGGTGACATGGGCGAGCGCGGCCGTGTGACGCGCTCTGGAACCGAAACCGGGTGTCCGCCGCGAGGCTGAATGGCGCGTGATGGAACCCGAAGAACGCCTCGTAGCCGTTTCCAGGTCCGCCCGAATGCTCGTGATCCACGGAGGCGATGTATGCTGAACGTCACGCCGCAGTAGGGCGCGTGGCCGGCAGCACGGGTCGCTCGTCACCTCGAGGTTTTCACGATTTTTACGGTGCGAGTTTCGGCGTTCGCGGCAATGGACGAGTCGGCGAGCCCGGATTGAAGCGGCGAAATATAATCCGATGCACGCAGCAGGGCCATGCGACCTCGGAATGCAGGAGGGCGGCTCGGTATGGAACGTCACAGGCGCCTCGCCATCCTCGTCGGCGGCGGCCCGGCTCCCGGCATCAACAGCGTCATCGGCGCGCGCCACGATCCGCGCGCCGGCTCGAAGGCGCTCGACGTCGTCGGGCATCCGCGACGGCTTCGAGTGGCTGATGCAGCGGCGACATCGAACACGTCGTCGCCGCTGACCATCGATGCGGTCAGCCGCATTCATTTCCGCGGCGGCTCGCATCTCGGCATCTCGCGCGCCAATCCGACCGCGGACGCCGCAGCTGCTCGAACACGCACGATCACGTCGCTGCTGCGGCTCAACGTCACGCAGCTCATCACGATCGGCGGCGACGACACGGCGTTCTCGGCGATGCAGCTCGAGCAACGCGCGCGCGGCGCGCATCCGCGTCGTCCACGTGCCGAAGACGATCGACAACGATCTCGACCTGCCGGCGCACATCGACACGTTCGGCTTTCAGACCGCGCGCGCACTACGGCGTCGAGATCGTCAAGAACCTGATGGTCGACGCGAAGACGACGTCGCGGTGGTATTTCGTCGTGGCGATGGGACGGAAGGCCGGCCATCTGGCGCTCGGCATCGGCAAGGCCGGCCGGCGCGACGCTGACGCTCATCGGCGAGGAGTTCGCGCCGCCGATCCGCCTCAAGCACCGTCGTCGACACGCTGGTCGGCGCGATCATCAAGCGTCTGAGCTACGGCCGGCGCGACGGCGTCGCGGTCATCGCCGAAGGGCGTCGTGCCTCGGCATCGCCGCCGAGGACCTCGAAGGGCTCGCACGACGTCGAGCGCGACGCGCACGGCCACATCCGCATCGCCGAGGTGAACACTCGGCGAAATCCTGAAGGCGCAGGTGACGGCGCGGCTCCGCGCGCTCGGCATCAAGACGACGATCGCCGCGAAGAACATCGGCTACGAGCTGCGCTGCGCCGACCCGATTCCGTTCGACATGGAATACACGCGCGATCTCGGCTACTGCGCCGCGAGGCTACCTGCTGCCGGGCGGCAGCGCCGCGATGATTTCGATTCAGGGCGGTCACTTCGTGCCGATTCCGTTCGAGCAAGATGATCGACCCGGAAACCGGACCGCACGCGCGTCCGGCTGGTCGACATCACTCGACGCGCTACGCGATCGCGCGGCGCTACATGATTCGCCTCAGGCGCGACGACTTCGACCGATCCGGCACGAGATCGCGAAGCTCGCCGCGACCTGCGCCATCAGCGCGGACGAATTCCGGCGCCAGTTCGAATATCTGCTCGACTTTCGAGCCGCCGCCCCCACTCCTGCGACGCGCAGGGTGAGCGTCCGAGCGACGAAACGGCCGGCGCGCGCGCCCGCGGCGGATCAGCATCACCGACGCGACCGCGGAATTCCTGACCGCCGGCGCAGCGAAAACGCGTGCAAAAGCCCTCCTGCCTCGCGGCGCTGACAAACGGAGCAACGGAGAGCAAACGGAGTTAACGGAGAGGACGGGGTTTTTCGCAGCGTGATGCAAGAGACGCGGTTCGACGGCGTCGCGAAGCGACGCGACACCGACGGATCGGATCGAGATCACGAACGGCCAGAAATCAGATGCCGTTCGTGATCGCGATCCGATCCGTCGGTGTCAGCCGGCCTGCTGTGCAGGCCGGCCGTCGAACCTCAGCTCCGTTCGTGCTCCGTTTCCTCAGTTCCTCCGTTTGCGGCGCCGCAGGCGCTAGAAGATTATACTTCAGGCCCGAACTGAAGTTGTCGCGCGTTATCTCGACGTCGCCGTCACGCGTCCCGCGCGGCGGCGTATCGATCGCCGAGTTCGGCTCGGCGAAATACGACCGTGTTCAGGAGATTGAACGCCTCCGCCCGGAACTCGATCCTCGCTCGAGCCGTTGCCGCGGCAAAGCCGCTTGAACAGCGACGCATCGACATTCCACTGGTGGTCCGCCGCGGAGGATGCCTCGCGCCGGAGTTGCCGAACGTGAACGCGGCCGGCATCGACGAACGCGGTCTTGTCGAACCACGCATCGATCGTCGGGTTGGCCAGCCTCGCCGGAGCCGATGCGATTGGGACGCTGATCCGCCGACGCCGGTGTTGGCCACGTCGCGCGAGACCGTCGGCGTGAACGGCAGACCGCTGCGGTAGTTGACGATCGCTCTGCAGCCTGCCATCCGCCGACGAACGCGTTGGTGACCGTCCCGGCCCCGCTGAGGAAGTGCTTGCCGCGCCGAACGGCAACGCATGCGCCGAGCTCACCGTCAGCAGATGGGGCATGTCGAACGCCGATGGCGCCGTCGTCGTAGGTGAAGTTGCCGCCGATGTCCGGGCGCCGGCGACTGTGCGTCAGGCTGCGACGAGTACGTATAGCGACACGAGATACCAGAACGCCGTCGCTGACGCGCTTCTGCAGCTTCGTCTGGAGCGCGTGATACTCGACTCGACATCGCCTGGCTGTTGATGCTCGAGGTTGCCGAATCGCGGATACGGCCGGCGAGTCTGAACGCTGCCCGGCCCGGCCGGCCGGGAGGTTGATGTTCTCGGCCTGCTGCTGATGCGCGCCCCGCGGTCCCGACGTAGTTCACCTCGAGCGTCGTGATGCGGCCGGCGAGCTCGCTGCTGCAAGCCGATGTTCCAGCGCTGATCGCGACTCCATGGCCTGCTTCGAGCGGCAGCGGAGTCCATCCGACCGTGCCCGACCGACGCGCCGAACGGCACGCCCAGAAAGAAGTCGGCCATGCGTTCGCGTCGGCACGACGTTCGCCGGCCGCGCGTTCACGCGTCTCGCTGAGGCTGAACGGCAGGAAGTTGAAGTTCGAGCCGGCCGCTCGTCCCTTCGGCTTCGTAGAACATGCCGTAGCCGCCGCGCACCACGGTGCGATCGCCGAACGGCCGCCACGCGAATCCCAGTCGCGGCGCGATCTGTCTGGTGTCGTTCTTGGTGATGTTCAGGGGCAGCCCGGCCTGACTGCTGGTCTGAATCAGATCGCCGAACAGGCGCATAGCCCGACGTCGGCGAGCGCGCTGTGCGCTGCAGATCGATCGTGGTCGGTCTCGCTCCGAGACGATGATCGACTTCGCGCGCGTCGGATCGAACGCGGCCGCCTGATTGCGATAGCCGGTCAGCCACGGCGTGACTCGTAGCGCACGCCGAGGTTGATGGTCAGTGAGTTCGACGACTCTCAGATCGTCCTGGACGAAGCCGTGCCAGTAGGTGCCGCAACCGCCCCACCACGTGGCCGGGTTCGATCGCGCCGGCGTTGGCCGGATAGCCGAGCAGGAAATCGGCGAACGCGTCGCCGGTGCCCGGCCGCGCGATGCGGGGTTCTGCGTCATGACGCCGGTGAAGCCGTAGCGATCCGTTGTGGGTGCGCGCGTCGGTGAACAGGATGTTGCGGCGATACACTCGCCCGCCGAACTTCAGAATGTGCGGCCCCTTGATCCACGTGACGTTGTCGGTGACCTCGTACTCGCCGCGGTTCTGCCATTTCGGCCTGCCGTCGCCCGCGTTGCCGGAGAAGCCGGTGTAGCCGGAAAAGGTGAACGCTGGCAGCGCTCGCGATCGCCGGATCCTGAATCGCCTTCGAGACCGCGTGACGCCGGCCTGCCGCAGCAGATCGACGCCCTGCCCCTGGAAGTACGCCGTCGAGCGATACTCGCCGTACATCCGGCTGACACGCAGCTCGTGGACCGAGCGAGGATCCGAAGGTCGGACGTCAGCGCCGCCGCGAGGTTGTAGGCCGGTCCCTGCAGGCTGCGTCGATCCGAGCGTCGGGAACGCGGCCGGCGTCTCCTCCGAGCTGTGATGCCGGCTGAAGCGCGACGAACAGGCGATTGCGCGCGCTGATCTGCTGATCGAGCCCGAAGCGTGACCTGGTTGGCGTCGAATGCCGTGATCGGATTGGCGTGAACGTGCCGCCGGGCGGTGTTCGGCAGCGGGATGTACTGCATGAAGAACTGCGCCTGCGGCGAGATGCGATCTCTGCGGGATGACGTGTTGCTCGCGAACTGGCGCGCGCGTCGTGACGCCGCCGACCGTCGGCGGTGGTCGACGGATCGAAGATCGGCGCGCGGCCGCGGAAGTCGCCGGCGCGCTGCGCGGCGTCCGGCACGATCACGTTGACGTCACGTTGCCCTGGTCGCGCCGCTGGCCCTCGTAGCTGGCGAAGAAGAAGGTCCTGCCTTTCAGACACCGGACCGCCCAGCGTGCCGCCGAACTGATTGCGCTCCGAGCTTCTCCTTCTTCGCGGCGAAGAAGTTCCTCGCGTCGAACGCGTCGTTGCGCAGGAACTCGAACACGCTGCCGTGGAAGACGTTGCGATCCCGACTTGGTGATCGGCGTTGAACGTGCGCGCCGGCGCCGTGGAATTCGGCCGAGTAGGCGTTCTGCTGGACGCTGAACTCCTGCAGCGCGTCGACCGACGTCTGGATCCACGTGCCGCCCTGGTGCTCTTCGGTGATGTCCACGCCGTCGAGCAGGAAGCGCGTCTGCTGCACCGCTGACGCCGCCGATGACGTTGCCGTTCACGACTTCCGGCCGCACGGTCTGCACGTTTCCGGTCGGCGGCAGCAGCGCCACGCCCGGCGTCAGCCGCGCCAGTTCGTAGAAGCCCGCGGCCGTTCAGCGGCAGATCGACGATCTGTTCGTTCGTGACGACGTGGCTCAGCGTCGCCGATTCGGTGTTGAGCAGCGGCGTTTCAGCCGTCACCTGCACCTCGGTCGACAGCGTGCTGAGATCGAGCGTCAGCTCCACGCGCGGCCGCCTGACCGACGGTCAATTCCAGCCCGTCCCTCACGGTCTTCTGGAACCCCGGGACTTCCGCGGTGACTCGGTAGGTTCCTGGATCGAGCGGCGTCACGACGTAGTTGCCCTCGGCATCCGTGACGACGGTGCTGCGGTGATGTTCGTCGCGAGGTTCGTCGACGCGTCACGGTTCGCGCCGGGAATGCCGGCGTCTGTGGATCGTAGACCGTGCCGACGATGTGTCCTGATTGAAGCTGCGCGACGGCGGTCAGCCGGTGGCGATACTGAAGATGAGCAGGAAGGCGAGGCGCGCGCGCATCGGTCGAGACGCTGACTTCATGTGTCCCTCCTCCGGCGTAAGGTGTGGACATTAGGACGGCGTCGTCGACAGTGTCAACCGGCTTGTGCCGATCGCAGGCGATGAGAGTAGACTGCGCTTGAGTCGGATCAACATCATGGAACTGAGTCTCCTCGAGCATCGCCGCGATCGCAGGCATCGCATCACTCGGTGTGACCGGTGTCGGACTGCTGCAGCGGGGCGGCGCGCCGCAGCAGCAACACGATCAATTCGAAAAGCGCGTCGTGACCACCGGTCTCGCGAATCCATTTCAACTCGTATGGGGACCGGACGATCATCTGTGGGTGACGGAACGAACCGCCGGCCGCATCACGCGCGTGCGGCTGGCGGACGGCGCGAAGACGACAGCGGTCACCATCGCCGACGTCCTCCAGCACGACGGTCCCGGCGGGCTCCTTGGGATGGCCCTGGATCCTGGACTGCTCAAGGGTGCCGGAAACGATTTCGTCTATGCGGCGTCACCTACGACGCCGATTCCGATCCGCAAAGAGATTGAACCGCGCACGAAGATCGTGCGCTTCACCTACGATCGCGAGCGCTTCACGCTGGGCAGCCCGAAGGACATCCTCGCGAATCTAGCAATACGTAACTGAACGAAGTACT